>Ga0209356_1000498_pt1 | contig 15333 bp, 19 predicted proteins | sample LauGreFaBDMM15SN_2_FD_188213 | JGI IMG/M metagenome (GOLD analysis project Ga0209356, IMG submission 188213) | Freshwater lake microbial communities from Lake Michigan, USA - Fa13.BD.MM15.SN (SPAdes) (version 2) | ecosystem: Environmental > Aquatic > Freshwater > Lake | place: Lake Michigan, USA...
CCACAAAAACTGAATTGAAACAAAGTAACGAGCGTGAAAGGCTACGAATCAACCCCCACCGTCAAGGACGCGCACAGCCCAGCCGGGCAACCGTTCCATGCTCCGAAGTCGTTTGCCGACATGCCGGACTGCCCGTTCTGCCGATACGGAACGCCGGTGGAGTGCAAGGACTACTGGCTGTGCATCGACTGCGGAGCTAAGATGAGCAAGGCTCAGATCATCCAGAAACCATGAGCGCAAAGAAAGCACCAGTAAAGAAGGCAGGAAAAGACACCGAGACAGTGACAACATCTCGATTGGCTGAAATCTTTGAAATCAATCGCAAGACGATTGCTCAGTGGCGCAAAGAGGGGAAGAGCGTGCCAGACAAGGTAGGCGGCAAAGAGCCGCTGGCAGAGTGGCGCCGATGGTTTGAGGCAAACCCTGACGCTGGGCATTTCGATGGGAAGCCGAGCAAGAGTCGGGAGGAGCTACTGGCGGTAAAGGTAGCGGTCGAGATCGACCTGCTGGAGATCAAGCGGGACAGGGAACGCGGCAAGCTGCTGCCACGGGCCGAGGTCGATGAGCTGCTGATCAGAATCGCCATGGCCATGCAGTCGTATCTTCGCCGGTATGAACGCGAGATCCCAGCCTTGTGCCTGGGACTAACACTTTCGCAATCGACGCCGCTTGTCAAAGCCCGCACCCGCGAGCTGCAAGACGTGCTTGCCAATACTTCCTCCGATTTCTGGAACGAACACCCTGAGAAAGACTAAGCATGATCGATACTTTCGCCCGCGCCATGAAAGCACCGTCCGACCTTCACCCGGCGGACTGGTGCGCGGAGCATGTCTATGTCGAGAACTCGGAACGCTCCGACAAATTTGACCCGTCACAAACTCGCTGGTGGAGAAAACCGATGGGCCATTATGCCGACTATGAGACGCGGCAGATGGTCTGCTTAATGCCGACCGGCACGGGCAAGAGCACGTTCTTTGAGGCGATCAACTGCTGGATCGTGTCGGAGTCGCCCGGCTCGGTGCTTTACGCATCCATCACTGACCCGAACGCCGAGCTATGGGGAGAGACGCGATTTCTGAAAGCTGCCAAGAAGTGCAAGCCGCTTGATCACCTTTGGCCGCGCAACGCTCGCAACTCGGTTCGCCGGGATGCGATTATCTGGCCGCACATGTTCATGGTTCTCGGTGGAGCCAACCGTAGCAACTTTCAAGAAGTATCGATCACGCATGGACACGGCGATGAGGCATGGGAGTGGAAGCATGGCATGGTCCGCGAATGGAATGCTCGGAGCCACAACCGAGAAAACCGCAAGTTCGTGCTGGTATCTCAAGGCGGCGAGATTGCCAATGAGGATGGACATGGCGTGACAAGCGAGCTGCACGCCGAGCATGACAAATGCCGCAAATGGGAGTTCGCCTGGCAATGCCCGGAATGCAACCACGCCCAGCCGTTTGCCTTTGAATCGTTGAAATATCCAGAAACAGGAACGAATCAGGATCGAGCCGATGCTGTCGTCATGGTCTGTGCTGGGTGCCAACATGAATTTCCGGATGACATCGCCACGCGCCGAAAACTGCATGATTCCTGTCAGGAAAATGACGGCTATCTTCTGACAAGCGACACCGGACAGCGTGGCTATGAAGGATTTCACGCCGACAGGACGGCAGTGTGGTGGCAACCGTGGGGCGATGACGTGCTGCGGAAGTTGTCTGCCGACCAGCAAGCGAAGGCCGGTGATTACACCGCGCTCAAACAATGGACGCAGAAAGACCGTGCGCGAGGTTGGACGGACAACCTCCAAGCATCTGAAATCATCCTGAAGCCAAGCGGCTACACTCGGACCGACTACACCGAAGGGCAGAAGATCGACGGAGAGGTCTTACGGTTCTGCACGATTGACGCAGGCGGCGACCACTTTTGGCTTCGCATCCGGGCATGGTGCCAGGGTGGAGAATCGAAAGGTTTATTTTTCGGCTACATCAACAGCGATGCAGAGTGTGAAGAGATCCGCGCTCGCTACAACGTCGAGCCGAAGCATACCTTCCTCGATGTTGGCTTCGATCAAGAGCGCATGGCCGGCATCATCGTCAAATATGGATGGCAAGGCATGAAAGGCGACGGCAACCGGAAGAGCGGCTGGGACTGGCCGGTTAAGGGTGACGATACGAAAAAGGAAGTCAGACTTTACTCAAAACGCTGGGTGGCACTTTCCAAGGAGAAGAAACCGGCGACTTGCTGGCACATCGCCACCGAGCCGATGCAATACATCCTGCAAAGGCTGATGTCTGGCGATGGCGCCGCGTGGATGGTCGAGGATGATGCTCCGCCCAGCTACGCAAAGCAGCTGAACGGCGAACGTCTGGAGACGGCAAAGGATGCGAAAGGGCGGGAGATTAAGAAATGGGTCAGGCATGGAGCAAACCACGGTCGTGACACCGAGGTTTATCAGGTTGCAGCTGCTCTCATGTTCAGAATCTTTACACCACCCAAATCCGATGAGTAAAAAACGCGGTGCATATCGAAGCAGGAAGGTTGAAACGAAGAAGCGCGACGATCAGCGACGAAGGGAAAGCGGCATCTACTATGAAGATGAGACGAAAAAATGGGTCAGTTTGAAGGGGCGAGAATTTAAAGCGGTTCCGCCCAATCGCCGGCTTTACATAAAGACCGAGGACATCGATCCAGAAACTGAGGCAGAGCTTGGAATGGCTATTGAAGGAAAATCTGACAAATTTGACAAATACGCAGCGGCAAGAATGATTGTCGCTCAGGCGATGTCAAAAGGACTGATCAAAGAAGGTAACATCTAACCCGTTTGACTTTCGCCAACATGCGGAAAATCCTTCTCCATGTCACCGTTTCGTCAAGCTCAAGGCATTTTCCGCGCTATTCGTGGAAATTCAACGCTGATTGAAGCACAAAAAGCCGCATATCAGGCTGCCGCAGTTGCTCTGACATCGACGACCGGCGGGATTCAAGTGGAAAGCGCAACCGTCAACGGACAATCCTTTTCCGGTAAAGCAACCTCAACGCCAGCCGAGCGTTTTGAGGTTTTGCAAATCCTCATGGGCATGATCGAACGTGATTCTGCCGGAAACCGAACCACCCGCGCCCGATTCTTATGATACTCGACCAATTCGGAAATGCTGCAACGTCCTATGCGAGCCGCAGGCCATCACGCCACGCTAATTTAGGCGGCGGCGAGAGGCCAAGCGAGTCGCGCAACCTTCGTGACCTGCAAAAGATCGTCACAAAATACGACAGGCAGACGCTGCAATCAGCAAGCCGGACGTTGTATCTTAACTCACCGCTGATGGTTGGGGCATCCAACCAAATCGGGATTTACGCCGTTGGCAACGCATGGCTTCCAACCTACAAGGGCAAGGACAAGGAGTTCGGTGACGCAGCGAAAATGTGGCTAAAAGACGAATGGTATCCGATCTGCAACATCATTGGAGACATCGCCGATTTCACCTCAGACATGTTTATTGATTCCGTTTCGATGGATCGTGACGGCGAGGTTTTTGAGTATTTCACATCGTCACCAAGCGGTTATCCACAGATCCAACAAATCCCCTCACACCGCATAGACAGCGGCGGACTGCCTGACGGCATCCAGCTAACAGGCAAATACAAGGGATTTGATCTGTATGACGGAATCGTCTATTTTCCAAACACATCAATTCCAGTTGCCTACTCATTGTGCGACATCGACGGAAAACACAAACAGTTCATCGAGAAGAAATTCATCCTTCATGTTTTTGATCGCTACTGGCCGGAACAACGCCGAGGACTTCCGCTTTTCTGGCACTCGCTGAACAACCTTCGCGACATCATGCAGAGCGAGGAATGGGAACGCATGAACCTGCTTTCCATGTCCTCACTCAATTACACCGTTGAAAACGAATCTGGTGGGCCAGACATGGAAGAGCCCGGTTATGAACCGGCAACCAACTGCGGTGAGCTTGCTGTTCAATTCTTACAAGGCGGTCGCATCATGTATGCCAAGGCGGGATCTGGTGAGAAGATCACGCAACATCAAAACTTCCGCCCTGGCAACCCTTGGCATGAGTTTTACGACATGCAGGCGCGTCAATGTCTGGTCGGTGCTTGCTTACCGGCAACCCTCTGGAAGCCATCCGGCCAAGGAACAGCGCAGCGCGAGGACATCGGCAAGGCGTGCCGGTTCGTCGAGGATCGCCAATCGACGCTGGAGAAAATCGGCAAGTGGAGAGTCACCAAGGCAATCGCTTGGGCGATGGAAAACGGACGCGTGCCGATGTCTGACCAATGGTATAACTGGGGATTTACCAAGCCACCGAAACTCACGATTGACGATGGCCGCAGCCTCAAGGAAAAGATGGCACTTTACAAAGACGGACTGGTCAACGCCACCTCGATCATGGGAGAACTTTCCACAGACTTTGACGAATCCATCGACGAGCGCACTGAGGAAGCTGCCAAGCTCCTCGTCAAGATCGCGGAGAAAAACGCCAAGTATGGCGTCGAGATTGACCCACGCAGCGTGCGACTCGTCACATCGAACGAGCAACCGCAACCAGACACATCACCCAATGGCGATTGATCTTAAACCAACTGAGGCTATGGCTGCCGAGGCAAAGCTCGGTCTGGAGTGGCGTGCAGAATTTAATCGCGGCGGCACTGAGGTCGGCGTAGCACGCGCCAGGGACATCAGCAACCGGAAGAACCTATCGCCTGACACCATCGGGCGCATGATCAGCTACTTTGCACGGCACGAGATCGACAAACAAGGTCAGGGATTCTCACCCGGCGAGGACGGTTATCCGTCTGCCGGTCGGATCGCGTGGGCATTGTGGGGCGGCGATCCCGGCGTATCTTGGGCAAAATCAAAATACAGACAAATCACTAAAGAACCAGACAGCATGAACACTATCATTCAAATCGAAAACAAAGGCGGAAAAGTGAAGCTCAACGAAGCTGTTACCGGAGACAGCATCAAGCGCATGATTGACGAGATCGGGCGACTGTTCGGCGCGAAAGCATCGGCAGAAGGCGCAAATTTCGGTGAGATCATGAACTCAGCGGAAAATGCCGTTGATGTTCTCGACATCGAAATCAATTCCCCCGGCGGCAGCGTCTTTGACGGTTACACAATTTATCAAGAAATCAAATCCCTTCGTGATCGTGGAGTGACTGTTAATGTTACCATCACCGGCATGGCTGCGTCAATGGCATCGGTGATTGCAATGGCTGCTGATAAAATCTCTATGGTCAAACACGGTCGCATGATGATCCATGATGCATCCAGCGGAGCAGTCGGAAATGCAGAATCACTTCGCAAGACCGCTGATCTTTTGGAAGCGATCAGTGAGGACATCGCCGTAATTTACAGTGACCGCACCGGAATGGATAAGGAAGAAGTTCGCGAAATGATGATGCGGGAAACATGGATGAACGCACGCGAGGCCCTAGCCAACGGCTTTGTAGATGAGGTGCTGGGTCAGCAAGTTGACATTCGCCAAGCATCGGCGGAATCTTCGCATATGAGCTTTCTTAATCGCCTCACAAATCCATCTTCCGCAGAGTCCATCGAGCGCATCGCCGCACTTGAAGCAGACATTACCGCGCAGGCCGCAGAATTTCAATCCCGGCTCGACACCGCTGAGCTAGCACTTCAAGAAGCTGCCGAGATCACTGCCCAGAACATCGAGCTTCGTATCAAAGCCGAGTTGGTTCCAGTTTTGGAAGCCAAGATCACTGAGCTTGAAGCAGCGAGCGCAATCAATGCTGAGAAGATTGACACCGCAGCCGCGCAAAAGCTGGCAGCAATGGGACACGGCGAGCCGCTGGATCTAGGCACCAACGCAATCCAACCTAAAAATCATCTTGAAACCTTCCAATCACTTACAGGCAAAGAGCGCAGCGAATACTACGCCGCGCACTCTGCTGAAATCCGTTTACAACTCTCCAAATAACTAAATCAAATGGCTACCATTTCATTCAACGATACAATCTTTGCCGAAGAAGCCCTAAAAGCCTTCACTGCAAAGCTCGCCCCGCTTCGTGCATTCTCGAAATCACTCGATAATCTTACTGCCCGCAAAGGTGATGCGATTCTTGTGCCTTTCATCTCTGCACTTACGGCTACCACTTTCAATGCCTCAACTGCCAACTACCAAACCAGTGGCGGCGCAGTTACGCATAACACGGTTAACCTGAATCAGCACAACATTGTCAGCTTCGACATTACTGACCTGCAAAATGCCAACAGCTCTGCTGCTCGTTTCGACGAGATCGCAGCTCAAGCCGGTCGTGCATTGGGTCAGAAGGTTTTGGAAAACGTATGGAAGCTGATCACCACCACCAACTTCGGTGCTGCATCGGTTACGACTTCCGAAGCCAACTACGGACTTGAAGAACTAATTTCACTTCGTGCTGTTCTTGCTGGTCGCAACGTAGATGTTGATCCGGGTGTTTGCTCTTTCATCCACAACACCGTTGTCGGTGCTGCACTTCTTGGAAACACCAACGTGCTTCAAGCCTACGCAATCGGCGACAACAATGCAGCACGTCAAGGCACGCTCGGCCAGCTTGTCGGTTTCGGAACCTATGAAACCAACATCCTGCCGACCGCTTCCACTTCGCTGGTTGCATTCGTAGCTCACCCAGATGCAATCATGGTTGCAATGCGCTATCTTGAGCCGCTCGTAACTGGCGAGTATTTCGCTGCCGAGCGTGTCACTAACGATTCCGGCATGGTGATGGGCTATCGCCGCAGCTACGATCAGGCATCCGGCATCATGTATGGTGCTTTCGAGTGCCTTTACGGAACCGCTACCGGCCTGACCCTCGGTCTTGCATTCGGCACCAAACCATAATCTCAGCAGGTTGTGTCTCAGCCGTCAGCCTCGAAAGGGGCTGGCGGTTTTTTGGTGGGAAAAAGGTCTTTACAGGTGGGTGGGCATTGCCTAGGTTCACAGCATGTCGAGGCCGAAAGCATTCAACACATGGACACCCGAGCAGCAGGAGGCTTGGAGGGAAAAGAATCGGGAATATTTCCGTAAGTATTACGAAGCCAACTGTGAGAAGGTCACGGAGCATAACCGCAAGTGGGCAGCGGCTAACCCTGAGAAGCGCGCGGAGAGAAATCGCAAGCGCGCGGAGAGAAATCGCAAGTATCGCGCGGCAAAACGTGAGAAGATTGCGGAGATGCAACGCAAATATCAAGCAGCCAACCCTGAGAAGATTGCGGAGTATCGCCGCAAGTATCGCGCAGCCAACCCTGAGAAGTTTGCGGAGTATCGCCGCAAGTATGAAGCAGCCAACGGTAATAAGATCGCGGAGAGACAACGCAAGCGTTACGAAGCCAACGATGAGAAGATTAAGGAGACAAAACGCAAGCGTTACGAAGCCAACCCTGAAAAGTTTGCGGAGATGCAACGCAAGTATCGCGCAGCCAACCCTGAGAAGATTGCGGAGTATCGCCGCAAGTATGAAGAAGCCAACCGTGATAAAATTTTAGAGCAAAACCGCAAGTATTACGAAGCCAACGCTGAGAAGATTGCGGAGAAAGCCCGCAAGTATTACGAAACCGCCCGCCAGCAGGCCGCCGCAGACCAGTTCTTCGTGATGGCCGGAGCCGCACAACAGATTTCCAAAGCAATAGGAAAACCAAAACAGAAAACAACATGACAACAACACTGATAAACCAACAGGCACAAATCGACGCATTCATCACTCACTTCCGCCGTGGCGTGGAGGAGTGGATCACCGCAGGGGAAATCCTCGTCCAGATGGTCGAGCAAGACCCCTACGTTTACGACTACATCATCCAGCAATGCCCGCAGATCAACGCTGGCATCCTCGGACGGTTCGAGCAGATGGGGCGCAAGACGCTACACCCGCAGCTCCTGCTGACTGCCTCGCCGGGCTTCGCCAAGCTCCAGAAACTGCCCTTCTCTCTGCAAGAGCGATACATCGAGGAGCCGGTGCCGGTGATCGTCCACACTGCTGACGGCACGGACGTTCTGCTGGTCAAGGCCAAGGACATGACCAAGGAGCAGGCCGCGCAGGTCTTTGCACCTGGACGTATCCGCACCGAGGGCGAGCAGAAAGCGTTCCTTGTGCAGCAGGCATCCCACCGCGCCAGCGACAAGAAGGAAGCCGTGGACAGGCCGTGGAAGATTCGCGGACACCGAGCAATCATCAACGGCGTGGAGTTCACCCGCAAGGAGCTTTACGCAATCCTGAGCCAGATGGAATGATTCCCCTTGCAAGCTCCCCCCCGCTTGCATTACATCGCCCCAAGAAATTATGAAAAAGAAATTGAGCTTGTGCGTCATCACCGGCAACGCCGAGAACTACATAACCCGCTTCCTCGATCATTTCGAGCCAGTAGCTGACGAGATCATCGTGGTGCGAGCGTGCGGCAACCAAGAGCCAGACGGCACGCTGGACATCGCCAAAGCTCGCGGCTGCGTCATTGGCGAGTATTTCAACACCCACGACTGGCCGCACGTCGATGACTTCGGTGCAGCCCGCAACGCAGCCCTCGACCTTGCGACCGGCGACTGGCTGATGTGGGCGGACACCGACGATGTGATCACGCAGGATTCCATTTCACAGATCCGCCGGTTACTTGATGACATCGACGTGAAGGATGTTGACGGGGTGCTTATGCGCTACGTTGTGCCAGAAGATAACATAATCAACTGGCGGGAGCGGATCTGGCGCAAAGGATCAGCAAGGTGGGAGAATCCGGTGCATGAATGCCTCAAATTTAATGATGGAACGAAACACATGCAATTCGATGGCGCCGAGATTGTCCATGCCAGCGAAAAACGCAGCGCATCTAGGGATGAGCGCAACCTCCGCATTCTCGAATCCATACCTAAAGAGGAGCGAACAATCAGCCAACGATTCCACACGTTCCAATCTCTGATTGCGCTGGATCGTAATGCCGAAGCCATTACCGAAGCCTTGGAATTTGTGCAAACAGATGGAGTCGGCAAAAACGAGCTTTATGAGGCGTATTTTCAATTAGCTAGGCTAACTGGTGACGAAGCCGTAAAAATGCAGATGCTCACGCAAGCACTCGTGACCGATCCGAGCCGCCGCGAAGCATACGGCGAGCTGGGGCTTGCTAATACTATTTGTGACCCGTTAGCAGCACTAGGCTGGACTGAGGCCATGCTGGGGCTTTCTATGCCTCACAATCCGCCTTGGAACCTTCGTCGGCCATATTACGGCGCACTGGGTATCGGGCTGCGAGGAATGGCTCTCAGGGTCAACGAAAGGCGTGCAGAGGCAGATGCGCTAGAAACTAACCACTTCATTCGTGCGGGAGCTAAAATCAGCCTCCTGCACGCAACCAGAGGCCGACCAGCGCAAGCGTGGCGTTGTCGAATGAACTGGCTCCGCAGCGCAGCCAATCCTGACGCGGTGGAGCATATCTTTGCCATAGACGAGGATGATTACGCCAGCTTCGCCCTGGCAAACGCTCGCTGCGTAATCAATCCCGGTGCCGGCCCAGTGGCAGCCTGGAACGAGGCGGCAAAGTTTTCCAAGGGCGAGATCCTCATCCAACTCAGTGACGACTGGCAGCCGCCGATGCACTGGGACAAACTCATACTGGCTGCGATTGGCGACACGTCGAAGCCTGCGGTGCTTGCAGTCAGCGATGGCCATCGCGAGGACAACCTGCTCTGCATGGCGATCCTGACCCGCGCCCGCTATAAGGCGCAGGGATACCTCTTCGAACCTGCGTTTTTCAGCATGTTCAGCGACAATCACTTTACCGACCGCGCCTACGCAGACGGCGTGGTGATCGAGGCGAAGGAGATCGTGATCGAACACCTTCACCCTGCGTTCGGAAAAGCCGAGATGGATGAGACATACGCCCGCAGCAACGCGCCGGCTAACTACGAGGCAGGGCTGGCGACCTACGAAAAACTCAAGCCATGAGTCACAAAGGCGACTGGCACCGGCTGGGCGATGCACCGGCATACCGCAACAACTACGACGCAATTTTTAGAAAAAACAAAAGCAATGATCCTATCCATACTGACCCCGACGATACCGGGACGCGAGAAGCAGCTGCAATCCCTCCAACAAAAGATCGAGAGACAGATCGGCGGGCAAGCTGTCGAGCACCTGATCCTCAGTGACAACCGCAAGCGCAGCATCGGCGCGAAGCGCCAGGCACTGCTCGACATCGCGCGGGGGCAATACATCGCGTTTGTAGATGATGATGACGACATAGCGGACTACTACGTCGAGGAGCTGCTGACTGCCGCAGCCAGCGGTGCAGATGTCATCACGTTTATGCAGGCAGCGACCTACAACGGCAAAAAAAGCGTGGTCGATTTTCAACTGGGGCAAGGCGATCAGTATTTCAATCCAGGCAGCATCACGATCCGAGATGCGTGGCACGTCAACGCATGGCGCAGATCTAGAGTGGCGCATTGCCAGTTCGGTGAGGCGAACTACGGCGAGGATCTGACATGGTGCCAGCAAGCCCGGCGGATGGCCAAGACGACCGTTCACATCCCCAAGATCTTGCATTTTTACCGCCACGACGCAGCGACCACCGCCGCGCCGGAGCCGGAGCTTTGACTTTCGCCACGCATCGTGGAACCCTCGTTCATGTCCATCCTGAGCGATTTCATTGATACCGTCGCACCTATCGCCAGAACCGTGATCGGCGCGGAAACTCTATCCATTGCCGGCGGCACAGCCATCAGCGGGACTTATTCTGAAGCACGGCATTCGCGGGATTACGAGGAGGGCGGATTTGAACGGGACGCGATGCTTGATTTCGTGGTTCAAACAGCCACGTTCTCAACTGCCTACACTGCAGCTGTTACCAGCTACCTTGGCAAAGCAGCGACGGCAAGAGGTGATTCCTATCGAGTTGCATCCATCAGCAAGGGCGCGTTTTTTGTGACGGTGGGGCTGGTTTCAACGAACAAATCAGCCTAAAAAAGTTCTTTACATTTCTCGGCATTGCCTAGATATTGACGGCGTGAACGAGATTCCAGACAACATCACCGACTACCTTGCCAGCGAAAAGCTCGATGGCGTGCGGGCAATCTGGACAGGTGCTGAGTTTATTACGCGCCACGGGAACACCTTAAATCCGCCCGCATGGTTCAAGGCAGGAATGCCGAACGTCCGCCTCGACGGTGAGCTTTGGATGGGCAACGGCACGTTCGATAACCTGCAATCCGCGATGCAACGCAAGGGCGGCGACTGGGCAGGCATTCGCTTTATGATCTTCGATATGGCCGTCCTGCGCGTATCTACTGCCGACCGGATCAAGGCTCTTGAAAAGATCACACTTCCTGCTCATTGCACCGTCATCAGCCACGCCCCGCTTGCTGACCATGCCGAGCTAGACGACATGGAAACCGACATCGTGGCACGCGGTGGTGAGGGCATTTGCCTGCGTCACAAAGACGAGTTCTACCGCCCGAACAACTTCATCAAGATCAAACGTCTTTTCCCAGACATTGACCGCTGGCAGGGCTGATTTTGACTTTCGCCCGATCTGCCGATAATCTTTGGCGTGATCAAAGCCGACATAGATACAAAGGCAATCGAGCGGCAGATTATGTCGATTGCTAAGGATTTCGGTGATTCCAACGAATCCGCGATTTGTCGCTGGGGAGTCAGTGTTTGCCGCGACCTAGTGAAACGAACGCAGGCATGGGGTGACGGGACAGAAGCCAAGAAGAAGCAGGAAAGTGCTATCCGAAAAGACGCAAACAGGGCAGTCTACAGCGTCACAAAGCAAACCTACGTCAACGGGGTAGCGAGTGGGAAACTTACCGGCCTCGTCATCAATGGCGAGCTTATCACCTTCACACCGGATCGAATCTTAAAAACGCCGCAGGAGGTTCTTGATTTCATCGACCTAAACCGCACAAACCGCAAGAACCGTGTTCCGACTATGAAGCGGAACATGAAGGCGATTGCGTCTGCGCCGAACGTCAACAAAGCAGTAGCAATCAAAACAAAACGGGCAGGTGCAGCTAAGGGTGGATGGATCGGAGCCGGTCTAGCAATTGGCGCGAAACAACGCAAAGGATCGCGACTGACTATCGGCAAGAACGTAGCTGGATACGCCCACAAATTCAAAAGCGGTGGATCCGCGCAGCTCATCGCCTCTCAATGGAACCCGATTGGGAAGATCACCAATAACATCCCCTACGTCTCAACCGATTACGTTCTCAAAAAATCCGATGCAACCGACGCGATAAACAACGGCGGTCGAATGACCGTGAAATGGTATGAATCGGCAATGGCCGCAAAGCTCAAACGAAAAACAAAATGACAACTGACAAACTACTCGACGCATGGAAACGCTGGATTCAACGCGGAACCACCCTGCCGGTGGCTATGCGCGACACCGAGGACACCAAGGCATACCCCGGTGTTTACATCGAGGGTGACAGCGTATCTCGATTTGAATCAGGAGGTGTGCAAGATGGAAACACCTTCAAGATCGAATGGGAAACCAAGCTCGTCACCACGCCCGGCGATGATGCGCAGCAAGCGACCAGCAAGGCTGCACATGATGCTTTGCGGAACGCTCTCGCTGAATATGTGGAATCGGATCAGGCCGAGGCATGGATGGACGGGCAGATCGGAATCCGTGTTTTTCAGCTACTCGCCAACTCGCCCGAAACGACTGAGGCAGATGGCTATCGAGTGACGACTTGGAAGGCAACCGCGGTCGCCTGCGCAATTTGACTTTCGCCACGGTTGGCGGGAATCTCAATTTATGGCCGCACGCAACTTTTCCCTCAGCCGTTTTGGAACCGTCGATGAATCTTCAGCTACCGGAGTTTTTCTTGGTGAAATCACCTATGATTACCAATCTGACAAGGTTGACATCAAGAACCACATTAGCTCCACGGTAGGTTTTACGCTTTCCGACCCACGCACTGACATCAAACTTTCCGGCGTTGTGACAACCAAGACGGCAGGATTCACACCTGCCATTGCATCGGTTCTGACTCTTGCAAACAGTTCAGCCGATACTCTTGGACTCAATACCAAGGGCATCTTCGGAACCGCAGTCGCAAACGCTGGCGTGGTCGTTTATGCCGCCAGCTTGAAACGCGTCAACAGCGATTTTGAGACAGGCGATTGTTCCGCGATCTTCCACCCAGAAGTTGTGACAAACGCTCCAGTGAGCCTGACTTAACGCTTTCCCCTATGAAATATGACAGCCAACCTTTCCACCCATCGCACGGGTGACATCAACTTTTTTGCCGCGTGCATGAGCATCGGCATAGCGCCGTGTTTTCCTGAGCCTGCCGAAGTAATCCAGTCCGACGATGGGCATGATTACCTCTCTTTCCGGCTTAACTCATTCTCAGAATGTGGACAATATGAGACAAGGGAGATCAACAGGGCATGGACGCACAAGGAGTCTTTCCGCCGCGAGTTTCCGTCTCATCCGTTTGTGATGATCATGGACTTTATTGACCACTCACGAGGAGCGAAATCAAAACCTGATTGGGTCGAGAAAGCCGCGTCTTTTCTCGGCATTGCACGGGACAGCATCCGCAAGGACTTAGATCGAGTTTCAGCATTGGAGCACGAGCTGCCCGAATCACCTCTCACCTACATCTGCTGCTACATCGTCAACCGCTGGGCGGCGATTGACTGGGCGAAAAACGCGATCCCTAAAACCGTAGTGAACGCTGGGCCATCCATCGTGATGCTCGACGGCAAGCTGCCCATGAAAAAACAGCTACAACTCCTTTCCTACTTATGAAATCAGCACCCGCATACGCAACACCGCAGACCGTGGCCGGCCACAAGGTCTATCCCTGCGCCTATGGCCACATTCACTGGCTTACTGAGCGCAAGAACCCATTGATGACCCAGAAGGGCAACGTGGACGATTACAGCCTGGCTGAAATCTGCTTCGCCTTCACAACCGATCCTAAGACCCTCCAGAACGTCAAAGGAGCGCAGGCAAAGGCACGGGTGACTACTTTCCTCATGGAGTCCACAAGCAGGGTTCTGGTGGCACTCTGGACGCACGCAAGCAAGGAAATCGAGAACTACTTCTCATCGATGACCGTGCCAAAAAAAGCCCCGGCGCAGGCACTCAAAAAGCGCAAGCCTGCGACCCGTGCGCGGAAGCGGTAATCATTTACACTCTCGGAAAATCAAACTTAACCAGCGATCAACTCCTTTATGAACTCCCAGCAGCATTCGTCAACCAGCTCATGTCCTGCGCTTGGATCGAGGCTGGGCGCGAGATCGAAGGCATCGAAGCACGCGGCAAGGTTGCCGAGGACATCACAGCCAAGCTCGCGGCAATAGCGAGACGACCGAAACCTAAATTCAACTTCTAAAACATCATGGCCATCTCCACCACATTTACCCTCAAATTCGCAGGAGCTGCCGTCGAGCGCGGACTTGCTCGCGTGCAATCGGCTTTTAAGTCACTGGGTGGCGTGGCCATGAAGGTCGGCAAGAGCCTGCTTTCACCGTTTGCGGCATTGACTGCCCTGCTCGGAACCGGAGCCTTGGCAGCCGGTTTAATGTCTTTCGTAAAAGGATCATCTGCAGCCGCCTCATCTGTCGAATCACTGACAACACAATTCACAACGCTACTAGGCAGCGCCAGTGCAGCCAAAGATCGGATGGAGGAAATCACTAAATTTGCAGCAAGCACTCCGTTTGAAATCGCGGAGCTTGCAGCGACTTCAAAACTGCTTGAAGTTATGGGCGGCAAGCTCATTTCTACAGGTGATGGCTTGCGACTTGTTGGTGATGCAGCAGCAATGGCTGGGCAGCCTATTGAAGAGGTAGGACTACACGTCGGCAGGTTGTTTTCCGCGATCACATCCGGCACAAGCGCGGGCGAATCTGTCAACCGCTTGCAGGAGCTTGGACTAATCACCGGAGCAACCAAGATCAAGTTTGAGGAACTGGCGGCAGCGCAAAAGAAAGGCACGGCAGCAACGCTAACCGGAGAGAAAGCATTGAAGCTACTCCAAGGAGTCATGAGCAAAGCACAAGGCGGAATGGCGGCACTTTCCAACACGACTGAAGGAAAACTTTCAAACATGAAAGACAACCTAACACAACTCAAGGTTGCGTTCGGAACTGGATTCAATGACGGACTAAAAGTAGCTTTGGATGCGGCAAACACCAAGCTGCCTGAACTTTTGGCAAAGTTTGCCGAGTTTGGGACGATGATCGGTAAGACGATTTCAGATGCAGTCAACGGCGATAGTCAACGGTTAATCGTGGTTGGAAGCCTTATCGGTGACCTAATAAAAGAAGGATTCAAGATATCGCTCAGGGGAATTACAGACATCGCAG
>Ga0209356_1000504_pt1 | contig 15269 bp, 15 predicted proteins | sample LauGreFaBDMM15SN_2_FD_188213 | JGI IMG/M metagenome (GOLD analysis project Ga0209356, IMG submission 188213) | Freshwater lake microbial communities from Lake Michigan, USA - Fa13.BD.MM15.SN (SPAdes) (version 2) | ecosystem: Environmental > Aquatic > Freshwater > Lake | place: Lake Michigan, USA...
ATCCATGATGGCTTGGCCGACCTGGCGGCACAGGCGCTTCTCGAGTTTGTGGGTTTCGCGCTCGACTTTCAGCGCACGCGCCGCCGCATCGGGCGCGCTAGCTGCCGCGTCGGCTTCGGCAATTTCGGGGGCAATCCAAGGGGAATTCATGGGGTGATTCTCGCATTCACCATTTTTTCACCACAGGCCGGTCTCGACCTTGATCGCGACTTCGCAGTCCTCAAAAATCTCCAGCTTGGCGATCTTGACGCGCACGCCGATCACGCCCGGCAGTTGCAGCAGGCGGTGCGCCAGTTTGCCGATCAGGCTTTCCAGCAAATTCACATGCTCGGCCGTGCACTCGCTGATGATGATCTGGCGCACTTTGCGGTAGTCCAGCACGTGGTTGATGTCGTCTTTGGGCAGCAGCGGCTGCGCACCCAGGTGCAGCTCGGCGTCGACCTGGATTGGCTGGGGCGCGAGCAGCTCGGATTCCAGAATGCCCAGGCTGGCTTCAAAGCGCAAGCCGGTGAGGGTCAGGATTTGTTTGCCGATGGTCGGCGCGGCGGGAAGGGTCACGGCGAATGTCCTCAATCAGTCCGGAGCCTGCGCGCTGCGCAGACGAAAAACTTCGACGCCCACGGCCTCGCAGTCGGGGTACACATCGAGTTTGGCGGTAGCGACGCGCACCGCCTCGACATGGGGGTTGTCCAGCAAGTCGGCAGCGATCTGGTCGCACAGGGTTTCTTGCAGGTTGATGTGACCGGCGGCGGTGCGCTGGCGCACGACGCCGCGGATGAAGTCGTAATCCACGATGTCTTCGATGCGGTCACGCGACGGGTCCGACTGCGCGTAGGGCACGTACAGGTCCACATCAAAGCGCATGCGCTGCGCAGCACCTTGTTCAAAGTCGTGGATACCGATGTGCACGTCGAGCACATGGCCGCGTAAAAACAATTTGCGGCAGGTCCGCAGCAGCTGCGCTTCATCCATGGCCGGGCTGCGCCTTCAAGGTGTTGATGGCAAACATGACGTCGCGCTCCAAAGGGACTAAATGCTGGCCATTGTCCACCGCCAGGGTGACGCCATTGAGTGAGCGGTTCTCCGCCAAAAAGCGGCAGGTGGCGGCCACGTCGTGCGGGTCGATGGCGCGGCGCAGCAGGTTGACGCGGCTGGCGCGGTCAAAGTTGTCGTCGGTTTGCGGGCCGCTGGGGTAAATCAGGCCCGGTGCCACGCCGCAGACCCGCACAGCCGGGGCCAGCGCTTGCGCTTGCAAGGCCACGCTGCGCTCCAAGGCCAGCTTGCTGGTGGTGTACGAAAAATAGTCGGGGTTGAGGTTGAAGACCTTCTGATCCAGCAGATGGATTACGCAGGCGTCTGCGTTCGGGTCAGACGCGTGGCGCGCGGCCTGTTGCCGCGCCAGTTCGCGCCCGAGCAGCAGCGGGGCGACCAGATTCACCTCGAGCTGGCGGCGCATCAGCGCTGGGTCGAAGTCCATGCCGGTGTCGGGCTCAAAAAGCGACGCGTTATTGACCACCGCCCGCAGGCCGCCGCTGCGCTGCGCGATGAGTGCCATCATCTCCAGCACCTCGGACTCTTGCGCCAGATCTGCAGCCACGGTGTCCGCCGCCAAGCCCGCGCTGCGCAGTTCCTGCTGCAAGGCATGGGCTGCGTCGCCCGAGAGGGCGTAATGGCACCAGACATGCCAGCCGGCTTGCGCAAAACTGCGCACCAGCAATTGGCCCAGGCGGTGTGCGCCGCCGGTAATCAAAACATGGTCTGCCATGGGGTGTTGCTGAATGCCTCGTTGGTCTGTAGTGATTCCACGGGGCGGGGTGCGCCGCATAATCGCCGCCACCGCAACTCGCCCGCCCGTCTTATGGAGCCAAGCAACCCGCTGGAGGTGGCTATTAGAAACCACCTCGCCACCCACGGCGGCTGGATGGGCTTTGACGCATTCATGCAGCAGGCGCTGTACACGCCGGGTCTTGGCTATTACGCCAACACCCTGCCCAAATTCGGGGACTCCGCACGGGCTGGCGCGGCGCAAGCTGTCGGTAGCGATTTCGTGACCGCCCCCGAGCTCACACCGTTGTTTGGTTACGCGCTGGCGCGCCAGGTGGCGCAGGCTTTGCAGGCCACCGGGTGCGACGAGATCTGGGAATTCGGTGCGGGCAGCGGCGCCTTGGCCGGGCAGCTGCTGGACGCGCTGGACGAGATGGGCGTTGCCGTGCGCCGCTACACCGTGGTGGAACTGTCGCAAACCCTGGCCGCACGCCAGCGCGAGCGCCTGGCGCGCCACGCGGCGCGCATGCACTGGGCCGATGCCTTGCCCGATGCGATGAGCGGTGTGCTGATCGGCAACGAGGTGCTTGACGCCATGCCGGTGCAATTGCTGGCGCGGGTGGGCGGCGTCTGGCAGGAGCGCGGCGTTATGGTCAGCGACGCGGGTTTTACCTGGAGCGACCGGCCCAGCAGCCTGCGCCCGCCCTGCGCTATCGAAGGTGATCACGATTACCTGTGCGAAATCCACCCGCAGGGCGAAGCTTTTGTGCGCAGCCTGGGCCAGCGCCTGCAGCGCGGCCTGATCCTGCTGCTGGACTACGGCTTCGGCCAGGACGAGTACTACCACCCGCAGCGCCACATGGGCACCGTGATGTGCCACCGGGGCCACCGCAGCGACATGGATCCGCTGGTAGATGTGGGCCTGAAAGACATCACCGCCCACGTCAACTTCAGCGGTATCGCCTCGGCAGGCGATGAGGCGGGCCTGGAGCTGCTGGGTTACACCACGCAAGCGCATTTTTTGATCAACTGCGGCTTGGTCGATTTGATGCAGGCGGCTAGCGCCGCGCAGCGCAACCGCGCCGAGAAGCTGATCCTGGAGCACGAAATGGGCGAGCTGTTCAAGGTGATTGCCTTGGGGCGTGGCTTTGACCAGCCGCTGCTGGGCTTTGCACGGGGCGACCGAAGCCACCGGCTGTAAGCCAACAGAATTTAGACGCTACAGTCAGCGGGTTTGACTGAAAACCGCTTATTCCCCCCGCGATCCATGCCCGATATCACCTTTCCCACCCACATGCCCCCGGTTGCCGGGGTCGACATTGGCGGCACCAAGGTGGCTGTCAGCGTGGCCGATGGCCGTGGCGTGCGCGGCAAGTTGTCCCAACCCACCGCCGTGCGGGGCGGGCGTGATGCGCTGGCGCTGCAGGTGGTGGATCTGGTGCGCCAAAGCTGCGCGCTGGCGGGCGTGGCGCAGGCCGATCTGGCGGCTGTGGGCGTGTCCTCCTGCGGCCCGTTTGTGATGCGCGACGGCCTGGTGGAGCTGAATTCACCCAATATTTGCGGCGGCATGGCCGGTGCGGCGCGCGGCCTGCCCAACGACTGGCCCACCGCCTACCTGGAAGCGCCCTTGCGCCAGGTGTTCCCCGGCGTGCGGGTGGAAAACGATGGCATCGCAGCCTTGGAAGCCGAGCGCCGCTGGGGTGCGCTGCGCGATGTGGCCAATTGCGCCTATGTGACCTGGAGCACCGGCATTGGCGCGGGGGTCTGCGTCGACGGGCGCGCCTTGCGCGGCAAAAACGGCAACGCCGGGCATGCCGGCCACATGTTTGTGACCGACAACGAGGAAGCCCTTTGCGGCTGCGGCAACCTGGGCGACGTGGAAGCGCTGATTGCAGGCAATGCGATTCCGCGCCGCTTTGCCGCCCAGGGTATTGCCGATGCGCCGGGCCTGTTTGCCGCCGCCCGCGCCGGTGAGCCGCAGGCCCTGGCCGTGGTGGACGAGTTGTGCCGCGTGATGGGCCGCGCCTTGTACAACCTGACCATTCTGTTTGACCTGCAGCGCATCAGCCTGGGTGGCAGTGTGTTCTGGCACCACCGTGAATTTTTGCTGCCCAAACTGCAAGCCTATGTGCACGGCAAACTGCCGGCCTTGACCGAGGGTGTGGACTTTGTTCCCGCCGGACTCGGCGACCGGGTGGGCGACTACGCTGCGCTGGCCCTGGTCGTGGGCGATTAGGGCGCAGTAACCGGCGCTGTAGTGCGCCGCAGCGTGGTCAGCGCAATGCCGCCGAGCACCAGCGCGCCGCCGATGTAGACCGCCTGCACCGGTTGTTCCCCATGCACCAGCCAGACCCACAGCGGGTTGAGCACCGCGTCGGCCATGGTGATCAGCACCATGTGGCTGGTGGCCACGCTGCGCGCACCGTGCATATAAAAGAGCAGCGGAATCGCCAGTTGCACCAGCCCCATAAACAGCAAGACCAGCACATGCTCCCAAGGCGGCACGGTGACGATGCCGCTGGCGCAGATGGCCACAAAAGTGAATAGCCCGCCCAGGAGCAGCGCCGGTTCCATGTCGAAAGCCCGGTAGCGTCGCAGGGCCACACTTTGGGTCGCAAAGCAGGCGGCCACAGCCAGACCGGACAGCACACCCACCAGACCGGTCACCTGCGCCTGGCCTTCGCCCAGCGCGATTACGGCCACGCCCAGCAGCGCCATCAGCATGGCCACGTAGTAAATCGGTGGCGTGCGCTCACCCAGCCACAGGCGGGCGATCAGGGCTGCAAACAGGCCGGAGGTGGCGGTCAGGCACGAGATAGCGGCCACGCTGCCCTGGCTCAGAGAAAAAATGTAAAGCGAGGAGCCCAGCGAGAAAAATCCGGCGGACAGCATCAAAGCGCTTGGCGGGCTGCGCCGCACCATGGCCAGACTGCCGCCGCCATACCGCAGGGCAATCCACAGCGCCATTGATAGCGCCAGGCCCAGGCCGCGAAAGGCGTTGAAAGACCAGGGGTCAATGCCCGGCAGCCAGCGCACAAACACGCCGCTCAGGCTCCAGAACAGCGTAGCCCCGGCTACCAGCAGCAGGCCACGGGAGGTGGAGCCGCCCGCCATCAGGCGTCGGTGCTGCGCCGGGCGCGTGCGCCGCGCCCGCGCGAGAGGTTGGCACCGGCTGCTGCACCCGCAGCGCGGCTTTGCTCGCCGCCCCATTGGGCGCGCGCGCCGGTGGAGATGTCGCCGAGCTGGCTGGTGATGTCTTCCATCGTGGGGCTGTGGCTCTTGGTGTGCGACTCCAGCGCGTCGCGCATGGCGCGCAAATGCTTGGCCGAGGTGCCGCAGCAGCCGCCGATGATGCGGGCACCCGCGTCCAGCGCCATGCGGGCATACAAGGCCATGATCTCCGGCGTGCCGTTGTAGCAAATCGCGCCGTCCACGTACTGCGGAATGCCGCAATTGCCTTTGGCCACCAGCACCACATCCGGGCCCATGGCTTCGGCCAGGTTGTGGATGCAGGCCACGACTTCGGAAGCACCCACGCCGCAGTTGGTGCCGCAGGCTGCCAATCGGGGCGTGAGGGATTGCTCAATGGCCGAGAAATCGCTGGGCGAGATGCCCATCATGGTGCGGCCATTGGTATCGAAGCTCAGCGTGCAGACGATGGGCAGCTCAGCCACCGCCGCACCGGCCACCGCAGCCTCGACTTCTTCGCGCGAGGACATGGTCTCAATCCACAGCACGTCCGCGCCACCGGCTTTGAGCGCCAGCGCCTGTTCGGCAAATGCGGCTTTGGCTTCGTCAAAGGTGAGGGGGCCGATGGGCTCCATGATTTCGCCGGTGGGGCCCATGCTGCCAGCAACGGCCACGGTGCGTCCGCTGGCGTCGGCCACGCGGCGGGCAATTTGCGCGGCCAGGGTATTGAGCTCAGCCATACGGCCTTGTGCGTTGTGCAATTTGAGGCGGTAGACGGTGCCGCCAAAGCTGTTGGTCAGCAAGATGTCCGCGCCCGCGTCCACAAAACTCTGGTGCAAGGCGGCGATGCGGTCGGGGTGCTCGGTGTTCCAGAGCTCGGGCGCGTCGCCCGAGATCAGGCCCACGTCGAACAAATTGCTGCCGGTAGCGCCATCGGCCAAAAGCCAGGGGCGGGTTGCCAGCAGGTGCGAAAAACGGTTCTCAGAGGCGCTCAACATGGGTCACTCCACAGATCAGGTTGACCACGACAAGGGGGAGATTAAAGCTCACCGCACAGTGCGTGGGTGAGCGCGGTTGACAGGCTTGGCGCAAGCCAAGTGCCCCAAGCCTGGTTCACTGTGCGTGGACTGCAGCGCTCCTTGGGACGGCCGATTTTGCCACGGGCGGCGCGGCGGCGCGTTCAGGGCCGCGCGGGGTTGCCGCAGCGGGTGTCTGTGGGTCTTTTCCAGCAGCCGCAGGCCAGCGTGAAGTCTTTCATCTGGCCTTTGGCGACGCCGCGCACGCCGACTTGTTTGGTGCTGCCCTGGGGCACATACAAACGCGGGCTGAACGCCTTATCTATTTTTTTCCCGCTGGCCACCTGGATGCTGGCACCGCGGCAGGCCATAGGACCGGGCAACTGGCTGGCGACTTCAAAGAGCAGGTCATCCGGGTAGCCGGTGGCCCATCCCGCTTTCACCTGGACTTGGGACCATTCTGCGGATGTCAGCGGCACTTCCTCAAACTCGGGTTTGGGAGCGGCGAAGGGGTTCCAGCCCCAAGCCAGGGCGTGCAGCCCGGTCATCAGAATAACCAGGGCGGCTCGACGGCGGTGTTTGGCCTGCTTGGCGGAGCGCATGGTGGTTTTACCGTGAGTGGCCCGCATGGTAACGGCTCAACAGTCTGTGGTCGTGCGCCGCTTTGGCCCAGCGCAGCAGCGCACCGCGCAGCGGCATTGGCTCCCAGATCAGGAACACGCCCGCTTTTTGTAAGAGCCCGCGCCAGGCGTTGCCGCGCGGCGTTGCCGCTGCGCGCAGCGAAGCGCCGCGCACGCTGGCCGACAGGTTATGCCCCAGCGCGTTGTCGGCCTCGGCGGCCAAAAAGACCTGCGGGTGTCCGGTGCAGCGCGACCAGGCGTCGACTGCGGGAGTGGGTTCGGCCGAGGTGGGGTCCAGCTCCGGTGACGGGAGGAGGCCGCTGTCGCGCAGCCACTGTGGCGGCCCCAAGTTGTCGGCCAGGATGGGCACATCACAGACCAAGTTGGCGCCACAGGCTAAGCGCACACTGCCATGGCTGATGCCCACCGCATGGTCGTGCAGCACCGTGATGTCAGCCGCTTTGAGCGCCGCTTCGAGTCCGCCGTTTTGTGGGCCTGGTTCTTGTGGTGTTGCGCCACCCGTCACCCAGGTCATGGAAGCCTGGGGCAAGCGGTGTTTGATGGCGAAGGCGATGTCGGCCCCAGCCTCCCCGCCTGCCAGCACGGCGATGCGCAGATTGCCGCGCGGGTGCAAGTCCATCACCCTGGGCCACAAGGCCAAAAAGTGTTCCAGCGGTTGGGTGAACAGGCCATGGGCTAAGGCGCCGGTCATCTGCGTGTTCAAGGGTTTGCGGTCATCCCAGCAGCGGGGGCTCAGCGAGAGCCAATCAAAGCGCAAAGTACGCCCGCCCGCCAGCGTGATCCGCTGCGACGAAAGATCCAGACGCGCCACCTTGTCGTGCTCCCAGGTGACGCCGCAGCCCCGCGCGAGGTCTGGCAGCCCGATGTGGCAGGCCGCCAGTTCTGCATCGCCGCTCAGAATGTCGGCGAGCCGGTTCTCGGGCAGCATATGGGTATCGGGGCTGACCAGGGTGACGCGGGCCTGGGTCATCGGCTTGGCCCGCATCTGGGCCATGAATTCCAGATGCGCCAGGCTGGCTCCGACCAGTACGATTTCCTGGGGCCGGCCGGTGGTCGACAGGCTGTCTACAGGAGCGGGGCGTGCTTGCATCGGTGTTCCGGGTGGCCCTGCTTATTGCAGTAGTGCCTGGGCGAACTCGTGGGCGCGGAAAGTCTCCAGCTCTTCGAGCTTTTCGCCCACGCCGATGAAATAAATCGGCACCGGGCGCTCCCGCGCAATCGCCGCGATCACACCGCCTTTGGCCGTGCCGTCCAGTTTGGTGACGATCAGCCCCGTCAGGCCCAAGGCGTCGTCAAAGGCGCGGACCTGGGCCAGCGCGTTTTGGCCGGTGTTGCCGTCAATCACCAGCAGCACCTCGTGCGGGCAGGTGCCCAAGCCGGCAGCGTCACCGGCTTTTTGCACCACGCGTTTCATCTTGCGCAGTTCTTCCATCAGGTGCAGCTGGGTGGGCAAGCGCCCGGCGGTGTCGATCAGCACCACGTCTTTGCCGCGCGCCTTACCCGCAGTGACCGCATCAAAGCTGACGGCTGCCGGGTCGCCCCCGGCCTGGGTCACGATGTCTACCGTATTGCGGTCGGCCCAAACTGCGAGCTGCTCGCGCGCTGCGGCGCGAAAGGTATCTGCGGCCGCTAGCAGAACGCTGGCCCCGTTACCCGCCAGATGCGCGGTCAGTTTGCCGATCGAGGTGGTTTTGCCCGCACCATTGACCCCGGCGACCATCACCACCGTGGGTTGGGCCGGGCCCACGGCCAAGGTTTTTTCCAAGGGCAGCAGTAGCTCGGTCAGCGCCGTGGTCAGCAGGGCGCGCAGCTCGGTGGGGGTTTGCGCCTGGGTGGATTTGGCGCGTTGGCGCAGTTGCGCAATCAAATACGCGGTGGCGGAGACACCGGTGTCGGCCATCAGCAGGGCGTTCTCCAAGTCTTCAAACAAGGCCTCGTCAATCCGGCTGCCGCCAAAGACCGAGGCAATGCCGGAGGCGGTTTTGCCCAGGCCTGCCTTAAGGCGGCTCAGCCAGCCTTGGCGGGCTGCGGCGGGTGGCGCGGCTGGACCCGCTGTCACGGCACCGGGGGCGGGCGCTGCGGGCGTGGATTTCTTGAAGAAGCTGAACATGCGGTCGTTTATAGAATGGTTCATTCTATGAAACCCCGATCCGCCCCATGAGCAAAGCGTTTACCAAAGAGAGCGAGGCCGATGAGGACGAGGACCTGCCGCTGGCAGCCTTGCCAGCAGGAGGCAAAAACTACATCACCCCCGCAGGCTACGCCGCCTTGCGCCACGAGCTGCTGGATTTGATCGATAACGAGCGCCCCCAAATTGTCGGCGTGGTCCACTGGGCCGCCAGCAACGGCGACCGTTCGGAAAACGGCGACTACCTGTATGGCAAAAAACGCCTGCGCGAAATTGACCGGCGCATCCGCTTTCTAACCAAACGCATGGAGATCGCCGAGATCACCGAACCCAGCGTGCACCATGGCAGCGACCAGGTGTTTTTTGGTGCTACCGTGACCTATGCCGACGCGGCGGGGCTGGCGCGCAGTGTGCGTATCGTGGGCATTGATGAGGCCGATTCGGCCCAGGGTGAAGTCAGCTGGGTCTCGCCGATTGCGCGCACCCTGCTCAAAGCCCGCGAGGGGGATGAGCTCACGCTGATAACGCCGCAGGGTCCGGTTGTGATCGAAGTGGTGGCGGTGCGCTACCCCGCGTCGCCGCAGGCCACCGGCTAAACCTCGGCGTGGCCCAGGCGGCGGGCATGCATCATCCATGGCGCGCGGCGCAGGCTGCGCAGCACCGCGTCCCAGTGCGCGGTGTCGCGAACCGCAACCACCAGGCGCATGTCTTTGGCGTCCTGGGCACTGTTTTCACCCATGTCGATGTGGACGATGTCGGCACTCGCCGCGGTCAGCGCCGCCGCCACTTTGCCCAACACGCCGCTGACGTTTTTCACCGTCAGGCCCAGCCCGATCTCGAAGTCGCGGACCGGCTCATCTCCCCATTCGACTTCGCTGAAGCGATCGCCATCTTTTTGTTCCAGTTTGCGGCTCACGGCGCAGTCCTGGGTGTGGATGATCAACCCTTCACCACGGCCCATATAGCCTTTGATCGGATCGCCCGGGACCGGGCGGCAGCAGGTAGCGAACTGCACCGAAGCGTTTTCGCTGCCGTCCAGCGTGATCATCCCCAAGGCACCGCCGCTGCCCGGACCAAAACGCTCCAGGCTGAGCAAGACCGCGTCGGGCCGCTGTCCGGATTCCACCAGCAGCGGAACAAAGCGTTTGGCCACCATGGTCGCCAGGCGCTTGCCGATGCCGATATCGGTTAACAACTCGGCGCGCGATTTATTGCCCGAGAAGCGCAGGAGCTTGTCCCAAAGTTGCCGGTTTTCTTTGGCCGGGGGCAGCGCCTCGAAACCTTCACTGCGCAGTGCCTGGGTCAGCAGTTGTTCGCCCAGGGCTTGCGATTCGGATTGCGCCAGGGTTTTCAGGTGCTGACGGATTTTGGAGCGCGCCCGACCGGTGCGCACAAAACCCAGCCAGGCCGGATCCGGCTGCGCGGTGGGCTCGGTTCCGACTTCCACCACGTCACCGTTTTTGAGTTCGGTGCGCAGGGGTTTGGCTTCCTGGTTGATGCGCGCAGACACCACCCGCTCGCCCACCCGGCTGTGGATCGCGTACGCAAAGTCCACCACCGTGGCCCCGCGCGGCAGCGCCAGGATTTGGCCTTTGGGCGTGAACACGTAGACCGCATCGGGGAACAAATCGCCTTTGACATGGTCCCAAAATTCGGCAGCATCGCGGGTTTCGTCCTGGATGTCCAAGAGCGATTGCAGCCACTGGGTTCCCAGGCGTTCGTTCGCACCGGGCTGCGGGTTGCTCGATTTGTAGAGCCAGTGCGCGGCCACACCCGATTCGGCCACCAGGTGCATGCCGTCGGTGCGGAACTGGAACTCCACATTCAGGCTCGACGGCCCGACCAGGGTGGTGTGCAGCGACTGGTAGCCGTTGACTTTGGGAATGGCAATGTAGTCTTTGAATTTGCCCGGCACAGGCTTGAACAGCTGGTGCAGCAAACCCAAAGCGGTGTAGCAGGCCACGGTGTCTTCCACGATGACCCGAAAGCCGTAAATATCGGTCACCTGCGCAAAGCTCAGGTGTTTGTTGTCCATCTTGCGGTAGATGGAGTAGAGCGATTTTTCCCGCCCGGCGATGCGTACTTTCATACCCGCGCGCTGGAAAACGGCTTCGACCTCGGTTTGTACTTTGTGCACCAGATCGCGCCGGCGGCTGCGGGCGCGGGTGACGGCTTTGCTGATGACCGCATGCCGCCAGGGCAGCAGGTAGCGGAAGCACAGTTCTTCGAGCTCGCGGTAGGTTCGGTTGAGGCCCAGTCGGTGGGCGATCGGGGCGTAAATGTCCAGCGTTTCTTGTGCGATACGCTTCCACTTGGAGCGCGGCATCTCCGCCATGGTGCGCATATTGTGGGAGCGGTCGGCCAGTTTGATCAGGATCACGCGCACGTCGCGCGCCATGGCCAGCAGCATTTTGCGAAACGATTCGGCCTGGGTTTCCTCCCGGCTGTTGAATTGCAGCCGGTCCAGCTTGGTCAACCCATCCACCAGTTCGGCCACCGGCGAGCCGAAGCGCTCGATCAACTCGGACTTGCTGATGCCACAGTCTTCCATGGCGTCGTGCAGCAGCGCCGCCATCAAGGCCTGGGCATCCAGGTTCCAATCCGCGCATTGGGTGGCGACCGCAATCGGGTGGGTGATGTAGGGCGTACCGTCTTTTCGCAGCTGCCCCAGATGCACCTCATCGGCAAAGCGGTAGGCCAGACGCACCTGCTCCAGATCGGCGGCAGACAGGTAGCCGAGTGCCGACATCAACCCGCTGAAACTCGCTGCGACCGCGTTCGTGGCGGCGCTGGCAAGCTGGTCGGGGGTGTTCGGTTTGCCCATGCGGCTACTGTAGCGCGAACGCTGGCCCACAGACCGGACCCAGTCCAGGCGAAAAAAAAGCACCGCGGACGGTGCTTTTGCTGGAGTCTGAAAAACTCAGAGGGGAACTTTTTTCAACATTTCAATGCCGATTTTTCCCGCCGCGATTTCGCGCAGCGCGGTGACCGCTGGTTTGTTCTTGCTCTCGATCTTGGGCGTGTGACCCTGGCTGAGCATGCGCGCGCGGTAGGTGGCGGCAAGCACCAGCTGAAAGCGATTGGGGATGTGCTCGAGGCAATCTTCGACAGTGATACGGGCCATGGAGTTCTTTCGTCAGGGAATATGGAGTGCCGAGAAGGTCGTCGCTTTTGCGCGCCGTTGGGCTTCAAACCGCAGTCTTTGCGCGTGCACTATCGATTTCAGATCGAATAATGCGCCGTCAAATAACTCGTTGAGTATAACGAAGTCAAATTCTTGGACGTGCGCGACCTCCCTAGCCGCGTTCTGCATGCGAACCTCGATGGTCTGGGCGGCATCTTCACCGCGCCGCTCTAAACGCGCGCGCAGTTCATCCCAACTGGGGGGCAAAATGAAAATGCTGACCGCGTTGGCAAAGGTCTTTTTGATCTGAGTGGCACCCTGGTAGTCAATTTCCAGCACCACGTCCTGGCCTTGCTGCATGCGCTGGGCGATGGCGGCTTTGGACGTGCCATAGCGGTGCTGGTGCACATGGGCCCACTCCACGAAGGCGTCGGCCTGGACCATGGCGTCGAACTCGGCATCGGACACAAAGAAGTATTCCCGTCCGTCTTTTTCCTGGCCGCGCGGTGCGCGTGTGGTGTGCGATACCGAAGGGTGGACTTGCGCGTCGAGCTCTTGCAGGGCGCGCACCAGGCTGGACTTGCCGGCTCCGCTGGGGGCGGCGACGACGAATAAATTTCCCGGGTAGTCCATGCTGGGGCTCCTCAAGGCCATGCCTTATTCAATGTTTTGTACCTGCTCGCGCATTTGCTCGATCAACACTTTCATGTCCACCGCGATGCGGGTGAGTTCCAGCGCTGCCGATTTCGAGCCCAGGGTGTTGGCTTCGCGGTGGAGCTCTTGAATCAAAAACTCCAACCGCTTGCCGACTTCGCCGCCGCGGGTCAGCAGGCGGGCAATTTCTTCCAGGTGCGAGTTCAGCCGGGTGATTTCTTCGGCCACATCAATGCGGATCGCAAAGGCTGTTGCTTCGGCCAAGGCGCGGTCGTGCGCCGCCTCGGGTGCGACGCTGCCTTCGCCCAGGGCCATCGCGTCTTTCCAGCGCTCCAGAAAGCGTTTGCGCTGCTGCTCCACCAACTGGGGCACCAAGGGCTCCGCTTGCGCGGCCAGCGCGCACAGGTCCTGCACCCGGCTTTGCAGCATATCGGCCAGACGCGTGCCTTCGCGGGCCCGCGCCTGGGCTAGCGCGCGTAAGGCCTCTTGCGCCAGGCTCAGAATGTGGGCGCTCCAATCGCGGTGGCTGGATTGCTCGTTGCCCGCGATGCGGACCACATCGGCCACGCTCAGCGCTGTGGCTTGGGGCAACCATTTGGTGATGCGCGCCTGCACCTGGACCAGCCGCTGCAGCAGTTTGTCGGACGGCTCGGCAACGCCGCCTGAGTGGGTCGATTCCAGCGAGAGCCGCAACTCCACCTTGCCACGTTTGAGCTGCGCGCCCACCGCGTCGCGCAGCGCGGGTTCGAGCTGGCGCATATCCTCAGGCAGGCGCAACGAGAGGTCCAAAAAGCGGCTGTTGACACAGCGGATTTCCAGCCCAAGTTGGGCTCCGGCCGCAAGCTCAGAGCCCCTTGCATCCGCCTGTGTGTCCACGCTGCGCTGCGCGCTCGCGTATCCGGTCATACTGTAAACTGGCACGTCTCTTTCCTTCCCCTGTGGCTACAGCCGAGAATACCTTGGTTTACCCCGCACCCTTCCCCTACCGGCTGCCACTAGCCCTCCATGCAACAGCCAGCACCTCTTGCGCCCGGCACGCTTGTGCAGGGATACCGGATTGTGCGCAACCTGGCTGTGGGTGGATTCAGCATCGTCTACCTGGCCACCAACGCGCGGGACCAGCAAGTGGCTATCAAGGAATACCTGCCCGCCACCCTCTCCAGCCGCGTCAGCGGCACCACACGCACCCAAACCAGTCCCGATCAATTGCGCTTGTACCGTTTGGGCTTGCAAAGCTTTTTCCATGAAGGGCGGGCGCTCGCAGAAATTTCGCACCCCGGGGTTAGCAGCGTGCTGGACTTCTTTGCCGCCAACGGAACTGTGTACATGGTGATGAATTTTTTGCAGGGCAACAGCCTGCAAGACTTTATCGTCAGCGCCCGCCAACGCAGTGGACCGGCTAACCTTGGTGAGGTCACAATTTGTTCGCTGTTCCAGGAGTTTTTGGCCGCGGTGCGCGTGGTGCACCAACGCAAATTGCTGCACCTGGACCTCAAGCCCGGCAACATCTTCATCACCAGCGATGACCGCGTCGTTCTGATTGACTTTGGCGCCGCCCGCCATGCCCTCGACCCGGAGGCCATGGCACTGCGCCCCATGTACACACCCGGTTTTGCCGCGCCGGAGTTGTATGTGCGCGGCACGCCCCTGGGGCCGTGGAGCGATGTCTATTCTTTGGGGGCCTGTCTCTATTCCTGTATGCGCGGCTACCCGCCTATGGATGTGCCTACGCGGCGCAAGACAGACCACCTGGCCGCGCATCTGGAGCGACTGCGCGGCGTGTATTCGGATGCCTTGATTGCGCTGGTCGGTCGCTGCCTGTCCCTGGAGCCCGCGCTGCGACCGCAATCGGTGCTCGAATTGCAGAAGGCCCTGCCAAACGGCCTTGCAGGTCACAATCAGCCATGACATTTTCGGTGGCCTATACCAGCCGCATTGGCGGGCGCGACCTCAACGAGGACCGGGCCGCCTATTGCTACACCTCGCAATCGGTGCTGCTGCTGGTTGCCGATGGGCTGGGCGGCTACCCGCTGGGCGAAGTGGCGGCGCACATGGCAGTGGACTGCATGGTGGCCTGCTTTCGACGCCACGCCACGCCGCGCTTGGCCGATGGCAAAGCATTTTTGACACGCGCTTTTTTGACCGCTCACTACGAAATCTTGCGCTACGCCGTGGTGCGTTCTATGGCCGCGCCGCCGCGTACCACCCTGGTGGCCGCGCTGGTGCAGGACGGGCAGGTGCAATGGGCGCACTGTGGCGATTCACGGCTGTACTGGGTGCGTGACGATGCGGTGCGTGCCCGCACCGTAGACCATGCCGGGCCGGACCGGCGGCAGCCCGCGCAGGCCGACCTGCCGCAGCGCCATGTGTTGTACACCTGCGTGGGCGCGCCAACGCTGCCGCGTATCGATATATCGGAACCCGCAGCGCTGGAGCCGGGCGACAAACTGCTGCTGTGCAGCGATGGCTTGTGGGGCCCCTTGAGCGACGTGGAAATCGCCCGCGGTATTGCGCATTTGCCGCCGCACGCGGCCACCGAGACCCTGGTTCAGCGGGCCTATCGCCAGGCCGGCGCCCGCAGCGACAATCTGACCGCGCTGGGATTCGAGTGGCAACCTGCGCAACGTTCGATTGATGATGCGCAGACGGGGCTGGACGACGCCAGTGGCTGGGTCCGCGAACCGGCGCAGCCCGAGGTCTGGGACCCACCCACCGACATGGACGAGAACGAATTGATCGCTGCCATCACCGCT
>Ga0209356_1000506_pt1 | contig 15250 bp, 11 predicted proteins | sample LauGreFaBDMM15SN_2_FD_188213 | JGI IMG/M metagenome (GOLD analysis project Ga0209356, IMG submission 188213) | Freshwater lake microbial communities from Lake Michigan, USA - Fa13.BD.MM15.SN (SPAdes) (version 2) | ecosystem: Environmental > Aquatic > Freshwater > Lake | place: Lake Michigan, USA...
CCTTGAAAATGTAATGAAGGGGCACCCGGTACTTCTGAACCGAGCTCCGACGCTGCACCGACTAGGTATTCAAGCATTCCAACCCCGCATGATCGAGGGTAAGGCTATTCAGCTTCACCCCTTGACCTGTACCGCATTCAACGCTGACTTTGACGGAGACCAGATGGCAGTTCACTTGCCCCTAGGACCGGCTGCAATTTTGGAAGCGCAGATTCTGATGCTTGCGTCGCATAACATTCTCAATCCAGCCAACGGCTCGCCGATCACGGTACCCTCACAAGACATGGTCTTGGGTCTGTACTACATGACCAAGCCCAAGCGCAACCTTCCTGGTGACCCAGTCAAGGGAGAGGGAATGACTTTTTATTCTGCCGAAGAGGTAACCATTGCGTTCAACGAGCGCATTGTTGACCTAGGTGCGGTAGTAAAGGTTCGTGCCCAGGTGGAGAACGACAAAGGGGAGTTGGTAACCAAGCTTATTGAGTCTTCAGTTGGTCGCGTACTGTTCAACAAGGCGGTACCCGAGAAGGTTGGTTTTATTAACGAACTGCTCACCAAGAAGGCACTTCGTGAAATCATTGCACGCATTCTCACCAAGACTGACGTTCCCACAACGGCTAAGTTCCTTGATGACATCAAGAATTTGGGTTACAATACGGCATTCCGTGGCGGACTTTCGTTCTCCTTGGGTGACATTACCGTACCGGAGGCCAAAGAGTCTTTGATCAGGGAAGCGAACGAGGAAGTAGAAGCTATTTTGGCCAACTACAACTTAGGTTTAATTACCAACAACGAGCGCTACAATCAGGTTATTGACGTTTGGACCAACACCAACGCCCGCCTTACTCAGGCTGCGATGAGCCAGCTCATTAACGATCGCCAAGGATTCAATCCCATCTACATGATGCTTGACTCGGGCGCGCGGGGTTCCAAAGAACAGATTCGCCAGCTTTCGGGAATGCGTGGTCTTATGGCCAAGCCCCAGAAGTCGGGTTCCGGAGGAGGAGAGATTATCGAAAACCCGATTATCTCCAACTTTAAGGAAGGCCTATCGATCTTGGAGTACTTTATTTCGACCCACGGTGCCCGTAAGGGACTTGCGGATACTGCACTTAAGACGGCTGATGCCGGCTACCTGACGCGCCGTCTGCACGACGTAGCCCAGGATGTTATCATCAATGAAGTCGATTGCGGAACGCTCCGCGGTCTTGAGGTTACGGCCCTTCGCAAGAACGAGGAAGTAGTAGAGACCCTCTTTGAGCGCGTAACCGGACGGGTTTCGCTTCAGGATGTCGTCGACCCCCTAAGTTTGGAGGTATATGTTACTCGTGGATCGATGATTTCAGACGATGCCGCCCGCAAAATCGAAGCATCGCCCGTTGAAATGGTCGAAGTGCGCTCTGCGCTGACTTGCGAAAGCAAGCGCGGAATCTGCGCCAAGTGCTACGGACGCAACCTGGCTACGGCCAAGGGCGTTCAGATGGGCGAAGCGGTAGGAGTAATTGCGGCTCAATCCATTGGAGAGCCGGGTACCCAGTTGACGCTTCGTACGTTCCACGTGGGTGGTACTGCAGGTAACATTTCTGAAGTAAACAGCCTGGTCGCCAAGTTCGACGGAATTGTGGAGCTCGACGAGGTCCGCACCGTAGAAGGGGAGAGCGCCGACGGCAGCATCATCACCATCGTAATCGGTCGTACGGGTGAGCTTCGGATTGTTGACGAGAAGACCGGAATTTCGGTTATGACGGGCAACGTTCCTTACGGTTCAAACCTCGTGGTTAAGAAGGGTCAAAAAGTGACTAAGGGCTCTACGCTCTGTTCATGGGATCCCTACAACGCCGTTATCATTTCGGAATTTGCCGGAGTTGTTGGATACCAGGACATTGTTCAGGGTCTGAGCTACAAGGTTGAAATTGACGAGCAGACCGGCTTCCAAGACAAGGTTATTAGCGACGCTAGAACCAAAAAGTTGGTGCCAATGATTCAGATTTTGACCAAGAAGGGCCAAGAGATTAAGCACTACACCTTGCCGGTGGGTGCCCACCTTATGGTTAACGAGGGCGAAGAGATCAAGTCCGGAAAAATCCTGGTGAAGATTCCGCGTCGCGGAGCCAAATCGGGTGACATTACGGGCGGACTTCCGCGCGTTACCGAGCTCTTTGAGGCTCGTAATCCATCGAATCCTTCGGTAGTAGCAGAGATTGACGGTACGGTTTCGTACGGCAAAATCAAGCGTGGCAACCGTGAAATCGTTATCGAGAGCCGTACTGGCGAGCAGCGTCGCTACCTCATTAACTTGAGCAAGCAGATTCTGGTGCAAGAGAACGACTTCGTGCGTGCTGGTTCGCCCCTTAGCGACGGAGCCATATCTCCCGCAGACATTCTGGCCATTCAAGGTCCAACGGCCGTGCAGGAGTACCTGGTGAATGAAATTCAAGAGGTATATCGTTTGCAGGGCGTGAAGATCAACGACAAGCACTTTGAGGTGATTGTACGCCAGATGATGCGCAAAGTAGTAATTGTGGACGGTGGCGATACCCACTTCCTCGAGGGTCACTTTGAGCACGTCAGCGACTTTATCGCCGAGAACGACCGCGTTTTTGACAAGAAGGTATTGGTAAGCGCTGGAGACAGCGACAACCTAATGGAGGGTCAGATGATCACATCCCGCCAGCTTCGCGACGAGAACTCGCTGCTCAAGCGCACCGACAAAGGACTAGTGGAATCCCGCGACGCCTACTCGGCGACGGCACAGTTGGTCCTTCAAGGAATTACGCGCGCCTCACTCCAGACCAAGTCTTGGGTTTCTGCAGCGTCGTTCCAGGAGACTACGAAGGTTCTTAACGAGGCGGCTATTGCCGGCAAGAGCGACGGACTAGAGGGACTCAAGGAGAACGTAATCGTTGGCCACCGCATCCCTGCGGGAACCGGCTTGAAGCAGTACTACGATTCGGTAGTAGGCAACAAGGACGAGTACGACCGCATGATGACCGACAAGTCGGTCGACATTGAGGCAGCCGAATAGTGAAGGAGCAGGACCCCACCCAGCTTCAAATTGAGTTGGCGCCTGAGATGGCCGACGGAGTTTACTCCAACTTGGCTATTATTAACCATTCGAACAGCGAGTTTGTGGTTGATTTTATTCAGATGATGCCCGGCCTTCCGCAGGCAAAGGTTAAGTCTCGGGTAATTCTTACTCCGCAGCACGCCAAGCGATTGGTGAGGGCGTTAACCGAAAACGTCGGACGCTTTGAGGCGATCCACGGTGAGATTGCAGAGACGGAGCTTCCGGGTATGCCCATTCACTTTGGCGGTCCTACTGGTCAGGCCTAATTAAGGTTTTTTATTAATCAAGCCATTAGCTTTTGCTAGTGGCTTTTTTTTTGCGGAATTCTCAGCGATTCCGACGGTTCCGGCTTTTGCCTACTGGGGCGGATTAAAAAATCCGTCCAAAAGGATGCTTATGGCGCGCACCACGATTCCCACCCCAACGAACATTCCCGTAACGATGAAGGCTGCGGGCACCCAGTTGCCTTCCTGAAGGGCTGGTCCAGCAATCCAATAAAAGAAGGCGGGTCCGCCAAAGAGGAAGGGGAAGGAGAAGGTCAGCAGGATTATTCCCTTGAGGATTTTAGGATTCAAGATCGAAATTTTAGAAGTGCCATTGGGCGTTCTACGAAGGTATAGGTCAGCAGGCTAAGCCCAAGGGTTCCGGCGACAAACGCGGGCATCACCCAGGGAACGGGCAGCAGGGCTTCGCAAAGGCTCAGCACCGGGAGGTGGAGGAGGTAGATGCTGAAGCTGAGGGTACCGAGGTAGCGCAGGGGTTTCCAGCGTCCGAGGGCAGACAGCGCGATTTCGTGGTAGAGCGCTTGGTACAAAATCAGGGCCCAGGCAAGGCCGTAGGCCGCGGTGTAGGTGTAGCCGTGGAACATGCTGGCTCCGAACAGGGCGCGGGCGGCACTTGGAACCGTGGTCAGTACCAGGGCAAAAACGGCCAGTCCGATTCCGCCGGGAAGCCTTAGGCGACGCTGGGCCATTGCCAGCAAGGTTCCGAACGCGAGCACCGGCGCAAAGCGCAAAAACAGCGGCATTTCGACGTGCTGGTAGCGAAGGAACCAGAGCGCGAGGGCCGCCGTCAGCAGCACGAGCATGGCCAACCAGGGTCGAGCCCGGTACAGCGGCCATAGGGCGAGCACCAGCAGCGGCGAGATTAGGTAGTAGGCGACTTCGACGGGAATGGTCCAGAACACGCCCTTGGCCTCGGTCAGGCTGAGGTGGCTGAGGATGTCGTCGACATTATGAATGGGTCCGCCAAAGCCGTTGCGGTATAGCGCGTAGCTCGCGATCAAGGCCAGCAGGTACATTGGGTAGATGCGCAGCACGCGGCGCAGGGCGTATCGGAGCCAAAACTTCGGTGTAGCGCGCTGGGCCGCCAGGGCCTCGAGCATCTGGCGGTTGATGAGGTAGGCCGACAGTACAAAAAAGAGGTAGACCCCGACGCTTCCGAAGTGATTGAAGTCGATGCCCAGCGGGTCAAAGCCGGCGTGGCTGCTGTGGGCGAGCAGCACAAAGATTACAGCCAGTCCGCGAAATCCGTCGAGCTCGGGTTGGTGGTTGGGCTTGCCGTCGTTGGGCAGGAGGCGCACAGCTAGTTGCTAGTTGCTAGTTACTTGTTGCTGGTTTCGTCCAGGCTGGCGCGGATGGCTTCGACCGCGCGCAGGGCCTCGTCGTCGCTCAAGGTCAAGGGCGGAGCCAGGCGCAGGGCTTGGTTTTCGAAGAGGAACCAGTCGGTAAGGAAGCCTTTTTGGATCAGGGACTGCTGCACGACCAGGACGCGGTCAAAGGAGTCGAGCAAGACGGCGAGGAGGGCGCCGCGGCCGCGGATTTCGAGTATGGCGGGGTGGTCTTCGAGGCCGCGGCGGAAGTGGTCTTCAATGATTGGCGCGCGGAGCGCCAGCGATTCGCGCTGCAAGATGGTCCAGGCCGCCAAGCCGGCCGCACAACTCACGGGATGGCCGCCAAAGGTGGTGAGATGACCGAGCATGGGTTTTAAGGCTAGGGTGGCCATCAGGGAGCGGTTGGCGGCAAAGGCCCCGAGGGGCATGCCGCCGCCTAGGGCCTTCGCCAGGCAGAGCACGTCGGGTTCGATACCAGAGGCCATGAACGCGAAGGCCTCGCCGCTGCGGCCGAAGCCAGTTTGGATTTCGTCGACGATCAGCAAGGCCCCGGCCGCGCGGCACCGCGCCTGCAGCTCGCGGAGCCAGGCAAAATCCGCAGGATTGTAGCCCGACTCTGACTGAATAACCTCAACCAGCACCGCCGCAGTCTGAACCCCAATAGCATCGAGAACTTCAGGACCATTAAAAGGAAAAATCCGATGCCCTGGAACCAAAGGGCGGTAGGCCGACTTCATGCACTCGTTGCCCATAGCCGACAGGGGCCCAGTAGTAGAACCGTGGTAGGAACCCTCAAAAGACAGAACTTCGAAGCGCCCTGTTGCACGCTTGGCTAGCTTAAGCGCCCCGTCGACGGCCTCGGCCCCGGAGTTCCCCCAATAAATCTGATCCATGGAATCCGGAAGGGCCGCCAGAAGGGCCTCGGCATAAGCAACCTGCGGAAGCTGTGCATATTCGCCGTAGACCATCAGGTGCATGTGCTGAGCTGCCTGCTGCTGCACGGCGGCCACGATTTCGGGATGGCTGTGGCCGAGGTTGGCCACTCCGATACCGGAAACAAGATCCATGTAGGGCTTTCCCTGCGGGTCGTAGAGGTAGACCCCTTCAGCCCGCACCAATTCAAGAGCCAAAGGGCTGAAGGTCGTGGGGGCAAGGGAATGCAAAAAACGCTGGCGAAGGTCCATGCCGCGAAGGTACGGGGTGGGTGAATTTTTTTTTAGAATCCGGTTATGTCCTGATAGCCGGGTTCGCATAAAATTAAAATCCTGGGTTACCCAGAGGGTATTGCCTGGTCGAGGCAAAAAAAATCCGGTTTGCCCCGGATTTTAAAAATTATCACTCTTCCATGGGTGGACCGGGACGATCGCCTGTCCGCGGACCAGGGCCTTCGCCAGCTCGAGGGTCCCGAAGGCGTTTCATGACTTCTTGCTTGAATTTGCGTTCAGCGACATGGAGCTTAAGGACTTTTTGGGGCGATAGCATCTTCAGGAATTCCTTTTGGTACTTGCGGCGGATCGCTTCGCGCTCGCCGGCCACTTTTTCGAGCTCAGCGAGGAGTTCGCGGGCCTGGGCGTCGGAGAGTTTGTCGATTCCGCCTTCACCGCGCACCGTTTTAAGGCCTTCGTTTAAGGGGTCGCGGTTGGCCTTTTTCAATTCTACCTCCATGGCGTTATAGACGGGCCAAAAGGCCTTGGCTTCATCAGGGGTAAGTTGAAGTTCGCGGGTGATGAATCCAATTTTGGCGGATTCGATGCGCTCTTTGGCTTGGCCGGTCCGGGCGCCGGATTGTGGGCCTGGGCCTTGACCAGGTTGAGGACGAGTTTGGGCTACCGCGGTGCTTCCGAGGATGGCCAGGGCGAGAATGAGGGTCTTGATCATGATTAAATTGGATTAAAGGGTGGTGATTCCGTGGAGTTCCGCGAGCTCGAGGAGCTCGTCGTCGGTGAGGGTGATATCACCTTGTTCGAGGGCGGTCCAGGCTTCGTCTGAAGTGAGTTCCGTCGCGGGGGCCACCGAGGGGGTGGTTTCTGTGCGAATAGTCAGTAGAACCCCGGCGAAGACGGCGGCAGTAGCGGCGGCCGTCCACAAGATCTTCCTTAGCCGAAGGCGACGTAGCGACGAGGCAACCGCTGCGCGGGTAGCGCGCTCTGCGAGTTCGGCGGCAAAGTCGTCCGGAACATGGATTCCGTCGCGACGCTTGGGGGGTGCAGTGTTGAGGTTCATTGGCTAGTTCGTACTTAAGATTCCGAATGAAGGTCAAGGTTTAATCCGACCATTGTTTTTTTAATTTTAGCCACCGCGTGATGGTAGTTGGCTTTGAGTCCGCCTTGGCTGGTGCCGAGGATGTTCGCAATGTCGGCGTACGGAAGCTCATCAAAGTACCGAAATTGGAACACCAAGCGCTGCTGCTCGGGAAGCTGTGCCACGGCCGTATAGAGCGCCCTAAGTACGGCGTCGGCCTCGAAGTAGGGGCTGTCGGGAACGCCTGCGAGTTCCGATGGGTCAGTGGTCGCCACCGGACGGCTGCGCCGCCGAGCACTCAAGGCCTCATTGACTACAAATCGGTAGGCCCAAGTGCTGCGCTGGGCATCGCCACGAAAGGTGGACCAGTTTGACCACATTTTGACGGAGGCGTCTTGAACAGCATCTTGAGCGGAACTGTGGTCCAGCACAATGCGCAAGGCGGCACGGTACCATTGGTCCGCGTGCTGCTGCACAAGTTTGGTAAAGTCGCGAAGGGCGTCTGGCTGCATCGTATCTAGGATGCGGAAAAGCGGTCTTGGTTTAATTAGCCAACTAGCCATTGGCTAGTAACTAGTTACTGGAAATTAACGGTTCCGCACGCGCAGCGTCGCTTCGACGATGGCGGCGGCGTTCAGGCCGTACTTATCCATGAGCTGGGCGGGTGTGCCGGATTCGCCAAAGGAATCGTTGACGGCGACCATCTCAATGGGGGAGGGGCGGTGCATGCCCAGGGTCTGAGCGACGAGGTCGCCGAGGCCTCCGTGGCGCTGGTGCTCCTCGGCGGTTACGACGCGGCCGGTCTTGTGGACTGACTTGAGCAGGGCCTCGGTGTCAAAAGGCTTGATCGTGGCAAAGTTGATGACTTCGGCCGAAATGCCTTGGGCGGCCAGGGTGTTGGCGGCCTCGAGAGCCTCCCAAACCAGGTGGCCGGTCGCGGCGATGGTCACGTCGCTGCCCTCGAGCAGCACGTCGGCCTTGCCGATGATAAAGGGCTTGTCGGCAGGGGTGAAGTTGGCCACCTTGGGGCGTCCGAAGCGCAGATAAACCGGGCCGTGGTGGTCGGCAAGGGCAATAGTCGCAGCCTTCGTTTGGTTGTAGTCCGCGGTAACGACTACCGTCATGCCCGGAAGCATCTTCATCAGCCCAATGTCTTCAAGAATTTGGTGCGTCGCGCCGTCTTCGCCCAGGGTAAGGCCCGCGTGGGAAGCGCAAATCTTCACGTTCTTGTCAGAGTAGGCAATGCTCTGCCGAATCTGATCATAAACGCGCCCGGTAGAGAAGTTTGCAAAGGTGCCTGTGAATGGAATCCAGCCCCCGATGGTCAGGCCCGCCGCCATGCTCATCATGTGCGCTTCGGCAATGCCTGTTTGAAAGAAGCGCTCGGGGAATTCCTTGGCGAAGGCGTCCATTTTAAGCGAGCCAGTGAGGTCCGCGCAAAGGGCAACGACTTTGGGATTGCTGCGTCCAAGTTCAAGCAGGCCGGCGCCAAAACCGCTTCGGGTATCTTGGCTTCCTTGGTTAATGTAGGGGTGCATAGGTAGTAGGGTTACTGGAGGTTAACAAGGGCCGTGGCTCCCGAGGTCACGGTAAAGGTTTGGCTTTTGCTGTAGGCCGTTTGCTGGGCGGACTTCGGTCGGTATACAATGGTGTAGGTTCCGGGCTGCAGCGCAAAGGATTGGCGCACCTGGCCTTCGTCCAGCGGAACCACGTAGGTGAATTGATCGTTTTCGCGCAAAAAAACAGCGCCGATGCTGGCGATTTTAAGCGTTACGCTCGCGCTACCCGGCGCGGGAATGCTTAACTCGGTCACCTTACCGCCTTCAATAGCAACCGACATTCGGTAGCGGGGCAGGGTGAGAATGTCGAGCTCGTAGCTGCCCACGAGGTAGCGCTGCTCGCTGCCTAAGGGCTGAACATGCACAATGTCGGCTGAACCAGGCCTGCGAACTACCGCTAAAGGCATGCTTTGCCGGCTGGGAAGGCTGAACATGCTGAGTCTCAGTAATCCCTGTGCGGCATTGGCGCCAATATTGTTGTGCTTGCCTGCGTTAATGGCGCTCTCGGTAATAGCAACCGGCGGAATCGTGAATACAGTGCCGCGGTAGGTCACCAGAGCATCCAGATCGAGGGTGTCGGGTTGCCCAGCGTAGTTCATGGTGTGCACCAAGGCTTCCTCCAGTTGGCCGGTAGTGGCGTTATAAAGCACCAGGGGAACGTTGGTTTCTGAGGGAACTCCCAGGTGGTCAATAAGGTTAATTTGCGCCGAGGTATTGTTAAGGGCCTGGGTCATGATGACGCTGAGTGCCTTGGTAAAGGTGAGTTCGTCTCCCGCGTCGTAGTAGGTGCCTACGCAGGCAAAATCCTTGGCGAGGTTGCTTTCTAGTCCGATTCCAATAACAAAGGGTTTGAGAATTACTCCGCGCTGCTGCAAAATGCGCGATGCGGCACAGGGGTCTTCGTCGCAGGCTTCTACGCCGTCGGTGATCAAAATAATGATGTTGCGGCAGTCCGAGCATTCCGGAAAGTCACTTCCTGCCTTAATTAAGCTTCGGGCAATGGGGGTAGTTCCCATGGGTCGGAGTCCGGCCAAGGTTTTTTGAATGCGCGGAATCGAGTTGGGGCTAAAGGCCACTTCGAGCCTCGTATCGTTGCAGTCTTGGGGCGGAACCGGTTTCTGGTGGCCGTATACCCTTAGGGCCAATTCAAAGTTTGGACGCTCAATCTGGCCTAAGCTGTCGAGTAGTTCGCGCATAAGCCGTTGGGCCACCTCCATGCGCGTGCCGGTTTGCCAGCGTCCGTACATGGAATTGGAGGCGTCAAAAACAATTAAAATTCGCGTGAGCGGCTCGGGTTTTGCTTCGGGCGGAGGCAGCACTCCCTGCGCCAGAGCCCTGAGGCTTCCGGCGATTAAAAGGAGTGCGAAGAGTCCACTGCGAAGCATGCGCAAGGGTTTAGTAGTCGCCCAATGTTTCTGGGCACTGCGCCAGGGCGCGGGCCAGTTCGTCGTCGTTGGGCGCGATGCCATGCCATTTGTGGGTTCCGGCCATAAAGTCGACCCCATGGCCCATGGCCGTCTTCATGATTAGTGCCACGGGCTTGCCTTTGCCTGTGCGGGTTATGGCCTGCCGCAGTGCGGCCTGCACCGAATGGAGGTCGTTGCCTTGCTCGAGATGCAGCACGTCCCATCCAAAGGCAGCAAACTTGGCGCCCAGGTCACCCATGGGGAGTACTTCGTCGGTGCTTCCATCAATTTGCTGGCCGTTGGCGTCGACGGTGGCAATGAGGTTGTCCACTTTTTTGCCGCCTGCATACAGTGCGGCTTCCCAGATTTGGCCTTCCTGAAGCTCACCGTCTCCGTGCAGGGTGAAGACCAGGTGTGGGTCGCCGTGGAGCTTTTTGGCTTGGGCAGCTCCCACAGCAACACTGAGTCCCTGGCCTAGCGATCCGCTTGCGATGCGTACCCCGGGCAAGCCGTCGTGGGTAGTGGGATGGCCCTGAAGTCTGGAGTTGATTAGCCGGAAGGTCGAGAGTTCCGCCACAGGGAAGTAGCCAGAACGCGCCAACGTGCTGTAGAACACGGGCGAGATGTGTCCGTTGCTCAAAAAGAAGAGGTCTTCTCCATGACCGTCCATGCGGAAGGCCTCGGGATTGTGCCTCATTACGTCGAAGTAGAGGGCGGTAAAGAACTCGGTACAGCCCATGGAGCCGCCCGGATGTCCCGATTGAGGCTTGTGGACCATGCGCAGTATGTCGCGCCGAATTTGCGAGGGGTATTCAGTAATTGGGACCATCAGCAGAGGATTTCACGTAAAAGTACGGCCATTAATCGGCTACCTTTGCGGCCCAAAAACATAAGTAATTAACGAGTTATGAAGGTCGGAATCGTAGGACTGCCCAATGTCGGCAAGTCGACATTATTCAACTGCTTGAGCAACGCCAAAGCCCATGCTGCAAACTTTCCATTTTGCACCATTGAGCCCAACATAGGCACGGTGAACGTTCCCGACCCGCGCACGGCTGCCCTTGCCGAGATCGTGAATCCCGAGCGCGTGGTTCCCGCCACGGTGGAAATCGTAGACATTGCAGGCCTAGTCAAGGGAGCCAGCAAGGGAGAAGGTCTGGGCAATCAGTTTTTGGGCAACATCCGTGAGTGCAATGCTTTATTGCACGTGCTGCGCTGCTTTGAGAACGACAACATCGTGCACGTGGACGGCAACGTGAATCCGCTTCGCGACAAAGAAACCATAGATTTTGAGCTGCAGCTCAAGGACCTTGAAACCCTTGAAAAGCGCATAGACCGTGCCCGTAAGGCCGCCAAGAGCGGAGCCCGAGAGGGTGGTCGAGAGGTAGAAATGGGAGAACGACTCAAGAAGCACATCGAGCAGGGTAAGTCGGTTCGTGGCTTTGAACGCAGCAGCGAAGAATCAGAATGGATTGACGACTACCAACTCCTTACCGACAAGCCAATTATGTATGTGTGCAATGTGGACGAGGCTTCGGCCAAAGACGGCAATGCTTGGGTCGAGAAGGTTAGGGTCATGGCGTCCGAAGAGGGGGCAGGGCTGCTTCATTTGGCTGCGGCCACCGAGGCAGACATTGCCGAACTCGAGACCTATGAGGAGCGCCGCATGTTCCTCGACGACCTAGGGCTCGAGGAGCCTGGGGTCAACCGCTTGATTCGCGAAGCCTTTAACCTCTTGCTGCTTGACACCTACTTCACGGCCGGAGTCAAGGAGGTTCGGGCCTGGACTATTCCGCGCGGAGCCACTGCCCCGCAGGCCGCCGGGGTCATCCACAGCGATTTTGAGAAGGGCTTCATTCGCGCCGAGGTGATTGGCTACGACGACTACATCAAGTTCCGCACGGAGGCTGCTTGCCGCGAAGCAGGTCGGCTGCGCGTGGAGGGTCGCGACTACTGCGTGAAGGACGGCGACGTGCTGCACTTTCGCTTTAACGTTTAGATTGAAGTCTTTGCGGCTAGTAGGGGATTAGTCTGTTGAAAACTCCCTTTGCTAGCGCGGGTTTTACACGAGGCTTTTTGCTAGATTCGCACGTTAGCATGACCGAAGCCGTACTCTACAACGAAGACAACATTCGCAGCCTTGAATGGCAGGAACACATACGTCTTAGGCCGGGTATGTACATCGGCAAATTGGGCGACGGAAGCAGTCCAGACGACGGAATTTACATTTTAATTAAGGAAGTTGTCGACAACTCGGTCGACGAGTTTGTGATGGGCGGCGGACGCACCATAGAGATCGGCGTTCAAAACGGGTCGGTGACGGTGCGGGACTACGGCCGTGGAATTCCACTCGGCAAGTTGGTTGACGTGGTTTCTAAAATGAATACCGGCGCCAAGTACGACTCAAAGGCTTTCAAAAAGTCAGTCGGTTTGAATGGGGTGGGTACCAAAGCAGTCAACGCCCTGTCGTCGGATTTTATGGTCCAGGCCTTTCGCGACGGACAGTCCAAGTCGGCTAGTTTTTCTCAGGGTATTTTTGGTTCAGAGGGCCAGGTTGAACCCAGTTCCGCGCGGCAGGGTACCAAGGTGGTGTTTACGCCCGACGCGTCCATTTTTAGCAACTACCGTTTTCAGATGGAGTACGTCGAGCGGATGGTATGGAACTACGTCTACCTGAATCCTGGCCTCACGATTTACCTCAACGGCGAGAAGTATTATTCCGAGAACGGCCTCAAGGATCTTTTGGCCAACAACCTGAGCAGCGAGGTGATGCACGAGATTATTCACCTGCGCGGCGAAGACATCGAAGTGGCACTTACCCATGCGGAGCGCAGCCAAAGCGAGCAGTACTATTCCTTTGTCAACGGCCAGCATACCACCCAAGGCGGCACCCATCATGGCGCCTTCCGCGAGGCCTTGGTGACTGTTTTGCGCAACTACTTCAATAAGAATTACGATGCGGCAGACATTCGCCAAAGCGTGATTGGGGCGGTAAGCATTAAGGTAATTGAACCCGTTTTTGAGTCGCAGACTAAGACCAAGCTTGGCAGCCAAGACATGGGCCCGGACGGCCCCTCGGTGCGCGCTTTTATTCTTGATTTCTTAAAAACCGAGCTAGACAATTTTCTGCACCGCAACCAGGACGTGGCCGACGCCATTCAGAAGAAGATTTTGCGTGCCGAGCGCGAGCGAAAGGACCTTGCTGGAATACAAAAGATAGCACGAGAACGCGCCAAGAAGTCCAACCTGCACAACCGAAAGCTTCGCGACTGCAAGGTTCACTACAACGACATCAAGCACGATCGACGGCTGGAGACGACGCTTTTTATTACCGAAGGCGATTCTGCTTCGGGATCCATCACAGCCTCGCGAGACGTGCAGACCCAAGCGGTTTTTAGCCTCAAGGGCAAACCCCTGAACTGCTATGGCTTGACCAAAAAAGTGGTTTATGAAAACGAGGAATTCAACCTTCTGCAGGCAGCCCTCAACATCGAAGACGGCCTGGAGGAGCTTCGCTATAACAATGTAGTCATAGCCACCGATGCCGACGTGGACGGAATGCACATACGCCTTCTGCTGATTACCTTTTTTTTGCAGTTCTTTCCAGAGCTTGTGCAAGAAGGGCACCTCTATATTTTGCAGACGCCCCTTTTCAGGGTCCGCAATAAGCAAAAGACTATTTACTGCTACGACGAGGGCGAGAAGCGCGCGGCCGTGGAAGCTTTGGGTTCCAAGCCCGAGATTACACGATTTAAGGGTTTGGGCGAAATCTCCCCCGGGGAGTTCAAGATGTTCATCAATGCAGACATTCGCCTCGAGCCGGTGATGCTGGGCAAGGAGCAGATAGAGCAGCTTTTGGAGTTTTATATGGGTAAGAATACCCCCGAACGCCAGGAGTTCATCATAGACCACCTCAAAATCGATAAAGACGATCCTAGCAATGTCTGACCAGGATAGTAACCCAATGGACGAGTCATTTTTGGAGAATATTCCAGAAGATGCTGCGCGCGAGGCCGAGGTGATTAAGCCGGTGGAGTCTCGGGTGAGGGGCATGTACCGCGAGTATTTTTTGGAGTACGCGAGCTACGTTATTCTTGAGCGGGCGGTTCCCGCTCTTGAGGACGGTCTGAAGCCCGTTCAGCGGCGCCTGATGCATGCGCTCCATGAAATGGAGGACGGTCGCTTTCACAAGGTGGCCAACGTCATTGGCCAGACCATGAAGTACCATCCGCACGGAGACGCTTCAATCGGCGATGCGCTGGTGCAGCTGGGTCAGAAGAACCTGCTGATCGACACTCAAGGAAACTGGGGAAACATCTACACCGGAGACAGTGCGGCTGCCTCCCGCTACATTGAAGCGCGCCTGAGCAAGTTTGCCCTAGACGTGGCCTTTGCGCCCAAAATAACCCAATACCTCGCCAGCTACGACGGCCGAAGCAAGGAGCCGGTATTCTTGCCCGTGAAGTTTCCGCTGCTGTTGGCTCAGGGAGTGGAGGGAATCGCCGTGGGTTTGAGTACCAAAATTCTGCCGCACAACTTTGTGGAGCTTATCGATGCGTCGGTGGCCCACCTTCGCGGCCGGAGCTTTCAAATTTATCCGGACTTTCCTACGGGCGGAATTGCCGACGTGAGCGCCTACTTAGACGGCGAGCGCGGTGGGCGGGTTAGGGTTCGTGCCAAGATTGAAGTTGAAGACAAAAAAACACTGATAATAAGGGAGATACCCTTTGGAACAACCACTACTTCGCTCATTGAATCCGTAATCAAGGCCAACGACAAGGGCAAGATCAAAATCAAGAAAATTGAGGACAACACGGCGGAGCATGTAGAAATTGTGATTCAACTGCTCCCCGGTGTTTCGCCGGACCAGATGGTGGATGCCCTTTATGCCTTCACGGCCTGCGAGTCTTCGGTTAGCACCATGGCCTGTGTGATTGTAGACGAGAAGCCGGTATTCATGGGGGTACGCGACATGCTGCGCCGCTCGACCGACAGTACGGTGGAGGTGCTAAGGGCCGAGCTGGAGCTCAAGCTCAATGAGCTTCAGGAGCAGTGGCATTTCGCGAGCCTTGAGAAGATTTTCATTGAGCACCGCATTTACCGCGACATCGAAGAGGCAGAGACCTGGGAGGCCGTGATCAGCAGCATTCGCGCTGGCCTGGCGCCCCATACGGCCCACCTGCTTAGGCCGGTCGTGGACGATGACATTGTTCGCCTTACAGAGATTCGCATCAAGCGCATATCGAAGTTTGATGCCGCCAAGGCAGACGACTACATTCTAAGCCTTGAAGGTCAGATAGCAGCAATTAGGCATCATCTTGATAATCTCATTGATTACGCAGTAGAGTTCTTTAAAAACTTGAAG
>Ga0209356_1000508_pt1 | contig 15235 bp, 9 predicted proteins | sample LauGreFaBDMM15SN_2_FD_188213 | JGI IMG/M metagenome (GOLD analysis project Ga0209356, IMG submission 188213) | Freshwater lake microbial communities from Lake Michigan, USA - Fa13.BD.MM15.SN (SPAdes) (version 2) | ecosystem: Environmental > Aquatic > Freshwater > Lake | place: Lake Michigan, USA...
CTCAAATGGGTAACCAAGGTAGCTCTGGTGACGGAGTGCGCCAATTGGTAGAATGGTATGACGCGGACATTATTGGTGATGTTCATACCGTTCAGATTTGGACCAACAGACCTATTTGGCCACAAGGTATTCCTTGGCCTTCCACTAAGCCTGCTGTACCTTCAGGATTAGATTGGGATTTATGGTTAGGTACTGCTCCTCAAAAAGATTATGTTGAAAACTTGATTCCAGGCTCATGGCGTGGATGGTGGGATTACGGTACAGGTGCTTTGGGTGATTTAGGTTGCCACTTAATGGAAGCTCCTTTCCGTGTATTAGGTTTGAAATATGCGTCAGATGTTCAAGCGAGTGTAAGTAGTGTATTTACCGCTTTTGGAAAAAGAGGGGTATTCTTAGACTCTTGCCCTCCATCAAGTCATGCAACATTGACTTTCCCAAAAACAGATCGCACAAAAGGACCTGTAACCATGCATTGGATGGATGGCGGAATTAAGCCAGAGCGTCCTGAAGAATTAGGACCTGACGAGATGTTTGGTGATGGTAATTCTGGTATCTTATTTATAGGTACCAAAGGAAAAATGATGGCTAGTGAATATGCGGCAAACCCTCGCTTATTGCCTTTATCTAGAAATCAAGAAGTAAAAGTACCTCGTAAATTGGAGCGTGTTCCTGGCAGTGCTGATGGACACTATGCACAATGGGTAGAAGGTGCGATTGCGGGTTATGGTAAAAAACAATTAAGTTCTCCTTTTGATTTAGCGGGTCCTTTGACTGAGGCTATTTTGATGGCTAACTTGGCTATACGTGTGGCTGATATGCCTTTCCCTCGTAAGACAGGAAACGGAATGCATTATCCAGGTTCAAACACAAAATTACTTTGGGATCAGCAAAATATGCGCGTGACCAACTTCGATGCGGCTAACCAATTCGTTAAGCGTCAATATCGTGCTGGTTGGGGTGAATTGACACTTTAATCACATCCTTTCTTTTGAAAAAGACCCGTAGAAATGCGGGTCTTTTTTTTGCTCGTTATTTTTAATCCATCTGATTTTAGGGATATTTCGGTTTAGTGGAACTATAATTCTGTTGTTAAATTATTATAAATGTTAACCACCAATGAAATTAACAGTGAACAAATGTTTCATTTAAACAATGAAAAATAATATTTCTTTGTTGAGTTAAAATTTATCCTTAATTTAATATTTCAAAAACCTATTTACTTATAAAAATTATTCAAAATGTCCTCTAAAATAAAACTCGGACTGATTCTTATTGTAATCTCTGTTTTTACAATTAGTTTCTTTCAGCCACAGGCTCCCACCTTTTTATCGATTGAAAAAAACACGAAGATCGCTTTAGTAGGCGGTAATTTAGGTTCCCGTATGATTAATTATGATCATTTTGAGACGGAATTACATCTTCGTTATCCTGAAAACAATTTGATGGTTCGCAATATGTGCGATGGAGGTGATACCCCAGGATTCAGGCCACACTCGGCCCGATTTGCTCCTTGGGCTTTTCCAGGCGCTGAAAAATTTCAATCGGAATTTGCTAACCCATCACAAAGCGAAGGCCATATTGAAACGCATGACCAATGGATGAGCCGTTTAAAAATGGATGTTGTCATCGGATTTTTTGGATATAGCGAATCTTATGAAGGCAAAGCTAATATTGCGAATTACAAGGCTGAACTTGAGGCATTTATCATGCATACGTTGGCGCAAAAATACAATGGAGTTTCTGCACCCCAAATGGCCATCGTATCCCCAACGGCTTTTGAAAATTTGAGTGCAAAAATAGATTTACCTAACGGAACTGTTCAGAACGCAAACATGGCTTTATATGCTCAGGCGATGAAGGAGGTTTGTGAAAAGAATAATGTCTTGTTTATCAATGCGTTTGATGCATCCAAAAAATGGTATGCAGAATCAAAAGAGGATTTGACCATCGACGGGTTTCAATTGAACAATAAAGGATACAAAAAATTGTCGCTATTTTTGGCAGATCAAGTTTTTGGAAAGAAAAAACCTGCTATTGAATCTAAAAGAGCGGATGTTTATGCTGCTGTTGCTGAGAAAAACTGGATTTGGCACACCGACTATAAAATTCCGAATGGGGTTCACGTATATGGTCGCCGTTACAATCCGTTTGGACCTGATAATTATCCTGCTGAAATTGAAAAAATTCGTCAAATGACGGATAACCGGGAGGCGGCGATCCAAGCATCGATCAAAGGTATGAAGTATGATTTGGTTGCTGCAGATGCAAAGACTCGTACTTTGGATCCTGTTAAAACAAATTTCAATCCGGATAAAAACGGTAGCTTGAAATATTTATATGGAACTGATGCTTTAAATGAGCTTAAAGTAGCTCCTGGCTACAAAATAGCTTTATTTGCTTCGGAAGAAGAGTTCCCGAATTTGGCAAAACCGGTTCAGATGACTTTTGATAATAAAGGACGTCTTTGGGTGGTTTGTATGCCTTCTTATCCACATTACAAGCCGGGTGACGCCAAGCCAAATGATAAAATCATTATTCTTGAGGATACCAATAATGATGGAAAAGCGGATAAGGAAACGGTTTTCGCTGAAGGTTTACACGTTCCTGTTGGGATGGAAATCACTGAGCATGGAGTTTTTGTTAGTCAAGGAACCAATTTGGTTTTATTGAAAGATACCAATGGCGATGATCATGCAGACACGAAAGATGTTATTTTAAGTGGCTTTGATGACCATGATACACACCATGAAATTTCGGCATTTGTTACAGACGAATCAGGTGCTATTTACATGGGTGAAGGAGTATTTTTACACACAAATGTGGAGACTCCTTATGGAACGGTGCGTGCTACGAATGGAGGTTTCATGCGCTACAATCCTGCTAGACATCATTTGGAGCGTGTAGCTCAGTTGTCAATCCCAAATCCTTGGGGAATTGCCTTTGATAAATGGGGTCAAAACTTTTTTGCTGAAACTTCGGGTCCAGATATGCGTTGGATGATGCCTGGGTCAACTAAAAATCGATATGGTCAAACAGGGCATAAGTCATTTACTTTGATTGAGGAAAAGCATTTAGTACGTCCTACTTCAGGTTTAGAATTTGTATCAAGTCGTCATTTTCCGGATAATGTTCAAGGAGACTTCTTGATTAATAATACAATTGGTTTCCTAGGAATGAAGCAGCATCAATTGACGGATGACGGAACTGGATATAAATCTAAGCACCGCCAGGATTTAATTGTCAGCAAAGATCGTAATTTTAGGCCAGTCGACATGGAATTTGCCCCTGATGGTTCACTTTTTCTAATTGACTGGCACAATATTTTGATTGGTCACATGCAACATAATGCCCGTGATCCATTGCGCGACCATACACATGGTCGTGTATATCGAGTTACATATCCTTCAAGACCCTTAGTGACGCCTGCTAAAGTATATGGCGCGTCGATCGATCAGTTATTAGATAATTTGAAATTACCTGAATACAGAACTCGCTATCGTGTAAGAAGAGAACTACGTGGACGTAAGGCAGCGGATGTCTTGCCTAAAGTTACGGCTTGGGTAGCTAAGCTAAATAAAGACGAAGCTGATTATGAGCATCATGTGTTGGAGGCTTTGTGGGTAACTTGGGGTTTAAATAAAGTAGATCAAAAATTATTAAACCAATTGCTACAGGCAAAAGATTATCATGTTCGTGCGGCTGCCGTTAAAGTTTTACGTTACACCGGCCACCAAGTGAAAAATCAAGCAGCTTTATTAGCTAAGGCTGTTGAAGATGAGCATGGTCGGGTACGTATGGAGGCTTTTGTGGCTGCATCTTGGTTACCTAAAGAAACAGCGTTGCCTATTTTAGCTTTGGCAAAAAATCATCCATTAGATACTTGGATGGATAAACCATACGAAATTGCCGTTGCTCACGCGAGTGGTGTGAATGTGGTGAGAAAGAAAGAAGCTCCCTTGGTTTCATCGCTAAAAGGGAAGGATTTAGAATTGTTTACGGAAGGACAAAAATGGTATGCCAAAGAAGGATATTGCAATACTTGTCATCAGACCAATGGAAAAGGACTTCCTGCTTCTGGATTTCCTCCATTAGCTAACTCGATTTGGGTTACTGGAAACCAAGAACGTTTGATCAAACTAGTGATCAAAGGAATTATGGGACCTATGGAATTAAATGGCATAAAATATGCGGGCCAAGTACCTATGACTCCTTATGGCGGTTTAATGTCGGATAAAGATATAGCTGCAGTTCTTACTTATGTTCGAAATTCTTTTGGAAATAAAGCATCGGCAATTGATCCTGAAAAAGTAAAGGAAGTACGTGCTAAAATCGAATATAAGCATGATCTATATAATGCCAATATGTTATTGTCTGAACACCCTATCGAAAAATAATCATGAAAAAAAATATCATTTTTTGTCTAGCTGCCTTATTTATTTCCGTCATTTCATTTCCCAGTTTTTCGCGGGAACATACTCCCTTAAAAGCTAAAAAGCAGCCCTTAGTGGTTTTTGTTTGCGGGGATCATGAATATTCAGGAGAGTCGACACTCCCTTTATTAGCCGCTGTTTTAGAAAAGCAATATGGCTTTAGGACTAAGGTGTTAAAATCGTTTCCGGATCAAAATGCTGAGAAAGATATTCCAGGGTTAGAAGCACTTGCTGAGGCCGATTTGGCCGTATTTTTTCTTCGTTGGCGCCTGCTTCCAGCAGACCAAGTGACTCTTATCGAAGCTTATTTAAAATCTGGAAAGCCTATTATGGGATTCAGAACAACGACTCACTCTTTTAATTATCCAAAAACAGATCCATTATTTCCTTACAATGGTTTTGCTGAAAGAGCTTTTGGTGCGCCTCCAGGATGGGGTGGACCTTCTAAACACACGCATTATGGTCACAACGCAAGTACAGATGCGACCGTCATTCCTGAGAAATCGAAACATCCCATTTTAATAGGGGTAAATCCTGAATTCCATGTTAGGTCTTGGTTATATCGTGTTTTACCTGATTATCCAGTGAAAGGAACCGAATGGCTAATCATGGGCAAAGCGGTTAATGCGGATAAAACAGCTGAGGTCCAACCGATCGCTTGGACTTGGGAAAATCAATACAAAGGAAAAGTATTTTTTACCACAATGGGACATCCAGAGGATTTTTCAGTGGAGCCTTTCCAACGACTAGTTGTCAATGCCATACATTGGGAATTAGGCTTAAAAGTGCCTAAGAAGTGGTCAGGAAAATTAGATATTAATGTTCCTTATAGAGGAATGGTCAATTCAAAATAAATAACAATGAAATACCCGATTGCAATGAATACGTTGGTCTATGGACCCGACATGAATGAATCCATTATCCAGCATTTAGCCTACATTAAAGAAGTAGGTTATGAGGGCGTAGAGATACCCATTTTTGTGACGGACCAAGAATATTGGAAGCCTTGGAAAGCTGAGTTGGACCGACTTGGATTAACTGTTTTTACAGTTACTTTTTTAGGGGCCGACATGAATACCATTTCATCAGATCCTGCGGTGCGCCAAAAAGGCATCGACTTTCTTAAAGAGGCCGTTGACATAACGGCGTATCTAGGAGCATCTTACCTTTCTGGACCTTTTCATTCTGCCTTAGCTGTGTTTTCGGGCGCGGCACCGACCCAACAAGAATTAGATTGGTCGAAGGAAAGTATGTTGGCCGTCGCGGATCATGCCAAAGCAAAAAATGTCATTTTAGGTTTAGAATATTTAAATCGATTTGAGAATTATGTGGTGAGTTGCGCTGACCAATTATACAGCTTGGTCAAAGCGATCAATCATCCTAATGTCAAAATTATGTTTGATACATTTCATGCCCACATTGAAGAATTTAATACGGGAGAAGCGATGGTTCGTATCGCGGATGAAGTAGGTCATATTCAATTGTCAGAAAGCACTCGTGCAACGCTAGGTGAGGGTCAAGTTCGTTGGGACAATGTATTTGAGCATCTTGAAAAAATGGATTACAAAGGCTGGTTGGTCGTAGAGGCCTTCACTCCTTTATTACCTGCCGCTTGTATCTGGCGTAAAAATTATACAACTGAAGCCGAATTAATTTTAAAAAGTTACCAACATATTCAAAATCATTTAGCTGGCAAATAACATGAAAAATAATCGACGTGATTTCCTGAAAATGGGCGGCCTTACAGCCATTGGTTTAACCTCTTCGCTTTCTCCTGCTGAAGCTGGAGATGCAGCACAAGCGCAGATCGACCAATTAATGAAAGATCCTAAGCAGACTTTCAATATGTCTGGCTATGCCGCTCCTAAAATTGATACCGTTCGAATAGGTTTCATTGGTTTAGGAAATCGCGGTTCTGGAGCCATTACTAGGGTAAACCGAATTGCCAATGTGCAAACAGTGGCTATCTGTGATATTCGTCCAGCTAAAATAGCTAATGCTTTGAAGGCCTTGAAAAAAATGGATATTGAGCCCATCACCTATACTGAAAAGGAAGAGGCGTGGAAGGAAATGTGCCAAAGACCTGACATCGATTTAATTTACATCGCCACCCCGTGGCATTTACATACGCCAATGGCCGTTTATGCCATGCAACATGGAAAGCATGTGGCCTGTGAAGTACCTGCGGCAACGACCTTGGAGGAATGTTGGCAATTAGTCGAGACTTCAGAAAAAACGAAAAAGCATTTTATGATGCTTGAAAATTGTTGCTATGATTTCTTTGAATTATTGACCTTGAATATGGCTCGTCAAGGATATTTTGGTGAATTATTGCATGTCGAAGGAGCCTATATTCATGATTTATTGGATGCTAATTTTAAGCAAGATCAGTATTATGACAATTGGCGCTTAAAGGCCAACATGAGAAATGGTAATTTATATCCAACACATGGATTAGGACCTATTTGTCAATTGCTAAACGTGAATCGTGGGGATCAAATGGATTATTTGGTTTCAATTCAGTCGGACGATTTTTCGATGCAAAAAAAGGCTTTAGAGTTGTCCGTAAAAGATCCATATTTTAAACAGTTTGTGGATCAGAAGTTTAGAGGAAACATGAACACGACTACCATTAAAACACACCATGGAAAAACCATTATGGTACAACATGATGTCTCAAGTCCTCGTCCATATTCTCGCATTCACTTATTAAGTGGAACGAATGGGGTGGCGATGAAATATCCAGAGCCTCGAATTTCTAACCATCACCATGAATGGATTAAGCCCGAACAAATGGCTGAAATGGAGAAGAAATATGCACCGCCGATCGTTGCAAAAATTGGCGAATTAGCCAAGCAAATCGGTGGACATGGCGGTATGGATTTTATGATGGATTGGCGCTTAATCGATTGCTTGAGAAATGGCCTTCCGTTAGATCAAGACGTATATGATGCTGCTGCTTGGAGTGCAATTGTACCTTTGAGTGAGGTGTCGGTCAATAATAGATCTCGGTCTATGAATGTGCCAGATTTTACTCGGGGTTCATGGAAAACAAACGCTCCTGTGGATATCAGTTTAAATCAAGGAGCCAATACCGGAGTAAAACCTGCTAAAGTATAATTTATTTCTTTTTCCAGAATTTTTTTCCACCTTTATTTCCACCGGAAGAGAAATTTCTTGGTTTTTCAGCCGATTTATAAGCCGCTGGGTCATAGGCAGGTGTTTCACCAAACTCCGCTGGGACCTCGGCTTTAATCACTGATTTTTCTAAGAGCGTTTCAATCGTCGCAAATTTTCTTTGCTCTGTTGGGCTAATAAAAGTAAAGGCTGTTCCTTGGCTTTGTGCTCTTGCCGTACGTCCAATTCGGTGGATGTAGTCTTCACCGTCATTAGGAACATCATAATTGATTACTAATTCAATTTCGTCGATATCGATGCCCCGACTTAATATATCAGTCGCTACTAAAATAGTCAAATTTTTATTTCTAAAATCTTGCATGACTTTTTCTCGTTGGTCTTGCATCAAATCAGAATGTATTTCTTCTACTTTAAATTTAGAACGCTTTAGGTCAGCCGTTAACAGCTTGACATTTTGCTTTTTGGAGCAAAATATAATGACCCGGGTATAGTCTTTTAATTTTAATAGATATTTGATCAAAGGTGCTTTTTGGGCTTCATACACTACAAAAGCATTTTGAACAATTTGTTCAGGTGGTTTAGAAACAGCAATATTAATTTCTACAGGATCCGTTAATAGTTTTCTAGCCAATTCCCGCATTTTATGAGGCATCGTGGCTGAAAACAATAGATTTTGTCTGGTAGGAGCGAGGAAAGAAATGATTTTCATCAATTCATCTTGGAAGCCCATGTCTAGCATCCGATCGGCTTCATCTAAAACCAAGTATTTAACTTCTTTTAAATTGACATATCCCATATTTAAATGGGCAATCATACGGCCAGGCGTACAAACAACAATATCACAACCACTCGTTAAGGCCGTTTTTTCAGCGGTAAACGAATTTCCGTCGCCACCTCCATAAACAGCGATGCAACTGACATTGGTAAAATACCCAAGGCCTTCCATGTTGTCGGCAATTTGAATGGCTAACTCACGCGTGGGAACAATGATCAATGCATTTATTTTGTTCTCATCATGGGGCTCAGTGATAATCTTATTGACAATCGGCAATAAAAATGCTGCGGTTTTTCCCGTACCTGTTTGAGCTGAGGCAATAATATCTTTGCCTGCTAAGATGGGTTGGATGACTTGAGATTGTACTGGAGTTGCGGTTTTGTACCCCATGGAGTCAATTCCTGCTAATAAACTGTCTGTTAGACCTAATTCTTTAAATGTCAAAATCCTTGATTTGTTAATGTATTGTATAAATTTAGAGAAATTTTATAGCTTTGAGGCATCTTGCCTTAAATATAAAATACTAAACCTAATAATCAATGGTAGGAATAAATTTCCGCAACGCGCTTCGTGAGGGTAAAAATGTGTATGGAACTCAGATTTCTTCCACGTCTCCTAAAATGTTTGATTCAGTCATCAGCCATGGGCTTGATTTTGTGTTTTTCTGCAATGAACATGTTCAATATAATCCCGAAACGCTAAGTTGGATGTGCCGTGCCTTCAAAGCTGCAGGGGTAAATCCTTTAGTCCGTATTTTAGAACCAAGTCCCTTTTTAGCTACTCAAGCGCTCGACGCAGGGGCCTCTGCCATTTTAGTTCCTTATGTAGAGGAAATTGAGGATGTGATTGCTTTGATAGGTGCAGTTAAATATAGGCCTCTGAAAGGTAGAAAACTGATGCGAATTCTTCACGGGGAGGAAAAGCCATCAGAAGAACTAAAACAGTATTTGATTAAACACAATAGTAACAATACGCTAATCTTAAATGTGGAAAGTCAAAAGGGCGTTGAATCCATGAATGAATTTACGAGCATTCAATCCTTAGATGGCCCAGGTGTGGATGGTCTAATCATTGGCCCTCATGATTTATCGACCTCTTTTGATATGCCTGAACAATATAAGTCAAAGGCATTTTTGGATTTGAGTTGTGGCATCATTAAAAACGCAAGATCAAAAGGCATCGCTGTGGGTGGGCATACTGGCTATCGTGACAGTTTAGATTTACAAGTAGCATGGGCCAAAGCCGGTGCAAATATTATCCTTCATTGTTCCGATGCCTATTTGTCGGCGAACCAATTAAACAACGATTTAAACCAGATCAAAAAATGTGTAGGTGATCAGCAACACCTTAATACAAGCAGAGAAAGCATATAAATTCTTCTAAATCCAATTTATGAAAAATACATGTAATTCTTTTTTACTTTTTTTCTTGGGCATTAGTTTAATAAGTCAAGCTCAAGTTCTTGATTTTTCTAAAGCCAAAATTCATGCATCTACATCGTTAAAATCTCCCCATCGAGAGACCTATATTCGAGTGCTTCAGGAGGAAATAAAGACACGGACTGAATTGAATTTAGTCGTTCAGAATCAGTCGGATTTGTCGCCTATGATTGCATTGGTTCTTGCTACTGATCAAAATTTAGACGGGACGTCTGTACCCCAACTAGCGAAAAATGTGGCGGCATTTAAAAAAGATGGGTTTTGTATTTCGGTGGATGCCAATTCAAAAAGGCCTATTCTATGGCTGGTGGGTGGAGACGATCGGGGTGTATTGTATGCTATTGGGGAGTTTTTGCGTCAAGCGGATTTGTCCAAAAACAAAATTTGGGTCGACAAAAAAATTGAAATAATATCTTCCCCGAAATATTCCATTCGCGGGCACCAATTGGGTTATCGGAATACAGCTAATTCATGGGATGCTTGGAATGAGAAACAATTTGAACAATACATTCGAGATTTAGCCTTATTTGGTTCAAATGCCATTGAAAATATCCCCTTTCAGGATGGCCCTCCAGGACCTCTTATGAAAATTCCGAGGGAAGAAATGAATCTGAAATTAAGCCAAATATGTTTGAATTATGGCTTAGATTATTGGGTTTGGACGCCTGCTGATATTGATTTAGCGGATGAAGCTAAGTTTAAGAAGGAGGTGCAATTTCATGCTGATTATTATAAAAAATGCCCCAAATTAGACGGAGTCTTCTTTCCTGGTGGTGATCCGGGAAGCAACCATCCCAAATATGTGATGCCATTCCTAAAAGCCATTTCGGCGGAACTAAAAAAGTATCATCCTGAAGCGGGCATGTGGATATCCTTGCAAGGATTTAGCGATGAAGAAGTCAATTATTTTTATGAGTACCTTGATAAAAACAAGCCGGATTGGTTGGCCGGCGTCGTCTCTGGACCCAGCAGTCCCGATGTGGCCAATACGCGCTATCGATTGCCTAAGCAATATAAGCACCGACATTATCCCGATTTAACGCATACGGTTCGCTGTCAGTATCCAACAGAAAATTGGGATCAGGCTTTTGCATTAACCGAAGGCAGAGAGGTTTCAAACCCTCAGCCTGCCTATTATGCTAAAATCCATAATCGTTTCGCACCATTAACCGATGGGTTTTTGTCTTATTCAGATGGTGTGCATGATGATGTAAATAAGGTTATATGGAGCCAAATATCTTGGGATCCGACCAAAGATGTACGTGATGTGTTGGTTGAATATGCCCGATTGTTTTTTGGACATAAAATTTCAGAGCAAGTGGCCGATGGGATTTTAGCTTTGGAACGAAATTGGGTCGGTCCCGTGGAAGAAAATGGGGGAATCGAAACCACTTTTATTTTTTGGAAAAATTTGGAAAACCAAAACCCAGGACTCAAACTTAACTGGCGCTGGCAACAATTAATCATGCGCGCTTATTATGACACCTATGTGAAGCGTAGAAAGGTTTATGAGCAAAAACTGGAGCGTCAGGCCAATGCCGTGTTGGAAAAAGCCTCCGAAATAGGGGTGCTCAAATCCATGGAAACTGCTTTAAATATCGTAAATGAGGCGGATAAATCTCCCATAAGTTCGGATGTACGCCAAAAGGTTGTTGACTATTGTGAGGCTATGTTTAAGTCGATCGGCATGCAAACATCTGTTCTCAAATATCAAGCCAGTGGAGCTGAGAGAGGTGCCATTTTAGATTTTATAGATTATCCCTTGAATAACCGTTGGTGGCTCGCGGATGAATTTGAAAAAATCAAAAAAATGCCCAATGAAAAGGATCAATTAGCGCGTTTGGAGGTAATCGCCAAATGGGAAAATCCAGCCCCGGGCAGTTTTTATGATAATATTTCTGATTTGTCCAAAGGTCCAAGGGTTAAAACAAGAACCGAGGATGCAACGGATGTGCTTTGGGCTGATAATGGCTTGAGTAGGCTCCGACTTTCTTCTCAATTGTTTCAAAATTTTCCTCGTTTGGACTATACTGATTTAGATCCCAAAGCCATGTATACCATTCGGATTTCAGGTTATGGAGAAGCATTATTGCGCGTAGATGGTGTGCGTATAGCGCCAACGAGCTATAAAAAAGGATTAGAGGAATTTAAGGAATTCCAATTGAGCCCACAATATGTGAGTGATGGGAAAATTGAAGTAACCTTTGATGAGCCGGAGGAATCACATTTAAATTGGCGTCAGCATTCCAAAGTTTTTGACATTTGGTTATTGAAAAAATAAATGCATTCAAGAATTCAGATTTTATTTTTTGTGATCCTTTTAATGCCTCTTGCCATAGTTAAGGGGCAGCAGAAAAGTATATTAGAGGCAAATGATTTAGTGTTTTTGGAGCAGATGGTCAAGGATGTGATGGAAGCATCTCGAATTTATCCGGGTCAAAAAATTTCGAAGGACTTTGGGCCGAACCAAACAAAAGGCGTTTTGATCCGACCTGGAGGAAGAACATCTTATCCGGCTTTTTGGATTCGTGATTATGCGATGTCCGTTGAAACTGGATATGTATCCGAAAAGGAACAAAAACATATGTTGGACTTGACTGCGAACACGCAATCCGATAGCCTAATTCAGACTAAATGGGGCACTAGTATCCCAAAAGGTTCCATTGCCGATCACATTCGGATCGATGATGGAAAGCCCATTTATTTTCCGGGAACTTATAGTTTTGAAAATCAGGGAGAAAAAAAATGGGGTATGCAACCGCCCTTTTGTGATCAGTTTTTTTTCATTCAAATGGCCTATTTGTATGTTAAATCTTTTTCTAAAACAACGGAGTTATCGAAAGAAATTAAAGGGGTAAAACTGATTGACCGATTGGAACAGGCGTATCAAATGCCTCCTTCCGACACTCAATTTAAATTGGTGCACGTAAACGATAGCAATAGGGGAGTGGATTTTGGATTCCGGGATGCCATTTATATCACTGGAAAATTATGCTACGCCTCCCTTTTAAAATATCAAGCAGCAAACCAAATGGCCTATTTATTTACTAAAATGGGAAATAAATCGAAGGCTTTAGCATATCAACAAGAGGCAAATATTTTGAAGATTTCGATTATAAGCACATTTATAGATGCTCGAGGCATGCTTCGTGCCAGTACGGGAACGAGCGGTCAAGCAGATGTTTGGGCCACATCTCTAGCGATTAATCTAGGTGTTTTAACGGGTAAATCTAGGTTAAAAGCGGCTCAATATTTACGGGATGCGTATGTTAAGGGTGAGCTGTCACAAAAAGGAAATATTCGACATGTCGTTCAATCGGATGATTTTAGTGCCACGAGTGCTTGGGAAAAAAGTGTTGTTCCCATTAATACCTATCAAAATGGGGCTTATTGGGGAACGCCGGTGGGTTGGGTTTGTCAGGCCATCGCGTATGTAGATCTACCATCCGCACAAAAATTAGCCAAAGAATTTATTCAAGAATTACGGGAGGGAGACTTTAGAAAAGGGGATAGTTTTGGTTCACCTTGGGAATGTTTTAATGATAAATTAACACAAAATCCAGTGTATTTAACTTCAGTTGCCGTTCCATTGATTATATTTAAGAAAAAATAATGATGAAAAATCTAGATCAAATATCACGTAGACATTTTGTAAAAAATATTTCCTTTGCTTCTGCCTTTTTTATGGGCGGAGGGTTTCAGTCGCTTTCTTCACAAGATGTGGATGCACTAAAGGATCAGGTTAAAATGAGATTTGCAGTCGCATCGGATGCTCATTATGGCCAACCTAATACTCCTTATGAGGCGATGATGGATACGATCATTGACAAAATTAATTTATTTCATGGTTCAAATCCACTCGATTTTTGTGTCATGAATGGTGATATTGTACATGATGAAAAATCTTTTTTAGCTCAAGCAAAACAAAAAATTGACGGGTTAAAAGTTCCTTATTTTGTGACCAGAGGAAATCATGACAAATGTTCTTCTGACTATTGGGAGCAAGTTTGGAATATGCCATTGAATCATCAAAAAGTTGTAAAAAACTCCTTGGTTTTGTTGGGCGACACGTCTAATGAGCAGGGAACTTACGTTTCCCCTGATTTGGCATGGCTGGAAGCCCAATTGGAAGCCAACAAAAAACGTAAAAACATATTTTTGTTTTTACACATTCCCCAAGCTAAATGGACTAAGAACGGCATTGAAACCCCTGCCTTTTTTGAATTGATTAAAAAATATTCCAATATCCGTGCCGTTTTTCACGGCCATGAGCATGATCAAGATGGAGTGCAAATGATTGGTAAATTACCATTTTTATTTGACTCACATATTGGAGGTAGTTGGGGCACCCCACACAAAGGCTTCCGTGTCGTGGAGCTTTTAAATAGCGGAACTGTGATTACTTATTTAATGGACCCGACCGTTAAAAAGAATGAGTTAACCTATTCTATTTAAAATTTGATTACGTAATCGATATAGGGAATTCCCATAGCTGAGGTGCTAACACCCATGGGGGATAAAATGCCAAAGTCGAAGGAACTTTTTTCTAACATAATTCTTACTCCGCCTGAGATTACACCATTGTAATTGCTTTTTACGCCATTGGCTTGCATAATGCCATTGGTTTTCGTTTGGTCATCGTAGGTATATTCATTGACCGCAAAAAACCAGTTTTCACTGACCAACATGCACCTTCGGGAAATTCGGGTCATGCCAGAAAACGTAAACATAGGTTTATTGGCAAAACTCCAAGAAGTCCTACTCGTGTTCGTAACTGCGTCATAAGAGTCGCCTTTTGTGGCGCCCCAGCCAACATTCAAAGTCACATTGTTTTCATTCGAGCCTAATGTTACTGATCCATACCCTACACCGATGCCCAAATTCAAGTTGCTAATGAGGGAACTGGCTAATAAAATCCCGCCGCCCACATGAACATTATCGCTTACTTTTTTGCCGAATTTTGGGGTAATGTAAAATAAGAATGGAACGACAACTCCTCCACCGATGGAAAACTGATCACTAAGGCCAATTTGTACGCTGTTGGATAATAAATATGCGTTTTGAAAATACTTTTCTCCTTTTTTAAGCGGTATGGCTGATGGACCAAAGAAATAACGCGTCGGGTGTGGGTTAGGAAAAAGGTATTGACCATTTTTGATTTGATTTTCCTCGATGATTTTAATCGATTTAATGGCCGATTTTGAGAGCGTAATCTCACCTAAATTTTGTGTTAAAATACGTAAAGTCGATTCCGTTTTTGAAGCCAATTTCCCTAAAATGGTTTTTCCGTCATTTAAAATTAGTTCTACATAGAGGTCACCTTTTAATTCAGAAATTTTCAAAATACTTGATTTTTGAATACTGATTTCTCCCAAAGTGATATCTCGAAACAAAATAGACGATTCATTTTCACTGATTTTATTTCCAGTTAAAATAAATTGGTCTTTCAGAAT
>Ga0209356_1000510_pt1 | contig 15231 bp, 23 predicted proteins | sample LauGreFaBDMM15SN_2_FD_188213 | JGI IMG/M metagenome (GOLD analysis project Ga0209356, IMG submission 188213) | Freshwater lake microbial communities from Lake Michigan, USA - Fa13.BD.MM15.SN (SPAdes) (version 2) | ecosystem: Environmental > Aquatic > Freshwater > Lake | place: Lake Michigan, USA...
AAGCCAAGCCATGTAGGTGCTTCAGGATCTAAAGGTATCGGATCGCTCTGACACAATCCCCATTTTTGTGCATCAATTGCGCTGTTAATTGTATCTACCCACTGCGCAAGTACCTCGGTTCGGACAATATCCGGAGGATCGTTAATAACTGCTTTTAAGTTATCTGGATGAATTGTTATTCCCAATGATGGATTGGCTTGAGCAAATGCACTCCAATTAATCTCGCCTGACGGAAGCAAGATCGGAGCATCGGGTTCTGCACTCCACTCAAACCAACCTATCGGATCGTTGGTTGTAGCCGAAGCCAACGCCCTCTCACGCAATTTATTTAAGATTACGGAATGCTGATCTCCGGCTGAAGAATACACCCATACCTGCGGGTTTTTTGCAGCCATCATGGAATACCGCATACTTGACCAAGCATCCTCATCCTTGTATTCACGCAACTCATCAAGGTGGATTGTTTCAGGTTTGCTCAAACCTCTCGCTGCATTGTTAGCAGCCTTTACAACAAACCGCCTATTGCCAAACAATTCAATTTCTTCAGCACCATGTTGCCATCGGATTTTCTTTACTTCCTTTTCCAATTTTGGATGCGTTTCAATTAAGCCAACAATCTGTCTAAATGTTTCAAGTGAGGTTGTAAGTCTGTGGGCTGATGCAAGTTGTAATCCTTCTCCCCATACAAACATGCCAGTTAAAATCCGAAGCATCATCAGCGTGGACTTGCCTTGTTGTCTTGCCATAATCAATCCAAGTTCAGAATGCGCCCAACGACCATCGGCTCGAATTTTATGACCATGAATACACACAAAGCGTTGCCATTCCATGAGATTGATCCCAAGTTCGGTGGCAAGGTCAATCATATCTTGACCTTTTGAGGGTAGATCAGTCAATTTTGAATGAATTCGTGGAGTTTGCACACCTCCTAATTCTGAATAAGCCGGATCACTTAAGATTTCTCCCGTTTGTAAATTAATCAAATCGATTCAATCTGAGCGTGAGCGATCGAGGTGTTTTGTGGGTTAGAAAGGGAAAGGGGGGTCGGTGGTGTCCTCTTGCTCACAAAAAACCGCCCGCCCTTAGATAAATTGCATCTGGAACAACTTGCGACAAGGTTGTCATCACTATCAAGGCCACCCAGCCTTCTAGGTATCACATGATCCACAGTTGTAGCCTCTTGGTTGCAATATTGACAGATGAACTGATCCCGCCTTAAGACCCTATTGCGAATAGATCGCCAATGCCTTGTAGATCCTGTTGATCTTAACGCACTCTTACTCAATACCAGCCCTTAATCTTATGGTGTTCTAAAGCATTACAAGGATTACTATAACGCTTTTTAATATACTTAAGTTGCCAATCAATTTGTTTGTATCCATCAACTGTTGCTAACCATTTAGATCTACCTTGAGGAATACCATAATGACTACCATTCTTAGCCTTTGGATTCCATCTAGATTCTTTGTAATTCAATTCATCTAAACAATAGAATTGATCTAGATTGTTTAACTGCATAAAAGCCCATTGTCTGTAATGATTCGTTTTATCTACTGCAACGGAATCATCTTTTAATAAGCCTATTGTAATGGCTAAAGACAGAGATATCACCAAACCAAACCTTGCGATCTTTCTGCTTCGCAGATCGCCCTTTCGCTCTGAAAGCGAATTTGCGTTTAAGGGTATCACATACCACCAAATCTGACGGCGTGTCAGCGTAAGTTTCATATCGACATCCAACCTATGTATTTTGCATCTGGGTTATCAATGAGCCATTGCTTATGTAATTTATTTTGGTAAGCCCAATCTATTTCGTGAGTTCCTTTATCATGAGAATTGCACATGTATAACACTCCTTATCCGCAAACATCCAAGCACCGCATTTAATGCAGCGCATGACTGGTTCTTGCGTGTCGGTTGATTCAGCCTCATTCTTAGTTCCTATGGCACAACATTTAAGGCATTGATAAACTCTAAACCCTTCATGCGTGTCGTATCCATCAAGCCATACAAATTCAGAGTTAGCCAAGCAGAAGTTGCAGCGAAATTTAACCATCCTTACCAGCCCAACCCTTACCTCTGAAGATTGCCGGCACCGCTGTATAGATACGCCTTAAAGGTGCGTTGCATACTTGACAATGAGGGATTTTATGATCCATTGGTAAATCCAATATAATCTTCAACCCCTCACCGGCACATTCGTAATCGTAATTCGGCATGATCTAGTTCTTATGGACTGGATAAGGAATTCGGTTTATAGTGTGGCACACATAGCATCGAAGCAGATCGCCCTCATGAAGTAATCTGTCATCATTGCAAGTGTCGCATTTGATTGTTGATGGCTCTACGATAACTCCATTATCTGTAAAAGTTGCAGTTAGACCAGAGCCGTCAATTATTTGTAATTCACCCATTTATTCACCTCCTTCGAAAAACCATTTTCCATTTGCAGTAAGTTTTGCCCATTTAGGTTCACATGCTTTTGCTTTACAAACATATCCATAATATGGCTTACCTCCTTTAGATATTCCCTCTTTCAGAGTATGCCCATGCTGGCACGCAGGTGGTTCATTGGGTATGGATGCCGCGATCTGATCGACAACTTCACCGACTGACCAAACAACTGGATCTGCTGGTTTGTCCGTTGCAAAACTATCTCTTAAGATTGTTTCAATTTGTGCTGACTTGGATCCGGCTTTGCCATACATATTTTGCCGGCTTTCTAATTTATCCTGAAATGATTGTGGTTTTTCCTGATTTACTCGATTGACTTTTTCCATTTCTTCACGACTTGGAGCGTTTTTTTCAGTCCCGATATTTGCGCACTTAAACGCAACACCCCGACTTGAAGTTTCCGCATTCTCCAATGCAAAATCACGATTGACACCGCGATCTGAAATGACTTCTTGCGCATGTCCCATTGCGAACGGCTGCGGGTCATTGGCGTTTTTGTACAATTTACAAACAACAATGAATCTAGTGTTCGATGCCTCCACAAGTTCTGTTCGTATTGCTCCATCTTGATACCTCTCCCAAAATATGTTTGATCTTTCTTGTACTGTGGTGTAATCATCTAGATTAAAAGCCATTATTAATCCTCCCAGTTTTCGTCTTGTACTGCGTCAAGTACTGTCTTATAAACAGATCCATAGGCAATGAAGTCTTTGATGCTGTCGTAATGATCTGGGGTTTCACTAAGCCGAGAAACCTTGACCAACGCCATACATAATGCAGCCTGATGCGGTGTGATTGGGAAGTCGAGATAAGCAGACCAAAGACCTGCAATTCGCTTGTGGTTATAGTACGGATGTCCATAGACACTTCCACGCTGTTGGATCGTCGTAATAACTTCATCAAGCAATTGCTCAGTTTTTGTCATAGTCAAATACTTCATCCGACTTGCGTTTTGTTTCAATCATTCTTCGGTACATATCCCAGCCATCTTTCCGGCCTTTCCAATAACCTGATTGAAATGCAGTTTCTTTTATTTCATGAATAATCCATGCGCCTATCCCTAAGCCCATAAATATCCACGCCAGTTGTAGCATGTCATCTTTCGCTGTCATTTTGTTGCCCACTCCCTTATTGCATTAGGCACGACAACAGGATCTCTGTCATCGATTACTGTATAGATTGCTCCTGACGGATGAATTGATGGTGGAGCAGCCACATAACCTTTCCATTTAATGTCAATGCCAGTTTCAAGTTTGCCGGCAAAAACATCAGTTGGGTTGGCTTGGTAGTAAAGATGGTACCCGTCGCCCGTCTTTACTGTATAAGTTGGCGCAAATCGCTCATCAATGTTTCCACCATTACGGAAATCAATATCAAACACAACCACTCCCGATTGATAACAGGCTATGCCAATGTTGATATTGTCATCATAATCAAACCAAAAGTTGATCAGATCTTTGTCGGTGGTTGCTGATAGGTAAGCCCTTTGAGCCAAGTCAAAGTGCGGATCTTTCTTGCGTGGCAATAATGGCAAAACTGCCCATCCTCGCTCTGCATAATCTAAGGCTGTGCCTCGATTACTTGTATCTAGTTTCATGTTGCTCCCTTACATGTCCACATCGGTTGTGGATACATAAAGTATGACCTAGATCAAGGAGGCTTGGTTAATTACTTTCGGCGTGTTTTATAACGATTAGATAACGCTGAGATCCTCAAATTCATCGATATGAGTATCAATCGTGCGCTCGATATAGTCTGTTTCACGCCCCATAATACCTTTTATTAAATCGAAAAGATCCGTCATGATTGACTGGCACTAACTCAACAGAATGACCACCTTTACCAAAAGTCATGACTACAAATCCCATATTCCAATCGGCTGAAGCATATTTAAGATACGACGCTTTATTTTTCATGTCCATAAGATGACCAGCCTCAATGCCCCAAATCGTTGAATATCGGCCGTTTAAGCCAGTTTGGTGTCGGACTGCACCCTGCCTATGGGTATGCCCACAAACTACGCCCCCATTGGCTCCTGAGTGCCATTTTTTGGCAAGGTTAAGGGCAGTTATACCTGCATGCTTAGACATAACTCCTTCATCGCCATGAGCCAAGAAAAAGCCACGCTCAAACTCATAGGCACGCTTATGGAAACGAATGCCAAGATCTGAGTAGCCCATGAATTTTTCAAAGACCAGTTCAGGCAATCCAAGCAATGATGGAGCACCTTTGAGCAATGTAGTGAACAATCGATCTGTATGGTTTGATCTAATGATGTCGGTTGTGCCTAAGTCGAAAAGAATGTCTTGAGCAATTGATCGCTCTTCATCTAATGTTTCTGTAAATTCTAATTTTGTATTTTTGACCCAACGCGACTGACTGGTCATATCTAGTTCATCACCAACATTTAAGACAAAATCAAACTTTTCATGCTTGCTCATTTTAATCAAATTAGATACTGCTTTTGGGTGATGCAGAGGAATCTGCAAGTCTGGCGTTATGAGATATCGACGATTGGCTTTAATCTTCATCTTCTTCAGGAGTAGGAATAACTGGAATAATTCCTTTATCGCCTACGATCCAGTCAGGCATTGATTCAGGACTATCCATTAGATAGAGTGCGACGGATTCTGAAAATCCAGCCTTTCGCGCTGCTCTAAACATTTCATGTTTTGCTATGTACCATTGATCTAATTTAGATAATGGGTCAGGAGTACGGCGAACTACGCGACGATTGATCTTTTTGCGTTTGATAGGTTTTCGTGTGTTCGCCATAAATAAAATTATCGCTTAGAGATTAAAACAAACAGATCATCGACACGCTGTTCCAGTCGATTAATCTGATCTTTGATTGAAGATCCTCCATTTGGTTTTAACTCATTTAAGTAAGACTTAATAAGAAAGCGAACTCCCATGAATAAACTTGTTGAGATTGCGCATACACCAACGGCGATACCAACCCATTCGTTGGCTGTCATTTCGCATTGATTCCATAATCAGCCTCTTTACCGGACTTTGGATCAAGGGCTTTGGCAACAGGTGCAACTAATGCTCCAGCAAGGATTGCAAACTCTGGTCTAATGTCAGCAACAATTGCCAAAAGAACAGTTATGCCTGATGCAGCAACGGCTCTTAAATAAGATTTGATTGCAGCCTTGTGTTTGTTTGATAGTTTCATGCGTTGCCTCCTAGTAGTGGGATGTTAAAGAACTCTGAGTTGTTGTCTTGGTCTTTTTTGAAACTAATATGAATATGATGCACATGAGGATTTCCCTTATAGGATCTCCAACGCCATCCAAGCAAGGGGGATGCAATACGGCTTTGATGTATTACATAACTGATGCGACCATTGGATTTCCCGAATGATCGAATTTGATCTGCCAAATATGCCGAAAGCCCTTTGTCGTCAGAAAGCCGAGCGTCAATATCAATTGCTCGCACACATCCTCTTTCATCTGGATTGTGGTCGCTCTTTCGTGTGCTATGTCTAGCATCACCAATCCACCCATCAGATTTACGCAAACGCTCTGGGAAGCAATCATCTATTTGCTCACGCATTTGAACAGCAGATTTAGATAACCAAGGTTTCATTAGGACAAAAGGAGTTTTGCTTCATCCTCAGTAATACCAAGTTTTTCAAGTAATGCTGATTTGGCTTCTTGTATTTGTCCAATTTCAGCCTCTTGAGATATTACATAGGCTTGAAATTGTTTTGTCAAATTTTTTTCAAAAAGAGTTTCATCTCTTTCGATAACTGTTTCTTCTCCAGTTTCAACATTAAATATTTTTTCTGTTTTTTTCATTTTTCTCCTTATGCAGTTGCGTAGACATAGACTGTTCCAGCATCAAAAGTTGCAAAACCATTTGATAATTTGACGCTAACAGATGAGATTGTTGCAGTTTCAGTATAAACGCCTTGTTGAACATAATGAATCTGTCCATTTGAGCCGTTGGCATTTCCACCACCAACTGATTGAAATGCTTTATTACCTGAAGCATTGCAACCTGTTATTGTAATTGCGCCAGAAAGAACTGATCCACCAGTATTAGACATTTTTGCAAAAAATATTGCACCGGGGCTTGAAGCCATATTATTTTCAACACTAAAATTTGACGCCGCATAAGTTGATGCCCATGTTTCGGCTAATCCAACATAAAAATAATCGCCTGTTCCATTAAATTGCACATAGCAACTGTCAGCATTGCTTGTTGAACTTGCTCCAGCAATAATTATCATTAATTGATTTTTACCACTTATACCACTTACAGTTGTTGGATTTGCACTTAATGCAGTTCCACCTGCATTTAATAAACTCCAGTTATCACCTGAAGTTGGAGCAGCAGCCCAAGCAGGCACACCACCAACAACAGATAAAATCTGACCAGTTGTTCCAATTCCAAGTCTTGTGTTCGTGTTTGCTGTGGATGATCGATATTCAATATCGCCAAGAGTTGTAGATGGGTTTAACGCTTTGGTTGTTGTATCAATAGATGAACCAAGCGTGCGAATTGCTGCTGCGCCATCCTTGACCAATGCCGTATCGTCGGGCGTTGTCCAGCCATAGTTTGTAGTAGTTGCCATTTTTCTCCTATTATCAGGCTACGATTGTAGCGTATTCCCATGTCAAAGTATTGCTTAAAGTATTCCAAGCCTCGCCAATTGGCACAGAATTCCATCTCATAGCCACTTGGCTAAAACTGACCGGCGAAAGGTTAATAGTTAGAAATAACTCATTAAATCTTGTGCTCCAACGCCATCCCTCAACATAACCTTCAAATTCTCCATTGCTGATTTGAGTGGGCAGGTCTTGAATGTTCAATGGCATGCCCATAAATACATTTAGAAGATTATCTCGATCTGAATTATCAATCTCTGGATTTGTAATTGGGAAAGTGATGCTATCAAATATTGGTTGCGGAAAGGCTCTAAGGCTAATGTATCGATCGGCAACCTCTTGGGCATCTACGGCTGAATGAATGACCGAGTTGATGCTTTCTGATTTGTAGCCATAAAGGGCAATAGATGATGATGAAGTTGCAGTTTTTTGAGATCCATAATTATTGCCATAATTAATATATATATCATTTCTAATATCTGCTGCTTTTGTAGTTGTTCGTAATCCTGAGCCAATTGCATGATTGGCAGATAGATCAACATAACCATTGGCTATCAAATAAGTTTGACGATGGTCAGCATCCGCATAACCGATATTACCTTCATTATCCTCATAAACATATCCAAATGCACTATTGGCAATTAATGAAGCAATGTTATAAACAGTATCAGGGGAAGCATCTCGATTCTCCATCGTGTAAAGCCCCGGCTGATCGATCTCACCCAATCCTAAATTAAATGCGGTTGCCCAAGTTTCAGTTGCAGAATATCCTGCCCAAGTTGATGCCGCTGGCACATCATTCCAAGCCCCAAGCAATACGCTAGAAAGCAAATCATAAATTTGATTTCCATCTTCATCTTGAGATATTGTGCCGTTATAAACTTCTTTTGCTAATTTAACCAAAGATCCCATTGCAAGAATGGTGTATTGAATAACTGCTGCAACCGAACCTGTTCTACCTACTTCGACAGTTATGTCAGTTATATCTCCACCAAATAGATTTACATAAGTTCCCGCGCTGTTTTTAACTTGTAGGCTTAGACTGTCATTTATATCAAAATTAATTGTCTGTCCAGCCAAAGCCACAATTGTGCATTGCAAATACGATGGATTTGGTTGGGAGTAAATATCATCTCTACCTGCTTGATGAATTATGTCGCTGATTGTTAAATCTGTGTAATCAACACCTGCAACAGTAAGTTTCCAATCCGGTGTCCAAGCAGTCATTATCCGCCCTTGATGCCATTGTTAAACAACTGTGGAACTGATCTAGATGCGCTTTGATTTAATACTTTTGCAACGGCTCTTGCAGCACCTTCACTATCAACGGCTTGGACTGTAATATTATTAACTGTTGGTGCGCCCATTGGATTTCCTGCTCCATAAGTAAATCCTGCACTTGGGACAGATGGAACATTGCCACTAGGAGCAATTTGAGTTAAACCATAGGTTGCTGCGCCAACGGCTAAAGCAGCAGCAGCAGTTCCAACGGATGCTCCACCGGTTGCAAATGCGGTAGCAACTCCAGCAGCAGCGGCGGCATTTCTTAAAGTGTTCATGGCAACAACAATTGTTCCAATGGCTGCAACGAAAGCAGCAATTTTATTGACAACAAAAACAGTTGCAAGGATACCGGCTACAATTAACAATTCTTCTTTAATGCTTATCAAAAAGCCAATTGTTGTTTTTAATTGCTGACCAAATACATAAGCACCATTTGTCGCATCGGTAATTCCAGCAGTAACGCTGTCTTGACCAGTTAATCCTGATGCTAAAGCCTGAACATTGGGAACAACTACTGCCAGCAAATAGTCAGCAAATTGTTTCATAATTGGAAGCAAAGCATTTCCAATTTGTTCTTTAGTTTCTGAAAAAGCAATTTCCAATTGACGCATCTTAAATTCTGCGTTGGTCGCTTCATTGTCAATGAAACCTTTATAAGTTCCTTTAAGCATCTGCATGATTTCCTCATGAGATTTGGTTTTAAAAGTAGTAGCATCTATACCCAAACCAAGTTTGCCAAGTGCAGTATTTTGACCATCAAAACTTTTGCCTAAAGCATTTGTGATTACTTCAAGTGGCTTACCGGTAGCGGTTGCAATTTCTTGAGATAATGACAATAATTCTTGAGCCTTAGCAACATCATTTGTTGATCGAATCAAGCGAGCAAACGCAGGTCTTAAAACATCATCGGTTGTAGCGGTTGCAATTGATTGCTTTGTAATATAAGTATCGATCGATTTGATCTGATCGTCGGTTGCCTTTGTATTGGCTCGAATTGTCTGTTCTAAAGATTTGCGAGCCTTCTCATCCTCTGACGCTGCTTTTACCGCTGATACCGCAAATGCTGTGGCTGCTGCCCCAACGGCTGCAAATGCCAATGCTGCTTTTTTGCCAAAGTCAGAAATTTGATCTGCTGATTTATTGACTACTTTATTGGCATCATCTAAACCTTTTTTTAGTCCATCAATGTCAGCCGCTAAGGCAAGGGTTAATGTTCTACTATTACTTGCCATCAGAGAATTCCTTCTTGATATCTAAAATGATTTCTTCAAATTCTTTGATAATTGTAGGCTGCAAATGTCTAATGGTTGGATAAATAAACCAACCTCTTGAACCCGGCCCTTTTGGCATCGGCCCTGACCATCTTGGGAATTGTGGATATTTACCTGAACCAAATTCTGATGCTGCTCCAATACCCTTGCGATTACCTTTAGGATCATTGCGAGTGTTGAATTGAGTTGTTGCACCGCCTGAAAATCTTTGTGAAGCAAATCCAAATGAGATTTCGCCAAGTAATGAAGATTTTTTAACTTTACCGCCTTGAGCAACGCGATCAGCAACCTTGCCTCTTGATTTCGCAACACTACGAATTTCGTTCAATTCTCTTTGTGCTAACTCGCCAACCCTGCGTTTAGTTTCATCAACAGCAATATCGCTCATGCTTTTAATTACTCTAGCAAATGAAGCAAGTTCTTTTTTGTCATAGACTATTAGAGGTTCGGTGCTAGTTGCCATTCCGTTTCTCCAATATCTCGATTGCTGTGTAAATGTCCTCTGCTTCGACCCATTCGCTCATTGGTATTTGCGTGGCTATTGCCAACTCAACCAATAATCTACTTAGGCTTCCTGCTGGGTGGCTTTTGGGTCTGCATCACCAACAATGACATCACTTATAGTTTCCATCCAAGAATCCATTGGTTTGATTGGCTTGCTTCCGGCAACCTCACGCTTATGAGCATGATAAGCCAAAAACATAAGATCCCAAACGCCCAATTTTTCGGATGCCTGACCAATAGTGTGTCCTGTCTGCTTTTCCCATTTTGCCCACTCAGGCGGTTGGGCTACATAAGTAACTTGCTCGCCTGAGTTGTATTCAATTGTAATTGGTAGTTTCATTTTGCTCCCGTTTTTTTATTATAGAGTTTCTGTTACTGCGCCCTTAGATACCTTGAAAGTAAATGTTGCAGTTTGTGCATCTGGTGCTGTTCCGCCAACTGGTGCTGGATACGCTGGTAAGCAATCAAATGCAAAAGTGTGTCCAGATGTTACTGTCATTGTAACTGTGAAAGTTGTATCTGGTGCACTATCTGCTGCACCCCATAGAGCCTCACATACTGAATTTGTCTTGCCCCAGTCTGCTAATAATTCCATTGTGAATTCTGCTTCAACATTGGTTGTCTTGTAAGCCTCGCCATCAAGTGTCTGATAAGTTTGGCGATCGATTGTTTTGGTTAAAGTCGCTGAAAGTGCTTGCGCATCGATGTCTGTTCCGAGTGAACCTGAAAAAGACAGCGAAACATCGCGACCGGTGATTACTTGGGTTGCCATGATTCTCCTTAGATTGTTCGTGTGTAGTAGGTGCTGACTCTGACATCTGCGATAAGCAGCGTGCTTGCTCCAACTTGTGTAACTGTAGGTCTATCAACCGAACTGACAATATATCCATTTGGAATTACTGCCAGAACACTTATAATCAATTGCTCGATATTGTCGAGTGATGCAGGATTGCTATTATAAGCAACTGCAACTGTGATGGTCATATTAATTTTAGCGCGAATGTTTGATTTGCTTATTGTGTCGAATTCCAAATAGGGTGAATCTGGAACGCATACCACAGCAGGAGGAATAACTGTTTCTGGCACAAATGAATAAACATTTCCTGCAACGCTAGATAAAGCAGTTGCTAAAGGTGTGCGAACTTGCTCAAGAATTGTTTGGTTAGGCATTTATTGACACATGCTTTCGGTGTCCATGTAAGAGCCTAATAATCCTACACAGGTGTTGAAAAGCGATCTGCCCATTTTGAAGGGCGTACTGGTGAAATCCACACCCTCTATTTGTCCTCCGCTTGAAAGTCTTGCTTGGAATACATTGACTGAAACTGTGTAGACGGCTGACTGAACAGCCGCGTTTCCAACATAAGTTGATCCGCCAGAAAGGGCAGCAACTCCGGATGGGATGACATTAGCCTCGAGTAAATCGGCATTAGTGATCGATTGCGAAAAGGTATATTGTCCAAGATTATCTGCCAACACAACTCTTGTTCCGTTGTAAGGTGTTCCGCATCCTGTGATGACGACTGATTGTCCTTCGGTAAATTCATGAATTCCTAGTGTAGTGAAAGTGGCGACATTATCTGTCAGCGACACTTTTTCAATTGGGCTTTTAAATGTAACTAGCATCGGCAAAATAACTGTTTCTGCTGTGTCAATAATTTGGTTCAAGTAAGTGTCATCATATAGAGCGGAACTTACACCCAATACGGAACGCAATTGACTTGCGGTGATAATTGTAGGCATAAGTTCCTCTCTAAACTCCCATTAATGGATGCCTGTGATCGGGAGCAACCACAGGCACTCAGTTAAATTACGCTACGAACAAAGAACGGAATGCTGTTGGGTAGCGATTAACTACACAAACATATCCGTAAAGTCCGATTTCAATACGACCATTTGCAACGATATTGGCGCGAAGTTCAATCGTGCCACTTTCGTGGAATCGCATTGCTTGTGCTGGATAAACTAGTGCAGCCTTATCGCCAGTAGTGTTTCCTGTGTAGTTAGGATCTACAACTAGATCAAGTCCAGCAACTGTGCCATTTGTACTGCCTTGCGTAATTAAACCGCCAGCATTTTGAGAAACTGCTGCTGCAAACAATGGACGGGCTGAACCATCAACCGCACCAAGCAAGTTAGCGAAATCAATGTTTGTGTATCCACCTGATGGTGAAACCATTAAGCGATTTGGTGTAAAGCGCATAACGCCATAAGAATCTGCAATTCCATCAGCAATAGCCTTGTAAATTGAAGTTCCAGATGATGCACCTGCTCCATCAGCAGCGATTGTTGCTGCATAAGCATCTGTCTTTTGTGCGTATGATGCTGCAAGTTCGCGAATCAAAAGATCTGCAAAAGATGGGTCTGAACGATCAAATAGTTCAACATTGACTACATTTGCGCCCGCAAACTTAACGATGTTGTCTTCTTGGAAAGTTACAACTGTATCAGTTGATGAAAACTCTGATCCTTCAGAAGTTAGAGCAACAGTTGCTTGAGTTCCTAATTTTGGCGTGAACACCTTCATGCCGGAAGCAGGAAGTGCAGCACGCTCAATGCTGTTAATGAATGGGCGTGAATCGTCAATTACTCCGATAACATCGCGTAGGTAATTTGGTGGAACCATACCTGTGTTTTCAGAAACAGTTGCAATTTGTAATGCTGCTACTAAATCGCGTGCATCTGTATCGCCTTGTAATGCGCGAACTTGTGCATTTAGATATTGTCCGGCTGTAACATTTGTATCAACGCGTGGCTTTGTGTATGCCATGTATTGTGCAGTTACAACTGGAGCCTGTGTCGCTTCTACCGCTTCGGTTGCGATAGGAGCCTCAGAAGTAATTTCTGACACTATGTTCTCCTTTGTTGTGGTTTCCTCAGCGGTTGCTTCGGAATTCTCTGTTGTTTCACTAGCAGCAACTTCAGCCACTCTTGCGCTGTCAATTGCTGGATCTGTTACGAGTGAAACTTCTTGAAGTGTGCTGGATTTAATTCTCAACACGCCTTCTTCATTTTTCCATTCGTTAATTTTTACACCTACGCTAAAGCCGTCGCGTAATCCCGTAGCGGCTTCTTCTAAAGCGTCATCCGCAGAAAAAGTTTTAGCCAAACGAAAGGTTGCCTCTAAACCCGTATCTGTTGCAGTTATATCAACAAGTTTTCCAAGCGGCTTTGTTCTTTCGTGCTCAAGCAATAATTTGACAGGTTTTGAAAAATCAATGCTGTCTTTTTCAAATACTGTTAATCCTGCACTTGTTGAACCTTGCTCATCCCATGTAACAATCTTTCCTGAGATAGTGCGTTTGTTTGTATCGGCAGCGGTTATTTCTATTGGGAAATTAATCTTCATCGGATTAAGTCCTCCTCCTCTTGGATTTGCTCAATGCTCATTGCACCGATGCGGTTTAGGATTTCATAAACTTGCGCACGCTCTAATGCAGATCCACGCAAGAAATCATCAATGTCAAATCGTGTTTCAATTCCGTTGGGGCAAAAATCCGCAGCAGATAAGCGTTGCTCAATTGCTGTCAAGATTGGTCGTAATGAAAAATCAATCAATGCTTTTCTTTCTGCAACTGTGTTTGTGTAAGTCATTGATGTAGTTTCAGCAGATATGAAACTGGCAGGAATTCCTGAAGCCCTTGCAATTTCTAAAGCGAGGTACTGACGGGCTTCATTCATTTGTAACGACTTAGGGTCGAAACCTAAAGTTTGTAATTCTACATCAGCATTTAAGAATGCAGTTGCTCTTGTTGATCTTGATATCTTCCAAGATTCTAAAAGTTTTGTAATTCGCTCAGGAGTTAAGTTTGTGCCGTTTGATTTAAGAACCATTTGTGGCATTGGCTCTCTTGCATACATTTCAGCGGCTTGCTCAAGTGCTGCGGCGGCTTTAATTGTGCGACCTGCTCGATTTAATATTCCTTCATCTAAACCATTAAATACAATTAAAGATCCAAGTCCAAATGGTGGCACACGCTTTCCATCAACTGTATAATATTCAATTTCTGTTGAATTACCATTTAATGATGCAAATACTCTGTTTGGTGCAATTCTTGTCCATGCTCTAATTCTTGAAGCATCGGTTGCTGCATAAGCATCCATAACCATTCCATAAGCAACGCCATAAAGTAAAAGATCTTCAGCGATCCAAGCATAAATTGCTGATCCTGCAACTCTTGGATCTGGTTGCATAATTACTCGATTTGGTCTTACATGTTCATTTGTAAAATGATTATATTGTTCAAGTGGTAAAGATCCAACTGTTGAACAAATTATTCCTCTTGCTCGAGCACCTGATGGAATTGCCATGAACTGTTCGCGAGATGCAGTTGTTGTTCCAAATAAAATTCCACCAACTAATTGCTGAGAGTTGTAAGGTGCTAATGCAGCAGCAACATCAACTTGTGTATTTTGTTGATTTGATTTAGCAATGAATCGGTCAAATAATCCCATTAGCACATAATATACCATAAATACAAATTATCCGACTTGAATATCAATTTCCGTTTCTACTTGTGTCGCAAAATATGTTGCAAGTGCCGAAGCGACCGCTGCACAAACAGCCACTCGACTTGCACGCCTTCCGATGATCCATGACCCATCCCCATAGGGCAGTTTCGCAGCGGAAAGTGTTTGTTGGGTCAGTTCGTCTTGACCTCCATGCTGTAATCGATGGGAATTGATTGCGCCCAACCACCGATCACAACTTTCAGCATATATCGCCCCATCCATATCTGTAATGGGAATTCCAGCCGGAACTAACCGACTTGCGACGGCTTGTGCAGTCCTCTTGGAATAAGCGACAGTCTGAACATTATATTTTCTAACATAAGGAGCAACATCGTTTGCAACCGCTAAATCATTTATTGAATAATCATTTGACCATGTATGAAGTAAAACTAAATTAAATCTTTCTCCCGATAACCTTTGAGTTGCAACCAATGCGCCAAATTTTCGATCTGGAGATAAATCCAAGCCAAGCCATGTAGGTGCTTCAGGATCTAAAGGTATCGGATCGCTCTGACACAATCCCCATTTTTGTGCATCAATTGCGCTGTTAATTGTATCTACCCACTGCGCAAGTACCTCGGTTCGGACAA
>Ga0209356_1000512_pt1 | contig 15196 bp, 19 predicted proteins | sample LauGreFaBDMM15SN_2_FD_188213 | JGI IMG/M metagenome (GOLD analysis project Ga0209356, IMG submission 188213) | Freshwater lake microbial communities from Lake Michigan, USA - Fa13.BD.MM15.SN (SPAdes) (version 2) | ecosystem: Environmental > Aquatic > Freshwater > Lake | place: Lake Michigan, USA...
TATGGCTCAACAAACGTTTATAAAGTTGGAATTGCTCTTGGCGCTTTAGGAATTAATAATAATTTTAATTCAGCACAAAGAGGTACATCAACTCAAACAGATTCTTGGACATTAAGTAGAAGTACACCATCAAATGCTTTCACTGGAATTACTAGAATAGAAAGAAATAGTTCTCAATATTTAGATCAATTTAATGTTTTTTATAGATCTCCAATCACGGGATATACTGGTGAAAGTGTTGTAGTAGATGTTTTTAATAGAGGAACAGGAACTTTTATAGCTTCTGGAATTACATTAACGCAAGCAAGATATGATGGATATGTTTCAAAAGTTTTAAGTCCTACTGGATTAGAAATTACTCTTTCTGTAATGAATTTTGGATCTTTAGGTGGAGTTGGAAGACCTGGAGCTTTTCATAATCCAGCATTAACTACTGGAAGCGCTTTTATAAGTTCAGAAGATCTTATTACTGGCATGCAGATTTATCGTGGAGCATCAGACTCAGTTCATAGAAATTATTGGGCACATAATGTTTTTGTAGGATTTAGAAATCTTGATGCAAATCAATTAAATGTTCCAGCAGGAGTTATCACAAGAGTTGCTGTTGGAGGATTGAATAGAGTAGAGAGTGGATCAACTTCTGCTCTTGGATTTAATAATAAAGCTTATGCTTTTAATAGTCATGCTTATGGAGCTCATCAAGAAAATTATAATAGAGATAGCGTAAGACTTGGTGCCACAACTGAATCATATATTAATATTGTTAGTGGAAGATTAGGAGTTAATGTAGTTAGTCCATCTGCAACTATAGACATTGGAACAGGAAATATTTTTGCAGGAAACGTTACAATTAGTGGTCATCTTTCTGCGGCTTCTAAATCATTCTTAATTGACCATCCAACTCAAGTTGGCAAAAAGCTTCAATATGGAAGTTTGGAATCTCCTTATCATGGAATTAGATTAACAGATAAAAACAAAATCAGCGCCGATTTAGTAAAAGTATATCTTCCAGATTATATCTCATCATTAGTTAATGACGATAAAGTAAACATACAACTCACAAACATTAATCATGATAAAGTTTTATTTGTTAAAGAAATTAATGTAAATGAAAACAATTTCACAGTAGGTATGAATCGCGGCTGGTTTGATAAAAATGAATATGAATTTTATTGGAGTTTCACAGCAGAACGAAAAGATATTCCAAAATTAACTGTGGAGTTTTAATATGGCTGTGATATATGGTTACAGAAGTAGAGCTTCACAGATATTCTTAGCTTCAAATATAAATTCATCTACTAAATTTGTTCGTGGAGATATTATATTATTTTCTTTTACCTCTAATATTCAACAATTTTTATACAACAATTCTAAATCTGTAAAAACTGAACTTTATGGCGCCAATGGAGGTTATCAAGAAGATAGTAATGCTTTAGGTGGTTATGGCGGCTATACATCAGTTTCTTTTGATCCTCGAGCATATGTAAATATTTATTTGATAGTTGGAGGCAGAGGAGGTAGATCTGAGGCAAACTATATTGATGCAAATTGTAGTCAAAGTTCTACTGGATTGGGAGGATACAATGGAGGAGGCAGAGCTGGTGGAAGTTCTAGCAGTGGAGGAGGCGGAGCAACAGATATTAGAACCTCTGTGGTTGATCCAATTTATAATTCAAATTCATACAATACAAGATTAGCAGTTGCAGGAGGAGGTGGCGGCGGTGGTAACGGCTATCAAACTGGATCATATTCAGCAGGAAATGCATACTCTAATAATAATATACCAGCGTCTATGTGTATTAATGGCGTTATATATCAAGGTCAAGATGGATACTATGGTTCTGTTGGTGACTATTGTGGAGATAATGGCGGAGGTGGCGGTGGTTATTATGGTGGTGGATCTACTTGTGATGATGATGCCGCCCCAACCCAAGGTGGCTCTAGCTATGTTGATGCTGCATTAACAAACATAAGTGTTCAAGCAGGAATAAATACCCCAACTTCAACATTCTATGGTACAAGCACAAATGGAGATGGATTAGCCATAGTTACAATTTTATCTATATGAGCTTTCATCATTCTCCTAAAATAGTTACAGATGGATTAGTATTGTGCTTGGACGCAGCTAATAAAAAAAGTTATTCAGGAAGTGGAGGTGTTTGGCGAGATCTTAGCGGTTATGATAATCATGCATATTTAAATAACATAAATTTTTTAAATAAAAATAAAGGAATCATAGAAACAATTGGTACTTCAGATCCAATAGTTGTCCTTGATGCTCCTTCGCTACAGTTTACTCAACAATTTACTCTTTGTATTTGGGTTAAATTTAATAATGTTGTTAGTGGGTATTACAAAACACTTTTCGGAAAACCTTCTTATCAAAATTATGGAATTATTGTTGAATGGTATGGAGATAATGAACTTTTAGTAGATTTTACAGATACAAGCTTCCAAAGAAATGGTCTAGGTGGATTTTTCCCTTCTCTTACCGATTGGAATTTCATATCTTATTCTTATAAAATGAATGGGGGAGATAATAACCAAGCAGTTCATATATGGAAGGGAAATAAATTAGAGTCCTATTATGCTACTATTGCGCCAAATACAGAAATTTTAACAGATAATCAAAATATGTATATATCTAGTTATGGTCTAAATATAGAAGTTGCATCTGCTTGTGCTTACAATAGGTCTTTGTCTTTTCAAGAAATTCTTCAAAACTATAAAGCAACAAAAGGAAGATTTAATTTATGAGCGCATCAGGTGGACCAGATTTAGTTCAAAATGGTTTAGTTCTTTGTCTTGATGCAGCAGATAAACAAAGCTACATCGGTAGTGGAGTAACTTGGCGCGATTTGAGTGGAAATAATAATAGCGTATTAACTGGAACAATATTTAGCCCTTCAAATGGCGGAACTTTTATATTCAATGGGACAAGTGATTTTGCAAATACGCAAAAAACATCTGCACAATTAGGATTTTATGATGCAAGTTATACCATGGAAGCTTGGGTTTATCCAACAAATTTAGATGGTGATAGAACAATGTTCGGAACAAATGCTACTGATACTAGAGAAGGTCTTCATTTAGTTTTTAGAAATGGTGAAATATACCAAGGCCATTACAATTCTGATTTTGGCGCAGGAACAGTATTAATTAATAATTGGTATCAGATAGTTTATACCTATAATGTAACAAATAATGCATGTCAAATATTTAAAAATGGCATACTTCAAGGAACAGGGAGTATTGAATCTTTTATTGGTACAACTAGTGTTTTGATTGGTAGGTGGGAAGATTCTACTAATTTTAGCGGTAATGGAAGTATTTACAGAATTTACAATAGAGTTTTATCGGCTTCTCAAATTCTTCAAAACTATAAAGCTTTAAAAGGAAGATTCTTATTAACATAAGTGTAATTTATCTATATGCCTAATATATTAATCAATCCAAATTCAGGAATAATAGAATTCACAACAGGAACTGCTGGTGGTAGCACTTTTAATACTAATTTCACTGGTGGCGCTTTTGTTAATAGAATGAGTTATGATAATTTCGGCTCATTAAATTTAACTAGTTATGTTAGTAATATTACTGGATTAGATAGATTTACAGTAGACGGAGCAAATGGCAGATTATTTTCAGTAACAGATAGTCTTAGTGGATCTCTTTTCAGTGTTAACGATATAGCTGGTCTTCCGATCATAGAAGCTTTTGATGATAACACTGTAATAATGGGAGCTTTTAATAGAAATGATTTTGTATTAACTGGAAATTCTCTTGGTCTTGGTGGGTTACCAAATACTGGAACTACTAAATTATATGTTAGTGGAAATGTACTTGTTAGTGGAGCTATTAATATTAGTGGTAATTATGATATTTACTCTCAAATAGAGAATACAAAAAAATTAGCATTAGCATATGCTATAGCCCTATAATATAAAAGGTGTAATCTATTTTAAATATATATGAAAAAACTAATACCATCAGGATATCAATTTTTAGCTAGTAGCAGAGTTGTTAATTTTCCACCATCTCTTTATGGACCTCAAAATCCAGTATCTATTGAAAACCTATTATTGATTACCAACGTAAGCAAAGGACAAATAATATACAATTTCGCAGATTCAACAGCAACTGGCGCAGTTAATTCAACTAGCGGATTTTTATTGGGTTTTAATACAACCTCAATGGCTAATACTGATAGGTTACAAATATTTTATGATGTACCAGCAGAAGAGTATGATTTTGCTAGTGGATATTTAACTGGATATATTACTGGATCTGGAACTAGCACAGGATTATTTTCACCACCAGTTCCAGTTGAATTTTTAGGAGTTGGAGGACGAGCAGTTGATATAGCTTCTGGATTTTTCCCTCAATATGGCAGAAATGCAAATGCAGTATTAAATATTGATAGTCAAGGTGGTGGCGCACTAACTCTTCAAGCAGATCTTGATAAAGATATTGATAGTGTCACAGCATTTCCTGCGGTTGGTGGTTATGCTAGTAATTATTCTATTCAGACCGCAGTAGGTACAATTATAAGTGGCAATAACAGCAGATTAGCTTGGGGCATTACTAATTATGGCACAGGAAATATTTATCTTAAATTTGGTGCAGGAGCAACCGTAACCACAGGATTAAGTTTTGGCGCAATAAATGTTATAACTGGTAGTAGTTTTAACTTAATATTAAAAGGTGGAGCAGCTGAATTTGATAATAACGGCGGAAACTTCCTTGATTTTACCCCAAAGTATAATGGCCCAGTTAGCGTAGCAGCTTATCCAAGCACAAATATTAAATACATTTCTTGGGAACTAGTTTAATATGAAAGAAAAGAAAATAATAATAAATAGTCCCGAAGTTAGTGAAGAGTTAGTTGAATTTTTTAAAAGTATAAATTTTCAGCACTGGGATAATTCAGATCATACAGTCACAAGAGATGCAAAGTATGGACATACTATAGTTCCAGGCGCAATTAAAAATGGTGATCAACCAGCTCCAGAAGAGCAAGACAATAGAGAAATTATTGGTTGGCAATTTATTTGTCTTGTGCCAGATGATTTTGTTGCTCCAGAAGGCGTTTCAATTGAAGAAATTTAAATGTATAAAAGATACTATGATATTGATGTTGATGCAAAAGCTTACGCAAACAGAATCGTAAAAGCTGGCGGAAGAATTCCGTCTGATATAGGTAGCGTTAGTGATTTTATTAGAAAATTAAAACAAAGCAATTTGTGGAATGCACTTTCTGAAGCTTGGTTTTTTAGGAGCGTTCATAATATTGGATCTGGAACTATTGTATATCCTTTAAAAGATGTTAATAATATTGCTACAATGGTCAATGGCCCAGTTTGGAGTGAAGCTGGAATAATATTTGACGGATTAGATGATTATATTATTTGTAATTCTAATGGAAATTGGAAAAAATTAGTTGCTCAAAAAAATATAAGTGTTTTTGCTATAGGGACTTGTGCAACTAGCGGGAGTAAAGGAGGTTTTGTAACAGCGGCGAGCGTATCTCCAGCATATAATTTTATTTGGTTAAATCCAAGAACAAGTTTTGGTGGTGAATATAGATATGGTGGAACAGACGGAGGATCTTATTCAAGTACTAGCGATAATACAAACACAGGTTTTAATATGTGGAATAGCACTGGTGGAGTAGGAAAAAGGACTCTAGGATATAGAAATGCAACTTTAATAGCGAGTAACGGAGCAGCAGAGGCAAAAGATACAAGTGCAGGATACGAACAAATGCCCGATAATACCGTAGGAAATAATTTGACGTTTGGAAGAAGCGTGGGACAGCTCCAAGGCACTTTTTCTCATTGTTTTATTTTTAATGATTATCTTTCAGCAGCAAATATAACTATAGTTTATAATATAGTTAAAAGCACAATAGCAAGAGGTTTAAATTTACCATGAGATTTTACGATCTTGATATTGATGTTAAAAATTATGCAAAGCGAATAATAGATGCTGGATATAAATGTCCAAGTGATATTAATAGTGTTAGTGATTTTGTAAAAGGATTAAAACTTTTAAATTTATGGGGTACTATAGTATTCTGGCCATTAAGAGCAAATCAAAACGCTGGAAGTGGCACAAGAGTTTATTCATTGGGTGGATTAGGTGTTTATGATGGAGCAATGAATGGAACAATATCTTGGCAACCTAATGGCATTTTTTATCCAAATGACAATACTCATAAATGGATTAGCACAGCGTTTACTATGGCATTCGACTCGGCAAATTCTAGCTTTGCTGTGGGAGCTCTAACTCCAACAGCTTCAACAGTTAGAAGATATATTGGAGCTCCAAGCGTAGCACCTTCGCCACTCACTACTGGCGTTACAGCTAACTCAACGACGATGTTAGATATAAATGTTTGGTCAGAAAGTGTTGGTACAAATTTAGCTTTTAGTAGAAATTTAAGTATATTTAATTGGCTCGGTATTTCTTGGAATTACGCTAGTAGTTCAAACAATATAAATGGACAAGTAAATTCAACTTTTCAAACTAGCTCTAGAGCTTCTAGTGCAACTGGCAAATTAGGTTGGACGATAGGTGGCGGTCAGCACGTAACTGATAATTTTACTGGCACAATGTCTATTGCAATTTACTTTCCAATAATTGATGTATCTCAAGCTGATAAATTACTTTTGTATAATCTCTACAAATCTACTCTTGGCAAAGGATTAAATTTACCATGAAATATTATAAATTAGACAGAGACACAAAAGCCTATCTTAAAAGAATGGCAGTTGATGGAATTAAAACTCCAGCTGATATTTATTCTGTTAATGATTTTATTGTTGGATTAAAAGATATTAATCTTTTTAATTTTGTTGAAATGTATTTTTATTCTACTATTCATAATTCTTCAAGCGGAACTAAAATTTACGCTTTTAGAGATACAAGAAATGATGGAACAATAAGTGGCACACACACAAGAAGATTAGATGGTTTTCAATTTCCAGAAAATAATCCGAATACTTTTATAAATTCTAGTTTATTATTACCTTTTGCTCCATGTAATTTAGTTTGGATAACTAATCTTTTTTTAGAAGGCACTTGCAATAGCAGTGGACTCTTTACTAGAGGGGTTAATTTTAATGGAAATCAATTTGATATTGGTGGAAGTTGTGATAGTAGAGTATTTGTGACTGCAAATGCAGGAAATTGGGCCAGTACAGTGAGTAGTGTAGCAACTCCTGCCAATAAAAAAGATAATAATTTTCATTTCTTTAGTTTAAATATGTCTGGTAATAAAGGTCCAGTAATAGTTAATACAGATGGATCAATTACTACTGGGTCTACTTCTGTTGGAAGCGTTGGATTTAACGACGTTCAAACAATTTATGCTCCAAGAACATATTTTTCTAGAGCTGTAATTCTTCATTCAGCTTTAATTTATGATAGGTCTTTAACTAATATAGAAAATGCTCTACTTTATTCTTTAATTAAAGCAACAATTGGAAAAACATTAAAAATACCATGAGATTTTATCAACTAGACAACGATACAAAAAAATACATAAAGCGCCTTAATTATAACGGCATTAAGACTCCAACTGATATATATTCTGTTGATCAATTTGTTAGAGGATTAAAAGATATGGGTATTTGGAGCGATATGATTTGCTGGACATTTCGCGAAAATCAAAATGCTGGAAGTGGTATTACAGCATATTCTTTAAGCGGTTTAGGAACTTACAATGGTACACTTACAAATGGCCCTACTTGGCAAGCAAATGGAATTAGATCTACTGGAATAGGTATTCCTCCACCAAATATTATTTTGAATAATACAAATTTATCATCTTATAGTCAAAGAACATTTTTTGCTGTGATTAATCCATTAGCAAATACTACAGATAATGTAGTTGCAATAACAAGTAATTATGGATTTTCATTTGCTGGATCTGGAACAGGAATGAGTCTTGGTTTCGCTGCAGGATATAATCTTAATCAAGCAGGACAAAATGGAAATTATAGCGAAGCAAGTGGTACCACTTTAACTTTATCAACATTTTCTTCTATCGCTTTGATTTACAATGCTGGTCCAATAACTTTTTATAGAAATGGTGCAGCTAATGGTACTAATTCTTCTGGTACTTTAAGAACTCTTACAGATACAAATCCAATACGTTTAATGGCTATGAATGGTGGGACATTAAATGATAGAGGACTCAATGGAACTTTTGCTTTTTTTGCAGATATTAGAATAGCATTAAGCGCCAATCAAATTCTTGGTTTAAATTCTCTTTATAAATCTACCCTTGGTAAAGGACTAGCTCTACCATGATAACTAATAGAACATATGGAATAGATGCTGATGTTATATCATATAACGCAAGAATAATAGCTGGCGGCAATCAAAGTTTAAGTATGCAAAGTTTAAGACAATTAAATCAATTCGTAATTTCAATTAAAAAAATCGGCTTATGGCATAATATAGTTTGCTGGCCATTAAGAGCAAATCAAAATGCTGACGCTGGAAGTATCGCTTATTCGCTAGGTGGACTAGGAATTTATAATGGTACTATATCTAATAATCCTATTCGGCAACCAAATGGACTTTATTTTGAAAATTCAAAAAATCAATCAATTGGCACAGGCTTTGGAACATCTATAGGAATTAATAATTTTGGTCTTTTTTGTTGCGCGGACTTTTCTGAGACACAATTAGCAGCTAATGGTGCGACGGTAGTTGTTGAAAATGGAGATATATATGGCACTGGAGCAGTTAAACGAATGGCTATAGGAACAATTAATCCTGGAACGGCTAGAATGCAATTAGGAAATGGAACAAATAATTTTCCTCAAAATCCAACAAAAACATCATCATTTATTTGTCACTCTCAATTATCTAATGGTTCTAATACGATTCAAAGTCAAAATAATACAACAGTAGCTTCTAATGCTCCAGTGCTGTCTGGGCCATTTGCCGAGAACATACAAATAGGATCTCAATACGGAGCGCTTAGTTTTCAAGGGAGAATTAGCTTTGTTTTATGTGTTTTTGGTATTATGAATAATAATTTTATTTATAATTTATATAAAACCACCCTTGGCCAAGATTTAGGTTTACCATAAAGAAAGTGTAACATACTTATATGATATTAAACAATCCAATTTTCATTAATCAAACAGATGCAGATGTTAGATATGTCAATACCACTGGAGATGCAATAAATGGAACTTTAAGTGTCACTGGTAATGTTGCTATCGGGACAATTACGCCTGCTGCTAAATTACACATTGCTGGGGCACCAGCTTTGTTAAACACCACCATGGAAGATATTCTTTATCTTCAAAGACCTTTCAATGCTGGAGTCTCTTTTGGTTCACGAGCTGTTTTTAAATTGGGTAGATATAGTGATAACGGCTCACAATCTTTTACTAGGTTAGATATAGTTTTAAGATCAGGATCGGACACTTCAACAAATGCAAATGCACCTGAAATCAATGTAATGACTTTAAGAGCAGATGGAAATGTTGGCATTGGTACAACTACAGCAAGTGAAAGATTAACTGTTGTTGGAAACGCAAACATTAGTGGCTCCTTAGATTTAAATAATTCTAATTTAATTAATGCCACCCCTGAGATAATTAATCTCTCAGGTAATTTCAATATCTCTGGAAATTATAATAGCAGAATGATTATGGTAAATTCAGCAACTGAAGTAACAGGTAGTATAATTAGCGGCAATTCGTTAGGTTTTAATGCAACAATAATGCAAGTAGGATCTGGACAAGTTTTAATAACTGGATCTGGAATAGGCATCAGAATAAATGAATATGCAAACCAATATAGAACCGCAGGAGCTTTTGCAGCAGTAACACTTCTTCATACTGGAACTAATGGATACGTAATGTACGGAAATACTGCATCATGATGAGTTTATCTTCATCTCAAGCTGGTATAGTTGGGGCCAGAAGAAAAAAATTAAATCAAACTCAATTTAGCAGCTATAGATATGTTAAAGTAGAATACAATAATCCAGTATTATTTGTAAATACTCCACCATCATCAAAATATTCATTCACAGCAAGACATATTTATAGTTATAGTAAAATTAATAATACTTTTACTCTTCTAGGGGTTCAAAAAGCTCAAAGTTTAAAAAGATACAAATCTTGGATACCTGAAATAACGTTTGTTAATTCTAATCCAAGCAGTTTAGATGGAACTTATATAAGAAGTAGTATTGATAGTTATGTTTACTGGAAAAATGGTATGGTAAATCAAGAGCCATATATATATTTTGCAGGTGGTACATCGTGGAATTTTTCTTATAATCAAGGTCAGAATGCCGCAATTTTAGATATAATTAACGCTAGTCTTAATTTTATTGACGTGAATGTAGCTGCTCTTAATAATCCAACATATACAATTGAAGAATATCTTTTAGATAATACATCTCTTAACAACATAAATAAAAATAGACTTTATACTAATACAAATGCAGACCTTACTCGAGACCAATTAATTCCAGATGTTAATTTCAATATAAATACTGCGAATGTTTTTGATACAAAAAACTTAGCACATAATGAAAAAGTATTTGTTGATGTGCGTTGGGTAAGATTTAGGGATGATAAAAGAAGGGAATTTAATCAGGGCTTCTACCCTTCCCCTGTAAGCATGAATAATAAAAAAGGAAACATTTACAGGGTGGGTATAATTATAAAAGATAATACTATAGATAGTATGCTATATCATAATGATTTAGCAACAGTTGAAAACCTTATACACTATATGCTAAATAGTAAAGATACTATACTATAATAAAATAGAAAGGACACATTTATAAGTTAAAAAAATAAAAAATAAAAATTTGCCTGTGTTTGGGTGAACTCGGTGAAGTCTTAACAGAGAATGCTGATGATAATACCGAGCCAAGTTAAGGGCCATCCCTTAAAAGGTGTAGAGACTACTGGAGAGAAAAAGGATTCTCTTAATAACCAGCAAGAGCGCCCAATAGCTTTAAAAAGCTAAAGATATAGTCCAACCCGTTAAGAAATTAATGGAAAAATGTTGGCGGCCTGTGCCGTAATGGTAATGACATAAAATACATATAAATATATATTTATATAGTGTAATATCTATTATATGACCAATAAAATTGTAGACGTTGCAGACGAAGTATATCGTGAATTAGGCGAACCAGCAGATATAAGTATTGCTTCAGTAGCTTACTGGCTACGAACCAATATAGGAAAATTAAATGTTCTTTTAGATAAACCATATTTAATTAGCGAAACTACCTTAGAAATATACAGCTCAGATGAAGCAAAAGATCCTTTTGGTATTAATGAAAAAGCTATATTCAAAAAAATATACACAGTATATTACTACGAGCGTCTTTTTCGTAATGCTCTTGGAGCAGCTAGCACAGATAGCGTAATTAGCGTAACAGATGATGGTAGCACGGTAGTTAAAATTAATAAAAATGAATTAGCAAAAACTTGGTTAGATGCCAAAAAACAATCAGATGCAGAGCTTAAAATATTGCTTGATAAATATGAAATTAACGCAGTCGTTCCATTGCAAGTTGCTGGCGATGATACAGTTCCATCTCCATATTATAGCCAAACATATAATGTGCCAAGAACAATAGAGCAATAATATGCCTAGTCTACTAACAGAAGTAGAAAAAAATAATTTAACTCCTTTACTTGAGGATTTATTTGATACTTTTGCTAGAGACATAATTGTTCATAAAGAACCAAAAAAAATAGTTATAAATTCATCAACAAATTCTTTAGCTGGTTATGACGATAGCTCAAACGAAAATAATTTTACTTATATACCAGAAAATAAAACTTTTAAAGCTAAAGTTAAATATGAAAACGCACAAGATATCGAGGCATCAAAAACATTAGAAGGTTTTCCAAATTTACTAAATCAAGGTTTAGTAAAAATTAAAGTAAGAAAAGATGCGAAAGATTATATTTCAGATGGAAAAGTTGAAAGAATAGAGATTGATGGAAAATCATTTAATTTAGTAACAGATTCAGCAGTTAAGAAATTTTTTAATGTTACATTTTATGTTTATTTTCTAAAGGAAACAAAGTAATGGGCAAAGTAAATGTAAAATTTGATAGAATACCTAGGAAAAGTAAGTCTTTTCAAAAGAAAAGCGATGATTTGGTAATGAAAAAATATGAAGATAGTAAAGATTTATTTTTCAAAGAAGTAGATAATCATCCAGTTACTCAAGAAATTGCTGGTGGACCAGATGCTAGTAATATATCTAATACTTTAGGTGGGAAAGGAAACCTTTTTAGTTTTATTGGTTTCGAAAAATCAGATTCTCCAGTCGAAGATTTAATGAATGCTTTAGAAAAAAGTTTCTCTATAAAAAAACAAGAGAAAAAAGATCGAAATAGATATATAATTAATTTTGCTACTTTAGATAAAATTAAGAATGTAACCAAGATGCCTTGGGAATCAGGAAATAGTTGGGTAGCAAGAATAGAAAAAGGAATATCTGGATTTAGCAATTATATGTATAAAAAATTTGAAAACTCTAGATCTGGTTCTGGAATTCAAGCTACAAATAATATAAGAGGTGGATCTTATAAAAAGACTAGTTATTTAACAGCAATAATTAATCATTTTATATCTAATATGCAAAAATGAAAGCCCAATTAGATAATATTTTAATGTCTAGCATGATTTATTGGATGGATAATACTCTATTACAAAAAGGTGAAGCTTATACAAACTTTGCTAGTAAATTTTATTCAGTTAAAAATTTATATAATAATTTTTATACATACGGATTGCCTTTTAAACAAGTAGTATCAGATAGTTCAGTAACTGGAGCTAATTTACTTTCTGGTGTTTATATTAATAATACATTTGTCACTATAGGGCAAAGTGGACTTAGTGGCATTAACCCAAATCAAGGACAAGTATATTTTGGTTTAGATCAATCAAGCAATCAAATTAGTGGCAGATATGCTATTAAGGATTTTAATTTATATTTAACTTCAAAAGCGGAAGAAGAAATTTTATTTGAAACTCAATATAAAATAAGAGCAAAAACTAATCAAGAAATAACTGGTTTAGCTCCAAATTCTATAACCTATCCAGCTATTTTTATTAAAAATAATGGAAGCATAAATGAACCATTTGGTTTTGGTGGCGAGGATAGAACGCAAATGGAAATTAGAGCTATTATATTATCTGATACTATATATAATTTAGATGCTGTTGTATCTATATTTAGGGATAAGGCTAGGACATATATACCATTAATTAATATATCTGAAAGCCCATATAATTCATTAAATTCAATAAATAATGGCTATTATAACTATAATACCTTTTGCACAGGTAAAATAGGCACAATTAATTCATTTTTTATAGACTCTGTTTCAGTTAGCAAAATACCTAATTTTGATAATAAATTGAACCCAGATGTATTCGCTGGATTTATAGATTTTACAATAAGTAATATAAGATATCCAAGAGTATAAAAAGTGTTCTCTTAACTATAATTTAGATGTAATATTAAGAAAGATTTCTAAAGGAGAAAAACAAAATGTCAAATAGAAAAAGAGTAATTTATCAAAGTGAAGCGCTTTTCGTAGGTGGAACAGGCATAAGCGAACCAAAACAATTAAATCGAGTTCAAAGCGCAAATTATAGTTTCGATATCACAAGACAAGACGTTAACCAATACGGACAACTTGCTGCTATCGACAGAATTATATTAGAGCAACCAACCGTAAGTCTTGATATAAGTTATTATGCAAACTCAGGAGAGAACGAAGCAAATCTAGGCTTTACTCTATCTAGTACTAAAAGTGCTCTAGCTGATATTTTATCTGGCGGAAAAGATATTAACAATTACTATATTCTTATATCTCCCGAAGGCACAGATGCAAACATTGATAAAGTACAAGCAACAGGAGAAGGAAATGTTATTGGAATTGGAAACGCAGGATTGACTTCTTATTCTATTGAAGCTTCTGTAGGCGATCTTCCAACTGTAACCGTAAATGCAGAAGGATTAAATATGAAGTTTTATAATAAAGCTACAGGATTTTCTCCTCATGTTAATCCAGAAGACGGTATTGAAAATAGTACGAAGACATTTGCAATTCCTACCCCAAATAGTGGAGCAGGATTCTCTGCTTTACGCCCAGGAGATATTCAATTAAGTATAACAGGAGTAGGCATTTCAGTTAGTGATCTAAAGATTCAAAACTTTAGCGTATCAACAGACATCGGAAGAGATCCAATTCAAAAACTAGGAAGTCGTTATGCATTTACTCGTGAAATTACATTCCCAGTCGTTGTAACCGCATCTGTAGAAGCAATCCTTGGAAACGTAGGTGAGGCCTCAAATAATGTTCAATCACTAAGTAATATTATTTGTGACGATTCAAAAGCATACGATCTAACATTTACATTGAATAGGCCTGGAGCATCATGCGGTACTTCAAATACGCAAGCTATGAAATATACATTAAAAGGCGCTAAACTTGATACTCAAGAATTCAGTTCAGCAATCGGAGATAACAAAAGCGTCACCATGACATTTAGTAGTCAGATTGGTGGGCCAACCGATACAACAAGAGGATTGTTTATCGAGGGTGCTGTATAATATATTAATAAAATATTATAAAACTAGAAAACCCCACTTTATAGTGGGGTTTTTTAGTGTAAAGATAGGTAAGGCAAAAGGTTAAGATTATGGACATGGATCCTAAATTAAAAGAATTTATTCTATTCCAGATAAATAGGAATATTATATTACTTTATAAAAGATATCTAAATCTTGTAGAAGATCTACAAGAAGAACATGTTAATATGCTTAATAAATTAAATAAAAAAGTAGATTTAGAGACATTAAAAAATGTTGATTATTTTGATGAAAATAGATATAATTACTTAAGAAAAAAAGTATTAGATTTAGGAAATGAAACATTAAGAGAGATAGATAAAACATTAGATTTCCTTAAAGGAGAAAAATGAGATTCAAGAAAACAACATATAATTTTAATATAGAAGATACAATTAAAATGAATCTTTGCACTCAAAGCGCTCAAAAGGTATTGAAAGATAAATTTGGGCTATTTAATTATAATTTTGATACTATATTTAGCAGTAAATATATTGGAAATTATCTCAAATGGAATGAACAAAAACAAAAAGAATTTATTAT
>Ga0209356_1000518_pt1 | contig 15087 bp, 9 predicted proteins | sample LauGreFaBDMM15SN_2_FD_188213 | JGI IMG/M metagenome (GOLD analysis project Ga0209356, IMG submission 188213) | Freshwater lake microbial communities from Lake Michigan, USA - Fa13.BD.MM15.SN (SPAdes) (version 2) | ecosystem: Environmental > Aquatic > Freshwater > Lake | place: Lake Michigan, USA...
GTAAAGGTGGTTGCAACGGACTCGTCAACGGGAATCATTTCTCGCGAAGCATCGAGGTTGAACCGGTAGCGACGCCATTCGCCTCGGACCAGGTCAAGTCGGGCCATGCGAATAACCACCGGCTGCTGCCAATCGTGCAGAATCCAGCGGGCAAACCGGATGGAGCGAAAGTCCTGCGCGCCGTTGATGCGCTGGTCAGGCTCAAAAACGGGAATTTTGAATTGAATCCAGCGAACCGGTCTGCGCGTCTGGTCAGGCAGAAGGTCGGTGGTGGTTTCGTAGATGTCGGCAATGTAGTTCGTGCCTACCACCAGGTCCTCAGGGCGCATGGAAATTTTGTAGCTGAAGTACTGCTCGGAGCGGTTAAGGGTTGCGTCGCGGTTGACGTCTTCTTTGTCGGGCATGTTGGTGCTCATCGCGGGTTGACCGTCTATTAGGTCGGTGCGCGAGTTTCCGTCGGGGTTGTTGAAGTAGCGGTAGCGGCGCAAAATATCGGCGTCGGCCTGGTCCTGACTGCTGCCTCGGTAGTAGGCAAAGTTGTCGGCCGCGGGGTCTGCCTGAGCCTTGGTATAGGCCGGGCTCGCTGCTCCAAAGGCCGACTGAATCTTATTGAGGTAGGTTTCGGAATTGGGTCCAATCCAACGGCGCTCGTCCTGGTCCATTAGTCCGTCAACACCCACGTCTTGGTTGGGTCGAGAGGCCTCGCTGTTGTCGAATGCATCGACCACTGGCTGGTACTTTGAGGCATAGCCCAACATGGACGAGTCCACGTCTCTTCGCGAGCCGTCCGAAGGCAGACCGTGCTCAAAGGACTGCATTCCGTCTTTGAGAATGTCTTCGGACACGTTACCCAGGTGCAGGTAAACGTCTCCGCCGGGGGCACTAGGGTCGTCGAGAAAGGGATCCATTACCCAAAACTGGACAAATTCGATGTTTTGCTCTTCAAAGTTGTTGATGGTGAGCTGCCGCATGATGCCTCCCCAACGGCTTCGGGGATTTTTGAGGCTTCCGTCAGGATTAATGCCCGCGGAGATTCCGCTTAGACCCTGAACGTCGTAGTTGTAGGGTCCGCGCTCGGTCGGATCAAACTGCAAGTCAAAGGTGTTGATGTTGCGAGCCTGACTCGGGTCGAGGGTTATGTTGGGGAATACCTCGGCAAAGGGCACCATGCGCTGTCGGTGGTCGCTGGTAATTGCCGGGTTGTTCCGAATGTTAATGGGCGTTATGCTCGTGCCGGTAAAAAACGAATTGTCAATGACGTACCAGGAGAGCCGGGCGCGGTTGTAGTTGGAAGCCCAGTTGTTGGTGAAATCTGCCTCCTTGAAAAGTTCCGGCTGACCATCGGGAATAGAGGAGAGCTGCCAGGTAATGGTTCCGCGAAGGTCAATGGCCGTCTGGCTGCTCTCAAAGTCGTCGAGGTAGGTAGTCGGCTCCCCGTTGACGCTTATGATGCGCGGCGAACCCGGTATGAGTTGTGCAACTTCGCCCGTAAGCAGCACACTGGACGGCGCTTTGGTCGAGACAAAGGGTAGCTTGTCTAGGGCGCGAGTCAGGCCCGGAAGGGTCTTCTCGTACTGCGTATTCATACCCCAAATCGCATTGCGCACTGGTTCTTCGCCGGCCGCCACTTTTTGAGTGAGGGCGCCTTCGCGCAGCTGCAGAATGGAGCCGCCAACCGTCCAGTTGGGCCGGAGTTGGTGGCTTACTGTGGCGCCCGTGAAGGTCTTTGCCTGAAAATTAAATAGGGAATTATTCTCAAAACTTACCCGAATAGGGACTCCGCTCTGCAGGATGGCTTCGTTGATAACACGCACTTGGCCAAGCGCGTAGTCCACGGTAAAGTCCTGGTTTTCGGTAAGCATGTTGCCCCCAGCCGTCACCGAAATGGACCCGCGCGGAATATTAAAGGAATTCAGCTGAATGACGGATCCGCCCGCGGATTTATAGCGACCGCGAAGCAAAAACTTATTCTTTTGGGTTTGCTCCTGGGCGCGGAACAGGGTCGAATCGTAGAGCTCTTGGTAGACGTACCTCTGGCGCTCCTCTGCGGTGCTAAGCTGCTTAGAAAGGGAGGAGCCAAAGGGTTCCAGGGAAGGCAAGAAAATACGGCCCGTGGTCGACAGGACGGTCAATCCTTCTACAAAGTCAAAGAGTCCGTCTGGGAACGGATCCCCGTTGGTATTGACTTTATCGGTTTGCAGGACCTGCACCAGCAGTTGATCTTTAACGCTTGACTTGGGCAAAAACGGAATGGGCAATCCGGTTTCGTCGTTCACGTAGAGCAGCTCCAGGCGAAAGTCCTCTGGGCTCAATTGGAATGCGTTGAGGCTGTAGACGTTCTTCATCATGAGGTCCCATGCCGGACTGCGAACGTTTAGAATTTGGTGCTTCAGCAGTTTAAGAATGAGCGACTTGGGCGCAACGATTCCGTCGTTAGAAAACTCACCAACCTGGTAGGTCCGACCGTTGACGGTGTACTGGTAGGCCACCGCAATGACTTCGTCTTGATTGAGTGAAGTGTTCAGGGAAATGTAGCCCAGCTGGGGGTGAAAGCTGTATTCATTGGGCTGCAGCATGCGCGCGTTGGTCAATTGGGCGTATTCGATGTTGGCGTCGTAGCCCGAGCTGTTGAGCGACGAACCCGCAGAAGCCGCGTCGCGCACCGAGGCAAACCGAGAAATCAGCTCTTGGGGATCCAAGCGGTTTACGCGGTTGGATGGCCAAGGGTCCGCGCTGGGACCAGGAAAAATTGCCTCGCCCGGCAGGGATGACGAAAGGCTTCGGTAGGCCGCTCCCTCTGCCTCACCAAGGTCTAGGAAGGCGACAAGATTGCGCACTTCGGTGGGGTTGTTTCTGCGGTTGGTCAGCCAAACTTCGACCCGGGTTATTTGCATGGGCGACTGAATTATCGGGCGGGTGCCCAACCACTGCTCGTAGCGATCCCTAAAAAACTGCGCTAAAAAAAAGTGGCGATTTGCCTCGTAGGCGTCTGCCTGAATTCGAAACTCTTGCGTGGAGGCACCACCCTGAATGTTCATGCTCTGGCTTTGGGAGCGCTGCTCGGCCAAGACCGTGGTAACCGTTGTTTTGCCAAACTGCATTTGGGTTTTGAGGCCAAACAGGCTTTGAACGCCGGTAATTAGGCTACCGTTCGTGGGCAAACTCACGTCGCCCATTTCAAAACCTTTGAGAATGTCGTCTTCTTGACCCTTGAAGTCCAGTTTTATTTTGTTTTCGAAGGCAAAGGTTGCTTCCGTGTCAAAATTAAAGTTCAGGTTGAGGCGGTCGCCAAGCTTGCCCGCCGCGCTGATTTGCATTTTTTGGTCAAAGTCAAAGGCGAGGGTACGGCGATTCCGCTCGGGAACAATGGGATTTTTAATATGCTGGTAGCGCAGACCAAACCGCAGCTCGGCACTGCCGGTTGGGCGAATTTCGAGTTTGTCAGAACCGAAAATATCTCGAAGAACCGGACTCGTTATACTCATGTCGGGAACGAGGCTCGACCCGCCTCGGTCTGATGACCCGTCGTTCTGAGACCATCGGTTTTGCCAATAGTCGGATTCCAGCTCGCGAAAGCGCATTGCCTGGTAGTCCGCTGCGTTTAGGTACCTCGGTGACCCGACGGGCACTCCCGACACGGTGCGCTGAAGGATGTAAAAACCAGTAACGGGATCGTAGGTAACCTCAGTCTTCCAGTTGGGAGGATTGGGGAGGCCCGGCATTGGCCAGCCCGTACCCGTGGTATCCTGGCCCTCAAGATTCAGCACTGCCAGCAATCCCAGCAGACCCAGTGCCCACCGCATGCGCATTAGAGTCGGGCTAGAGCGCGTTTGATTAAGTCTTCGAGGCTGTATTCTAGCTCTTCGGCCGAGAGGGCAGCAAGAACTTTCTCGACAGCCACGCGGGCGAATCCCAAAACCAGAAGTGCCTCGAGTGCCTCCTGACGGGCAGAATTGCCTCCGGAAGCCATAGGGGCTGAGGCCCCCAGTTTAATGGCCTTGTCGCGAATGTCTATAATAATTCGCTGTGCGGTCTTGGCTCCAATTCCCTTGATGCGCTGAAGGCTTCCCGAGTCGCCGTTGGCAATTACCGACAAGGCCTCCTCAGGACGCAGGGTAGATAAAATGACTCGCGCAGTGCTGGCTCCCACTCCCGAAACAGAATTCAGAAGTACAAAAACATCGCGTTCCAGCTCGGTGGCAAAACCAAAGAGCAATTGTGCGTCTTCGCGGTAAACCGGGTGCAGAAGCAATTCTGCCTTTCCCAAATCCGGGAGCTGACCAAAGGTGGTGAGCGAAATATGAATAAGGTAGCCCACACCGCCGCAGTCCATCACTACATAGGTTGGGGTCTTGCGTTCAAGGGTTCCTCTGAGGTGGTAAAGCATACCTGACTAAACGTCAAAAAATTAAAAATAGTATGCCCCCTACTGCAGCAGAACCCGGGCAGTCCTAACTCCGTTTTGGAAGTAAGCCCTCAGAATCCAAATTCCTTGTGCGGAAGGCGCCAAAACAGAACCGTCATTTTGACTGATTGCCTCATGCACGCGACCAGCAAGATCCATCCACTCCAGTTTAAGAGCATTCGTCGGAATACCATAAATACGCTGGCCCGCAAAGGCAGGCTGGGGATAAACCGACAGCAAAGGCAGCGCGGACTCCGAATTAGAAACGTAGCGGTTGAAGGCATAGACCACCGACACCTGTAGGCTATCGTTTGCATCTGCTGCATTCACGAAGGTGTACCAAATGCTGTCTTGACCGTTGGCCGAGGAATCGCGCACGTAGGCATAGCCCGAGAAATCATTGGCAGTGGCCCCGGGAGCAATGGTGACGGTACCCTGGCTCTGGTTGGCCCATGTGGGGTAGCAGAGGTCCCAGCAGAAGTAGTTGGAGTCCACCAATCCGGTTGTGCCAATTCTGCGGCGTACCACTCGGTAGTCTTTTACAGAGGCCGAACTGTTCTTTACCGATATATGAGCAGTAGCCTGGATTCCATTATGGCTGTTGACGTAGGCAATGCTGTCCATGGCGACAACCATTAAACTTTGGGCACTTGCGAGCTGTGCACTGACTAAGGCAAGCGATAAAATCCAGTATTTCTGCATCCTGTAAAGGTAATTCCTCTACTTATGCAAACCCAAACTTGCCAGCGCATTTATTTAAGGTTAATTTTACCTTCTGTCCTCAAAAAACACAATCTTTAACCTTCATGAAAAATATAGTAAGCACCCTACTCGTTTGCCTCTTTAGTGTGGCAGCCTTTGGCCAAAATCGCTTGGTTTTGGTGGAGCACTTCACGCAAGCTTCTTGCCCACCTTGTGCGTCTCAGAATCCCGCACTTAAAACGCTTTTAGACGCCAACGCCACTAAGGTCGTTGCCCTTAAATACCAAACGAGCTGGCCCGGCGTCGACCCGATGAATGCCGCTAATCCGACGGAGGCTGCAGCCCGAGTTCAGTACTACAACGTAACGGGCGTGCCCAATTCGGTGATGGACGGCAGCGGACCAGGCTCGCCAGGAACCATTGTTACCACCTCCACTATTAATAATCGTTACAACACTGCTGCCCCCTTGAACATCACGGCAAGCCATCAGTGGACCGCCGGTTATGACTCGATTCAAATTGGCGTTTTTGTTGCGAATGCAGGAAGCGCAACCGTCGCTTCAGGTGCCGCCGGCTCCCTTAAGCTTCATGTAGCCGTGATCGAAGAAGAGGTAAACTACCCTTCCGCTCCTGGATCCAATGGTGAGACTACTTTCTACCAGGTTATGCGCAAAATGGTACCTGATGCAAGCGGAACCACCATGGTCGACAGCTGGACTTCAGGCCAAACACAAATGTTTGTCTTTAAAGTAGCCGCCCCCTCCTACTTGGCGAATCTGAACAAGGTTGCCGTGGTAGCCTTCATTCAAGACAACAGCAACAAGTCGGTACTCAACGCATCCCGCACTACCGCTACGACCATTGCAGGGCTTCCTGACATTGGTGTCAATGCATTTGCAGCAGCGACGTCTGGTCTATGCAACGGCACAACCACGCCTATGGTTACCATCAAAAACGAAGGCAGTCTTGCCATCACGTCGGCAACCGTGGCCTACGCCATCAACGGCGGAACTCCCGTTACTCAAAACTGGACCGGAAGCCTAAGTGCTGGCGCCACAGCAGTAGTAACCTTCCCACAGGTAACGCTTCCCGCTGGTACTAATTCTTTGGTCGCCACCGTGAGTTCACCCAACGGCACCGGAGACGTCAATGGCATGAACAACATGTCTGCCCCTCTTATTGCTGCGGTTTTAAACAGTACCCCTACGCCCGCTCCGTTTGCCGAAGGAATGGAAAGTACCAATTTCCGTGAAATACCTGCAGGACATGTGATGCTCTACAATACTTCGACCAAGCCAACAGTTTTCGTTATTTCAAAAACCAATTTTCAGACTCCACCTGCTTGGGAACTCGGTGGATACGGACAGTCAGCCAAGTCCCTTATGGTCGACTTCTTCACGATAGACTCAGGCACTCAAGCGAGTATCATCACTCCGATGGTGAGCGGAATCACTGCAGGCCACAAGTTATTCTTCAACCACGCCTACGCTTCGTACACTGGTGAAGCAGATGGACTGAAGGTGTTTGTTTCATCAAACTGTGGAAGTACTTGGACCAATGTCTTCGATAAATCAGGTTCTGCACTTGCCACAGCCGGGAATACTACCTCTCGCTTTGTTCCGCAGCCCACGCAGTGGTACCCCAACACGATCAGCCTTGCCCAGTTCGCTGGTCAAGAAATCATCGTAAAGTTTGAGTGCAATTCTGCCTTCGGCAACAACCTGTGGCTCGACAACTTCTGGATTAACACTGCCGCCCTGGGCGAAGACGAAATTCAAGCGGTACAGGCTAAGCTTTATCCGAACCCTGCTCGCGATGCGGTAAAGGTTTCACTTCAAGTATCAGAGGCTGGAGAAGCCCTTGTGGAGGTAATCAACCTCAACGGCCAGACGGTGATCGCCCAAACTGCTTCGGTTGAAGCAGGCATGCAGAGCATTGATCTGAATGTTGCGGACCTCGCTAACGGCGTCTACACGGTGAAGATTGCTCTTAATGACCGCGTAGAGACTCTGCGATTCACGGTTCAGCACTAAGGCATTTTTAGTCCAATATCCAAGCGCCGAGGTTCTGCCTCGGCGCTTCTTTTTTGGTCCAAATCGCCGCGGAACTAGGAACCTCTTTGGCAATTGCCGTACCTTGAGGGCATGAAATGTTGCTATACTCCGCGCTCTTGGCGGTAGGCTTTCTTGCAGAGGCACAGCGCCTACCCCAAATTGAGGTTCAAACCCTAGGCGGAACCAAGGTCCCCATTGCCAGCTTGCACCAAACGGGCAAACCAACGATCATTAGTTTTTGGGCAACGTGGTGCAAACCCTGCATCAATGAACTTAATTCTCTTGCAGAGCGCTACGATGAACTGCAAGAAGAACTCGGCGTGACTTTGGTCGCCGTGAGCATAGACGACTCGCGCACCAGTCCTAAGGTGGGGCCTTTTGTCGCCGGACAGGGCTGGGACTACACCGTGGTACTGGACCCGAACAGCGACCTGCGTCGCGCCTTGGGCGTTAATAACGTTCCCCATACCTTTTTGCTCAACGGAGCAGGAGAAATTGTTTGGCAGGTGAACAAGTACGTTCCGGGCGAAGAGGAGGTCCTTATCTCCGAGATACGCAAACTGAAGTAGCCGTGCGTAGGGTTGTATTCATGGCCTTGGCATTCTGCTCGGCAAGCCTTTGGGCCCAGCAAAGCCAAACGGATGCCCTGGGCGGAACGCTCCGCGCCGTAATGCAATTTGATGCTCAGGCCTACGTGCGCGACTCCGTGCTCGACCCTGCGGGCGACTACTACCCCGAGGAACGCGCTCTTGGCCAAGGCTGGGCTCTGTTTACCTACGATCGAGGCAATCTTAGGATGGGCATGCGCTACGAAAACTACCAGAATGCTTTGCTCGGCTTTCCGTCCGGATACCGGGGCGAAGGCATTACCTACCGCTTTGCGCAATGGCAGCAAGGCAAGTTTGACGTCACGGTAGGGAACTTTTTTGAGCAATTCGGTCAGGGACTGATTTTTAGGGCCTACGAAGAACGCGGCCTTGGACTCGATAACGCCATGGACGGCAGCCGCATCATCGCGCGATTATCCAAGGGCCTTACCCTCAAAGGAGTTATTGGAAGGCAACGAGTATATTTCACTAAAAGCGACGGGATTACGCGCGGACTGGATGCGGAATGGGCCCTTAACGAGGCACTGCCCTTTTTGAATAAATCCGGCCTAAACCTCAATGCCGGAGGAAGCTTTGTCTCTAAGTTTCAGCGCGGATTTGACCCCCTGCTCAACCTGCCTGCCAACGTAGGAGCCTGGGCTTACCGCCTTGGGGCCAACTATAAGGGTTTTAATCTCAATGCGGAGTATGCCTATAAGATTAATGACCCAAACTTTGACAACGGCTACATCTATAAACCGGGTGAAGCATTTATTGCCACCGCGACCTATTCCCAAAAAGGACTTGGTGTGCTGGCGATGATCAAGCGCATTGATAACTTTAGCTTTCGCTCCGACCGCAACGGCCAGCAGTTTGATGCGCTCATCAACTTTATTCCGCCGACCGGAAACCTCCATACCTATGTTTTGCCGGCCCTCTATCCCTATGCCACCCAGATCAACGGAGAAATGGGCTATCAGTTTGATGTTAACTACCTGATTCCAAAAAAATCAAGGCTGGGCGGTCGGTACGGAACCAAGCTCGCCCTGAGCATTGCGTCGTCGCAAAGCATCGACCGTCAAGCACTGCAAGACGGGAGTTTTGGTGATAAAGGGAGTCAAGGCTACGAAAGCGACGCCCTCACCTGGGGTACGATTCCCTACTTTCGCGACCTCAACTTCAGCATAAGCCGCAAGTTTAGTTCCCAGTACAAGTCGCAGTTCACCGCATACCGCTTTGTCTACAACAAGTCAGTACTGACCGATGGAGTAAACGACTACAGCATCATTGCGGCGCCCGACAGCGACAGCGCTCTGGTGATTCCCGCGCTGGTCTGGGAGCAGCAGTTTGCCCTGCCCAACCACCAAACCCTGCGCACCGAACTTCAGTGGTCTGGGGGCCAAGGGTTTCGAGGAAGTCTTGCCATGTTTTTGGCCGAATGGACCGTTTCAAAGGCTTGGACCGTCGCCGTGCAGGACGTTTACAACTATGGACACCCCTCGGAATCTCGGCGAATTCACTACCCGCTTCTTTCCGTGGTGCACTTTGATGGCCCAACGCGAATTCAAATGGGCTACGGGCGCCAGCAGCAGGGCATTTTTTGCGTAGGCGGCGTCTGCCGGGTGGTTCCCCCGTCCAACGGTCTGAGTTTGTCCTTAACAACCCAATTTTAATGCGGAATTTTGCTTTTGCCTTGGTTTTGGCAGGTTTTGCCTGGTCCTGCGACTACATCGACGAACCCTTTCGCGATTCGGGCGGAGGCAACTCCACCGAGGCCAACGGCGATACCGTGCTGCAGAGCGAGCGAGCCGTGCTCGTTGAGGATTTCACCGGTCACCAGTGCAAGAACTGCCCTAAAGCGTCGAAGATGCTCAAGCAGCTCGACAGTCTTTATGGCTCAGCACGCGTGATTGGCTTGGCTATTCACGGGGGTCCTGCCAACTTTACCTCGGTTTCTCCCGATTATCCAATGGACTTTACCACCGATGACGGAGACGATTTGGCGAGCTTTTTTGGGGTCTGGGGTCTCCCGCTCGGAATGGTAAACCGTTTGGACTTTGCCAGCAGCACCCACCTCAAGACCTACAGCTCCTGGGCTGCATTGACTGCCACGGAACTTGCCCTAACGCCTGAAGTCCTTTTCAATGCCTACAGTGGATTCGACAGCACCTCGGGAGTGGCTACGGTTCGATTGGATGTTCGCGCTCAGGGCAGCTTCAGCAACGCCATAGGCCTTGCAGTCTACCTAAAGGAATCGGGTATTGTATCGCCGCAGTTGATGCCGGACCAAACTCGCGACACGAGCTATGTGCATTACAACGTCTTTCGCTCCGCACCCTGGGGACCCTTTGGTCAGGAGGTTTGGTCGGCCGGCGCTTCTGCGGCAGGAGCCGTTAAAAACTACGAGGCCTCAAAAACCTTGGACCCGAGTTGGAACCCTGACCAAATGCATTGGGTTGCCTTAGCCTTCGACAAAAGCACCTACCGCGTGCTGCAGGCCATCCAAATTTCGGTTAAGTAGGCTGGCGATCGCCTGGGAAGAAGGCAGCCTCCACGTTGCGCTGAATTCGCAAAAGTCCGGTACGAGAGACCGCAGATTGGCCAAATGCCGCATCAAAAGACTCTTGGCTTGAATGACGCCAATCGTCCAGAGACCATTCCACCCAGGTCCCAGGGCTAAATCTTGGTTCGTCGTGGGCCTTGGCCTTACTGTTCCAGGGGCAGACCTCCTGGCATATGTCGCAGCCAAACACCCAGGAGTTCAGGGAGTCGGCCATTTCACGCGGAAGGGCTGCGTGCAGCTCAATGGTGGCATGGCTTATGCAGCGGCCGCTATCGACGACCATTGGAGCCACTATGGCCTGGGTCGGGCAGGCGTCGATGCAGCGCGTGCAGCTCCCGCAATGGTCCGCCACCGGGATGTCTGGAACAAAATCGTAGTCCAGAATAAGTTCGGCCAAAAAAAAGTAGGATCCTGCGTTCTTGCGTAAAAGAAGCGAATTTTTGCCTACCCAGCCAAGACCGCTGCGCTCGGCCCATGCGCGCTCCATCACGGGAGCACTGTCTACAAAGCATCGACCCTCTATGGGTCCGATCGCCCCGCAGAGAGCGTCGAGCAGTTCGTGCAAACGTTCTTTCACGACTTGGTGGTAGTCTTCTCCGTAGGCGTAGCGGGCAATTCTGGGATGATTATCGCGCTCTATGCTACTGGGCTCGCTGAAGTAATTAAAGGACAGGCTCACTACGGACTTTGCCCCTGGCACCAGCTTGCGCGGGTCGAGGCGCTTGTCAAAATGGTTCTCCATGTAGCGCATGCTTCCCTGGAATCCTGACGCGAGCCACTGCTCCAGCCGAGGAGCTTCTTCTGCCAAAAATCCAGCCGAAGCGACCCGCGCTTCCATGAATCCGAGCCGAAGCGCTTCCGCTTTAAGAAGTTTGGTTGACTGACTCCGCGTCATGAGAACAGATCCGCGCCGCCCGAAGGGGTACGGCCCAGATGCTTATAGGCTTTGTCCATGGCCATCCTTCCTCGTGGAGTTCGCGCGAGGTAACCCTCTTGAATGAGGTAGGGTTCGTAGACCTCTTCGAGGGTCTCCGCTTGTTCGCTCACGGCAGTCGCCAGCGTACTAAGGCCCACGGGTCCGCCCCTAAACTTATCAATCAGGGTGAGCAGAATACGGTTGTCCATTTCGTCGAGGCCGTGGGCATCTACGTTTAATGCGTCCATTCCATAGCGCGCCACCTCGATGTCAATGATTGTGGTTCCGCGCACTTGGGCAAAATCCCGAAGCCTGCGAAGAAGAGCATTGGCAATTCTAGGTGTTCCGCGGCTGCGGCGGGCCACTTCAATGGCCGCATCGTCCTGAATTTGTACTCCAAGAATTTTTGACGAGCGTTCCACGATGGTCGACAGAAGCTCCATGCTGTAGTATTCAAGGCGAGCCGCTATGCCAAAGCGAGCGCGCAAGGGCGAGGTTAGGAGTCCGCTTCTCGTGGTGGCACCAATCAAAGTAAAGGGCTTAAGGCGTATCTGCACCGACCGTGCGGCCGGACCCGACTCGAGTAAAATATCAATTTGGTAGTCCTCCATTGCGCTGTAGAGGTATTCCTCCACCACCGGACTCAGGCGATGAATCTCATCGATAAAAAGGACGTCGTTGGCCTCTAGGCTCGTTAGGAGTCCCGCGAGGTCGCCCGGCTTGTCTAGCACTGGTCCGCTGGTAAGCCTAAGGTTAGACCCAAGTTCGCTGGCAATAATGTGCGCCAAGGTAGTCTTGCCCAAGCCTGGGGGGCCGTGGAGCAGCACGTGGTCCAGTGCCTCCTCGCGCTGGCGCGCCGCCTGCACAAATACTTTAAGGTTCTCAAGAACCTTTACCTGACCGGCAAAGTCGTCAAATCGAGAAGGCCTAAGGCGCTGCTCGGCTTCGCGATCGTCCATCTCTGATGCCGAAGGGTCGTGCAGAAAATCCACCATAGGCACAAATGTAAACGGCCGCCCTTAGATACCGGGCGGCCGCTTAAAGTACTTATTAACTCCTTTGCGCCTAATGGGCGTGCTCTCCCTCCTTGATGGGCACATCCTGAGGAACAAAGTCCTCTTCGTACCCTGGCTTACTGTAGTCGTAGGGCCAACGCTGAACCTCAGGAATAGCTCCCGGCCAGTTGCCGTGCATGTGTTCTACTGGTGCCGTCCACTCCAGCGTATTGGACCTCCAAGGATTTTGTGGAGCCTTAGGACCACGCCACATGGAATAGAAGAAGTTGAAAATGAAGATAAGCTGCGCAATACCGCCTCCAATGGCAAAGAAGGTAATGATCACGTTAATGTCATGCAGCTCGTCGAAGATGGGAAATTCCGCACTGCTGTAGTAGCGCCGCGGCAAACCAGCCAAGCCCGTGAAGTGCATTGGGAAGAATACCCCGTAGGCCGTCACAAAGGAAATCCAAAAGTGAAGGTAGCCCATGGTCTTGTTCATCATGCGACCGTACATCTTTGGGAACCAATGGTATACCCCAGCGAACATTCCGAAGATGGCCGACAATCCCATAACAATGTGGAAGTGCGCCACCACAAAGTAGGTGTCGTGCACGTTGATGTCTAGCGCGGAATCACCCAAGATGATGCCGGTCAAGCCGCCTGCTACGAAGGTGCTGACCAGTGCAATAGAAAACAGCATGGCCGGAGTAAACTGAATGTTGCCCTTCCAAAGGGTAGTAATGTAGTTGAAGGCCTTGACCGCAGAGGGTATGGCAATCAACAGGGTAGTGAAGGTGAAGACGGAACCCAAAAATGGATTCATTCCCGTAATAAACATGTGGTGCCCCCACACTACAAACGACAAGAAGGCAATCGCCAGAATGGAACCAATCATCGCACGGTAGCCAAAAATGGGTTTGCGCGAGTTGGTAGCAATCACCTCTGACGTAATACCCAAGGCGGGCAGCAGGATGATGTACACTTCAGGGTGACCCAAGAACCAGAAAAGGTGTTCGTAGAGAATCGGACTACCGCCTTGGTTGCTCAGAAGCTCTCCGGCGACCATAATGTCGCTTAGGTAGAATGAAGTTCCCATGGATCGGTCAAAAATCAGCAGAAGTGCCGCACTCAATAGAACTGGGAAGGAAAGGACACCCAAAATAGCCGTGACCAAGAAAGCCCAAATGGTCAATGGAAGGCGGGTCATGGTCATTCCCTTGGTCCGTAGGTTGATTACGGTAACAATATAGTTAAGTGATCCGATCAAAGAACCACCGACAAAAAGCGTCATGGACACCAGCCAAAGGGTCATTCCTGCTCCTGATCCTGGCATAGCCTGAGGAAGGGCGCTAAGGGGAGGGTACACGGTCCAACCGCCTGAGGCTGGTCCAGTCTCCACGAAGAGGGAAGTAAGCATTACCACCGAAGAGGCAGCAAAGAACCAGTAGGAGATCATGTTCAGAAAACCTGAGGCCATGTCGCGTGCACCAATTTGCAATGGAATTAGTAGGTTCGAGAAGGTTCCGCTCAAGCCTGCAGTCAGTACAAAGAAGACCATGATGGTTCCGTGTATGGTTACCAGGGCCAGGTACATGTTGGGGTCCAAAACACCGTCTGGTGCCCATTTACCCAAGACGGTTTCAAGAATTGGAAAGCTCTCGCCCGGCCAAGCCAGCTGGAGCCTGAAAAGCATCGACATGAATACTCCAACGAGGCCCATAAACATTCCCGTAATTAGGAACTGCTTAGCGATCATTTTGTGATCGGTCGAGAAAATATACTTCGTCCAGAAGTTATCGACTGGATGCTCGTCGTGATCATGGCCCTCTGCGTGAGCCGTATCGTGTGCGTGTTCCTTTGCGTGGTCTGCCATAATGAAATTCTTTATCTGGTACTACAACGTTTCAGCTATGGTCTTTTGTTCCGCAAGCCACTTAGCATACTCTTCTTCGGACTCTACCACAATATTCATTTGCATGTTGAAGTGACCCGATCCACATACCTTATTGCATAGCAAGAGGTAGTCGTAGGCATAGGATTCAAGACCCTTCTCGGTGCGCAAGGCATTGATGCGTGCGACTTTAGCCTGTACATTGGCATCCTGGCGGATGTCGGCCGTGGTAACCGACGGCGTAAACTGGAACTGGGTAGTCATTCCAGGAACGCAGTTCATCTGAGCCCTAAAGTGAGGCATATAGGCCGAGTGAATCACGTCCTGCGAGCGAAAGCGAAAGAGTACGGGACGACCCACCGGCAAGTGAATCTCCGAGGCAACTTTGTCGTCGGCAGAAAGAAGGTCGAGGGTATCAACACCCACTACATTAGCATCCTTGATGAGGCGCACGTTCGCGTAGCCCAATTTATTGTCTTCACCGGCATAGCGGATTATCCACTTAAACTGCTGGGCGTAAACCTCAACAACAATGGGCTCCTTCTCGTTCTTTGGGCTCATCACGTTAGACCAAGTAGTCATGCCATAAATGATGAGAACCGCCAGTATAATCGCCGGAACAATGGTCCAGATGAACTCTAAGCGATTGTTGTGCTCGTAGTATGCCGCCTTGCGATCTTTTGCACCACGATACCTCCAAGCCAAATAGAATAGAACAGGCTGGACCAGCAAAAACATTGCAATAATCACCCACATAGAAATTTTGAACAAGCTATCAATTTCTACCCCGTGCTCCGAAGCGGACTTGGGAAGCGTGAGCGGGAGCCAGGCATAGAGCATCCAAAATAAGGACACGATCATAGCGATTCCAAAAAGCAGCATAAGCCAACCCTGGTAGTTGTTGTCACGGTCGGTTACTTGATACTCCACTTGCTTGCGAGCCTTTGACGACAGCTCAAAGACACGCATAA
>Ga0209356_1000519_pt1 | contig 15078 bp, 11 predicted proteins | sample LauGreFaBDMM15SN_2_FD_188213 | JGI IMG/M metagenome (GOLD analysis project Ga0209356, IMG submission 188213) | Freshwater lake microbial communities from Lake Michigan, USA - Fa13.BD.MM15.SN (SPAdes) (version 2) | ecosystem: Environmental > Aquatic > Freshwater > Lake | place: Lake Michigan, USA...
GCCTCCATGCGCATGCCCCACTTTGCGCTGCCCCTCACTGCCTCCGGCCAACGCGATGCCCTGATCTCGCCGGTTTATAGCCTTGATAGCGGCTCTTCGCTCACGCTCGACGTGGCCTACCGTTTGGTTTCAGCCACTCAGGCAAGCGATACCCTCAAAATTTGGGTTCAGCCCTGCGGTTCCACGTTATGGAATCTCTTGGCCACGCGCTTTGAAGCGGGAACGCTGAACTGGGCTACTGGCATCCCTCAGGCCACCGCATTGGTTCCTTCCTCTGCAGCGGACTGGCGTCGCGACAGCATCTTCTTGGGCGGACTTTCTGGCCCTTCGCGCTTTAAAATCGAAGCAAGGCATGCCGGAGGCAACCACCTCTACCTCGACCGCTTCAGGCTGCTCAAAGCCAGCACCGCGTCCCCTGTTGCAGACTTCATTGCCCCTGACAGTGCATGCGCGGCGCGTACCGTAACCTTCTATGCCACGGGCATGCCGGCACCGGGAAGCGGAACCGCAGGCGCTGCCTTGGGAGCAACCTACTCCTGGACCTTCTCGAGCGGAAGCCCAAGCACCAGCACCCTGGCCAACCCAAGCATAAGCTTTGCCACGCCGGGCACCCACACCGCCACCCTGGTGGTGAGTACTGCGGGCGGAACCTCGAGCATCAGCAAGACCTTTGTGGTGAAGGCCGCCGTGGTTCCGAGCGTGAGCATTGTAAACCAAAGCGGAAGTGTCTGCGCCAACAGCCCGGCCACCTTTGTAGCGACTGCGGTCAATGGAGGCAGCAACCCTCGCTACCAATGGACGGTGAATAACCAGAGCCGCGGTTTTAACAGCGCCACCTTCACCACGGCAAACCTTCAGAATGCCGACGTGGTCCGTTGCCAAATCTTCAGCAGCGAAGAGTGCGCCAGCCTTATGATGGTACCCTCCAACGCCATTACCGTCGTGGTACTGCCTCTGCCAACGGTCAACGCGGGCAGCTACGCCTCGGCATGCGTGGAAGACGGTCCAGTAGCACTGAACGGAACTCCTTCTGGTGGGCAATGGAGCGGAACCGGTGTGACTGGGTCTGCGTTTAACCCTTCAGGCTTGGGCCCGGGAGTCTATGCGGTGACCTATTCCTTCACCAACATGTCAGGCTGTACGGGTACGGCCACGAGCAGCATTCAAATCAATGCGACCCCCAATGTATTCTTGAACTTTGGTACGGACGTTCTCTGCATCAGCGACCCTGCCCTCAGCCCGAGCGGAGGCTTCCCGAGCGGAGGATCCTACCTGGTAAATGGAAGCCCGGCGAGTAGCATTGTGGCCTCGCAGTTGGGAACCGGAAGGCACGAGCTCAAGTACCAGTTCGTTCAGAACCAATGCGTGGGTGAGCGCGTCGACAGCTTTGATGTCGTTTCTGCCCCACCTGCTGCTACGATTCACGACTGGAACGGTGATTCGCTCTACTGCCCTCAAACAGCCCTAAACCCGCTGTGGACGGTGCAGTGGCTCAACGCCAACCAGAGTCCGATACCGGGAGCGACCTCGCCGAGCTTCATTGCGCCTGCTCCGGGAACCTACTTTGTGCGACTTCGCGCCGGCAGCAGCTGCATTAGTACGAGCGGCCCGTCGATTGTACTGTCCAACAGCGAGTTCCAGCTGCGAGGCTTCAAGCTCCAGCCGAATCCGACCCGAGGCATCGTCGACCTGTCGTGGCTTGCGCAAGGAAGCAGTGCTTGGACTGCCGAACTCAGGAGCCTCAACGGAGCCTTGATTCAGCAATCTGCGGGAATGGAACCGCGCTTCACCCTAGACCTTGGAACGCTTCCGGCCGGAATTTATGTGCTCCGCGTGGAGCAGGAAGGCCGCATTATCGTTCAAGAGGTGGTGAAAATGTAGGCTTTACCGCCCATGATTGCTGAACGCTAAACCGTTTAAAACCGACAAAACCCCGCTCGCGGGGTTTTTTGTTGGCCGCTATACTGCCGATGCGATACCGCATCGACGGTCTAGACCCTAGTGTAATCGAGCAGGCTCTGAAACAGGGCCAGGCCGTCCGTGTTGAGCAGGTTGCGGTCGGCTGCGCGCTCCGGGTGGGGCATCATGCCCATCACGTTGCGGCTATCGTTGCAGACGCCAGCGATGTTTTGCGCCGAGCCGTTGGGGTTGGCTTCGGGCGTAATCGAACCGTCGGCCGCCGCGTAGCGAAACATGACTTGACCCTTGTCGTTGATGGCCTTTAGGGTATCATCGTCGGCATGGTATCGGCCCTCGCCATGGGCAATGGGTATTTGGTAAACCCCGGTCTCCGAGAGGCCAGCGGTCATGGTGCTCAGGCCTGAAGCGCGCACAAGATGCACGTTCTTACAGACGAATTTACCCGTTCGGTTGCGCAGCAGTGCGCCGGGAACCAGGCCGGCTTCGGTTAAAATTTGGAATCCGTTGCACACTCCAAGGACGTAGCCGCCTCGGTTGGCATGCTTAATAACCTCCTCCATGATGGGAGAAAAACGGGCAATGGCGCCCGAACGAAGGTAGTCCCCATACGAAAATCCGCCCGGGAGCACGACCATGTCAACCCCTTGGAGGTCGCGGTCTTTATGCCAAAGGCTTATGGTTTCGCAGCCCATGCCCTCTCGCAGGGCCTGGATCATGTCTTGGTCGCAATTCGAACCCGGAAAAGTTACAACACCGAATTTCACGCGGCAAAGGTACAGCGCCCGTTGGCCTTACCCAGGGCATTAGCAAGTCGATAAAGCAGCCTTGCGGCAACGTTTGCATCCCAGTCTCCCTCGGGTCCAGGGGCCACTTCGTTGAGGTCCATTCCGAGGAGAATTCGGCCTGAGGCGACAACCTGCTCCACCAAATAAAGTACCTGCTCTGCTTCAAGACCTCCTGCCACCGGGGTTCCGGTATGCGGACAAAGTTTAGGGTCGAGTCCGTCGATGTCAAAACTCAGATAAACCTGCTGCGGAAGCTCGGCCACAATCAAGTCCACCTGCTGGGCCCAGCCTATGCCTCGGTAGGCCGCGTGCTTGAGGTCGCGGTCATAAAAAACGCTGCAACGATCGGCCAATTCCTTGGCTCTGGCGACCTCCTCGGCGCAGTAGTCCCGGATTCCAACCTGCACAATTTTGGCGACTCCAGGATGCTGCATGGCATTGTGCATAATGGAGGCATGGCTGTAGGTAAACCCCTCGTAGGCGGCCCTAAGGTCCATGTGGGCGTCAATTTGAAGAATGCCCATGCCCGGATTTCGATCTGCCAATGCCTGAATATAGCCAAGAGGCGTACTGTGGTCGCCGCCCAACAAAACCACGAGCTGCCCGCGGTCAAGGTAGGTTTCAACCTCGCTGCGGACCCTTGCCACCATCCAGGCACAGGCCTCATTAATCCTTGCAAGAAGCTTTTGGCTCGAGGCCATTTGCTCGGTTCCGTCGGCTAAGGCAGCCAAATAGACTTCGGCGCGTTCGCGGTTTCGCTCGGACTTTTCAGCAAGCTTGACTGAGGCTGGTGCCATGGCGAGACCCATTTTGTAGGCATCAACCACGTTGGGGTCCCACAAGTCGACCTGGGCAGAGGCCGCTTTAATGGCCGCAGGGCCAAGTGCCGTGCCCGAAGTATAGCTCACGGTGACCTCCCAAGGCATAGGAACCACCACCACTTCGGCGTCTTCTACTGCAAAGGGAAGCCCATAAATCTGGCTTCCCGAAGCCAATCCGTTGGGGTCAAAATCGGTCAGCGCGAGGCTGCGGCCTTTGAGTCTAGCTTGGTCCATGGAGCAAAGGTAACGGCCTTGCGGCAGTTGGTTCTTGGTCGACAGCACTTAGTTATTGACCAATACCGAAGCCGAAAACTAGTAGCGAATTGGGTAGGCCCTCCGAATCGTCCGGCCCTGGCCCGGAGTAAAGCGAAACTCCCATAACCATAGGCCTCCCTGGGGCGGGTCCTCCCTCGCTTCGGTGCGGTCTTGAGAAGCCACGGGGAATGGTGCAGACCATGGGCTAGCCCAACGGCCTTCAGGGTCGGTCCAACGGGTTTCAAGGAGCCATGCCTGGTCCGAATCCAAATCCCATTCGAGGATTGGGGGCCATTGGCGCTGAATCAGGTCGAATTGGTTCCTGGAAGGCTCGACGGCTGCCTGGGGCCAGCGGCCCGGCGTTGCGGAATCAATGCGCGCGAATCCCCAATCATTGGGGTCGGGGCCGCGGCGCTCAAGGGCCATGCCTTCGCCCTTGCCGGGACTTTGGCGAATGCGTTCCGGGAACTGGCCTGGCCTCACCTCTGCCCGGTCGATCAGAAGTCCGTCGCTTCGGCGGAGCTCAAGGATGCCCCCATCGTCGGTGAGCGGTATGCTTTGGTTGGTGGCGCCAGGCCCGCCCGGCAGGGCCGGGCGGGCCCATGCCCCTGGGCGCGGAGCGCCCAGGGGCCCCGCCATCGAATCGCCGGCCGAATAAAGCTCAAGCAGGGCAGCGGGATTAGCCGCCATAAAAATGACCTGACCCGGCAGCAAAAACCGGCCGGCGACCGAGGCGCGGCGCCATGACCCCGAAGAAGAATCCCCCGAAAAACCATCAGGATTCGACCAAAAAAGCCCCGAAAGATCCACAACCCTATCACTAAGGCTTCGAAGCTCCGCGAACCGACCCTCGCCTGGCAGGGGATTCAACAAAAGCTCACTAATCTGGAGTTCCCCAGAAACCGGCGGCAAAGCCCAGCCCGCATAAACCATAGTGCAATCCCCTGGAGTGCCGTCCGCATGAATCCAACCGGGCAAAAGCGGAAGCTCCATAACCTCACCGGGCAGGCAAGGCCATTGAATACCGCCCGCATCCGGAAGCCAGCGCAGAGCAGTACGCTCCGAATGCAACCGCGTCGCCAACCACCGTCCGCCAGACCAACGCGCCAGCGCCACCGAATCAAAAGGATAGAGCGGCGAAGTCCCCAAAGGAAGGGGATGCCGCCAGTCCACCTGAAGGGCACTGTCGGCCAACAAACCCAAAATTCCGCCCTGACGGGGGCCAAGCGCCGACCACTCCAAAGAACCCGGACTCGAACCCAATAAACTCCGCGACGACTGCCAGGCTCGAGGCAGCGCCGACCACTGCGGATGCGCCTCCAAAGACCATCCGCCCAATGACTTATCGAAAGGTTGATGCATGTCGGGCTGCACGCGACCCCATGCTAAGCACTCCCCTTCGGCATTTTCAATCGACCAAAATGCCGGAGCCGAAGGCAGCGAAAGCGGAACGTCCCAAAGCGACAAGGAATCCGACCAAGGAAGGCGGCCGTCGGCAAGCACCACCACCTCCCCGGGCCTCAGGGACCGATCGGGCAGCAACCAAGACGAGGAGCCGTAGCGAAGGGTCCAGCCCAAAGCCCAGCAAAGCGAATCTGCCTCCACAAAAAGCTCCATAAAATCGCCGGGGGCGGAACGCCAACTGACCCGAGGATCGGGCGAAACCAGAATTTCGGTTACCGTTGCATCACCGAGTCGCGCGGCCCGCTTGCGCGGGGTCGCGCTCCGCACCCAAGCCCCAGCTTGCCAACTCAAAGGACCCCATTTTAGCCCACGAACCCGCGTCGACGTGACCGTAGCGCCAAAACGTAAGCGGCCCAAAAGAGCCACGCTGCTGTCTGAACTTCCCAAAACCTGGCCGCTATCGAGGCGGACTCCTAGGGTATCGCTCAGCAACCAAGAGAGGCGGTGGGCCCCCGACGAATCCCAATCCCAGGACCAATCCAAACGAGAAGCCGGGCGATCGAGCAAGCCCGAAGGACTGTTTGCGAGCACCAAACCGTCGGGCATGCGAAGCAAACGCAGCTGGTCGTTGATGCGACCTATCTCTAATCGGTAGCCGCTAACCAAGGGCGAGGCCGTCCCGCTGCTGTCCCAAACCTCCCAAAATGCATAGTTGGCCGAAGAAGGATTAAAATTCAACTGCAGCGACGCAGAGGCCCGAGCCGGACGCGACCCAAGGCCTTCGCGCCATAAAGCGTAGGTGCCTGCCGCCGGAGCATCGAGCAGCAGCCAATCCGACTCTGCTACCGCAAAGGCCGCCGTATCACCCTGCCACGAGCTCAGGCCCGCCGACCACCATTGCGTCCATGGACCCCACTGGGCCGAAACTCCCTGGGCGCACAACGTCGCCAAAACTGCCACTAAGCCTTTCATAATGCGTACTTTTGCCGCAATACTAAAGCCTCCAGCCGAGCAATGCGTTTAGCCCTAATTGGCGCCACCGGAATGGTTGGCGAAGTCATGCAAAAAGTCCTTGTGGAACGTCGGTTCCCGGTGACTGAATTCATTCCGGTTGCATCCGGAAAATCCGTAGGAAACCCTTTAAACTGGAACGGTGCAACCTATTTGATTCGCAGTCTGGACGAGGCCCTGGCCATGCGTCCCGACCTGGTACTTATGTCTGCGGGCGGAACCGTCTCGCTGGAGTGGGCTCCAAAATTCGCTGCAGCCGGATGCTTTGTAGTCGACAACAGCTCGGCTTGGCGCATGGAACCTGGCATTCCCCTAGTCGTACCCGAAATCAATGCGGGGGCCCTGAGCGCTGAAACCAAAATCATCGCCAACCCCAACTGCTCCACCATACAGCTCGTCATGGTCCTTAAGCCCTTGCACGACCTGCATCCCATCGAAGCGGTCCGCGTAAGCACCTACCAAAGCGTGACAGGGACCGGCAAGGCCGCCGTGGACCAGCTTGAGAACGAGCGCCGGGGCATTTATGACGGACCGATGGCCTATGCCCACCCCATTGACCTGAACTGCATTCCGCACTGCGACGCATTCCTCGACAACGGCTACACCAAAGAAGAAATGAAGCTGCACCACGAGACCAAGAAGATCCTTGGCGACCCCAGGGTCCTGGTCAGCGCCACCGCCGTTCGGGTCCCGGTTCAGGGCGGACATTCCGAGTCTGTGGTAATTACCTTCCAAGGGGCGCGACCTTCTTTGCCCGCAGTTCGCCAAATTCTCGCTGCAATGCCTGGCCTGGTGGTTCAGGACGATCCCGCGAACTTATCCTACCCCATGCCTCGGAATGCCGAGGGCCGCGACGAGGTCTTTGTAGGCCGGATTCGCGAAGACCTAGTAGACGACCGCTCGATTCATTTATGGATCGTTTCTGACAACCTGCGCAAGGGTGCTGCCACCAACGCAGTGCAAATCGCCGAGCAACTGGTTTCGGCCGGATTTTTGCAGACCCCTCTGCCTCCTGGCCATTAAACCATTACCATACTAGTTCGTCAAATTCCTATGCTAAAATTCTTTGCCCTTCTGCTTGCTTTTGCCGCAGCACCCTTGCTCGCGCAAACCCTTATTGTGGGGCAGGTAGTGGACGATAGTGAACCCATTCCCAACGCTGCCGTGCGCGTCATGGGCAGCAACGGGCCAGTTGGGCAAACCCTTACCGACATGCAGGGAAACTTTCAGCTCAGCGTGCCCAATGGAAGCTACCGACTCGTCGCCCGCCCTCTGGGCTACCAGCCCTTACTGCGGCCCATCGAAGCCACCGGTGCACCCATTAAATTGGGCATTCTCAAGGCAATAGCAAGCACCACCGAACTTGCCGAAGCCAATGTGGATGCGCAAGCCTCCAAGGCCCTTCTGGGAATGGACCGCAAGATCTACGACGTGGCCCAGGACCTCAACGTACAGGGTGGCACCGGCACCGACATACTGCGGCAGGTTCCCAACGTGGCGCTCGATATGGACGGCAACGTACAGCTTCGCGGCGACGACAACGTAACCATCTTGATTGACGGACGGCCCGCCTCTTTACTAGGTTTCTCCGGGACCAATGCCTTTGACCGACTGCCGGCCGGCAGCGTGCAGCGCGTGGAGGTCATCACCAACCCCGGCGCACAATTTGACGCCCAAGGAACCGGGGGAATAATTAATATCGTAACCAAAAAGAACCGCGAACTGCCACTCAATGGCAGCCTCATCGCCGGCATAGGCACCAACGCAAAATACAATTCTTCTGCGAGCCTTTCCGTGCCCGTGGGCAAGGTCCGCGTCTTCACCAGCCTGGCCTGGGACAACCGCCGCAGCTTCTCTGGCGGTACGGTAGAGCGGATATTCCAATTCCCAGATACAGCCTACAGCCAGCGAAACTGGTCCTACGGTACCAATATAGGGGGCGGACCCAATACCCGTTTTGGACTAGATATTCCCTTGGGCAAGCAGTGGACCGCCAACCTCTCGGTAGGCTTAAACCAAGACCAACGAAGCGAGTCCGACAGCACGTCCTATGAGAACAGTACCGCCGCCGTCAAGCTCAATGCCGTGCAGCGAAGCACCGGCGACCGCAGCTCTATCAACGGCGACGGCGCCCTGAGGCTCGAGCGCAAGTACAAGACCGAAGGCAACAAATGGACCGTCGACCTAAACTATTCCGACCGAAGCCGCTCGGAATGGAACAACAATACCTTCACTTCTGACGCGGGATACCCCGAAATTCTCACTTATGGGGGGGTCTACCTGCAGCGGTTTGAAACCAATGAAACTACGCAAAACTGGAACTTCCAGACCGATGCAGAGCAGGTGCTTAACAGCAAAAGCAAGATAACCCTGGGAGGGCGCAGCACCTATTTTGCCCGCGACAACCGCCGCGACGCGATGTTCTTGGCCACAATATTTAGCAGCTCGCTTCAAGAAGACACGCTGCGCACCCAATCGGTCGATCAGTCGCAATGGGTTCATGCCCTTTATGCCACCTACGGCTACGTATTCAGTCCCAAGTGGAAGGCGCAGGCCGGCATGCGCTACGAAGTGGCCAACCTTGGGTTCACGCTGAAGACCAACAGCGAACTCAATTTTACCTATCCGGGGTATTTTCCGAGTGCTTTTTTGACCTACAGTCCTAAAAAGGGATTGGAATTTCAGGCCAGCTATGCCATGCGCGTCAACCGTCCCGGCGAGGAGCAGCTCAACCCAATAATCGACTACTCCAATCCGCAGTCCTTTCGCAAAGGCAATCCACTTTTAATGCCGGAATACACCCACGCATTCGAGCTCACCGCCGGCAAGTACGCCAAATGGGGCTCTGCTACCCTAAACGGATATATTCAGCACACTACCAACATGTTCTCACGCTTTGTAGAGGTGGATAATAGCGGAGTCGTTATGGTTACCTGGTCCAACTTCGACACCCGAGATCGCTACGGTTTGAGCGGAAACACTTCAGTCCGCTTTGGTAAAACCCTCAGTATTCAGGCCTCGGGAGACGCCTTTTGGTCGGTTATTAATGCCCAAAACCTGCAAGCGGGTCTGTCTCAGTCTGGTTTTGGATGGTCGGGGCGAATCAACTCGATGTACAATCCCACCTCGAAGCAGCAAATCCAGCTAACCTTCAACCAGTGGGGCGCCGGGCCCACCGGCCAAGGGTTCTTCAAGGGAATTCAGGCATGGGACGTCGGCTACAAGATCGATGTGGTCAAAAACAAGCTTTCTGCAACAGTCCGCGTGAGCGACGTGTTCAACCAACGCCGTTTTCGCATCGAGCAGCAACCACCCTTTACCAAGATCTACTTTGAGCGCTACCGCGAGAGCCGCATCGCCTTCTTGACGATTCAGTACACCTTTGGCAAGCCAGACCGAAGCGCCCAGCGCAGTGGCCGTGGAATGGGCGGAGGTGGAATGAGCGGCGGCGAAGACATGGGCATGTAAACTATTTAGCCGTCCACTGGTTTTTAATGTATGCCTCGCCTTCTCAATCTCTTAGCACTCGGATTCCTCAGCGCCCTCTCGGCCTGTGGTCAGTCCACTAAAAATTCCGCCCCCGTGTCCCTACTGCCTGCCTCTCCTGCCCAAGCCGGAAACGAAACCCTTATTCTCGCCTCTGGTTGCTTTTGGGGAACGGAGTACTTCCTTAAGCGCGTCGATGGAGTGCTCTCCACCACGGTTGGCTACACCGGAGGCCATGTTGAAAACCCCAGCTACGAGCAGGTCTGCGGCAAAAGAACGGGGCATTACGAAGCCTGTCTGGTGGAGTTCGATCCAAAGCGGACCACTGCCGAAGCTATTCTTCGCACCTTTTTTGAAACCCACGACCCCACCCAAGCCAACGGTCAGGGCCCCGATTTGGGTCCGCAATACCGCAGTGCAGTTTTCTACCAAAATGACGCACAGCGAGACCTTACCCAGTCGCTTATTGGTCTTTTGACCGCTAAGGGTCTTGATGTGGCCACCGAAGTTTTGCCCGCCAAGGCATTTTATTCGGCGGAAGGCTACCACCAGGATTACTACGATATGAAGGGCGGCAGTCCCTACTGCCATGGCTACCGCAAACTTTTTTAGCGGACTTTTTAGGCTTAAAATCCTGCCTAAGGTTGTTCATAAGTCGCAGGATTTAAGCACCCTGATGCCCCCTTCTTTTTTGTAAATTCGTAGGCATGCGTCCGCTACACTACGATTTAGAACTTCACCTCGCCTTCTTGCTTTTTCAGCAGGATAGCTTGTATGTTAAGGGTCTGGGTGTCTTCAGTGTGCGCCGATACGGAGCCGAAATCCAGCTCCCTGCCGGCCTTATTTTGCCTCCAGCCCGTCGCTTGTCTTTTGCGCCGGAGGCCAGCGGCGACTCCACTATTCTCTTGGACCACCTTTGCAGCATTGAGGGCTTCACCCGCGCTGAAGCTGCCGACGCAACAGAGCATTGCGTCGCAGAATGGAATCGGGTTCTGGACCGAGGCCATCGCCTCAACCTCAGGGGCCTGGGATCACTGCGGCGCATCGACCATTCCTGGGTTTTTAAGGCCAGCCTTGAGGCTAACTTTCTTTCGGCTTCTTATGGTCTTCCCATGTTTCGCATGGATTTGCTTCAGGCTGCTGACCAAGCTCTTGCAGTCAACTCTGACCCGGCAGCGCCCCGAGTTCGGTCTTGGTACGCAGCGGCCATTGTTGCCGGCGCCCTTGGTCTTGCAGCCGTAGGAGGCAGCAAAGACGACTTTCGCGACCTAATTCAGTCCGCCTCCCTGCGGTCCGATTTGGGGTCATGGTGGTCGTCCCAATCTTCTTTGGTCAAAAATTTTGCTGGCGACGCCTCCTCATGGGCAAGCGATAATCTTAAATCACTGGGTTCTTCGGCTCAAGGCAGCAAAGCCCCGGAGGCCGAACCAGCAGTCAAAACCCCTGAGGCTCCTCTCTCTGAGCCAAAAGCCATAGCCGAGCCAAAAGCCAAGGCCGAGACGCCAATCGCACCTGCGAAGGAGGAATCTGCTTCTGCGAAGACGGAATCGGCCAGCGCTGAACCGGCAGGGAGCTATGCACTCATCGTCGGAGCCTTCTCTGAGCAAGCTAATGCCACAAGGCTGGTTGCAAGCCTGCGCAAAGCGGGCTACCCCGCTAAAATGGTTCAATCAAGCGTCGGACTCAACAAAGTTGCGTTGCGCACCTTTGCCAACGAGAATTCAGCCCGAAAGGCCAAGACGGAGCTGCGCGCAGACTTTCCGGCCATTTGGATTTACCGCGAATGAAGGCTAAACCCGCCTCCGCCTCGCTCACGGTAATGACCGAGATTGTCTTGCCGAACGATACCAACAACCTGAATAATCTTTTTGGGGGCCAGCTGCTTAGTTGGATGGATCGCTGCGCAGCCATTGCGGCCCACCGGCACTGCCGTCGCACGGTGGTCACGGCTTCGGTAAACAATGTTTCATTTAAAGAAGCCATACCCCAAGGGGCCATTGTAACGCTGGAATCCAAAGTCTCTCGTGCATTTACCAGTTCCATGGAAGTATGGGTAGACGTGCTTATGGAAGACCAGCGCGGCAGCGGCAAGCAAACCAAGTGCAACGAGGCGATCTACACCTTTGTTGCCGTAGACGACAAGGGCCGTCCAATCCCTATTCCGCCCCTAGAGGCCGAAACCGAAGAAGAAATTCGACGCTTTGATGGGGCACTTCGCCGCCGCCAACTGGCCTTGATTTTGGCAGGGAAGATGAAGCCCGCCGACGCTAACGAGCTGCGGTCGCTCTTTCTACCCCCAGAAAACGCTTAAAAGCCCCCCAGCCAAAAGGCTAGGACCAATCAGCACGCGCATCCAGTACTTGGGTAAATAGTCCTGCAGGTTGAGCAGCTGCGGAGTGGCAAAAACAGCCAAGACTCCGCTTGTGGCTGCGTCGGGATGGGCAATCCGCCAAACGACCGCAACCAGGATGCCAGACCAAGAGAGGTAGAGTCCGTGACGCTTGGACCGCTTGGCCGATACCGCGGCTCGAATGGTTTGCGGAACAGCCATCAAGAGCCAAAAGGCCAATACCGCCTCGCCAATGCTCGGCAGGGACCATTCCAATCTTGGCTGAAGCGGAGCAATCCAGGCTAAGAAAGACTCCGGTCCGCCAATGGTCCAGCGGTAGGTTGCGATGGCAGCGGCAGGCACTAGCCAGCCCATTAGCAGCTGTAAAAATCCCCTCCCCGACCGACTCGTTCCCCAGCCGATAGCCCACAGGCTCACGATAAGAAAGTAGGAGAAGCGCACATTCCAGAGTAAAAGAAGTCCGGTGATGAATCCCAAATTTATGCGGCGGGTTAGGGCACTGCGGTCGTCAGAAGACATTTCGTAGGCCAAGGCCATCCAGGCTGCTGCTGCGATGGAGCCGCCCACAGTATGCCACTGTATGCCCTGACGTCCGCTGCAAAGGGCAAAGGCTGCGGCAAACCAAAGCCATCCAAACAGGTAGTTCATCTTGAGGTATCGGCTTCGGTAGACGAGGACGTAGTTTAAAAACCAAGCGCCCAGGCCCGTGGAGAGGGCCAATACGATTGAAATTGGTTGCTGCATCAGCCTGTTTAAAGCCATGGATAGCAGCGCAGCAACGGCGACTAAGACGAGGGCAACGCCCGGATGTGCATTGCGAAAGAGGAGTTTGGGCATGTAGTGGCGCTAGATTACCTTTGGGCTTCTCAAAAGTACATTGCTATGCCGCTGCGCTCCCTTTTTGAAGGAATAGGTGATTTTTTCACATGGACATTTAAAATAATGCCCCTTATTGGACCTGCTGCCAACGCAGTGTTCATGTCCCTAATTGCTGGTGGCATTATCTACTGGCTTCGCGAAATGAGCAAGCACGAGAAGCAGCAGAACTAAGCGAGGCTTACTTTTTTGCTGGCAAGCCGTAGATCGTTCCGATGTCGCGGCGCACTTGCTTTCCCTCAAAATTTATCTGGTCTGCGTGCGCGTAGGCTTTAGCAATGGCCTCCTCTGCGCTTGAGCCCATTCCAGTAACTGCAAGCACTCTGCCCCCGTCGGTGACTAACTGTCCGTCGCGCAGGGCGGTTCCGGAATGAAAAAGCAGGCTGCCCTCTAACGCTAATTCAGAACCTACTATGGGCAAACCCGTGGGGTAATTCCCGGGGTAGCCCGGCGAAGTGAGTACCACGGTTACCGCGGTTTCGGACTTTACTGCTATGGGGCGGGTGTTCACGTGGCCCCGGGCGGCGTCGATCATAAGGGCCAGCAGGTCTTCGTCAAGGCGAGGTAGAACTGCCTCTGTCTCGGGATCTCCCATGCGCACGTTGTACTCAATGACTTTGGGGCCCTCTGGCGTAAGCATGAGTCCGAAGAAAATAAATCCGCAATAGGGAATGCTCTCGGCCTGCAAGCCCTCGATGGTGGGCCGAATAATTTCGCGATGAACGACGCCAAGCACTTCGGGAGTAACAAAGGGAACCGGGCTGATTGCCCCCATTCCTCCAGTATTGGGGCCCGTCTGGCCTTCGCCCACTCGTTTGTAGTCGGTGGCTTGGGGCAAGAGCAAGTAGTTGTCGCCGTCGGTGAGCACAAAAACCGAGAACTCGGGACCGGTAAGGTGCTCCTCAATGACGATGCGGCTTGAGGCAGGGCCAAACTTAGCTTCCCCTAGCATGGAATCAAGCTCCTTGAGGGCTTCCACTAAATCGTCGAGAATTACTACGCCCTTGCCGCCCGCCAGGCCATCGGCTTTGAGGACGTAGGGGCCGTCGTAGCTCAGGACGTACATTTTGGCCGCCTCGAGCTCCTTCTTGGTGAAGCTTCGATAGCCTGCGGTAGGAATTCCGTGGCGCCGCATGAATCCCTTGGCAAAGTCCTTAGACCCTTCGAGCTGGGCTGCTTCGGCCTGAGGCCCTATAAAATGAATGTGCTGAAGGTTGGGGTGTTCGGCAAAAAAGTCGCCCAGCCCAAGAACAAGAGGTTCCTCGGGCCCCACAAGGACAATGTGAATTTCTTCGCGGATGCAGAAGTGAACTATAGCATCTCGATCGCGCCAGTCCAGGTCGACGCAGGTTCCCAAAACTGCCATACCGGGATTGCCAGGAGCGATAAAAAGATTGGACAGCAGCGAACTCTGGCCTATGCTCCAAGCAAAGGCAGACTCCCTACCACCCGAGCCAAAAATGAGTACGTTCATAAGGCAAAGGTCGGGCTAGGGACGAGAATACCCAAGCGAAGACCAATTCAGAATAGAAGGGCCAGAAATTTTGCAGCAGGCGGCGAAAAAGGCATGTTAAGTGTACGAAATACACCATCAATATCATTTAATAACTGCTGATTTACAATTATTTAACTAAAACTATGCGTCTCCCTTGGACTTGGTTTTTTAAGTTAACTTGCTCAATGTTAATGGTACTTTTTACTATAAGAAATTCCTTCCCAATGAAAAAGAGTTTAGTCGGTCTGCTTTCTGTGCTGCTTCTAACCCTAGCCCCAACAGCACAGGGTCAGGTTAAGAATCAAGAAATTCAAGGAACCGTGGTGGAATTTGGTGTCGAAGCCGCCATTCCCAACGCAGTAATTAGCCTCGCCTCGGGCGGTAAAGTACTCGCAACCACCGATGCCCAAGGAAGGTTTCGCATTACAGCGGCTGCGGGAGTCAACCTGCGCGTCAGGGCCCTCGGCTACACCGACATGGTCGTTGCCGCTCGCGATGGAATGCGCGTAGCGCTCCGCGCGGAGACTACGGAGCTCGACGAAATCGTTGTGGTTGGTTTTGGTACGCAAAAAAAGAGCAACGTCACCGGATCCATTGCTCAGGTTAAGGCCAAAGACCTCGAAAGCATGAGTCTTTTTCGTGTGGAGCAGGCCCTCCAGGGGCGAACCGCAGGAG
>Ga0209356_1000522_pt1 | contig 15023 bp, 13 predicted proteins | sample LauGreFaBDMM15SN_2_FD_188213 | JGI IMG/M metagenome (GOLD analysis project Ga0209356, IMG submission 188213) | Freshwater lake microbial communities from Lake Michigan, USA - Fa13.BD.MM15.SN (SPAdes) (version 2) | ecosystem: Environmental > Aquatic > Freshwater > Lake | place: Lake Michigan, USA...
CTCTCTGCTCGTCTCCCAGTTTGGCGCCGAGAACGCGGGCCGTGTCAGGATCCTCTACGGCGGGTCCATGAAGCCCGACAACGCCGACGCCCTCCTGGCCGAGCATGACATCGACGGCGGCCTGATCGGTGGCGCCGCCCTTGAGGCCAAGAGCTTCGTCGACCTCGTCCAGAGCGCCGCGAAGTCCCTGACCCGCTAAGCCGGAGCCGCTCGACCTGAGACCAGCGATTGGATTAGCCCCACTAGGGCTTTCCCTTCGCTGGTCTAATAGTTTGGAAAGGGCCTAATGCCGGGCTGGGGAGGGTTTAATTAGATTAATTCGGTCGTTAAAATGTAAATAATTGGTGTTTAGACACTTATAGTGTTAATTTACACCCTATTCACAGGTTTCTCGTCCATGAATTCCCAGGCTACCCCTGAAAAGCGACTAAAACCGCTTAAATTTGGGTTGCGAAGGGGGTCCGCCTTTCGTGCTTCTTCGGTCAAAAAAACCCGCCAATCCATTCGTCTGAACGCGATGCGCAAACTCCTCGATTTCCTTAACCGCCCGGCCCCCCGCGGCAACTTCTTCGCCCGGGCCGTCAACGCCGCCCCTTTCCAGATCCTCGTCTGCCTGCTCATCACGGCCGTGGTCGTCGCGGCCGCGGTCAACGAGTACGCCACGAACAAGTATCTGAACGTCGGATACACGCCGGACCAGCCCGTCGCGTTCGATCACTCCTTCCACGCTGGCCCCGATTCCGTCCTCGGTCTCGATTGCCGCTACTGCCACAACTACGTCGACAAGTCTTCCCACTCCAACGTCCCGACGACCGGCACCTGCTGGAACTGCCATAACCAGGTGAAGCCTGACAGCCCCGCGCTCGCGCTCGTGAAGAAGAGTGTGGAAACCGGCGAGGCGATTCGCTGGGTCAAGGTGCACAAGGTGCCCGACTACGTTTACTTCAACCACGCTGTGCACGTGAACCGCGGCGTCAGCTGCGTCGAGTGCCACGGTCGTATCGATCAGCAAGTCGTCGTCGGCCAGCAGAAGTCGCTCAACATGTCCTTCTGTCTCGATTGCCACCGAAATCCCGAACAGTTCCTGCGTCCCGTCGACAAGGTCACCGACCTCGCCTACAAGGCCGCTTCGCCCGCTGCGCAGACCGCGGATGGCACGAAGTTTGTCCACGACTGGAAGGTCAATCCGCCCCAGAGCTGCTCGGGTTGCCACCGCTAATCCCCCACTTCTTTTCCGATGAGCAAGAAAGTCTTTGAACACCCCGCGGTCCAGCCTGGCGAGCCAACGGGTCCTTCGTACTGGCGCAGTCTCGATGAGCGCAACAAGTCGCCCGAGTTCCGTACCCGCGCCGAACGCGAGTTCGTCGAAGGCGCCGCCGCCATCACCCCCGTCGAGCGTCGCGAGTTCCTGATGCTCATGGGTGCGTCCTTTGGCCTCGCGGGTCTCGGTCTCGCCGGTTGCCGCGAGCCTCGCAACCATACGCTCCCTTACGCTAAGCAGCCGGAGAACACGATTCCCGGCGTCGCCACGTATTACGCTTCCTCCTTCCCCGGCGAGTTCGCCAATCAGCCGATCCTCGTCGAGACGCACCAGCACCGCCCGACCAAGATCGAAGGCAACCCGAGCCACCGCGCCAACGGCGGCGCTTCCTCGAAGTTCGCCCAGGCTAGCGTGCTCGACATGTACGATCCGGATCGCGCGCAGGCTTCCGTCGCCGCCGATGGCTCCGTGCTTTCCGTCGCTGCTGCCCGTGCGTTCGTGCGCGGTCTCGCCACTTCCGCCAAGGGCGACGCCGGTGCTGGCCTCGCCTTTCTCGCTCGCCCGTCCACTTCCCCGACGCGTGCTCGTCTCGTCGCCGGCCTCAAGGCCGCCTACCCGAAGGCCCGCTGGGTTGAATACACTCCGGTCAGCCAAGATCGCGCCGCCACCGTCCTCGGCGCCCGCGCGCTACCTGATTACGCCAAGGCCCGCCGCGTGCTGAGCCTTGATCGCGATTTCCTCGGCGCCCACGACACCACCGTCGAAGACACTCGCGCCTATTCCTCCGCCCGCCGCGCCGATACGGCCGAGCAGGCCGACAAGATGACGCGTCTCTACGTCGTCGAATCCACCTTCACGCTGACCGGCGCCGCCGCCGACCACCGCCTCCGCGCGTCTTCTTCGCACATCTCCGGTCTCGCGATTCTCTTCGCCGCCGAAGTCCTCGCTCAGTCCGGCAACGCCGCCGCTGCCTCCCTCAAGGGCAAGGTCTCTGGCATCAATGTCGACGCCAAGTGGGTGACTGAATGCGTAGCCGACCTCGTCAAGGCCAAGGGCGAAGCCCTCATCGTCGCTGGCGACCATCTGTCCGCCGACGCACACCGCGCCGTCTTCCTTGCGAACCAGGTCCTCGGTGCCGCCGTCCAGTACGTCGCCGCCCCGGCGCCTTCGTCTCTGACGATTGCCGCGCTCGCCGCCAAGCCGGCCGAGACCCTCGTCATCCTGGGCGGCAACCCCGCTTACGATGCTCCGGCTGACGTCGACTTCGGCGCCGCCATCAAGGCCGCCAAGAACGTCGTCCGCCTCGGTTACTACAGCGCCTCCTTCGACGAGACCTCCGCGGCCGTGAAGGCTGCGGGCGGTACGTTCCTCGCCACTTCGCATTACCTTGAGAGCTGGTCCGACGGTCGCACGCTCAGCGGCGTCTACGTCCCCGTGCAGCCGATGATTGACCCGCTTTTCGCGACGGTCACCGAGCTCGATGTCCTCGCACCGTTCGCCGGTTCCGACAAGGATGCCCACGCGCTCGTCCGCGAGACCTTCAATTCGCTTTCGAAGAATTCCTCTGACGAAGCCTTCGCTGCCTGGCTTGCTGAAGGCGTGCTCGCCGATTCCGCGTTCTCCGCCGCCAAGCCGGCCGTCGGCGCTCAGCAGATCAAGGCTTTCACCGCGCCGGCCCTTTCGTTCGACTCCCTGGAAGTCCGCCTTCTGCCGAGCGTCCATTCGGGCGACGGACAGTACGCCAACAATGGCTGGCTCGCCGAGGCTCCGGATCCCATGTCCAAGACCGTCTGGGAAAACGTCATCCTCGTCAGCCCCAAGTTCGCCGCCAAGCTCGCCATCGAGCCGACCGAAGCGCTCATCAATAAGATCGGTGGTGAAGCCGACTTCCTGCACACCGGCGCCCTGAACCGTAATATCAATCAGCTCATCGACGGCCGTCTCATCTGCCGTATCGCCACGCTGACTCTCGGCGACAAGACCGTCACCGGACCTCTTTTCATTATGCCGGGCATGGCGGACTTCACCGTCGGCCTGCAGCTCGGCTTCGGTCGTCGCGTCGGTGGCCGCGTCGCCACCCGCGTCCCTGAGCGCCTCGCCGGGCGCATTGTTGGTAACGGCTTCGACGTCTATCCTTTCGTCTCCGCCTCCGAGCCCGCCGTCCGCAATGGCGTGAAGCTCACGCTCACCGGCGACACCGTTGCCGTGGGCAATATGCAGGACCATTGGTCCATGGAAGGCCGCGACGTCGTCCGCGAAGGGAACGTCGAGGACCTGAAGAAGAATGAGAATTTCGCCAAGCTCGGCATCGATGGCCACGCTCCGGCCGTCTACGGCAAGGACGGCGCCATGCCGCCCGCTCTCAAGGCCATCACAACCCCGCGCGGAAACTCTGCCTACGAACATCCTAACCATACCGTCGCCCCGAACGTCGCCGTCTGGAAGGGCCACGAGGACAAATTCCCCGCGCTCCAGCAGTGGGGTATGTCGATCGATCTCAACACGTGCACGGGTTGCAACGCCTGCGTGACGGCCTGCCAGTCCGAGAACAATATCCCGGTCGTCGGCCGCGAGCAGGTGCTCAAGGGCCGCAACATGCACTGGATTCGCCTCGATCGCTACTTCTTCGACGGCCGCGCCGCCGCGGGTAACGCGATTCCCGAAGATCCTCAGGTCACCTTCATGGGTGTCGCCTGTCAGCATTGCGAGACCGCCCCGTGCGAGACCGTCTGCCCCGCTAACGCCACCGTCCACGACGACCAGGGTCTCAACACCATGGCGTACAATCGTTGCATCGGTACCCGCTATTGCGCGAACAACTGTCCGTATAAGGTCCGCCGCTTCAACTTCCTCGACTTCAATAAGCGCGTCGACGGCCACTACTACGAAGGACCGCTCGGCCCGGAGAAGACCGTCAAGGATCCGGCCGACCTGCCGCAGCTCCAGAAGAATCCCGACGTCTCTGTGCGCATGCGCGGCGTCATGGAAAAGTGCACCTACTGTGTCCAGCGCATCCAGGAAGCCAAAATCCAGGCCAAGGTCCGCGCCCGCGATAATTCGCCCGACATCAATGTCCGTGACGGCGCTATTCAGGTCGCCTGCCAGCAGGCCTGCCCAGCCGGCGCGATTGAGTTCGGCGACATTACCGATCCGAATTCGCGCGTTGCCCAGGCCAAGGCCTCGACCCGTTCCTACGGTGCGCTGACCTACCTGAACACCCGCCCGCGCACGACCTACCAAGCCAAGCTGCGTAACCTCAACCTTCGTATGCCGGGCGCCAACCTCGTTCCGCTTTCCCGCCTCGAGATGGCCGGCCGCGCTTCGCACGGTGCTCCGGCGCACGGCGCCGCGCCCCACGGCGACGCCCACGCCAAGCCCGCCCACGGTGCTGAGCATCACGCCAAATAATCCTTAAACGACCACCCGTCCCATGGCTCACGCCCACGACAGCTCCTCCGAGCGCCCCGCGATCCTCGATAAGGTTCGCCCAGCCGAGCTCCCGCGCTCCCCGCTGATTCTTAACAACCGCGGCTTCCACTGGATCACTGACAAGGTGTGCGGTATTGTCGAAGAAGAGACTCCGCTCTGGTGGAAAATCATGTTCGGCGTCGCGCTCTTCGTCGCGTCGTTTACGTTCATCGGCCTCGCCTACCTCGTCTCAACTGGTACGGGTACCTGGGGCCTTCGTTCGCCTGTGGGCTGGGGTTGGGCCATCGTCAACTTCGTGTTCTGGGTCGGCATCGGCCACGCCGGCACTCTGATCTCGGCGATTCTCTGCCTCCTGCGCCAGAAGTGGCGCACCTCAATCAACCGTGCCGCCGAGGCCATGACCATCTTCGCGGTCATGTGCGCCGGCATCTTCCCGCTTTTCCACGTCGGGCGCGTGTGGTTCGGCTGGTGGCTCCTGCCCTTGCCCAACCAGAACGGCATCTGGGTGCAGTTCCGCTCGCCGCTTGAATGGGACGTCTTCGCCGTCTCAACCTACTTCACCGTCTCCACGCTCTTCTGGTACATGGGCATGATCCCGGACCTCGGCGTAATTCGTGATCGCGCGACGACCTGGTGGCGCAAGGCCTTCTACAGCCTGCTGGCCATGGGCTGGCGCGGCGGCAACCGTCAGTGGTCCAACTTTGAGATGGCTTACCTGCTCCTCGCGGGCCTCTCGACGCCGCTCGTGCTTTCCGTGCACACCATCGTCTCGTTCGACTTCGCCGTCTCGAACGTCCCCGGCTGGCATACGACTATCTTCCCTCCGTACTTCGTCGCCGGCGCCATCTTCTCCGGCTTCGCGATGGTGCTGACCTTGATGCTCCCGCTGCGCGCGATTTATCGCCTGCATGACGTGATCAATCAGTACCACATCGATAACATGTGTAAGATCATCTTGGCCACTGGCACGATGGTCGGCTACGCTTACGCCACCGAGTTCTTCATCGCGGCCTACTCCGGCAACGTCTACGAAAAGTTCGCTTTCGTGAACCGCGCCTTCGGCCAGTACGCCTGGGCCTACTGGATCATGGTGTCCTGTAACGTGATCACCCCGCAGCTCTTCTGGTTCAAGAAGGTCCGCGAGAACCATTCCCTCGTCTGGATCATCTGCCTCTTCGTCAACGTCGGCATGTGGTTCGAACGCTTCGTGATTACCTGTACCTCGCTCGCCAACGACTACCTGCCCTCGAGCTGGGGCTACTACAGCCCGACGATTGTCGATATCTTCACCTTCTTCGGCACCTTCGGCTTCTTCTCCGTCCTCTTCCTCCTGTTTATCCGCTTCCTTCCGCTACTCCCGATGGCCGAGTTGAAGATGGTCTCGCCGCAGGCCGACCCCCACGCCCACTGATCTCCGCCGCCCTCCGACCATGAACGAACGTAACGAACGCATCCACGGCGTGGCCTGCACCTTCCGCAAGGTTTCCGACGTGTTTCACGCCGCCGAGAAGGTCCGCGATGCCGGCTGGAAGAACTGGGATGTACACACGCCTTTCCCGATTCACGGCATGGACCAAGCCATGGGCCTACCTCGCTCGCCCATCCCGCGCCTGACCCTGCTGGGCGGTGTCACCGGTTTCATCACGGGCTGCCTCCTCACCTGGTCTATGAACTCATACGACTACCCGCTGATCGTCGGCGGCAAGCCCTACTGGAGCGTGATCTTTCCGTTCCCGGTGATTTATGAGTGCACGATTCTGTTCGCGGCCTTCGGCACCTTCTTCGGCCAGTTCATCTTCAACCGTCTGCCGCGCCACAACCATCCGCTCTTCGACCTCCCGAACTTCGCCCGCATCTCGGACGACACGTTCATGATCGTCCTCGAGGCCCGTGACCCGCACTTCCATCTCGATGAGTCGCGCAACTTCCTCCAGTCGCTCGGCGGCCAGGAGATCATCGTCATCCGCGACTAATCCGCACCCATGATCCGCTATCTCGCATTCCTCGCCCTCGCTGTCGTCGCCACGATCAGCTTCCTCGGCTTCCAAGGAAAGACGTCCAAGGACACGCCCGTCTATGTCTTCGACGACATGGACTACCAGAACAAGTATAAGGCCCAGGGAGAGAACGCTCTCTTCGCCGATGGCCGTGACGCCCGCCCGCCCGTCGCCGGCTCCGTCGCCCGTGGCACTGGCCTCGAACCGTTCAAGGTTTTCTCGGAAGACTTCCGCCGCGCTGAATCCCTGAATCCTGCCTTCGTCACGGGCAAGGATGACAAGGCCGCCTTCCTCGCTGGCTTCCCGGAAAAGTCGCTCAAGCTCACGAAGGGCCAGCCCCAGCCGTACGCAATCGATGCCGAGGTCCTCGCTCTCGGCCAGGCGAAGTACCAGATTTACTGCGCCGTCTGTCACGGCGACGCCGCTGACGGTAACGGTATCATGAAGGTGCGCTCCGCCATCGAAGGCGACGTCGCCATCGTCACGATTGCCAGCCTCCAGACCGCGCTCATCCGTTCCTATCCGAGCGGCCAGATCTACGACGTCGTCACCAACGGTAAGAACACCATGATGGGATACGGCGATAAGCTCTCCCCTGAGGAGCGCTGGGCCGTCGTGGCCTACGTGCGTGCCTTGCAGCTCTCGCAGAACTGCCCGCCCGAACTCGTCCCCGCCGCTGTGAAGGCCCAAATCAAGTAATTCGCCCATGAGCTCCTCTTTGCCTCACGCCCTGACTGCCCACTGGAAGAAATTCCTGGTCCTTGGAGTCGTCGCCTTGGCCGTTGTCTGGTCCTTCGCCTTCGTCGGCGTGCAGAACCACGAAAACCGCCAGGCTCTTTCCGTCCTCGTCGGCTCGCTCTTCTGGATCTCGATTCTGATCGGCATGCTGCTGCTCACGATGATCACCCGGCTCTTCGACGCCGGCTGGGCCCCGCTCGTCCGTCGCAATTGGGAGCTGCTTATCGTTGCGTTGCCGGTCGTCCTTCTCATCGGCGTGGTCCCGCTGGCCTTCCTGACGGACTTCCGCCACGCCCTCTGGGATTGGACGGACGCCTCCCATGTGCTCCCGAGCGGTCATACCGTTGGCGAAGACCCGATCCTGCAGGCCAAGAGCTGGTTCCTGAACGAGAAGTTCTTCCTCCTTCGCATCAGCCTCTACGTCCTGGTGTTCGGCGTGCTCGTCACGCTGCTCCGCCGCTGGTCGTTCGCCCAGGACACCGATCGCACCGCTGGTCACACGCATCGCCTGCATGCCGTCTCCGCCGTGGGCATCCCAATCTCGGCCGTGGCGCTCACCATGCTGGCCTTCGACTGCCTGATGGCCCTCTCGTACCACTGGTTCTCGACCATGTACGGCGTGTGGTTCTTCGCGCTCTCCATCCGCCTGGCCCTCGCGGTCACGGTAATCCTTACCTATAAGCTTTCCAACGGCGGCTGGCTTGACGGCCTCCTCAACCAAGCCCACCGCCACGTGCTGGGTTGCCTCATGCTGGCCTTCACGGTCTTCTGGGCCTACATCAGCTTCTCGCAGTACTTCCTGATCTACACCGCGAACATCCCGGAAGAAACCTTCTGGTATAACATCCGCGAAATCGACGCCGCCACGGGACTCAAGAGCGAGTGGTGGAGCGTCTCGATGTACCTCATCTTCGGCTTCTTCCTACTGCCGTTTCTCTCTTTGCTGTTCTATCGCACGAAGATCGTCGCCAGTCGTCTCCTGACGGTTGCCTGGATTATCCTCATCGGTGGCCTCGTCGATCTCTGGTTCAACGCGCTCCCTCGCCAGGTCTACGACAAGTCGACCCCGGAAGGCTTCGTCGTCACACCGTTCCTCACTTCATCCCTCCTCCTCGATCTGGCCGCGATCGTCGGCTTCGGCGGCATCGTGATCGCGCTCTTCCTGCGCGGCGCCGCCAAGCACGAGACCATCCCCGTCCACGATCCCCGTATCCTCGAGTCCATTAACTATCATGAGTGAACAACCTTCCTCCGGGAGTCGCCCGCTGATTCCTGGCCAGATCGCCTCCTGGCTGCGCCTCGTCTGCTTCATCGCCGCCGCGTTGATCGTGAGCGCCTACGCGTACCTCGCCGTCCGCCAGGCCCCGAATGAAGAGGCTCTTCGTCGCCAGGACCAGAAGACACTCCGCGCCGACAACGCCAAGAAGGGGCTCGCCCTCATCAATGAGCCTGGTCGCAACGCTGATGGCACCTATCGTATTCCGGTCAAGGACGCCGCCGCCCTCATCGCCGCCGACAATAAGATCGTCGCGAAGATCCAAGCCGCCGCTGCCCCGCCTCCTGCGGCCGCTCCCGCCGATGCCGGACCTTTCGTGAAGGCTTCCGATGAGCAGATGAAGCGTGGCCTCGCGGTCTACGCGCGCACCTGCATCGCTTGCCACCAGCCGACGGGCATGGGCCTGCCGCCCGTGTTCCCTCCGATCGCCAACGCACCGATCGCCGTCGGTAACCCAGAGCTTCCGATCAAGTTCATCCTCCAAGGCCTGATGGGTCCGATCACCGTCAACGGCATGACCTACAACAGCATGATGCCGCCCGTCGTCGGGGTCAGCGACGAGGACGTCGCCGACGTCCTGACGTATGTTCGCCAGAGCTTCGGCAACCAGGGTAACCCGGTCTCCGCCGATCAGGTGAAGGCCGTCCGTGCTGCTACCGCTGGTCGTACGGCGATGTGGACCACTGCCGAACTCGGCCTCAAATAATCTCCCACTTTCTTTAACCGATGACTCAGGAAAATCGTTCCGACCACCCGCAGGGCCGTCCCCCCGAAGGCGACTCGCGCCTCACGCGGACCGAGGTCCAGCTCCGCGGCCCGTTCCTCCTCTTCTTCATCTCCTCGGTGATTTGGCTGCTGGCGGCCTCCGTCCTCGCCGTGATCGTCTCGTTGGAGCAGGGATCACTCTCTGGCGGCCCTTTCCGCGACTGTGAAATGCTGACTTACGGGCACGTCGCCGCCGCTCAGCATAACCTTTTCGTCTATGGCTGGGGATTTAACGCCTTCTTCGCCCTTAATCTCTGGCTGCTCTCGCAGCTCGGTCGCTTTGAGCTCCGTAACGGCTGGCTGGCGACCCTCGGTGGCGTGTTTTGGAACCTCGCCCTTACTTACGGCGTGGTTCAGATCTTCGCTGGTAACCAGACTGGTTTTAGCCTCTTGGAGTTCCCGCGCGAAGTCGGCCCGGTGCTTGCCGTTGCCTTCCTGCTCGCCGGCTTCTGGCCAATCGTCGCCTTCGCGCGTCGCCCCACGGGTCACACCTTCGCTTCGCAGTGGTTCGTGGTCGGCGCTTCGTTCGCCTTTCCGCTGACCTACCTCATGGCTCAGCTGCTCATCCTTTGGCAGCCGGCTTCGGGTGTCGTCCAGTCGATCGCCCATAGCTGGTTCGTCTCGAATCTCCTTTTGCTCTGGTTTGGCTCCTCGGCCCTCGCCGCCGTCTACTACTTCCTGCCGAAGGTGCTCGGTCGGACCATCAGTGGTTACTATCTCGCCCCCGTGGCCTTCTGGTCGTTCGTCCTCTTCGCGGGTTGGACCGGTCCGGCTGCCCTGATCGGCGCCCCGGTGCCGCTTTGGCTCCAGTCCGTCGGCGTCGTCGCTGGCGCGATGTTGATTATCCCTGTAATCATCATTGCCATCAATTTCCACGGTACGCTTTCGACCGAAGGCGGCTGGTCCCGTGCCTGGAATGACACCACGTTGCGTTTCGTGAGCTTCGGCGCCGTGGCCTTCACGCTCTTCGGCGTGCTCAACGCGGTCTTCAGTTTCCGCGGCCCCAACGCCGTAGTCCGGTTTACTTCCTTCGCCGCCGGTCAGGAGCAGCTCCTGACCTACGCGTTCGCGACGATGGTGCTATTTGGCGCCGCCTACTTCATCCTGCCCCGTCTCACCGGTTCGCTCTGGCCCTCCGCCAAGCTCATCCACGTGCACTTCTGGTCTACCGCTCTCGGTGCCGTCGCTTCGATTGTCGCCTTACTCGTCGGTGGTTGGGAAAACGGCAAGCAGCTCGCTGACACGACGGTTTCCTTCCAGCAGATCGCCAAGACCGGTTCCACCTGGAACACCGTCCTTAGCGTCTCGACGGTGCTCCTGCTCGTCGGCCACGTCGCCTTCGCCCTCAATGCTTTCGGCATGATCCTCAAATCTTCCGCGCCGGCTTCCGCTGGCCGCCACGACTAATCCGGACACCCCATGAAGAATCTCAACGCTCTCCTGGCCGGCATCTTCCTGGCCGTCGCCATGCCCTTTGGCGCGCTGGTCATCAGTAGCCAGGTTCAGCTTGGCCCCCTCGGTCGCGCCCCCGCCGAAGAAGGTGGCCCGCTCTTCCCGTCCCTCGAGCCCGGTCTGGCCATCCGGGGTCGCGCGGTCTACGTCTCCCTTGGTTGCGTGAGCTGCCACACCCAGCAGGTCCGGCCGGCTGGGCAGGGTAGCGATATCGCCCGCGGTTATGGCGTTCGCGCCTCCGTGGCCCGCGACTACGTCCAGCAGATGCCGGTCCTCCTCGGCGAACGCCGCATCGGTCCGGACCTCGCCAACTACGGCGCCCCCGCCAGCAAGATCGACATCGACGCCCTCCTCCGCGACCCCGCCTCCAGCGGCGCCGCCTGGCACCCTTACTACTCGTACCTCTACGGTCGCTCCGCCGACGGTAAGAGCATCGTCCCCTCGGAGCGCGCCGTCGCTCTGGTGGCCTACCTCAAATCCCTCCGCCAGGATTACTCCTCGCCGGAAGCCAATCTGAAGCAGTGAACCCATGAACGACCGTAACCGTCATCCTGATAACAACCGCCCACGCCGGGGTCCCTCCGGCGCTGGCTCCGAAGGGCCTTCCGACGGACGCCTCGTGGAGGTTCATTCGCAGCTGTCCCGCGACAAGGACGAGCCGGCCGAGGGTTTTTCCCTGACGCCGATCTTCATTGTCTTCCTGTTCTGCGGATTTGGCTTCTGGGCAGGCCTCTACCTTACCCAGAACTCGGGTAATTTTGCTCCGAGCGCCTTCGACCTCAATGCCCCCAAGGCCTCCCTCGCCGGCGGTCCGGTGGTCTTTGAGCCCGACGCGGCTAAGGGCGAGAAGCTCTTCCTCGCCAACTGCGCCGCCTGCCACCAGGCGACCGGTCTTGGCGTTCCGGGTGCGTTCCCTCCGCTGGTTAAGTCAGTCTGGGTCACTGGCTCGGAAGACCGTGTCATCAAAGCCGTTCTCGCAGGCTTTGCCGGCGAGATTGAAGTCAACGGGGTGAAGTATAACGGCAACATGCCTGGTATCGGAGCCGGTCTCAAGGATTCTCAGGTCGCCCACATTATCACCTATGTCCGGCAGGCCTGGGGTAACGTCGCCGAGCCCGTCATGGACACCAAGGTCGCCGAAGTCCGCAAGGCCATTGGTAACCGCGCCCAGTACATTCCCGCCGACCTCCTGAAGGAGCACCCGCTCGAGGCCAAGTAAGGTCTCGCCTCAGTCGGCAATAAAAAGGCCCGGGAGTCATCCCGGGCCTTTCTTATTGGGCTTTCGCCCGTCGCTTAGGAGTGCTTCTTGATGAAGGCGGCAATGTCACCCTTCGGGCGAGCACCGACCATCTTGTCCACCACGACGCCGTTCTTGTAAAGGAACAGGGCGGGGATGGAGTTCACGCCCAGCTGCTGAGCTAGTGCCTGATTGGTGTCCACGTCGACCTTTACGATCTGGACGGCTCCGTTCATCTCGGTGGCGAGCTGATCGAGCACGGGGCCGATCTGCTTGCACGGACCACACCAGGTGGCCCAGAAGTCCACCAGAACGGGGACGGCCGACGCCTTGATGGTGGCGTCGAAATTACTGTTATCGAGATTGAGAATGAGATCGGAGGCCATGAAAGAGACTTAACCTTTGGATTTGACGAAGAGTTCCAGCGCAAGGAACACCACGCCCACTAGCGAAGCCGCTAAGGCGAGGACGTCAAACGCGGCGGCGACATTGCCGACGCTACGATTGGCGGCCGGAGCAGCGGCCGGGCGAGGAGCCGCGGCGGGAGCGGGAATCGCAGACGGAGGCGGAGGAATCGCGGCGCCAGCATCGGCGGTGGGCGCGGGCGGAGGCGGAGGAACGAAGCCGGTCGGCTTGGAGAGTTTTAGCTTTGGAGCCTGGGCTGCGGAGTTGTCACCGTCAGGAGGAGGAGGAGGGGGCGGGGGCAGCTCGTTGCTCATTTTTAGGGAGTGGCAGTCAAATCCTGCGAAAGAGGTGAGTCAACTCGTCTGTGGCTCCTTTTTGGCTCAAGCGCCGCGGTCGTGCTTGCGGAGCAGGTCGGCCAACTCTTCCGGGTGGGCTTCGGCGATGGTCCGGCCCTTGCGACTAAGGTCTTCGGAGGTCTTAATCACGGTCTCGGTCATCCGTTCGTGCGTATCCTCCGAGCCGCCAACGAGATTGAAGCCTTCGCCACGGGTGATGCGCTTATGCTTGTCCTGGGCATCAAGACCGATGCCTAGAAGATGGTTGGAAGGACGCTTAGCGCGAGCCATGGGTACAGTCTGGCCAGACCGGCGGCGATTTCAAGCCCGTGGCTCAGTTGGCCTCGCCGGCGGGCTCGTCGAATTCCGACTTACCTTCAAGGGCTTCGCCGGCGTTCGGCACGGTGGCGGCTTCGGCTTTGGAGCAATTGATCTCCGCAAAGGCGGCATCCTGCTCTAATGCCAACTTTCCTAGACGCGCCAGTTCGAGGCACGCGAGGAAGGTGGCCACAAGGAAGCCGATGGTTGGACGTTCGGGCAGTAAGCTGGTGAAGGCGAACGTGGTCTCGGTCTCGAGGCGGGCGAGGATTGTCTCCATGCGGTCGGATACCGTGACGGTCTCGGTCGTGATGTTGCCTGGCTGAATGCGTTCGGCCAGGCGGCGAAGGACGAGGTTGAAGGTATTCCAGAGTTCGATGCGGTCGGCTGGGGCGACGGGTCGCGCGACGGCGTCTTCGCCTTGAGGCTGCAAGACGTGGCGGCCGAGTAGGCCCTGACGGTCATCGACGAGTCCACGGATGATAGCGGCGGTCTCCTTGACGCGCTTATACTGGATGAGCTGCTGGACGAGCGCCCAGCGGGGGTCATGCCCTTCATCCGCGACGGCAACTTCCTCTTCCGGGCGGCTTTCGACTGGCAGAAGCATACGGCTCTTGATGTACATGAGCGTCGCGGCCATGACGAAGAAGTCGCCCGCGAGCTCGAGGTTATCCTTCTCCTGTGTGCGCAGGATCTCGAGGTACTGTTGCGTGACCTTCTCGATTGGGATGTCGTAGATATCAATCTCGCTCTTGCGGATCAGGAACAGGAGCAGATCTAGCGGTCCTTCGAAGACGTCGAGGCGGATGGGCAGGTCAGCCGGCGGCAGAATGCCGTCCTCGGGGACCGAAGGGGAGTTTGGTGGGGTATCCGTCACGCTCAGAACTTGAATAATCTGGCCCGCAGTTGGAAGCCCAATGAGCTCTTGCCGTTGTTAATGGGGTCGAGTCGTTGCATGACGCCGTATTCGAGCTCCCAGGAGTTCGCGATGCGCTGGATGATCCCGATACTCTGGTATGTAGTTTGACCGGCCAGGGCATCGTAGTTGAGCGTGGCGACGAGGGAGTAGATCGAATTCAGGGTCACGCGACCTTCCCAGATAAGCTGGCGGGCTTGGGTGATCTCACGGAGTTCGACCCAGCTGAAGGAGGTCCGCCAGAAGTCGCCGGAGTGGAAGGCGATGCTCTGGATGGATTCGAGCGGGGCGCCGCTGCCGTTGGGCAGGCGCAGGCCGGAACTCACGCTGACCCAAGGGGCGGGCGTCAGGCTGATCGCGCAGTGCAGGTCGCTGCGACCGGTGTCAGCGGCCGTCGGACCTTCGCGCCAATCAGCGAAGAGGTCCGCGCGCGCGAGCTCACGGGTGCCGAACTTGGCATCGCGGGTCTCGAGGGTATTACGCAGGCCAAAACGGACGACCTGGCGGTCAGTCGTGGAGGCGGGGTCGAGGCGGTCGGCGAGGTCGACTTCTTCCAAGACCGAAGTAGAGACGGCACGCTGCGTCATGGGCACGGTGCCAATCTCACGGTCAGCGCCAGGCATGACGCGGTATTGCAAAAGGGGTCGGACACTGTGGCGCATCCCGTTGATGCCCCACTTATTGGCCACAAGATCCCAGGAGCCGGTCACGAGGCCTTCTAAGTCGAAACCAGTCTGCGCGATGACTTTAGCGGTGGTGCCGTTGCCGTTGATGCCTTGGGACCAGCCGGTGGCGCGGACGCCGGCCACGGGCTTGAACGTCAGCCACTCGTTGAGGACGAAGGTGCGGTTGACGCCGAAATAGGTGTCGAGCCGAGCGGTCGACCAGGCCCCG
>Ga0209356_1000523_pt1 | contig 15023 bp, 14 predicted proteins | sample LauGreFaBDMM15SN_2_FD_188213 | JGI IMG/M metagenome (GOLD analysis project Ga0209356, IMG submission 188213) | Freshwater lake microbial communities from Lake Michigan, USA - Fa13.BD.MM15.SN (SPAdes) (version 2) | ecosystem: Environmental > Aquatic > Freshwater > Lake | place: Lake Michigan, USA...
CATTTTTCCTTTAACAGCATGAACAATTTCTGGCAAAATATCTATCGTCGCAGGTGCACTGTCTAAAACTCTGCCACCATGGTTCGAAACAATAATTGCATCAGCACCATATTTTAAAGCTAGCTTAGCATCTTCTGGATGTTGTATACCTTTAATAATCAGTTTGCGTGGCCATAAATCTCTTAATTGTTGAACATCTTCCCAATGAAGACTCTCATTCGTTGCCATAGATCTTCCCATTGGTAAAGCCGTAATCCTACTTTGTAATTCATCTGGAAAATTTGCATAACGTGGCAATCCAGAGTCTATTAAATATTTACCGATAACATTAAATAACCAATGTGGATGTAATGCCACATCCACAATATTTCGACTTGTAAATTTAAATGGAATGGTAAAACCATTGCGAAGATTATATTCACGCCCAGGCGCTACGGGCGTATCGACCGTAAAGATAAGAGCATCAAATCCCGCACGCTCAGCCCGCCTTACAAGTTGATGAGAAAGCTCACGTTGAGGCCACATATAGAGTTGAAACCAGAGACTTCCACCTGCTTTTTCAACTACGCGTTCCATTGGCGTCATTGAGCTAGTAGCTAATGTAAATGGAATACCTTTGGCAGCTGCAGCCTTTGCTAATTCAATTTCGCCTTCAAACCAGGTTAAGCCAGCCGAGCCAGTTGGGCCAATAGCGATTGGCATTTGCTGTTTTTTCCCAAACAACTCAATAGATTGACTACGAAGCGTAGCATTATTTAATACACGGGAAACTAATTTAATACTTTGGAGAGCCTTAATATTTTCGACCATGGCAACTTCATCATCATTACCTCTATCTATAAACTCAAAAAGACCTTTTGGTAATCGCTTCTTCGCAATTTCTCTAAAATCTTCGATACTATATGAGGTTTTATAATTCATTTCACTGCTGTCCCAACGTTTTAAATGAAAACAAGTATAACCGATTGATTACTAATAAATAAATGCCTATTTTGCCTGTCACCGACTTGAACTTAAAAACTAGAATCTGCGAAGCTAGTCAGGAGTTTGCTTTGGGTGTAAATCTTGTACGAGGGCAAATTAGTGTTCGCGCAATTGATGGCGCATCTACCGATCCATACTTTTCGACGGATCGTCAAACGTTACGACGGAGATCACAAGGTTCAAACCTCTTCTTGCCTCAATCAGCTAATCCCAGAAGCGGGGATTTTTTATGGGATGGATCGTGGCTATCTCGACTTTACTCGGCTGAGCCAGTTTCACTATAGCGGCGCCTTCTGCGTCATTCGAGTTAAAAGCAATCTCAAGATACAACGCCCATACTCGCGGCAAGTAGATCGTTCTAAAGGACTCCTGCGGTCAGACAGTTATTCTCACGGTATCAGGAAATGGGTCTAGTGCTTATCTTGGTATTTAGGGGCTAAAATGAGAAACTTTAGGTAGTTTTAGCCATGTACCTTATAAGGGGTCAGGAAGACAAAAATGACTATAGAACTACCAAATGATGTCAATATAAAACATTACCGTCGTATCTTTAATTATCTGAGCTACTGTTAATAAGAAGATTGATGCTATTTTTTCAGCAAAAGCGCCATCTGATTTTTTTGATTGTCTCTTCTTTATTGCAGGCTCAAAATGGGTATATAGTACGATTAGACAATATCAACTTAACTTTTTAAATTAAATTATGCAAATTAATATTCCTGAGGTTTTATCTGAAGTACAGGCGTTTTTTGATCAGTACGAAGATGCTCTAATTCATAATGAAATCGATGTATTAGATCAATCTTTTTGGAATAATCCTTTAGTTATTCGATATGGCATGAACGAAAATCTTTATGGGTTTGAGGAAATTGCTGCATTTAGAGCTGCTCGCCCATCAAAGGGGTTATTAAGAAGTTTAAGTAAGACCGTGATTACCACCTTTGGGCGTGATTTAGCGACAGCGAATACGCTATTTGAAAGACAAACTGTGCCTGGTAAATTAGGTCGTCAAAGTCAGACTTGGGTCCGAACAGATACAGGTTGGAAAATAGTTTCAGCGCATGTGAGTTTGATAGATAACCCCTAAATTGGATATATCACGATGATCACTAACGGATTATTCCATATTGCTGTAAAGACAAATGATTTAGAGGCGACAAAGGATTTTTATTCAAAAGTTCTCGGATTAATTGAGATATTTAGACCGGACTTTGGTTTTCCAGGCGCTTGGTTAGCCGCACCGATTCCTGGAGGACAGGCTATTTTACATTGTTATGCTGGCGGGCCTGCGTTAGGAGCTGACGGGACTACACCTCTTGGAACAGCAGCAATTGATCATATTTCTTTCTCTTGTTCGGGTTATCAAGAATATCGGAATCGTTTTATTGAAATGGATTTACCGTTTCGCGAATTTTTAGTTCCTAATACATCGATTTGGCAATTATTTATTTACGATCCAAGCGGGGTTCAGCTAGAGTTAACATTTGAGGGGAAAATCGAAAAAGGACCTCTTCCTAATATGTCGGATGGTAGGCGTTACGTTGCAGGAGCCAGTTTTTTTGATCCAACAGTCTTTCTAAAGTAGCAAATTCTGTAAGTTATTTGCTATTTAAATTGCTTCAATAAATTGAGTGAAGAATTTTAGGAAAACTATTATAAAAAGATAGAGATCTTTTCGCCAATAGTTGTTGCACTGAAATTATTCTATAAGCAACATGGGCGATGTAGATTGTTGTTTATTCTGAGAGGCTATTTAGCATCTTGCACAGCCTGTATAGCCATCAGCTGAATGAGTTGCGCACGATAGCTTGCATCAGCAAAAAAATCAGAGTTCAATCCATCTGAGGAGATAACGATTGTTTCAAGCTCAGATGCTAAGAAGTTCTTACTCAGGACTGCTTCCATACTAGGGATTCTAAAAACTGAGGGCCCAGCTCCAGTAACAGCAACACGAACCATATTAATTTGTTGAGCAATAAAAACTCCAACAACGGCATAGCGAGAAGCCGGGTGTTTGAATTTTGCATAAGCAGATTTAATTGGTGCCTTAAAACGTATTGCTTGAATTAACTCATTTGCCCCTAGGGCTGTTTCAAACATCCCTAAGAAAAAATCATCAGCAAGAATTTCTCGTTGATTTGTAATGATTGTTGCATTTAATGCGAGTAAAGCTGCTGGATAATCTGCTGATGGATCGTTATTTGCTACAGACCCACCAATAGTTCCCATATTTCGAACCATTCGATCCGCAATAAGCCCTGCAAGTTGGGAGAGGCCAGGTATTGTATTTCGAACATCATTAGATGAAGCAACTTCAGCGTGCCTCGTCATTGCACCGATAGTCAGGGTTGTACCATCGACATGGATGCCTCTTAATTCTGGAATTGCATCTAGATTTATCAAATGAGAAGGTTTATCAAGTCGGAGTTTCATAACTCCAATAAGGCTCTGTCCCCCGGCCAAAAATTTAGTATCAGCGTGGTTTGATTTGGTAGTTACTGTTTCAGCTACTGTCTTCTTTTGATGAAATGAAAAGGGGTACATAGATATCTCAGGATAAATTTAGATAGTTAGGGATTCATAAGTCGTGCTGCTTCATGAACAGCATGGACAATATTATGGTAACCCGTACAACGGCAAAGATTGCCATCGAGTTGTTCCCGGATTTCATCTTTTGTTGGATGGGGAATTTTATTTACTAGATCTATAGCGCTCATAATCATTCCCGGCGTGCAGTAACCGCATTGCAAACCATGGTGTACTTTAAACGCTTCTTGCATAGGGTGTAAGTTACCATCTTTCGCTATTCCTTCGATAGTAGTAATTTGTGCACCTTGGGCTTGAACCGCCAAGATACTGCAGCTTTTGATTGCTCGCCCGTTTAAATGCACTGTGCAAGCACCACATTGCGCAGTATCGCAGCCAATGTGTGTGCCAGTTAGGCGACAAACATCCCGAATAAATGTTACTAAAAGAGTTCTCTCTTCGATATCATGTTGAACTGGTAAGCCATTGATCGACATTGAAACAGTAGTGCTCAAAATAATCTCCTTGGATTAAATCTAGTTAACATTTATTCTAACTCAAGACCTTGATTTCTTTTTGAAAGATATCTAAGCATTGGCCTTTGACAACATTAAATATCTCAGAGGTCAAAGTACTTGTCTGTCTTGGCCTTGGTGCGGTGAAAGCAATTTCTTGAGCAACTCTGGTTGGTCGACGTGTAAGCATTAAAATATGGTCAGCTAGGTATACCGCCTCATCAAGATCATGTGAAACTAAAATCATAGTTGTTTTAGTAGTTTCAAAGATGGCTTGAAGCTTGTCGCGCATAAATAGTGTCATTTCATAATCTAGTGCAGAAAACGGCTCATCTAAAAAAAGCACCTCTGGGTAAGGTGCCAGTGCCCGCATAATTGAAATAAGTTGTTGTTGTCCACCAGAAAGTTCATAGGGATAGCGGTTTAAATCAAAGCGAACATCAAAGGATTGAATCAGTTCTTGGGTTCTTGCTTCAATATCTGCAGATGACTTTTTTGCAATTTGAAGCGGATACTTAATATTATCAATAGCTTTTTTCCAAGGGAAAAGAGCATCTCGATAATTTTGAAACACATAGCCAATTACTGTTTTTTCTAAGGTTTTGCCGTCGAATAGGACTTGTCCACTATCCATTGGTAAAAGACCAGAAATCATATTAATTAAAGTGGATTTACCACAACCATTTGGACCAAAAATGGAGGTAATTTTTTGATGTGGAAAGTCTAAATCAAAGTTTGAATAGAGAATTTGACCAGCAAAAGATTTGGATAGGCCACGAATTTGAATATGAGCAGTCATAGTTTTTTTATATATTCAGGCAATAAATTTATTTACCACCCCAGTGGACAAAGTGCCGTTCTGCCATGATGAATAAAAGATTGAGTGCATAGCCAAGAGCGCCTGCGCTAAAGATTGTGGCATACATTTCGGGCATATTAAAGATCATTTGGGCATTTATAACACGCTGTCCTAGTCCGTCGACGGAGCCAATAAACATTTCAGCAACAATAACGATAACTAAAGAAAATGAAATACCGGAACGCATGCCAATAAATGTTTGTGGCAAAGACTCGAGAAGTGTAACCCCGACCATAATTTTGGTAGGTGAGGCTCCCATTACTCGGGCAGCAGCTTGCCTAACTTTCCTAGCATTCATGACACCATAAGCGGTGTTAAATAAAATTAAAAGGCCAGCCCCAAAAGCTGCAACAGCTACTTTTGTACTCTCACCGACTCCTAGGATAACTAGAAAAAGCGGAAAAAGCGCTGATGCTGGAGTTGATCTAAAGAAGTCAATAACAAATTCACAAGATCTATAAAGCCGTGCAGAACTACCTAAAATAAGCCCAAGTGGAACGCAAATAAAAACTGCAATTACAAAGGCATATAATGTTCTACGGATAGTAATTATTGTATCGACTGCTAAAGTACCCTCAAATAAGCCCTTCCAAAGAGCTTTTGCAGAGTCTTGTGGTGACGGGAGAAGAACTGGGTCAATGATCTTTAACCAAGTAAAAATCCACCAAATCAAGATAAAAGCAAGAGCTCCCACAACTGGCGTGAGAGGCTCTAGATAACGTCTTAACATGTAAATACGTGCTTAATTAATATGTTTTAAGCATGGTTTTGACATCAATTTTTCCTTTTACAAGACCATAGGTAGTAGCTTGATCAACCAGGTTTTGAAAATCAGCAATTTCTTGTGGCTTGAGGTCTCGCACCATGTTGTAATAGGACAGAGGTACAGTAGGTGCAATAGAAGCGGAAGTGTTCATATGTTTTACAAGAAGGTCACGAGCTTTGGGGTCGTTATTACCATCATTGAGAGCTTTAGACCATGCTCGTGCTAACCTTTCAGCAGCTTGGGGTCGTTCTTTCATGAATTTAGAACTTAAAACTCCACCGCCTAGAACTGCACAGGCATCTGGTCTCCCCAACATATATTTGGCAATCACGCCACTCTCTAATTTTTTACCAATGCCTTGTGCGACCATCATACTAACAATAGGTTCAAGTGTATAGGCTGCATCAAATTGGCCAGATTGCAAACCACCAATGTGCACACTCATTTGTTGCTCTTGCATCTGATAGTCTTTTTCATCAAGTCCAACTGCTTTTAGAACCCCCTTAGCAACAAATAAATTACCAGGACCGGGAGCAGACATAATGCGTTTACCCCTCAGCTCAGCTAAGGTTTTCACAGTACTATTAATTGGAACAACATATGCTTCTAGTTGGTATTTAACATTTTGGCAATTGATAGAGATATATTTCAACGTATCAGGTCGGATAGTATTTATGTTGGCGCCTTCTAGTGATAAAAGGTTTGAGGCGGCATCTAAATCACCTTTAACGAGTCCCTGAACAATCAACGGTTGGTTCGCTAGGGGAATACCCTCAACATCAAGATTTTCAGCAGCAAAATATCCACGCTCCTTGGCAATAAAGTAAGGCAGGGCAGAGGAGGCAATAAAGAGTCCCATTTTCACTTTTTCTTGGGAGTATATTAGATTCGAATTGATCCCCAAAAGTAATGCAAGCAAATATAACAAGTTAGTTCTGATCATTTTCATGCTGATTGTTCTCCCAGTTTTAGTAATTCAAAGTTTTTTTGTGTCGATGTTAAAACTACGATACCATTAATATAGCATTGCGTCTATTGCAAAGTATTTTTACATATCACTAAAATTAAAATTTATTATTCAGGAATAATTATGCATCCTCAAGGTATTGGTAAATCTGTATTACGGCGCGAAGATAATCGAATGTTGCTTGGCAAAGGGCAATATGTTGCAGACTTACTGCCCGAAAATACATATTACTGTGCATTTTTACGCTCACCTCATGCTCATGCCCTAATTCAGGGCATTGATATTGAAGTTGCAAAAAATAGCCTAGGAGTAGTCTCTGTCCTCACCGGACAAGATATGCTTCAAGACGGTATCGGTAAAATGACCCCTTTATGGATGATTCCTGGAGCGGATGGTTCTCAGATGAATGAACCACCTCGTTACTCTATTACACCCGATCGAGTTAGACATGTTGGTGAAATTGTAGCTTTAGTTGTTGCTCGTACAGTCAACCAAGCAATTGATGCTATTGAACTAATCGAAGTTGATTATGAAGTTTTAAATGCTGTGGTTGATGTTAAACAAGCGGCGCAAAATAATGCCCCACAGTTGCATCAAGAGGCACCAAATAATCTTTGTGTTCGTTTTCATCGGGGGTCTAGTGCGCCTGTGGATGCTGCTTTTGCAAAAGCAACCCACACAATAGAAGTTGATATTATTAATCATCGAATTATCTGCGCAGCTCTTGAGCCCAGAGCCGTTTTAGCTCAACCATCTCCCTCACGCGGGGATGATGGACATGAGTTAACTTTATGGTCAGCTACTCAGGTTCCTCACCATATTCGTAAGTTAACCTCTGAGCAACTAAATATTCCTGAAAATTCAATTCGTGTGATTGCACCTGATGTTGGAGGTGGTTTTGGTACGAAGGGCAAACTTTACCCTGAAGAAACGATTTTGGCTTGGGCCTGTAAAAAACTGAACTTGACACTAAAGTGGACATCTACTCGAAGTGAAGCATTTATTAGTGATTATCAAGCTCGTGATCATTCCACTCATGCCGAAATGGCACTGGATTCTGATGGTTTTATCTTAGGTGTACGCGTTAATACGTATGCGGCTGTTGGCGCTTATATATCTACAGTTGGCGCTGCTGTACCAACAACTGTTTATACAGCAGTCCTTTCAGGACCTTATAAAATCCCCGCTGTTTTTGCTGAAGTGCATGCAATGTTTACAAATACTGTCCCTACAGATGCTTATCGTGGTGCAGGGCGACCAGAAGCTTGTTTTGTATTAGAGCGATTAATTGAGCAGGCAGCGATCCAAACAGGGATGGATCGCATGGAGCTTCGTCGTAAAAACTTTATTAAAACAAGTGATATGCCTTACGCTACTCCTTTAGGACCAATTTATGATAGTGGTGACTTTCAGCGTTTATTTGATCGCGCATTAGTAGTTGCCGACTATGCTAACTTTGAGGATCGTCGCAAATTATCGCGAGAGAAAGGATTAATCCGTGGTTTTGGGATTTGTTATTTCTTAGAAAGCTCCGGGGTTGCGCCATCTAAGTATGCTGGTATGTTTGGAGCTCGCGCCGGTTTTTTTGATTCTGCAGATATTCGTGTTGCGGCTGACGGCAGCATACTTTTAATGTGTGGAACACATAGCCATGGTCAAGCCCATGCTACGACGTTTCCTCAGGTTATTGCCTCTAAGATTGGCTTACCTTTATCAATGATCGAGCTTGTAGAAGGAGATACAGGCCGCGTACCCTATGGAACAGGGACATTTGGATCACGTTCGATGGTTGTTGCAGGAGGGGCTATTGCGATGGCTTGTACAAAAATATTAAATAAAGCTGTCTTGTTAGCGGCTTATATTTTAAAGACCGAAGTTTCGGACATAAGGCATCAAATTATTGATGGCTTAGGTTTTTTTGTATCACAGAAAATGCAGCAAAAATTAAGTTGGTATGAAGTGGCTAGGGCAATAACTTATGCGCATGATTTGCCTGAAGGTATGGAACCTGTATTACACGAAAACGCTTTTTTTGATCCGCCAAACTTAACTTGGTCAAATGGTGCTCAGGCCTGTGAGGTTGAGATTGATCCGAAGTCTGGAGTTACTAAATTATTGTCATATATTGCAATTGATGACGTTGGTTCAGTTATTAATCCAATGGTTGTAGAAGGGCAAGTTCATGGTGCTATAGCTCAGGGCATTGGTCAAGCTTTGTTTGAGAGCGCTGTATATGACCGTGAAACGGGGCAGATCATGACGGGTTCATTTATGGATTATGCAATGCCAAGGGCTGATGTATTGCCAGATTTTCTTTCCGAGGTAGATGAGACTCAGCCTTGTACGCATAACCCATTGGGTGTAAAAGGTTGTGGTGAGTCTGGCACGATTGGAGCGCCTGCAGCAATTACAAGCGCAATGATTGACGCTTTAGGTTCGGTTGGCGTAAGTGGTGTTGAGATGCCATTTACATCTAATAAAATTTGGAATGCCATACAAAAAGTTCACTGATGAGTACAACTATCGATTTAAAAATACAAAACGCTATTGCTGAAAATTTGACTAAGCTTTGTGAATGGTCAGCTAACTTATCGATCACCGATATTCCAAAAAATGTTCTCAAAAATGCTGCATTAATTCTTGGTGATAACATTGCAGCGACAATCTCTGCTGCAGCTGAGCCAGAGGTATACGCCTATCATCAACATTTAATTAATAGTCCACAGGTACCTCAAGCAACCCTACTATGTCAAAATGGTCCGCAAGTATCCATGATGAATGCGGCCTTAGGTAATGGTCTAGCAATAACTTGGAATGAATTAGATGATGGTTATACTAAAACGGCTGTGCATCCTGGTGCACTAAGTCAGCCTCTGATTTTGGCTACTGCACAAGCAAATCAATTATCTACGAGTGATATGTTACGAGCTGTAGTCATTGCATATGAGATCGGTACACGTTTTGCAAGAACATGGCCACAGACATTACCTCGGCTTCATCCACACGGAGTATTTAACGCTATTTGTGCGGCTGCTGGATATGCTAGCCTTTTGAAATTTGATTCAAAACAATTTTTACAGGCCATTACAAGTGCATCTACGATGGTTTCACCAGGGCCATATAGTCACCCAATACAAGGAGCACTTATTCGCAATGCGTGGCCAGCGGCTGGAGCATGGCTTGGATATTTTTCATGCGAAATGGCCCGTATGCATATTTATGGATTGCCAACGGGACCTTTTGATGTTTTTGAAAAGGGTTTTGGAGCTTCTTCTAATCCAGAGCAACTCAGTATAGACTTAGGGTCAGATTGGACAATTACGGCAGGTTATCACAAGTTATATGGGTCTTGTCAACACGCACATGCATCGATGGAGGGACTAGAGGAAATTTTGATTCATGATCCGCAGATTCGAGGAGGGAATGAGATCCATGAAATTTTGATTGAAGTATCAAAAATGGCTATGAACTTTAATAACGCTTTGCCAAATACTACTTTAGCTGCAAAATTTTCTATCCCGCACGCAGTTGCTGCGACGATAGTACATGGAGCGCACGCTACGGAAAATTTCTTACATACTAGTATGTCTGATTCACAAATAGCCAAATTACGAACTAAAGTAGTAATGCAAGAGCTAGCTGATGTAAGGGAGTGGCCATATGATAGACCTGCAAGGGTTACTATTAAATTAAATAATGGTAAAGAATTAAGTGCATTTTGTGAAGCTGCTCTGGGTAGCTCAGCAAGACCACTTGACTCACAGGCTGTCTTGAATAAGATTAAGTTTTTATCAGTTGATCTAGCCCCTAATTTACATGATGCTACTGTTCACCTTCGTCACTTGATTGATCAAGAGCAATTAAATTCTTTATCAACCAGTGCTTGGATGAATAGTATCTTTTAAGTTATTTTCTAAATAGATTTTCTTAACTGTATTACTATCCGATTACCCTATATCAAAAGAAGGTATGTATGATTTGCATAACGGTTAACGAATCTTTTAATAAGCTTCATCAGGTAATGATGGTGTTTTCAAACAACCTGAACAAAGAAATTTAATTTAATTGGATAAAGGTAAAAAAGAAATTAGTACAAATCTTGGCAAGGATTAAGGTGATAGTAACCACTAGAACTTTGCTGTGTGGCTCCCCGACCCGGACTCGAACCAGGGACCTGCAGATTAACAGAAAACTAGACCGCTTAAATACACATATAAATCAATAACTTAAAACAAAAAATGACCACCGTGTAATAAACCGTGTAATTGATATTTTGTAACATTATGTTACAACTTGGGATTTGGCAGTATTGGTACTGAAAGACTCACACACGATTATTTCTTGCCATAAGCTGCATCATTATCCAAATTCTAACTGAACTAAAGGCTCAGGCTTTGCATTTCGTACCATTTGCTTTGGCCATTTTTAATTTAGAAAGATCAGTGGCTGATCAATACAAATTTTGTTAAATGGCTGTATTTTTAGATTATGAAAAAACAATCTGAAAAATGAAAACACATTACACTAGATAAAAAACGGCCCCCTAAGTTAAGCTGTCGGTTCAGTCTGATTGAAAAACAGTCTATCCTCAGCAAGGGTCGATTACACCTCCGGGCCGCCACGAAACTATGAAACCCTCACTTGTTGGGCTATTTTTAATTGGCGGTCTCATATAGAGTAGACTAAACATTGGTTAATATGCCAATTGTGCCCCCTTATTTGAGCGCCCTAAATGCTAAAGCTAATTAAATTACATGTTGCTGCAATCATCTTTGTATATAGCATCATGGTACCGAGCGTATTAATGGCAATTGAGATTGGCCAAACATTACCATTTGAAAAGATCCAGACTTTAGATGGTACTTATTTTGAAATCCCCAAAAACAATACAAAAAATACACTTATTCAATTATGGGCATCTTGGTGCCCATTTTGTAAACGCCAAAATAATTATTTAGAGGGCTTCTCTAAGCGCATTCCACTTGGATCAATGAATATTGTGACTATTTCAATTGATAAAACACCGGCCATTGCAAGAGAGTATATGAAACAAAACCGCTATAGTTTTTCTGCAGCAATGATGACTCCGGAACTTAGTCAGGCAATTGGTAAGATTCGTGGTGTACCAGTGCTACTGATTCTTGATTCTAAAAATAAAGTAATTTATAAAGAAATTGGCGAAGTTTTTGAAGAGGACTATATTGAGTTAATCAAATACGCCAAATGATGTATAAGGAACTTAAATGAATATCAATGCGGATTACAGTAAAAAAATCGTGATTAATCATTATGATTTACCTTGGATTCAGAGTCCTGAATCAGGGGTGGAGCGGCGAATGCTTGAGCGCTTAGGAGGTGAGGTGGCAAAAGCAACTTCCATTGTTCGCTATCAACCAGATTCTCAATTTCAAATGCATACCCATGAATTTGGAGAGGAGATATTGGTATTGGATGGGATATTCAGTGATGAGACAGGTAATTATCCTGCTGGTACATACGTGATGAATCCTCCAGGGTCTTCTCATGCGCCATTTAGTGAAACTGGCTGTACTCTTTTTGTAAAGTTGCGGCATCTTGGTCTAGATCAAGTTGATCGAGAGGTTATTGATACGAAAATAGCTCCTTGGTATCAAGGTATGGTTCCGGGTCTTCATGTTATGCCATTAATGAAACAGGGCAGTGGATCAACTTTAGTTCGATGGGCACCTCAAACTTATTTCAATCCTCATCGACACTATGGCGGAGAAGAAATCTTTGTTGTTGATGGATTTTTTGAAGATGAGCATGGCCGGTACCCTGCAGGATCGTGGATTAGAAGCCCACATTTGAGTTTGCACCAACCCTTCAGTAAAGAAGGTTGTATTATCTTTGTCAAGACTGGTCATTTATTAGAGTAATTTGCTAAAAAAGATTACTTTGATAGGGTCATAGTTGCAGTAATTGTCATTGCCGCTCCCACAGCTATCAAGAGGCAACACACTAAAGCCTTAATCTTAGATGGAGATAAGGGAGGATGCTTGGATGCTGCAGTCGTGGTAACTAAGTAAGCAACTGGGAGTGCTTCGAGAGTAAAGACTAAAGCATTTATGGAAAACTGGCCAACCGATACTGCGACTGCTAATCTAAAAAAAGTAATGATTCCAAAGAAAAAAATGAGACTTTCAAGAATTCTTGCGCTTGCCCAAGGTTGTCTATACATTAAATAAACAAATGGAGGACCTGGTGCGGAAAACAGTCCGCCAAGTAAACCTGAAAGTGAACCAAATAAAGCAAATGTCCAAGAAGAAGATTCCTTGGCTAAAGGTTTTGTTTTTTGCCACAACAGAAGGGCGCAAATAACAATGCTAATTCCTAGCAATAAGCGTGCTATTTCGTATTTCACGCCGGCAAGCCATATCAGTAAAAGCATTCCTAGCGCTGTCCAAATTAAGCTTGTCACAAGGGCTGGCAATAGTATCTTTTCAAATCGCATAGGCCAGCGTTTACACAAAAAAGTAATAGAATTTATAACAAGTATTACAGAGACAATATTGACAGCATCGACAATTGGAACAAGATTTATTGTGCCAATTAGACCAAGCAATATAAATGAAAGTGCAAATCCTGTAACACTTTGAGCATAAACAGCAATTCCCACAAACAATAGAAACAGTAAATGGGTAATCATTTACTCGCAAGAACTTCTAAGACTCTTTCAACAACAACCTTATTAACTCGTTTTTCAGATTGCTGAGTAATGCCTGCAATATGGGGCGTTAAAATAAGATTGGGTATATTGTTATATTTTGGAGAGTTTGCTAGAGGTTCGTTTTCAAATACATCTATTGCGGCTCCACTTAGATGACCCCTAAGAATTGCATCAATCAGTGCATCATCATCGACAATTCCTCCACGTGCAGTATTAATTAAGATTGCACCGAGCTTCATTTTTGCAATGGTACTTTTATTAAATAAATTTTTAGATTCAGCCGAGTAGGGGAGGTGCAATGACACAACATCGCTAATGGTTATGAGCTCCTCTAGTGAAGCGTAAGTAACTCCATCTATTATTGGTTGATCAATCGATGATTTTCTATATGTATCAGCAACAACACGAAAGCCTATTTTTAAAGCTAGTTCCGCAGTAATTTGACCAATTGATCCGAAACCAACTATCCCAAGAACACTACCTAAAATTTCTTTACCTTGATCGATTCTTTCTTTAGGCCATTGCCCATTAACAACCTCATGAGTTGAGAGATAGGCTGTACGCATTAGAATCATCGAAGTAGCGATAACATACTCGGCAACGCTACGCGCATTAGCACCAATTGCTGGAATGACTTCAATGCCTCGCGCATGGCAGGTCGAAACGTCAATATTATCCAGACCTACTCCGAGCCTCCCAACGGCTTTGCAATTAATCATTGAATCAAGAAGCTTACCTTTTACTTGGGTCAACCGACGCACAATAATCGCATCAGCATCATGAGTAACTGCGAGTAGCCTCTTTTGATCATCTACTAGCTGTGGGTCATAAATAATTTCATGGTTTGCAGCGCGAAGTTGATCTAAGGAATCTGGTAAGATTTTTTCTGGAATGACAATTTTCATTTGATTAGCCAATAAAATAAATTGAAAAACCAGTACCAATCAGCTGGTTTAATTAATTATTAATTAGTTTTAGGGTAAATTTTATTACCCTAAAACTAAGCTAAGAGCGCTTGTATTGCAGTAGGCCGCCCATGATCTTAGGGGGCCGAGCTCGAAGTGCTGACTCAATTGGGTCTGTTCCCCAGCCTGGTCGATCTGGAACTACTAATTGCCCATCTTTAAATTCTGGTGCGTAGGTAAATAGTTCACTTTCCCAATGGATGCGATCGACATCAACTTCCATGATATGTAGATTAGGGACAGCCGCTGCAAAATGTATATTCATCATAGTACACAAATCTCCATAAAAATTATGTGGAGCTACATTGATATCATGCGCATCTGCTAGTGCGGCAATTTTTAGGGCTTGCCACATGCCATTCCAGACCCCGTCAATGATTGCAATATCCATTGATTGGTGTTCAAAGTAGGGAAGGAATTCGCGAACTCCCATTAGTGTTTCGCATGAACTTATAGGGCTCTTACTATGTTGACGAACATATGCTAGCGCTTTTGGATTATAGATATCTATTTCTACCCAAAATAAATTGAAATCATCGATAGCGCGTAAGAGCTTTAATAAGCCCTCAGGTTTCGCATTAAAGTTCATGTCAATTAAAATACCCATATCAGGTCCACCACCAGATCGTAAAGCCTCCAAATGCTCGCAGATATTACGTATTAATTTTGGGCTAACCGGAAGATCTGGCTGAAAAGGAACTGCAAAACCAGGACGCCAAGCAAACAGCGGCCCATCTTCATGAATAAATATAT
>Ga0209356_1000525_pt1 | contig 15011 bp, 16 predicted proteins | sample LauGreFaBDMM15SN_2_FD_188213 | JGI IMG/M metagenome (GOLD analysis project Ga0209356, IMG submission 188213) | Freshwater lake microbial communities from Lake Michigan, USA - Fa13.BD.MM15.SN (SPAdes) (version 2) | ecosystem: Environmental > Aquatic > Freshwater > Lake | place: Lake Michigan, USA...
GATGCCAAAAAAACGCATGCGCGATGTGCCCAGCGTGCGGGCCTCGGGCAATTCGGCCTTTACCTCGGCCGTGAGGGCGGGCTGCACGGTTTCGGCAAGGGCCGGCGGGCCGGTCAGAACCGTGGCGCACAGCGCCAAAGAGATCCAAAAGCGGTAAGAGATCATGCAGGCTTTCTTAAGGTGACTTGCAGGACATCGAGGTTGTCTTCTGCAAATCCGGCTTCGCAATAAGCCAGGTAAAACTCCCAAATATGCATAAATCGCTGGTCAAAACCGCCAGCCAACACATCGGCGCGGTGCTCCAAAAAGGCGGTGCGCCAGCGCTTGAGCGTCTCGGCGTAATCATGGCCGAATGCCAGCTCGTTCACCACTTCCAAGCCTGCTGATTGGGCCTGCGCCCGCAGCGCGGACGGGCTGGGTAAGCAGCCGCCCGGAAAAATGTACTGCTGGATGAAATCGGTGTTGCGCAGGTAGCGCTCAAACAAGCCGTCGGCGATCACGATACTCTGAATACAGGCGCGGCCACCGGGCTTGAGCAGTCTGGCCACGGCTTGAAAATAGGTGGGCCAATATTCCTGGCCCACGGCTTCGAGCATTTCAATCGAACAGATGGCGTCAAACGGCGCATCGTCGATGTCGCGGTAATCTTGTAGTCGCAGATCAACCTGTTCTGACACCCCCAGTCGCTGCATGCGCTGGTTTGCAAAGTCCAACTGCGCGGTGCTCAGCGTCACGCCACGCAGATGCGCACCGAAATCGCGCGCGGCCATTTCAGCCAATGCTCCCCAGCCGCAGCCAATTTCCAAAATCCGTTGACCGGCACCGGCGCCCACTTCGGTGAGTGCGCGGCGCACTTTGGCGTTCTGCGCATCGGTGGTGCTTCGCGCCAGATCGCCGCCGAAGAGGGCGCTGGAGTAGTTCATCGACTCGTCCAGCCACAGGGTGTAGAAGCTGTTGCCCAGGTCGTAATGCGCGTGGATATTTTTCTTGCTGTTGCCGCGTGTGTTGCGCTTGAGCAGGTGTTTGATGCGGTACAGCGCCACGCCCCACCAGCTACCGAAGATGGCCCGGTCTATCACTACGCGGTTGCGGATCAGCAGGCGCAGCAAATCGGTCAGGTTGGAGCTGGCCCAGTCGCCTGCGATATAGCTTTCGGCAAAGCCGATGTCGCCGGACTGGAGTGCCGCAGACAGGGGCTTCCAGCTGTGCAGCGTCAAGGTGGCGTGCGGTTGGTCTTGCTGCCCGAAGCGCTGCACCGAGCCATCGGGCAATTGCACAGTGAGGCTGCCGACTTCAAGCCGGCGCAAAAGGGCGAAAACCGTACGCGCCGCAGCGGGCGTGGATGCCGACACTGGCTTGGAAGTCGGGTTGGCGGTGTTGCTACGCATGAAGGGGATTCAACATTTCAGAAAAAGTGGAGATGGTAAACAAGCGATTCAACGCGTGACAAATTGCGCGGGCGGAGCTGGTTTGCGAAAAAATGGAACGCGCTTGCGCCAGAGTTGCAGCGCCTGCCAATGGATGCGTGCAACAAGCGCCAGTGTCATCAAGGGATAGCCCCAGGCCGCACGGCGCAGGCTGCGCACGCTCACAGGCTCCAAGCGGCCGCTGACGCTGGTTTGCAAAACTGGCCCGTGGGCGTCATGCCAATCGACCCGGGCCACTGTGCGTTCGAGCCCCGGTGTCACCATGAAGCGGAAACGGTAAGCGCCATCGACCGCGCCGAAGGGCGACACGTGGAACACTTTGTCTGCGCCCAATTCCGCGCCGAAGCGCGGCGTATCGAGCAAATAACAGTGGCGCTCGCCGAAGGTGTTGTTGACTTCGACCACGATGGCGCGCAGGCTGCCGTCGGCGCGGTGGCAGTACCAGAAACTCACCGGCTTGAATGTAAATCCCCAAACCCGCGGGTAGCAATGCAGCCAGACCTCACCATCGGCATCCACCACGCCGTGGAGCGCCAACTCGGCGTCCAGCCAGGCCAGTGCGCCACCGTTTTGCGGGCCGCGCCCGTCACCATGGTCGCGATCGAAAAAACTGATGGGCGCAAACCGGTTCAGCGCCAACGCCCCGGGCGCTTGCGCGCGCAGTCTGCGCATGGGTAGCATCAAAAAATACGTGGGGTAGGCGAAAGCGTGTGCCGCAGGACGCAGCCGCGTATGGCGAACCACACCAAAGCCGATGTAGGGTTGCGCGATGGCCATCTCAGAGCGCGCCTGCGATGCGAGCGGCTACGTCCAGGCCTGATTTCAAGCCGTCTTCATGGAAACCGTAGCCAGTCCAGGCACCGCAGAAGAAAGTGCCTTTGTGCCCCTGCAAATCCGGTAGTTGCGACTGGGCGCGGATCGCTGCCAAGTCAAACACCGGGTGCGCGTAATGAAAGCGACCCAGCGTCAGCGCCGGATCTATGGTTTGAAGCGGATTGAGCGAGACCACCACCGCTTGCGCAAATGGCAAAGGCTGCAACTTGTTAAGAAGGTAATGCAAGCACACGCGCGGCTGCGCCGTGGCGCCGCTGCCGGTGCCGCCCTGGTAGTTCCAGGCCGCCCAAGCCGAGCGGCGGCGCGGTAAGACGCTGGCGTCGGTGTGCAGCACGGCGACATTGGCTTGGTATGCCACGGCGCTAAGTACTTCGCGCTCTGCGGCGCTGGCATCCGTGAGCAAGGCCAGGGTTTCGTCGGAATGGGTCGCAAAGACCACCTTGTCAAAGCGCTCGGTATGGGTGCCGGCGCTGTCGCGAAATTGCACAGCAATGCCTTGCCCGTCCCGCCGCACGCCCAGTACGGCGGTGTTGAGCCGGCGGTCCGGAACTTGGGCGACAATTTTTTCCACATACTGACGCGCGCCACCCGGCACGGTCCACCAGGCTGGGCGGTCGCTGACTTGCATCAGGCCGTGGTTGTGGCAAAAGCGGATCATGGTGGCCACGGGGAAGTCCAGCATTTGCTGCGTAGGACAGCTCCAGATGCAGCCCAGCATGGGCAAAAAATACCAATCCCGAAACTCGCTACTGAATCGTTGCTGGTTTAAAAATGTGCCTAAGGGCTGGGTCAGCTCGGATTCCGCCTGGCGCAATGCAATGCCGGTGCAGATGCGGTTAAACCGCAGGATGTCGCGCAACATGCGCCAAAAGCCGGGGCGCAGCGCATTTGCGGGTTGTGCAAAGACCGTCGCCAGGTTGGCGCCGCTCCACTCCAACTGCCCACCGCCATGCGGCACCTGGACCGAGAACGACATATCCGACTTGACGCTCGGCACGCCAAGCTCCGCGAACAACTTGATCAGTTGCGGGTAGGTACGCTCATTGAAAACCAGGAACCCGGTGTCCACGCCGTGCGTGCGGGGCCCGTCCGGTGTGGGCAGGGTGATGTCAACCGTGTGGGTGTGGCCGCCGAAGTAGTCTGCGGCTTCGAAAAGGGAGATGGCGGCCCGGCCCCGAAGGCCGTGGGCTGCGGCGAGACCAGAAACCCCTGAACCAATAATTGCGATCCGCAGCATCGCAAAACTATACGGCAGTTTCTCCGCCTTGCAGCAATGTTTTGCACTATAGGGGCATTGCCCTGTGACCCAGCCCTCTAGAATGCTTCTATGTTGTACCCTGAATTGTTCCGCCAGTTGGAAGCCGTGCGCTGGGATATGGAGCGAGACATACCCTGGTCCCAGTTTGATTCGGCGGCTTTGAGCGACGAACAAGCGGCCACCATCAAAATGAATGCCATCACCGAGTGGGCGGCTTTGCCGGCCACCGAAATGTTTTTGCGTGACAACCGCAACGACAGTGACTTCTCGGCGTTCATGTCCATTTGGTTTTTTGAAGAACAGAAACACGCGCTGGTGCTGATCGAGTATTTGCGCCGCTTCCGCCCCGACATGGTGCCCACCGAAGAAGAGCTGCACGCCGTGCGTTTTGAGTTTGATCCAGCCCCGGCCTTGGAGACTTTGATGCTGCACTTTTGCGGCGAAATCCGTCTGAACCACTGGTACCGCCGAGCGGCCCAATGGCATAGCGAGCCGGTCATCAAAGCGATTTACACGACTCTCAGCCAAGACGAAGCCCGGCACGGCGGCGCGTACCTGAAGTACATGAAGCGCGCCATCAATAATTTCGGCCTGGAAGCCAAAGCGGCGTTTGCCAAAGTGGGTGTTCTGATGGGCAGTGCCCGGCGCACTACGCAAGCCTTGCACCCGACCAATTTGCATGTCAACAAAGCCATGTTCCCCCGGGACACCGTCCAAAGCCGGCTGCCCAATCCGCAGTGGCTGGACCACTGGTTGGATCATCAAATCCACTTTGACGCCGCGTGGGAGGGCAAGGTGGTGGAGCGCATCCTGCACAACCTGAGCCTGCTCATGGAGCGCAGCTTTGCGACGGTGCAAGAGCTCAACAAATACCGCAAAGAGTTGGCCGCTGAATTGCAGCGTGAAATCAGTGCCAGCGCGGGTCCGCGCGGCGCTGCATGAAGCCGGTGGCTGCACAGACCCCTTCTGATAGCGCCATCGCGCAACCCGCTTTTCTGCACAAGCTCGCCGATGCCAAGGGCTGTGCCCACAGCCTTGCGGCGCTGCCGCGACCCTGGGTGTTTACCAACGGTGTGTTTGATGTGCTGCACCGCGGCCATGTGGTGTATCTGGCGCAAGCGCGCGCGCTGGGGGGCAGCCTGGTGGTGGCGCTCAATACCGATGCTTCGGCGCGCCGCCTGGGCAAAGGCCCCGACCGCCCTTTGAACAACGAGATGGACCGTGCCATGGTGATCGCTGCGCTGGGCGCGGTTGACCTGGTGACCTGGTTTGATGAAGACACCCCCGAGGCCCTGATCGGCCAATTGCGCCCTGACATCCTGGTCAAGGGCGGGGACTACGACATGCAAACTTTGCCCGAGACTGCTTTGGTGCAGTCCTGGGGCGGCAGCGCTTTGGCCTTGCCTTTTGTCAAAGGCTACTCAACAACGGCCTTGGTGAAAAAAATCCGGGCTTAGCGTGTCTGCGCGATCCAGCGGCGCTTCTCCAGCTCGAGTTTGGTGCTGATCAGCTCCAGGCGCACTTGGGCAATTTCCAATAGCGTTCCCCTCGCGGGCGCATACTCGTCGCCCTGTTCCGCTTTGGCCACGCCCCCATGCCCCGTACTCTCACGCTCAGCGATTTTGATTTCGCGCTTCCGCCCGATTTGATCGCGCAGCATCCGGCAAAGCAGCGCAGCAGTGCGCGGCTGCTGGATGCCCGCGAGCCTGCCTTGGCGGACCGCGTCTTCCACGAGCTGCCCGGCCTGCTGCGTTCCGGGGATTTGTTGGTGCTCAACGACACGCGGGTCATGAAGGCGCGCTTTTTTGGTGAAAAGGCCAGCGGCGGCAAGTTGGAAATCCTGGTGGAGCGGGTGCTGGCTGGCAACCAGGTAGCGGCGCATTTGCGGGTGAGCAAAAAGCCTGCGCCGGGCGACTCCGTGGCGCTGCACACTGCGCCCGGTCAGGCGGACGGCCTGCGCGCGACGCTTTTGGGTCGCTGGCCCGATGCGAACGGGCCGCTGTTCCGTTTTGTGCTTTCCAACGACGCTGGCGATGACCCTTACACGCTGATGGAGCGCCATGGCCATATGCCTTTGCCGCCCTACATTGCACGCCAGCAGGATGGCGCGGACCCGGATGCCGAAGAAGACGCGCAGCGCTACCAGACGGTATTCGCTACCAACCCGGGTGCGATTGCCGCGCCCACGGCTGCGCTGCATTTTGATGAGGCGTTGCTGGCGCAACTCGAGGCCATGGGCGTGCAGCGCGCACATCTGACCTTGCATGTCGGCGCGGGCACCTTTCAACCGGTCAAAACTGAAAATCTGGCTGAGCACCGCATGCACAGCGAGTGGTACCAGGTGCCACAAGCCACTCAAGACGCGATTGCCGCCTGCCAGGCGCGCGGAGGGCGGGTTGTGGCGGTGGGCACGACCACGGTGCGCACTTTGGAGAGCTGGGCTGCGAGCGGCGCGGCCAGCGGCGACACCAGCATCTTCATCACGCCGGGCTTTGCGTTTCGGCTGGTGGATGTGTTGATTACCAACTTCCATCTACCCAAGTCAACCTTGCTGATGCTGATCAGCGCCTTTGCAGGCTACGAGCCGGTGATGGCTGCCTACCGCCACGCGATTGAACAGCGCTACCGATTTTTTAGTTACGGCGACGCCATGCTGTTGGCTCGCGGCGCGAACTAGTCGGCGACCCTCAGGCGCCGGGTTTGGCCTGGTAGCGCACGCCGGGCAGCCCCTGGTAGTCCACGTCCTGCGTCCAGAAGCTGGCGCCAAACTCCAAGGCCATGCTGTACATCGCCGCGTCGGCCATGGCCAGTTTGTGCTGCGCCGCGATGCGGGAGGCTGCAACGGCGCGGGCGTCGGTCAAGTCCAGCACGCTGCCCAGGCGCATTACGTCCAGGCAACGGTTCACCAGGTCGGCGGGCAGGCTGCGGCTGAGAACCCTGTGCACTTCGAAGAGCGCAATGGTGGGGACCAATAGGTGGTTGCGGTCTTCTATGGCGATGGCAAACAAATCTGCACGGGGCGTGTCTTGCAGGTACTCAACCCAGCCCGAGGAGTCGACCAGGTTCACTTAAAACTCCCGGTCTGGTTCTTTTTCGGGTTCGATGTCCCCAAGGTCATAGCCTTTCAGCATTCCCCGGTAGGCGCTCATGGGCAGCTCGGGCTTAATCACCAGCTCGTTGCCGCGCAGCTCAAAATGGATGTGTGAGCCCGCGCTGATCCCCAGCTTGGCGCGCATCGCGGCGGGCAGGGTGACCTGCCCCTTGCTGGAAACGATGGCTTGTACGTCTGCAATTTCTGACATTCTGACTCCTTTACTTTGTGGAAAGTAAAGCAAAGCATAAAGTAAACCGACAGCATCCGTCAACCCGCCCGCCTAGAATTCCCGCATGTTGAAGTTTGACGTTCTTGCCCGTGACCCGCCCAGCGCGGACGGCAGCTACTTGGGCAGCCACGCCCGCCGGGGGCGCGTGACGCTGAACCACGGGGTGGTGGAGACGCCGGTGTTCATGCCGGTGGGCACCTATGGCACGGTCAAGGGCGTGATGCCGCGCAGCCTGGACGAGATGGGCGCGCAGATTATTTTGGGTAACACCTTTCACCTGTGGATGCGCCCGGGCCTGGACGTGCTGCGCCAGTTCGGTGGTCTGCATGCTTTTGAGAAATGGGACAAACCCATACTCACCGATTCGGGTGGCTTTCAGGTCTGGAGCCTAGGGGCGATGCGCAAAATCAGCGAAGAGGGCGTGCACTTTGCCTCGCCCGTGAACGGCGACAAGCTATTTTTGACGCCCGAAGTCAGCATGCAGATCCAGACCGCGTTGAACTCCGATATTGCGATGCAGTTCGACGAATGCACCCCCTATTTATCGGTGGAGGCCGCTACCAAAGGCCAGGTGACGACGCAAGCTGAGGCGCGCTCCTCCATGCTCTTGAGCCTGCGCTGGGCCGAGCGCTGCAAGACCGAGTTTGCCCGCCTGGCCAACCCCAACGCCTTGTTCGGCATCGTGCAAGGCGGCATGTTTGAGGACCTGCGCGAGGAGTCACTGGCAGGCCTGGAGGCGCTGGACTTTCCCGGTATCGCCGTAGGTGGCCTGAGCGTGGGCGAACCCAAGGAAGACATGTTGCGGCTTTTGCGCCATATCGGCCCGCGCCTACCCGCGCACAAGCCGCATTACCTGATGGGCGTGGGCACGCCAGAAGACCTGATTGCCGGCGTGCAAAACGGCATTGATATGTTTGACTGCGTGATGCCCACCCGCAACGCGCGCAACGGTACCTTGTTCACCCGGTTTGGTGATTTGAAGATCCGCAACGCCCGCCATAAAACCGACCCGCAACCATTGGATTCCACCTGCACCTGCCACGCCTGCGCCGGCACCTCCGGCGTGCCGTGGGCGCAGGGTGGGCGCGCCGGTTTCAGCCGCGCTTATTTGCACCATTTAGATCGTTGCGGCGAAATGCTGGGACCCATGCTGGCCAGCATCCACAACCTGCATTACTACGTGAACCTGATGCGTGAAGTTCGTGGCGCGTTGGAGGCCGGGCGGTTTGCTGACTTTGTCGCCAGCTTCCACGCCGCGCGTGGGCAAGGTGTGTAGTGCGCACCCTGTGCACGCTGCTTTGCTACACTGGACAATATGTTTATTCACCGTATCAGCATCACAGGTTGTAGCGACCGAGGAGCCTGGCCCTGGCGGTCTGTGCCGTAGTTCGCAAGCCCGGTCTCTGCAACCAGCGCAGACCGCACATACGGCGGCGGATCCCCATCCGCTCACACCCCATTCCTCTGGTCTCCGCTCGGTGCAAAAACGCATCTACGGCGACCCTGAACTTGCAAAGGCCTGGCTACCGTGACCACTGAGACCGAATTTCAAACCCTGGCTGCCCAGGGCTTCAACCGCATACCGCTATTGGCGCAAGCGTTTGCCGACCTGGAGACGCCGCTTTCGCTCTATCTCAAGCTCACCGATAACGCACCTTTTAGTTTTTTGCTGGAGTCGGTCGTTGGTGGCGAGCGCTTTGGCCGCTACAGCTTCATCGGTCTGCCGGCGCACACTTTTTTGCGCAGCAGCGGCTTTGGTGCGCAGGCGCGCACCGAGGTCGTGACCGATGGCGCCGTTGTCGAAACCTCAGAGCGCAATCCGCTGGACTTCATTGCCGATTACCAAACCCGTTTCAAGGTTGCGCTGCGCCCGGGCTTGCCGCGTTTTTGTGGCGGTCTGGCAGGCTATTTTGGCTATGACGTGGTGCGTTACATCGAGAAAAAGCTGGAGGCGACTTGCCCGCCCGATGAACTGCATTGCCCCGACATCCTGCTGCTGCAATGCGAAGAATTGGCGGTGATTGACAACCTGTCGGGCAAGCTGCATTTGATTGTGTATGTGGACCCGACAACGCCGCACGCCTTTGCCCATGGGACTGCGCGATTGGCCACGCTCAAAGCGCAACTCAGCCAGGCGGTACGCGTGCCGCCGGTGGTGCCCGGCCCGGCGCAGCCGGCCCAGCGCGACTTTGCCAAAGCCGATTACCTGGCCGCTGTGTTGCGCGCCAAGGAATTGATTGCAGGGGGTGACTTCATGCAGGTGCAAGTCGGGCAGCGCATCAAAAAGCCCTATACCGCTGCGCCCTTGAGTCTGTACCGCGCACTGCGTTCGCTCAATCCCAGCCCCTATATGTATTACTACAACTTCAGCGGTGCCAGTGCGGATGCCAGCGCCGACTTCCATGTGGTGGGGGCCAGCCCCGAGATATTGGTGCGCCAGGAATCGGTCATGGCCGCCGATGGCCCGGCCACCAAAGTCACCATCCGCCCGCTGGCCGGCACGCGCCCGCGTGGTGTGACGCCGGAGCTGGATCTGGCAGCGGAGGCCGAGCTCGTCGGAGACCCCAAAGAGCGCGCCGAGCACGTGATGCTGATTGACCTGGCGCGCAACGACATTGGGCGTATCGCCCAGACCGGCTCGGTCAAAGTGACCGATGCGTTTTGCGTGGAGCGCTACAGCCATGTGATGCATATCGTGAGCAATGTTGAGGGCTTGCTGAACCCGGGCATGCGCAATATGGACGTGCTGCGCGCTACCTTTCCGGCCGGCACACTGACCGGTGCGCCCAAAGTGCACGCCATGGAAGTGATCGACCAGCTCGAGCCCACCAAGCGCGGCATTTACGGCGGTGCTTGCGGGTATCTGAGCTATGCCGGTGACATGGACGTGGCAATTGCGATCCGCACCGGCATTGTGAAAAACCAGACGCTGTATGTGCAGGCGGCAGCCGGCGTAGTGGCCGACAGCGTGCCGGAAATGGAATGGGCAGAGACCGAGCACAAGGCGCGTGCGCTGCTGCGCGCGGCCGAGTTGGTTGAACAAGGATTGGAGTGACTGAGATGGACGCCGACAGATTATTGACAGTGCAGCACTGCGAAACCATGGTGCAGGTGCGCAGTTGTATCGATGCGATTGATGAGCAGGTGGTTGCGCTGCTGGCTGCGCGCAGTGGCTATATCGCGCAGGCCGCGCGCATCAAACAGCGCGCGGATCAAATTGTGGATCTGGAGCGTGTGGAGTACATCGTGCACAGGATGCGTGACGCCATGATCGCGCGTGCTGCGCCGCCCGATATTGCCGAGGCGACGTACCGCTCGCTGATTGGTGCCTCGATTGCGTTTGAGCATCAGGAATTCGCGCGGTTGCGCGCGGGAGACCAAGCATGAAACTGCTGATGATCGACAACTACGACAGTTTTACCTACAACATCGTCCAGTATTTCGGCGAGCTCGGTGCCGAAGTGGAGGTGTTTCGCAATGACGAAATCACCCTGGATGGCATTGCGCAGCGCGCGCCGGATAGGCTGGTGGTCTCGCCGGGGCCATGCTCGCCCAACGAGGCGGGGATTTCGGTTTCTGCCATCCGCCACTTCATGGGCCAGTTGCCGATTTTGGGCGTGTGTCTGGGCCACCAAAGCATTGGCGCGGCCTTGGGCGGCACGATTGTGCGGGCGCAGACTTTGATGCACGGCAAAACCAGCGTCATCACGACTACGCAGGAAGGCGTTTTTACCGGGCTGCCGCCGCAGTTCACGGTCAACCGTTACCACTCGCTGGCCATTGAGCGCAGCAGCTGCCCCCAAGAGCTGGCAGTAACGGCCTGGACCGATGATGGTGAAATCATGGCGGTACGCCACACCGGCTTGGCGCATCCGGTGCGCATGGAAGGCGTGCAGTTTCACCCCGAGAGCATCCTGACCGAGCACGGCCATGCGATGCTGAAGAACTTTTTGAACTGAAGGACATCCGATGACCGCCATCGTTGATTTGCGCAGCGACACCGTGACCCGTCCTACGCCCGGCATGCGCCAGGCCATGTTGCATGCCGAGGTTGGCGACGATGTTTTTGGTGACGACCCGACCGTGAATGCCTTGCAAGAGCGCATCGCCGCGATGACCGGCAAACAGGCGGCGCTGTATTTGCCGACGGGAACGCAGAGCAATTTGTGCGGCCTGCTGGCGCACTGCCAACGCGGCGAGGAATACATCGTCGGCCAATTGGCCCATACCTACCGCTATGAAGGCGGCGGTGCCGCGGTCCTGGGCAGCATCCAGCCCCAGCCTTTGCTGATGGACGCGCAGGGCCGCATGGCGCTGGGCGATATCGCGGCGGCGATCAAGCCGGACGACGCCCACTTCGCCCGGACCCGATTGCTGTGTCTGGAAAACACCTGGAACGGCAACGTGATGCCGCATGAGTATCTGACCGACGCGGCTGCGCTGGCGCGCGCGCAGGGCCTCTCTGTGCACCTGGACGGCGCCCGGGTATTCAATGCCGCAGTTGCCAATGCGGGTGAGGGCGGCGACCCGCTGGCGGCGCTGCGGCAGATGACGGATGTTTTTGACAGCGTGTCCGTGTGTTTCAGCAAAGGGCTGGGCGCGCCTATGGGCTCGGCGCTGTGCGGCTCCACGGAACTGATTGGCCGCGCGCACCGTGTCCGCAAGATGACTGGCGGCGGCTTGCGCCAGGCCGGCGTGGTTGCTGCAGCGGCTTTGTATGCGTTGGACCACCATGTTGATCGCCTGCGGCAGGACCACGCCATGGCCCAGCGCTTGGCGGCCGGCTTGCAAGATCTGCCTGGTCTTTCGGTGCGCTCGGCGCAGACCAACATCGTATTTTTGGATGTGAGCGAGGGCCGCGGCCCGGCCTTGCTGGCTCACCTCAAGGCCGCTGGTGTATTGGCTACCGGCATGCTCGGCTTGCGCTTCGTGACCCACCTGGATGTCGATGCTGAGGCCATCGACCGCGCCATTACCGCCATCCGCGACTTCATTGAAAAGCACTAATTTTTGCAGGATACCGCCCCATGTCCCACGCCATCACCATCACGCCGCAGGAAGCGCTGCAGCGCACCATCGAGCACCGCGAAATTTTTCACGACGAAATGCTGCACCTCATGCGCCAGATCATGGCGGGTGAAGTGTCCCCCGTGCTGTTGGCCGCGCTGATGACCGGCCTGCGCGTCAAAAAAGAAACCATTGGGGAAATTACCGCTGCGGCGCAGGTCATGCGCGAGTTCTCCACCAAGGTGGAGGTGGCTGACACGGCGCACCTGGTGGACATTGTGGGAACCGGGGGCGACGGCTCGCATACCTTCAACATCTCGACTTGCGCCATGTTTGTGGCTGCCGCCGCAGGCGCCAAAGTCAGCAAGCACGGCGGGCGCAGCGTCAGCAGCAAAAGCGGTAGCGCCGATGTACTGGAGGCTTTGGGGCTGAATATCAACCTCTCCCCTGCGGCGATTGCCCAATGTATTGCGCAGCAGGGCGTGGGCTTTATGTTCGCGCCGAATCACCACCCGGCGATGAAAAACGTAGCACCGGTGCGGCGTGAGCTCGGTGTGAAAACCATGTTCAACATCCTGGGTCCGTTGACGAACCCGGCAGGTGCGCCCAACATTCTGATGGGCGTGTTCCACGCCGATCTGGTCGGCATCCAGGTGCGCGCCTTGCAGCGCTTGGGTGCCCAGCACGCGCTGGTGGTTTACGGGCGCGACGGCATGGACGAGGTGAGTCTGGGCGCATCTACCTTGGTGGGTGAACTCAAAGACGGTGTGGTTAGCGAATACGAGATTCACCCCGAAGATTTCGGCCTGGTGATGGCCAGCAGCCGGGCGCTCAAAGTACACACGGCCCAGGAATCCAAAGCAATGCTGTTGGGCGTGCTGGACCAAGTGCCCGGACCCGCCGCCGACATCGTAGTGCTCAATGCCGGGGCTGCGCTGTATGCCGCCAATGTGGCGCCGGATATCGCCGCAGGCATGGTGTTGGCCCGCGAGGCCATTGCCAGTGGAGTGGCCCGCGCCAAGTTGGACGCGCTGGTGACCTTGTCACAGACTTTGGCTACGGCCTGATCACGCATTGGATTTGTACATGTCGGACATTTTGGAAACCATCGTTGCGGTCAAACACCAGGAGGTGGCGGCCGCGCGCAAACGCAAATCCCTCGAGGCGGTACGTCAAGACGCCGAGTCCCGCGTATTGACCCGTGATTTTTTGGGTGCGATTCGCGACAAGGTGGCAGCCGGTCAGCCGGCCGTAATTGCCGAGATCAAAAAGGCCAGCCCCTCCAAAGGCGTGTTGCGCGAGGACTTTATCCCCGCCGATATCGCGCAAAGCTATGCCGAATACGGCGCGGCCTGTTTGTCTGTGCTGACTGATGTGCAGTTTTTCCAGGGCAGCGCGGACGCACTCAAGCAGGCGCGCGCCTCCTGCCATTTGCCGGTGCTGCGCAAAGACTTCATGGTCGACGCTTATCAAATTTATGAATCCCGGGCCATGGGCGCCGATTGCATTTTGTTGATTGCCGCCTGCTTGGACGATGCGCGCATGCGCGACTTCGAGGCGATTGCGCATGGGCTTGGCATGGCGGTACTGGTAGAGGTCCACGACGCGGCCGAGATGGAGCGCGCCTTGCAGCTCGCCACGCCGCTGATCGGCGTCAACAACCGCAATCTCAAAACTTTCGAGGTGTCGCTAGACACCACCTTGAACTTGCGCGCGCAGGTCGGACCGCCGCGCACCATTGTGACCGAAAGCGGTATCCGCAGCCGCGATGACGTGCTGCGCTTGGGCGCTGCCGGTGTGGGCGCGTTTCTGGTGGGTGAAGCCTTTATGCGGGCAGCTGAACCGGGGCAGGCGCTGGCGGAGTTGTTTTTCCCGGCGCCGTGACTGCGTCTGAGGCGTCCCCGCAGCCGGACTATCTGCGTGCTACGGCCGCGCAACTGCTGACGGAATGGGCGGTCTACGGCCACTACTACCGCGCCCGTATTGGCCCGGGGTCGGACGCGCCGATCGAAGATTTGCGTGATCGCCTGGAGATAGCTCCGCACGGATGGCCACTGGCCGATGTGGACGCCCGCGAGCCCGATCTGCTCGTGATCATGATGAACCCGGGCGCATCCAAGCCGCTGCAAGCGCTTTGGGATGCGGACAACCCAGGTGGCCTGGTTCCCGCTCAGCCCGACCGGACCCAGTACCAAATCATGCGCCTCTTGCGGGCGGCGCAGGCATTGGGCCTGACCTGGCGGCATGCCCGGGTATTCAACCTGAGCGATTTGCGTACGCCCAAAAGTGCAGAAATGCTTGCCAAATTGAATTTTTACGGACCGTATGACGGCCACAGCCTTTTCTCTGCTGCCCGTCAGGCGGAGTGCACGCGCTGGTTTGCGTCTCACGACACTCCGGTTCTGTGCGGCTGGGGTTTGAACCCGGGTTTGTCGGATTTGGCCGCGCGCGCGCTGCTGGCAGTCGCGGGCCATCCGGTCTTAGGTTTGTCGGAGGATGGCCTGCGTTTCCGCCACCCCTTGCCGCAAACCCAAAATTTGCAGCAACAGTGGTTGTTGGCGATGGCGGACCAAATCGGTGCATTTTCAAGGACTTAGGATCGATACAACAAGCAAGCTGGCGTCCATACAAAGAAAAATGGCATAATCTTCGGCTCACGATTGGAGAGGTGGCCGAGTGGTTAATGGCAGCAGACTGTAAATCTGCCCTCTTACGAGTACGCTGGTTCGAATCCAGCCCTCTCCACCAGTGCCAGCTTTTTGAGCGGGGTTCGTATAGTGGTAATACCTTAGCCTTCCAAGCTAAAGCGAGGAGTTCGATTCTCCTACCCCGCTCCATTTTCATCGATGGAGCGGTCAAGATTTTCGAGGGAAAACCCGGTTTTCCCTTATGCCCATTTGGCTCAGTGGTAGAGCACTCCCTTGGTAAGGGAGAGGTCGCGGGTCCGATTCCCGCAATGGGCACCACGGATGGGATCCCTGCGGGGGTCGGTATGTGTATGTAGGTAGCGCATGGCGCGCACGGAATGTTTGAACCAGTAACTATTGGAGTCCGAGAATGGCAAAAGAGAAATTCGCCCGCACCAAGCCCCACGTGAACGTGGGCACGATTGGCCACGTTGACCACGGCAAGACCACCTTGACCGCGGCCATCACCACCGTG
>Ga0209356_1000527_pt1 | contig 14974 bp, 21 predicted proteins | sample LauGreFaBDMM15SN_2_FD_188213 | JGI IMG/M metagenome (GOLD analysis project Ga0209356, IMG submission 188213) | Freshwater lake microbial communities from Lake Michigan, USA - Fa13.BD.MM15.SN (SPAdes) (version 2) | ecosystem: Environmental > Aquatic > Freshwater > Lake | place: Lake Michigan, USA...
CTTGTAATCTCTCCTTACAAAGATTTGGCAGGAACTGGCGACGACCAGCCGACATTACCGCAGGTCAGAGGGTACTTACCAAGATTGGAAACGTTTGTCCGGTCGAATCTGTCTTACGGCCCCCAGGTTGCACAGTGGGCAGAAAGGCACCAAAACATTTGTCTGTTTGATTGGCAAGTTCGTGCTTTGACTGGTCAACTTAGCCACGACGAAAACGGCGACCTTTTATTCCGTGAATCTTTATGCAGTACAGCTCGACAAAATGGTAAGAGCCAAGGCGGTTTGTGTCCCTTGATTGGATGGTGGCTTACTGACTTTGCCAGGCTTCGAGGCACGCCTCAGAATGTGTTGTCGGTCGCTAACCGTTTGGATCGTGCCGAAAGCATTTTCAATTTGTTGGCACCAATCCTTGTTGAAACATTCGGTGCCAAAGCAATGCGTACGTTTGGGCGTAAGTCGGTCACAATGCCCGATGGTTCTATGTGGGAAGTAAGAGCTGCAAGCCCGAATTTGCATGGTGGATCGTATGACCTGATCGTGGTGGACGAACTTTTCAACGTCTCCGAATCCTGTTTATCAGAGGCCCTGCGTCCTTCACAGATTGCACGCAAGTCACCTTTGCTGAGTTGCTGGAGCACAGCTGGCGACGAGTCCAGTAAAGCGATGATTCATATGCGAGAAACTGCTATTTCTGAACTTGAAAAAGGCGAGCCTTCACGGTTGTATTTTGCTGAATGGTCTATCGGTGATCGGGACTGGCGTGACCCTGAAAACTGGGGTTACGCAAACCCTGCTCTTGGTAAAACAATCACAATTGAGGCTTTGCAATCTGTGTCTAAAAAAGATTCGTTTATGCGTGCCCACCTGAATATGTGGATTAGTTCTCGAGGCAGTTGGTTGGAAGAAGGCGTCTGGGCTTCATGTAAAACTGATGATCCGATGCCTGCCGGCGGCGTGCTGGCCGTAGAAATGAGCATGGACACCAACCGTTATGTTGGCGTAAGATCGTCAATGTTTGATGGGATTGTGCACACTCATGTCGAGTTCATCGTTGACAACGAAACAGCACTGTGGTCTGAGATTGATCGAGTCATGGCCGACAAGCTTGTTGCCCTGGCTATCACCCCAACTCTTGAGATTCACGCACCACTGAACTTGCGTCGCCGTATGACTGTGGTCGGTCAAGCCGAAATGTTGAAGTGGACTGGCATTGCACAAAAGATGATTATTGAAGGCCGTGTTAAGCACTCTGGTCAAGTCAGTTTGTCAGAGCACGTATGTCGAAGCGTCCTTGTCAAAACTGGTATGGGCGTAATGATCTCGCACAAGTCAAGTCCAGGCCCTATCGAGTTGGCGAAGTGTGCAGTGTGGGGCATTGCGTTATCAAGCAAGTATCAGAATCGGGCTAAACCCATGATGGTAGTACGGTGAACTAATATCGGCGATGTGTCGGTGGGGTCGTCGGGGCCCCATCGGCATCCCCCTGCAAAGGAAAACTAATGGGATTATTTAGCAAAAAAGAAGTCACAAAGGCTGCAATTAGTCCTATTCCTGAGGAATCAGTAGCCGCTGCAGTTGGGACAAATTACTACCGACAGAACAAAGCACCAAACACGATCGGCAGTTGGTATACCTACCAGTCTGGGCTAGCTCGTAATCGTGCCATTTCTGTGCCTGCGATCAGTCGAAGTCGTGACCTTATGGCTTCAGTGTTGGCAAGCATGGAATTAAAGATGTGCACAGAGATCTGGAACGGTAACGAAATGGAAACCGTCCCGTTGGCACCACGCACCTGGTTGCGCCAACTTGATCCCGAGATGCCTAACTCGTTCTTGTTCCCGTGGATTTTTGACGACCTTTTCTTTTACGGCCGTTGCTTTCTTTACATCACCAGTCGCACAAAAGACGGTTACATGGCAAGTGCCACCCGTTTGCCACAGGGCTCCATTGACACGGCCGACGCTGAGGGTCCGGTGTGGTTCGGTAAAAGCAAAGAGATCTATTTTAACGGTGGAGCTCTTGACCCTGCCGATGTTGTTCAGATCTACAGCCCTACGCAGGGCATGATCTACATGAGCGAACAAACCATTGCTACAGCACTCAAACTTTGCGACGCCCGTTTCCGTAACGCAAGTTCAGCAATTCCAGCAGGCGTACTTAAGCAAACTGGTGGCGAACCGTTATCTGCTGAAGAACTAGGCGCTCTGGCTGAAGCGTTCAATGAGGCTCGAAGCACAAACCAGACTGCAGCTCTAAACGAGTTTTTGACGTACACAGAAACTACGGCCACACCCGACAAAATGTTGCTCATTGATGCAGCCGAATACCAGTCAAAAGAGATCGCTAACTTGTGCAATGTGCCCCCGTATTTGTTGGGTATTTCTACAGGTTCGTACGCATACACAAACAGTGCCGGTGCCAAGTCCGACTTGTGGACCTTCGGATTGTCAATGTATGCACAAGCAATCTCGTCAGCCCTGTCACAGCAGTTGCCTCGAGGCACCTATGTCAAATGGGATGTTGAGAAGTGGCTAGAAATTGACAGTTACATGGAAAAAGAAACAAAAGAAGTTGAAGAAAACACTCAAGAGGAGTTGGCATGATCAGGTTTAGTTCAAACACTTTCGCCGTAGAAGCTGCAGGCCCAGACGGGCAAGAGCGTCGCACCATCACTGGCGTGGCCGTTCAATACAACACTTTTGCAACTGTTTCAGATGGCACCACCGTTTCGTTCGCACCTGGCTCATTGCCCGTTGATGGTCGCCCCCCACGTGTGTACATGTACCACGACAGCACCATGCCAATCGGTTTAGTTAGCGAAAGAGTCGACACAGGCGAACAAATGTTGCTGGCCATGAAGATCAGTGCAACGAGTCTCGGGAATGAAGCCCTCGTGTTAGCAGCTGATGGAGTGATGGAACTAAGTGTTGGCGTAAATCCGACGCAATTCAAATACGACGACAAAGGCAATATGACAGTGTTAGCAGCCGATTGGTCAGAGATCAGCCTTGTCCCACAGGCCGCTTTCTCCGAGTCTATAATTAGTAAAGTTTCGGCGGAAGCGCCACTAGTCGAAGAACTAAAGGAAGAACCAAAAATGGAACTTAGCCCAATCGTTTCTGAAGAAGTCATTGTGCCAACCGCACCGATCTTTGCTCAGCCCAAGCGCGAGTTTGCTATGCCAAGCGCATCCGAAATGCTCGCCGCTTACCACGTCGGTGGCGACACCTGGCACAAAGTGAACGATGCTTTCGTGCAGGCTTCACGCCGTAATCAGACTGCGATTCAAGCAGCAGCTGGTGACATTTTGACCAGCGACACGCCAGGCTTGCTCAGTGTCAGCGTTTTGGGTCCCGTGTTCCAAGACCTTAATTTCGTCCGTCCGGTTGTTAATGCTTTTGGCGCTCGAGCCATGCCGAACACCCCAAGCCGTCAGTTCGTGAGACCTACTATTACAACTCACACGTCAGCGGCCGAACAATCGGGTCAGCTTGACGCAGTGTCGGCCACCACGATGGTTGTCGCTTCGAACACTGTCACCAAGAAAACTGTTGCAGGACAGGTCACCTTGTCACGCCAAGACATTGACTTCACCGATCCTGCAGCAATGCAAGTGGTGTTGAACGATCTCGCCGGTCAAGTGCTTATCAAGACTGACGACATTGCAGCCGACGCACTCGTTTCAGGTGCAACCGCTTCAGGTTCAACTTGGACTGTCACAGCCGCCGATCCATCAGGATTGTTCACCGCCTTGTACGACGCCGCTCGAGAAATTGCGGAAGATTCAAACTTCTTCCCCACCCACTTGTGCGTGTCGCCTGATGTATGGGAGAAGCTCGGTCGTCAGACCGATGCCGACAAGCGTCCTGTGTTTGGTTACAACGCCAACGGCATGATGACCACGAACTCAATCGGTAACGTCTCTGGTATCCAGTACACCAGCATGAACGTTCTTGGTTTGAATGTGGTCGTTGACAACAACTTCGCTTCGGGAACAATGCTTGTGGTTTACGCACCAGGCTTTGAAATCTACGAATCAGGCCCGCAATTGTTGAGCCTTGACAACCCGAGCACCCTCGGCAAGAACCTGAGTATTCACCAGTACTTCGCCACGTTCGTTGCTAAGTCGAGCTTCATTCAGTCAATCACAATCGCCTAACTCTCAGTCCGAAAGGCGGTTAGCCGATCATGGCTGTTTATCAAGTTACTTTCCACCAGCGTTTGGATAACTATGCGGTTGTCCAGACGCTGACGGAACCCGATGTCGCTGTCGGGCAATCAATGACTATTGCTGGGTTAGGTCACGGCCTGAACGGCACGCATGTCATTTACGATCTGCCTGCATACTTGTTTCTTGGTGTCGACTCTGAAGGTGACCTCATTTTTGATGTCAACCAGCCGATACCAAACCAAGTTCTTTACTACGACGAAGACGCCGATCTAGGTCGTAGTGCCGCTATCCCTCAAGGGACTTTGACTTACACCGAGACTTGTACTTGGGTCACAGGGCCACAGATCGCTACCTATCTCGGCATCACTACCGCTGGTGACGAAACTGCTTTCTTGGTTCAGGTTGCTTCAGCTGCAAACAGTTTCTGTTTTCGTAGACGTCAGGAGTCCGGCTACACCGACTCGCTAACTACTTCACCTGGTGGAGATGTCACCCTCGGCGTTTTGATGTATGGCTCTGCCTTGTATCGACAAAGAGGAAGTGTTGATCAGTTCGCTAGTTTTACAGATATGGCGTCAGCGCCCGTTGTAGGGCTCTCAGGGCTCGTCAAACAGTTGTTAGGCATCAGCAGACCACAGGTCGCCTAAAATGGCTTACACCGACTTTCTGAATGAGGCGCTAGATGATCTCGTCACTACTCTCCAAACTATTTCGGGTTTGCGTGTTGTTAACGATCCTCGGAACATTGCTCCACCTTGCGCTTTTGTTGATGCTCCGACCATCGAGTCGTGGAACGGCAACATTGTCAAAATGTCGTTCCCAGTCACGCTCATCAGCAACGGCCCAGGCAACCTTGACGCCCTACGCCAGCTCTTGTCACTCACGGCCGAGTTGGTCACGAAAGACATTTCGGTAATGAGTGCTAACCCTAAAGTTGTTTCGGTTGGCGGCGCTGATTATGCCGGATACGAATTGATTATTCCCCTACAAGCACAGGATTCATGATGGACAGATATGTAATTACAAGTACTCGAGTCGGTGAAATTGGCACAGCGTTTGTTGCTGGTCCGTCCGACGATATTGATTGGTTGATCGCTGGTGGTTTCATTCAGCGTTCCGACACTCACCCGAGTAAGAGTGCTAAATTAGCCAAGAAGCCCGACGCAACCGATTCTCAGGAGTAAATCATGGCCACGTCGACTTACCTATCCAATCCGATTGTCTCTATCGGTGCTGTTGATATTTCTGATCAGTGCACGAGCGCAAACTTGTCGCAGAAGATTATGGCTTTGTCTGACAATGCCTTCGGTTCGACTGCTACAAGTTTCACGGCAGGGTTGCAGGACAACACCTTGACCTTGGAGCTCTACTGGAGCACAGCCAGCTCAGAGACTTACGCAACTTTCAAAGCCCTTGTCGGCACAAAGATTGCGTCCGTAACCATCAAGGGAACTTCGGCCGCTACTAGCGCCACAAACCCCCTAGGCACCCTAACCAATGGGTATCTTGAAGAATTACCAGTGATCTATTCGCTTGGAGAGCTCAGCCGTTGCACCATAGTTCTGCGTGGAGGCTCGTTCGCCTGGACTGAAGTCTGATCTAACCAAAAGTTCCTTTTCAATAACAAAGGCCCTCGGGCCCTACTGGAAACAGTTAGTTGAAAAGGTCGCACTCGACACAACAGAAAAGGACCCGACATGAAACTAACGATCCGTTTTGACATTGGTCAAGGACCAGCAACGATCACAAGCACTTTGGCAACACTCGTTGCTTGGGAACGCCGTTTCAAAATGAAAACCAGTGACCTTGCCGACAACTTCGGTATGGAAGATATGGCGTTTATGGCTTGGTATACAGCCAAAATCCAAACTGATCACGGACAAACAATTCCGGTTGAGTTTGATTCGTTTGTTAACAAGCTTGTAGAAATTGAGATTGTGAGCACTGCGTCCTCAAACCCTACGAAAGCGGATCACACCGCCACTCTCTAGCGCAACTTTTGGTCATTACAGGCTGGTGGCCACCTGGTATAGACTTTGACTCGGACGACCTCTCGACAGTCGCCACGATTCTTAAGGAGAGGTGAACCATGTCAATGCAAATACAGGGACTTGAGTCCACCTTGAAAGTTCTTAAGACTGTGCAACCTGAAGTGCAAAAGCAGTTCTTTAAGGACGCTAAGAAGATTCTTAAGCCTGTTGTTGATGAGGCAAAGAAGTTGTATCCGTATGGAGACCCAACTAAAAAGAATGGTTCTTGGCCGTCTGGTATGAGTCGCACTTGGGCACCTGGTGGCAGACCGTTGTTTCCCTATTTGCAAAGCACTGCTATTCGAGGCGTAAAAATTGAGACGTCATTGTCAAAGAAAAAAGATGCCGTTCTCAGTCTTGTGAATAAGGATGCTGCAGCTTCAATTGTGGAGTTCGCCGGCACGAATCCAAACCGCCTTGCCGATGCTCTGAATGGCTGGTCAGAAAAGCCTCGAGTTATGTGGCGTGCATACGAAAACAATGCTGGTCAGGTTGAGTCGCAAATGAAAGTTTCGGTTGATGAAGTAATGGCACTTATTAACCAGGTAACGAAAACGGTGGTGGTCTAATGGCTATTCGAATCCCAATTATTACCGACCTGCAAGATAAAGGGATCAGGGACGCTAAGACAGCCTTCGGTAACTTTAAGACTGCAGTTAGCAATGCTGAAGGCGGTTTAGGAAAATTCAAGGCTGGCTCAAAAGCCGCATTTGATGGGGTCAAAGCGCAGGCAGGCAACATGGCGCTTATGGCCGGCACTGCTATTGCAACGTTTGCCATTAAGGCCATTGGAGACTTTCAAGACCTAGCGATTGCTGCAGGCAAATTTAGTGATGCCACAGGGCTAACGGTTGAGGATGCTTCAAAGTTCATGGAAGCGGCCGGCGACATCGGCGTGCCAGTTGACAAATTGGAAGGTGCTATCGGTCGTCTCAATCGGACCATTGGTGCGGACCCTGACAAAGTTCGTGACCTTGGCGTGGACCTCGTTTATTTGAACGACGGTTCGTTAGACGTCAACGAAACATTCTTAAACACTATTGATCGCATTAAAGCCATTAAGGACCCTGCAGAAAAAGCCAAGGTTGCCGCACAGCTACTTGGCAAAGGCTGGCAGGACATGGCCGAACTTATCGAGTTAGGTGCCGACGATTTAAGAGCTTCACTTGACAGTGTTGACGATTCAAAAATCATTGACAAAGAAGAAGTTGATAAAGCCAAAAACTATCGGGCCGCTATGGACAACCTCAAAGATTCATTTGAGAAAATGGCTATCAACCTTGGCGAGCGTTTACTCCCTAAAGTCGCTGAATTGCTTGATTTATTGGCAAAACTGCCTGGTGCGTTGCGTGGTGCTGGTGGCGTCGTTGAAGATGCTTTCTCGGATGCAGACTTAGCAGAAATGGGCAACGAAGCCGCAGCTGCACGAATTGAGTTTAAAGCCCTTGCCGATATGTACGGAGGCTATTACGCCAGTCGAGTACAAGGCGCCAAAGACGACACTTACAAACTTGAACAAGAAATGCTTGATCTTGAAGAAGCAACAACTGCAACTGAAGAAGCATTTCAAAATCTTAAAAACGAATTGAAACTGGAAAGTTCAGTTGCAGACGCAAAAGGAATGCTGGAGCAACTTAAAGAAAAAGCCGTTGAAGCGTTCAGCGGTGCTGACGGTGCTTTAGGTGAATACGAACAAGGGCTCATTGATGCCAAATTAAAGATCCTTGATATTGCCGAAACTATTGCGTTGACTGATTCGGACAAGAACAAGATTCGAGTTCTTGTTGATACTGGTCAACTTGAAAAAGCATTGTCAATGATTGAAGCAATTGGTAACACCGAGAAATTTAAGAAGTTGTATGGCAATGTAAGTGATCCGTTTGCGGCGATTGCTGGCGCAGGACAATTTGACTTTTCGGGTTTGCAGTTCCGTGCGGAAGGCGGTCCGGTCATGTCGGGCAGTTCCTACATTGTCGGCGAGCGTGGCCCTGAATTGTTTACGCCTGGCACGTCTGGAATGATTACGCCTAACCATGCGATGGGCGGTAACAACATCACGATCAACGTCAACGGAGGCGACCCAAGCGCAGTAGTTGACTCGTTACGTAAATATATGCAACTTCACGGAGCTGTACCTATTCGCATCGGCGGAGCCTGATGCCTTACACGACGCCAGTAGTTTCCTATTCGGCAACGATTGACGGGACTTATACTGCTTTGACTGGCGTCCAGTCCGCGGTCATTACACGCGGACGGCAACGGTTCCAAGACCCACCACAACCGCTTAGCCTTAGTTTAGAATTAATACCTGCTACTAGCTACGCGTTACCTTTAGCGCGTGGACAGTTTATTGATGTTCGCGCTACGTCGTCGGCTAGTTCAGACGGCTATTTCCAAGGGCAGATTATCGAAGTTAAACGCGAGTACGCGATACCGTTTAACAGTGTTACAGGAGCAGCACCTGCAGACCGCATAACCATAGAAGCCGTCGGCGCTATCGGACAGTTATCTCAAAACATTTTCACTAATAATTCTTTCTTAAACCAACTGGCGAGCGTCAGGTTAAGCACAGCTGCAGGAAATGCCGGCGTGAAGTCTTATGAAGTGCAAAACGACGTGATCCGTTGCTCGGCATTAACTTACAGCGGCTCATCGTTTGACCTCATGAATGAAGTTTTACGACAGCTGCAATATGAGGCATTTGAGATAGATCAAAACCGTTCTAGCGTTTACCCAAGACTCGCTGCAGGTTTCTCGCCGACCGGCTTCCAATGGTCTACACCGCTAGCGTTTAGCGATGCTGGGACAGTCGGAGCGGAAAAGTTTTCCGACATTAAGTATCTAACTTCAGTCCGAGACAGTTTTACTCAAGTAAACGTTGAGCCTCGAGGCCTTGCAACACAAACAGCTCAAACAGGTACAGCACCCTTTAACCCGTTGCAGTATCAAACTCAAAGCGAAACCACCGCGGCAGCGTTAGACCTTGCCAACTATGTCTTGACAGTCAATTCCGATAATGGTCTGATTCCGTTTCGGTTGGCTTCTGATACAACTTATGCACCAGACGTTGTTGATTTTGCTCGTCTGCCAAGCATTAATGACACGTTTTACCCAAACGTCACAAGTGGCGGTACATACAAAAGTATTATCGGAGCGCCAGTAGAAATAACGTTTCGTGGTTCTACTGTTTTGGCAGCCCTTAAAGGCTCGTCCATTGCTTTCTACCCAGACCGCGCCAACGTAGCGTTGTATTTTTCGCCGTTTGAGTACCAGTTCCAACTTGACAGCGCGACTTTAGGCGTACTTGACCAAAACAGATTAGGATTATAACTATGGCTATTAACCCAAACACTGACTTCTCGTCAGGCGCAGTCCTGACAGCTGCACAACAGAACCGCTTCCCTCGAGGCGTGATGGCTTTGGCAACTTCAACGACCAGTTACACGCTGACCACTACCGAAACCATTGCTACAGGTATGACTGTGACCTTTACACCTGTATTAAACCGTTACTACCGTATTACTTACTTTGAGCCACAAGCCCAGACCGCTTCTTTTGCCGCTAACACACAGTTAACAATTCGACTATCAAGCGCAACTGGCACAGTTTTACAAAACACAATTTTCCAAAACGAAACAAACGCTATAGACCAACAGGGCATGACTTGTATTATTACTACGACATTTGCTTCCGCTGTTTCAACCGTTGTAGTCGGTACTGCCAAATGCTCACTTACAACAAGTGCGCCAGCGTTGATCCGTGACTCAACCCGAAAAGCACAACTGTTGATAGAAGACATCGGGCCAGCCTGATGACTTTTAACCCATCCAAAGCCCTCATTGCTTTAGTCGGTCTTATCTGCATGACCGTACTAATTGCTGTTGGTTCAATAGATCAAGACCAGGGCCTGCCAATTATCACAATGATTGTGGGCTACTCAGTTGGCAACGGCATGGCCGCACTCACCAACAAACCAGTCGAGCCAATCGTCCGCAAGAAAGACCCCCGATGAAGTTCCCCGTACTACCGATCATCCAACCGACAGACCTTAAAGGTCAAACAAACGGCAAAGTATCTAAAGCAGTACTACGCACAATTCAATCGCCAGCCGGCTTACTAGAACAACACGCAGCAACCGCATGGAACTGTCTACAACTAGACGCTTATTTCAACAAACTCACATTGAACCAAGTTGGTGCATATCGAACCTATGCGCAACAGCTCGCAATGTTTAACGAGCGTTACTCGACTACAGATGGTGGCCGTGTACCGCAAGTGATCCGCATATGGCAGGGCAAGAAATACTATTTGAAGCCAGGCAAAAGTCCCAGTGCGACACCAGGCAACAGTGACCACGGTTGGGGCTTAGCAATAGACGTTGCTAATTGTGGCCTCAATTCACCGATCTGCAAATGGTTACTAGGCGACGGTTTCTCTACTTGTAAAGCTCTTGAATACGGTTTCACTTGGGCTGTATCAGACCCAACGAACCCCAACTTCGAGGCATGGCATTTACAGTATGTAACAGGGGACTCATGGACGCCCTCAGTACAGCGTGCCATTGAGGCTTTGCCCAACCTAGTAGCCTGAGTGACTTGACACCTGCCGACTAAAGTCGGTAGACAGTGCCCGACTTCAAAACCCGACTATGGAGGAATCATGAATCTAAAACGTTTTCTAGGGCTAAGCCTTTTTACTTATCTGATGTGCGCTGCTTTTGCGGTAGCAGGTCAGAAAACTACTGAACCAGTGTTCCAACCTGAAACACCGTCCACAATCGGTTTAGGGGACTTAACGCCCCAACAGCAGGAAGATCGGATAGAGGCGCTCACAGAGCCTTCTACGACCGTCTCACAGCCAACCACAACCCTTGCGCCCTTCAACCCTGAGACCAAATGTCAAGAATGGTTCCAGACTGCCATTTCGGTCGGCTGGCCCAACAACACAGAAACACTCGAGAAGCTCGGTCGCTTGCTGTGGAAGGAGACAAGGTGCCTTAATGTGACGCCCTTGTCAAGTGACGAAAACTTGAGAAATGCCTTCAACGGTTCAGACCACGGGATTGCACAAGTGAACGAATTGCACACCGATTATGTAGAGCAAGTGTTCAATATGCCGTTTGATGAAGCAATGAGCGACCCGACACTTAACCTCAGGTTTGCTTACCTGCTGTACTCGGAGTTAGAAACAAAAGGGTCGTGCGGTTGGCAACCGTGGAAACTGTGTTAAACATCCACCGACCCGACTGGCAACGACAAGCTGCGTGCCATGACCTACCACTAGAACTGTTCTTCCCGTCCAGTGGTGTCGAGTCATTTCGCAACATGAACGTGATCAAACCGTTCTGCGACAAATGCCCAGTGCAACCACAGTGCCTCGAATATGCTTTGCGTGAACCTGACCAAAAAGGTATTTGGGCTGGCACCACCGAAAACGACCGGCGCAAAATACGCTATGGTCCTACACCCGTAAGATAATCTCAAACCAACCCGAACTGGAGACCCGACATGACCGACAACATAGAAGAAATGACCTTCATGATTAAGAAAGCGGAAGTTGCTATGAAAGCAGCCGCTTGGCAGTTAGAACGCCAAACCGAAGATATCTCAATGCTTAGAAAAGCCTTGTTTGAATTGGCTTATGTTGCTGAAGAAAACGGCATTTACCTGTCAAATCTCACTAAGTCAACACAAGACGCAATTGTGGCTATGCGCCTCGGAGGTTTCAAATGAACTGTGAACTATGCAAAACAGAATTGCACGCTTTTGATCTTCGAGTGCAAGACCTTTTGCAAGGTGTGTGTTTGAACTGTGGCAAGGCTGGAGACTGGCCGCACATGACCCCTGAAGAGTCAAGCCGATGCCAACAGTTGTATACCTGGGCAAACATGACTTCAGATCAACGCAGGGCTTACGACAGAAACAGGGGATCATGAGCTTTAACCCAGCCGACTACGCCGAAGTAGCAGAACGCTTACCACTGTTTTGGAAAGACTGCGCTCGTGGGCGAATAGTGACCGAACTGATTGTTGATGACGGTACTCGAATTGTTGTTAAAGCAGAGCTGTACGCCGACATCGCTGACGCAGTACCGACAACGACCGGATACGCCGAAGAAGTACGCAACTCTTCAATGGTCAATAAAACCAGTGCTTTAGAGAACTGTGAGACATCCGCTATCGGTCGGGCCCTGGCTAACTACCAGTATCAAGGTGCAAAGAAACGTGCTTCACTTGAAGAAATAGTCAAGGTTTATCGTCAAGGCGAACAAGTGGTTGGTGACCGTCCTGCAACACCACTACAACAAGCAGTGGCACGCACACAAGCTCTTGGCTCATCAGCTGAACCACCAACCGCCAAACAAATGGCTTTCTTGCGTTCAAAGAACTATGAGGGTCAAGCACCAACCACTAAGCGTGAAGCATCACAGATCATTGACGGGCTGACGCGTGCTTGAGAAAGACTTCCAAAAAGCAGTGATGCAGTTAGCCAACTTTCGTGGCTGGCGTGTCCATCACACTCGCACAGTGCAGGTCGGCAAAAACCATTTTACGCCCGTAGTTGGTGACCGTGGTTTCGTTGATCTAGTCATGGTGCATCCTGCCTATGGCTGTATTTTTGTCGAACTAAAAACGGACCGTGGCCGTGTCAGCCAACACCAAGTTGACTGGCTAGACCTACTAGAAAAAACAGGTATGGAAGTGCACGTCTGGCGTCCACAAAACTGGGACGAAATCACTGCTCGTCTAGCGTCTCCACCGGCAAGATTCGAGTTGCCTTCAACCGATTGATTTGCTTAATCATCCCAACAGGGATAGCAAGAATGTGATCAAAATGATCTTGGTCAAGGATCATTGACTGAGCAATAACAATATGCTCATGCTTGGCACCAGGTATCAACCAACCGACAGACGAAACAATGCAAGGCGCTGCATCAATCTCATGCTTAGTAGCCCATGTTTCACTGACTGAATGAGCGTCATGCCAAACGATATGGATCAATTGCTGCTTCATATTCTTTCCCTCGATACATAGCCCAGCCGTTAGTAATAGCGACCTGCTCATACACAAACCGACCGCTTACAGGATCGTACGGTATGACTGCGACACCTTGTTGCCAATCCTCAGTCCTAGTAATCGGACGCCCCTCAAGGTCAATGCCACCCTTAACGCTAGGGATCGCACCATCCACTCGACACAGACAGCCAGGCGAAGCCGCCATAACCGTCCTAGGGCCATCAAAATCGTCTCTACTGCGCTCAGCCCACTCACGGCGGTGAATATGCCCATAAACCACAGAAACCTTCTCAGATGCCAAATACTTGTGGGCCGTACTGCCACCACTAGCAACCTTGTCACCATGAATAATCCGCAGCTCTGGAGTTACCCAAAAATGGGCGGCCGGATAGCCAGGCTTGTATTCAATATCTGACTGATCAAATCGACACAGATACGGCACACTCATCACTGGCCATTCGGCTGGCGTATTGCCACGTTTCAACCCAAACGATGCTGAAGCATTCATCAAAATGTACTTGGACAACCGTTCTTCATGATTACCTGCCAACCAAACGATCTTGGCTCGAGGCGCTGCAGCTCTTATCTGCGCACCCAACACAGTGGCACGATCAATAGTTGCCTGAGTAGTCCGCTGATAGGCAGGCGTAACAACATATTTACCCAACTCGGCAAGGTCTAAGTTATCCCCAACCATAACCACAAGCTGTGGATTCACGTCTTTACAAATTGCGATTGCGACAGCGATAGCACGCTCGTCATGGATCGGCTCAAGTTCACCCGATGCCGTAGCGAAATAGCCAATCTGTATATCAGGAAAAATAAAGCATTTCTCCCACCCTGATTGAGTTTTAAGCGCCCTATTGGCTGGCAACCTAATCGCTGGCCCTTGCTTAATCACTGGCCATTCGGGACCCGATTCCCACTTAGGAGAAAACTGGATCGTGGTCAGATCATGCACCTCATTCTTGCCTTGTTCGTTCTTAGCGAGCGTCTGTCGAATAGACATCGTCTTGATCTCACCGATCTCATCAATGTCAATTCCATTGCGGTTAAGCAGCTGAGCGATGCGACCAAGTTGGCGTTGCATATGCAAACCTTACTGATTACCGAGGTTTTGTGGGGGATACTTGACATCTCACACCACCTGGTGAGTATGATCCGTTAATCCGACGAAAGGAAACCCGACAATGGGCACAGAATTCATGCAACCCATCAACCCGATAAGAATCGTTACAGGCGATCAAGAATGGTCATTCACTACACCAGTGTTTGCTATCGCTATATCAAACTCACATGATGTCGAATACCTCACCATCAACGGACAGTTCTTCACGCCGGCACGAATCAAGTTCGCTGAAGTAAACATCAACGGGCAATGGGTACGCCTCGAATCAAGGCACAACATAGCCACCTGATACAGTCGCCGATTACAACTGAGAACAACAGATTCCAGATGAGGGAATCATTAGCCCTGACGCCAGCTGAAAGCGCACATGGGAACACACGGTGACGTGGGTAGACGCTCACGCCTAGTGAGCGATCAGCGTTCCCTAACGCAAAGGCGAAGGTTGTCCACCGAAAACAAATAGACCGGCACCCTGTGGCTACTTGCCCAAATTGTGGGGGAAACAAACCACCCAACTCTGTCAGTTAATTGGAGGACAACCGAGCAAGTGCCCTTCTTGCTTGGGCGTCAGTATCTATTGACCTAAAGCCCTTGACCTACGCCATTGACCTACCATTACCACAAACAA
>Ga0209356_1000529_pt1 | contig 14957 bp, 17 predicted proteins | sample LauGreFaBDMM15SN_2_FD_188213 | JGI IMG/M metagenome (GOLD analysis project Ga0209356, IMG submission 188213) | Freshwater lake microbial communities from Lake Michigan, USA - Fa13.BD.MM15.SN (SPAdes) (version 2) | ecosystem: Environmental > Aquatic > Freshwater > Lake | place: Lake Michigan, USA...
TCTGGATATCGGGCAGTGAGTTTCATCACATTAGTGAGAACCACTTCATTCAGGTCAACATCCAATCCAAGCAATGCTTGAGTGAAATACCAATACACATCTCCAAGTTCTTTAATAAGATGAGTGCGATTGTCTTCAGTCATTTCTTTACCTTGAAAGACGATCTTCTTTACAATCTCAGTGAACTCTCCTGCTTCAGCAGACATTCCTACAGCAGCAGTCATCAAACGAGCAATAGGAACATCACGCTCAGTCAATTGACGAATACGAGCAATAAACTCTTCATTTGATTTTGATGGATAGCTAGTGGTGCTATCCACAAATTCAGTATACTTAACTAGGTCAACTTGTTTCGTCATAAAATAAAACTGGTAAATTTGCTTTTAGTATCTTTGCTTTGTTTCGCTGCCATCTCTTCAAAGTCATACTCCTCTTCTTTATCAGAAGATAGATCAACAGCGTTATCCACATTATAGAGCTTCATTCGTGCTCTGTCAACCCCCACCAAGAAACGCTTATACATGGTTGGATCATTATATCTGTTCTTCAACTGCTTCACCATTATCCTGCCATCTTTTTCCAAATCCTCTGTAGCGATGAGAGCAAACATAAAGTCAGCAGTAGCTGGCAAGCCAAAAGACTCACTGGTATCAGTGATATCGACATCGCTATTACCAAACCCAGACCGAGTAGTTTGTGTTGCAGTGACAATTGGCAGGTTGTGTTCAACCGCCAATCCTCTGAGTTCCTCAGCAATCGCCTTGACATAAGTATAAGAATTTACAATAGCGCCTTTGTAACGAGACGAGGCACAGATATTCAGATAATCAATAAAGATAATATCTGGTTTGAATACCTTCTTCAGTGACAACTCATTTAGAAGACCTTTAAAATGACCTACGTGTGCTGCTGCTGTTGGGTATTCTTTGATAATAAGACGACCCTGTGTTTTTCTTTTTAACTCAGTGATGCGACTATTGAAAACAGATTCAGATAAATCAACAAGGTCTTTGATATTAACATTAAATAAGTTAGCATCAATACGCTCAGCAATCTTTTCTTCTGCCATCTCCATAGTTATGTAGAGAACATTGCGACCAAGCGATAGACAATTGGCAGCATAGTCACACATAAAGAGTGACTTACCCACACCTGTGCCAGCAAGAGCAACATTCAATGTCTTGTTAGGTAGACCACCTTTAGTAATCTTATTAAAGTATTCCAAGTGGAATGGAATTTTTTCTTCTGTCAGGTGATAGAAAGCATAACGCTCTCCACTATTCTCTAGATAATCGTGACCTACATGTTCGTCGAAAGATACTGCCAGGGCCTCTTGGAGTATGGAGGGGATCGCATCTGTTGATACTTTTGGATTGCCGCCATCTGCGACTTTGATAGACTCCAAGAGGGCAAGATAGATGGCTCTATCTTTACACCATTTTTCTGTGGTGTCAAGCAACCACTTGTGTTCAACTGGGGCATTAGTAAGAGCAGCAATCGTTTTAACTGCGTTTTGATATACTTCCTCATTTAAATCTTTCCTACTTTCTAAGTTAATAATAAGCACTTCTGCTGTTGGCAGCATCTCATAGTTACTTGCGAAGTTCCATACTTCTTCATAGATAACCTTCTCGTGGATTTCATTGAAGTAATCTGGTTTCACAAAAGGCACAACCTTTCTATAGAACGGTTCGTTACATAGAAGATTGCGTAAAATTGTGGTTTCTATTCTTTCATTCATTACTCACTACCATACAGAAATTCTTTCTTAGCACATTCATCTAAAGCTTGGAGGATTTCTGGGGTGAAATACTTGTCTGGTTCTTTGTAAATGACCGAAGGATAAACAGTACCCCCATCAAGTTTAATACGATTACCCACACGTTCAAATACTCCGTGCTTCTCACCCAACTCCAATAATCCATAATATTTGTCAAGTCCCCTTGCGTCATAATACAACCTTGTTTCAACCATAGAATTTTCTTTTGTAAAGCGTGACTTATGTGCCTTCACTTTAATGATGTTACCAATAACTTCAGTGCCGTCTTTCTCCTTCTTCTTAGAGAGGAAAAGAATAGACGATGCTGAATACTTTAGACCACTACCACCACCCATTTCTTTAGTTGGAACATAAGCACCAACAACATCATAAGTATGATTTGTAACAATCATAGGAATTTCTGCTTGACCCAGCTTGAGTGAAAGAATACGAAAGATGGATTTGATAACCTGAGCACGGGTCATGTCTCTGGTCTCCTTACCATCGGTAGCATCCTGAACCTCTTTGGTGGTAGAGAGCATCCCCAAAGAGTCTAGCACAAAAAGGAGCGGAGGTCTAGCCCCCTTCTTAAGTTTCATATACTCATCAATTACTTTGATACTTTGTGTGCGAAACTCTTGAACTGTAGTCACAGGTACAAGACCAACACGTTTAATATCAATACCACGCTCAGCAAGCATATCTTTTTCAATAGCTGATTCAGATTCAAAATATATTACTTGGGCATCTGGGTTGTTGTCAAGGAAGTTTTTGACGATTGAGATGGCAAAGAATGTTTTACCAGTGCTGCTTTCGCCAGCGAGCGCAGTAATTTTATTTGATGGGAGACCACCAAATATGCTCCCACTGATAAGAGCATTCAGAATATAAGAACCAGTATCCACAAACGTTTTACATACGATGGAATCATCAACTACGTTTGCGTACTCATTATCTAACTCTTTAATAACAGATTGTAAAAAACTCATAATGCCTCAGCTAAAGAAACTTGTAAGTGAACCACGGCGTTCATACTGCCAGTCAATACATTCTAACACAGTTTTTAGTGGTTCAAGAAATGACTTCTCAAACTGTGTGGTGTAGTCAACATACTTCTCAAGGTTAAGTTCTTTGGGAAGTTGTTGAAAGAAAGAGATAATATTTTCACCGATTGGATTAGGAGTTTTGAGATACATGAATTTAATCTTCTCGCCCTCCTGAATTAAAGGATACTTATGTTCTAGGTTATTCTTTTTAACGTGAAAATTATATAGTAACGCACCACGAACAGCAATAGGTGTTCCCTTGCCGTAGATGTCAGCACTGCTACGATACTTCTTCAGACCATTACATCCACGAGGGAAAGCAATATTAAGATAATGCTGGTCTTTGGTATCTTCTTTAATGGTGTTGATATAGTTAATCAACTCTTCGTTGTTTCGGGTGATGATAATAGTATACGCTTCAAGCAATTTGTTTCTGAAGTAAGACGGAGTAGAAGAACGTGCTGTCTCCATACCACATACTTTCATCTTCGCTTTGTTGTAACGCACACCTTCACTGTCCCATACGTTGAGAACATAGCGTTTCTTGGCGGTCCAGAAACCACGTTCAGCGATGTTCTCCCGCTTCATTGTCATCATCTGTGCGTAGGCATTCAGATAACTGGCGAGCTCCTTATAAGAACTCTCAATATACTTCTCAAGTTCCATCGCACACACCTTATCAAGGAACGTGACAATGCTTTGAGGAGTTTTCTCTCTTCCCGCGTATACCTTCTCCACAAGAGGACCAAGGTTAAGATACATAGAATCGGTGTCAGAAGCAATAACATAATCGTAACTTGTAGTTTTTAATATCTTATTAAGATAGTTATTCATGCGATCACCAATCCAACGAATGGCAAGTTGACCCGATAGTGTAATTGCTTCAGCAATCTCAAGTTTATAATAACGAAAGTGCTCGTTACCAATAGCACCATAGGCAGAGTTGAGTTGAATTTTACGTGCCATCTGAATGTTATTGCAACGAGAGATTTCTTTCTTCAACTCAATCGTTGGTGTCAACTCATACTGCTGTTTAGCAGCAAGCATCTTCTTTTTGTATATGGTTCTGTCTTGATAAATCTTCTGCATCAACTTAGGAAGAAACCCCTGAAACTTAGTAGTGTAGTGAGTGCCATTGGCGCACAGGGTCTCGTCTACGAGGTCCGAGGTATCAAATGCCTTATCCAGCAGCATGTCTACGTTGACGCTGCTACGGCGGTCTAGGAGGGTCTCTGGGGACAGGTTGTACTGCATGATCAAGTGAGGATACAGGGAGTTCAAGTCAAAGCTCACCACCCAGTCATACAAACCTGGATTGGGTTCTTTTACATAAGCACCAGCATACTTATCATTCTTTACACTATCTTTCTTAGGAGGAATAACAACGTTCATCTTATCAAGGTAGATGTAGATAATGTTATCCCACATACGAACCTGAGAGTAAACATCTTCATAGTTTACCTTAGCGTCGTATGCCATAGTAAACGCAAGTTCAATCAACTTCATCTTGTCTTCCAGTTGGTCAACCAGGCGAACGTCAATGATGTTATACTTAACAAACTTATCCCAGTCTTTAGTATAGAATTCCTTGAAGGTATCAAACTCAGAGTGATCAAGTTTCGTAGCATCAAGTTCTACTGATGCGATATGATCTAAGCGATAACTTTCTTGGTTTGTATATGTGAACTTCTTATAGAGTTCAAGGTAATCCAGACAGGCAACACCAGTGATATCATAAGCAATCTGTTTGCGACCTTTGATATAGATTTCTCTTGATGATACCAACTTCCAAGGCGAAAGCAATTTAGTATGCTCCTCGCCAAGAATGCGGTTCATGCGATTACAGATGTATGGAATATCAAAGAGTTGAATGTTCCAACCCGTTACGACATCGGGGGTATTTTCCTGCCACCATTTAAGGAAGCAAGATAGCAGTTTCGTTTCATTGTCGCAATGCAGATAATCAACCTGTCGGTCTTCATTCTTGAAACTTTTTGATCCCCAGACAGTAATCCTATTTGTAAAAGAATCACGGAGAGAAATAAGAAGTATCTCTTGATCTGCTGTTTCAATGTTAGGGAAACCATTCTCAGCTCCCGTTTCAATGTCAAGAGTGAAGGTGCGAATAAGAGATGTATCGTAATCAATCTCATCGGTTGGATATGCTTCATTGATATACTGATACAAGTATCTAGTATTACCATGAATTTCAAACTCCGCTATGCCCTCATACTGATTGATAAATTGCCTACAATCATTCATAGAACCAGGGCGTACCTCCTTGAGGTAACGCCCATCCAAACTTTTATGATCGGTCTTCTTGTTAGCAACAACGTATAGACTGGGATTGTAATTTACCTGATATTGAACTCGCTGACCATTTTCATAACCACGAACAAGAATACGATTTCTTGCCTGCTCAATATTGGTATAAAACTTCATTCGGTCAACCCACGATCTTCTTGTAGTATTCTACCATAGAATGGGTCGGATCCGCAAGGCTTAGAATGTCTTCTGCCCTCAGGTAAACCTGTGTCTGGTTTGTATACTTTGGAAACTTCTCAAGAAGAACATAATTTGATTCGGTAACTGTTAGTAGTTCACCTTCTCTATTCATTTCTTGTTCTTGCTTTGTTCCAATAAACAGAGCATCGGGATTGTGAATGTTTTTGTAATCAACATTAGAGTATTCCCAATAACTTAACTCATCTATGAGGTAAGGATTTGTAAGAAGACATTCAGGACTTTCATCCCTTTCTTCAATTTCCGATATCAAGTACTTCTGATCCTTCAGCAATATCACTTGGATCAACGGTTGGTAAGGTGTCGTCGTCATTAAACAAATCTCCAAATTTTCCTTTGTATGTTTCAATAATTGATGGTTCAGGTTCTCCAATAGCTACCACGGAACTATATGGAATACGGAAGGTTGTATCAGATGAGCAGGAAATCCAACGAGTAAAATTAATATTAAACGATACTGGTTGCCCCTCGGGATTAAGATCTCCTGTTGGAACAAGATCCAACAGGAACGGATGAGTTACTTGAAACCCTAATCCTTCACCTTTGTCATTAGAAATTTCTGAGATACCAGAAATCAGTTGTTCTCCACCTTGTAGTTTTAAAATCTTTATAAGCATGATTTTCAATAAAGAGTAAATTTACTATAGCACATTTTTTTTGTTTTGTCAACCCAAAAAAATGGGAGCCTATCCTGATAGTTGACAGGAAGGCTCCAGCGGCAACGATAGTTGGGGTTGACCCGCTATTATTTATTATCCCACCAATAATTGTTTTTTGCCACTTGTCTTTATTGGTGTTCCAATATTGTAAGTGGTTTTCTTTTGATGCTCAGGAATAATTTTTTCTAATGAAATTGATAATAACCCATGATTAAAATCTACTGAAGCAACTCTCACATCTTCTGATAGTTGCCATGAATTATTAAAGGAACGTTTGGAAAGACCTTTGTGTAAATAGGTTCGTTCAATATCTCGTTTCTCAACCTTAGAGGTAACTCTGAGAATGTTCTGTTCTGTAGAGATTTCAATCTCATCTGCTGTAAATCCAGCCAGAGCGATTTCAATTTCGTAGTTAGCGGCATCGTGTTTGATTAAATTGTATGGAGGATAAGTGGTGTTGTGACCTGACATAGCATCTAGTCTATGAAAAATGTCATCCAATCCTACGTTGAATGGCTGGTAAACCTGCCACGATAAGTTAGTCATTTTAGTTCTCCTTAAATAAGCGAGTGTTATTTGAGACCCCGAAGGCATCTCGTAATATTATATATTCATTGACATTAAAAAACGAGGTGTGGAAACCTCGCTTTTTTATTCGGATTTTACTAATAGGATAGAGTTGTTCATAGGATCATTAATATCATTACTAGCATATTGCATACCATGGTTTGTAAATAAATCAAATCCTATAGAAAATCGGTCATCATCTTTTATCGGATCAACTTTATGTAGAACCCAAGAAGGAAATAAAGTTATTCTAGCTGGAATATTTTCTACTTGGTAAAAACCATAGTAGTTAGTGAGATGAGGGATAGCATAATCAGTTGTAGTATCATTTGAACTTACCATAATATTTCCACTAAGATAAGTATTTTCGTGATATGAATGACAATGAATTTTTAATCCATTATTTTTTTTTAAATTTACCGCCCATCCTCTAATCCAAATATCATCACTACTATCTAAATTAAGAGATAACATATAATTATCATAAATGCTACGAATAATTTTTAGCAAATATTTTATAATATCATCATCCCATTCAAAAATATTATAATTTTTCCAAACATCATGACAAATTCCAGAATTATTTTGTTGAATTAACTCTATCAATTCATCCATAAACCACGGATCAAAATCTTCTATCCACAATGGAAGATCAAAAACAGGAGCAAATGGTGTATTTGGTTTCCAATTTTTCCAGCGATGTAAATTTTTATGAGTGTCTTTTACTTTGCAATGAGCATTATCTAAAATGTTTTCAATCATTCTTCCACTGTTTTTTTGCGACCAATGTTATATTTGCTTTCTAGTGTCCACTCCTCTTTCTCTTTGAAAGCAAGAACTTTAATCTGATTTAGTGGAGCAACGTCAGCAATAGCATCTGCGTTAACTACAGTAACCAATCCCCAATCTGAAAGGAGTTGAATAATTCTATTCCTGCGTTGCAAATCATTCACTGAAAGATTAGTATTCTTTCCATCAAGAGCAAACAGCTCTTTGAAATGAACGATATAATACTTACCTTGCTTATGTAAGATATGACAAGATTGATAAATCTTTTTTTCTTTTCTAGAAGCAACACCAATACGTGTAAGAGTTTCTCTGACCTTCAGAAAATCATCAGGTTCATTGAGAGTAACCTCAACCATATCAGCTTGTTTCCATTCTACTTCAATATCTGGAATCATCGTTTTCCACCTTTGTCTACAAGTTTTTTAATGTGTTCAAGTTGATCTTTGGATAAAATTCTCAATGCCTGCAAAGCTTTATCGTCATTATAACCATAATACTCTTTAACCACACCAAGGTATTCTATTTGATTCTTTTTCGCCCAAGGCGAAAATCGCTTGCGCGGGTTGATACTATTTATAAAAAAGTCGTATTGCAATTTTTTATCCAAATGAGAATACATATTCATCTCGTTAGCAAAGAGAACTGTATCATGGAAAGCAGCAAGACACTTGTTGACAATGTAAGGTGGATATGCTTTTTCCGTTTCCTCGTCAATAACTATGGACTTCTTGGTTTGATTGATGGAATTCAAATAATCCGTGAGGGATGGTTTCGTCATAATTAGTAATCAATAGTTCAGCACGATCTTTTTGCTCATTCATATAGTCGCCAGTAGACCTCATGGTATATGTAAGATCCCATTTAGTTTGATTGTATACAGCATACCATTCTACCAGAGTTGGATTGGTATTGTAAGTAATCATCCAACGATCTTTCAAATTACCTTGAGTAATCCAAGCATGAAATTCTTGGTGATTAAAATTTTTGTGCATCTCTCCTTTCTTACCATAGAGATTATCTTTGATATCGTAGGGAGGGTCAAAGAACCAGAAAGTTCCAACAGGAGCGGATGTCATCATCATATCCCAGTAAGGACCACAGGTGATCTTCCAATTTTTAATCAGTTCACCATAAGCAGAGAGTTTCAGAATACCATTCATTGAGAAGTTAGAAACACTTGCCTGCGGAGAGAAAGAAGAACTTTCAGTCAGACCAGAGAAAGAACACTTATTGAGAATGTAGAAAGCAACAGCACGATTAAAGTTTGATTGAGTTTTATCATTAATATGCTCCTTTGACTTTAGAAAAAGTTCTCTTGCAAGCTCAGGAGTATCATGAGTAAGTTTACAATCAACCAATTCACTTTTTAAATCATATCCAAACATCTGAAGTTGTTGCCAGAAGTTTACTAGCGGTTCATACAAGTCATTCACCCACACAGGAATGTCTGGGTTCTCTTTAGTAAATGCGATAGCAACACTACCCCCACCAATGAAAGGTTCACAGTATTCTGTGATGTCTTTTGGGAAGCGTGGAAGTAAATACTTCACAGCACGAGATTTACCGCCAGGGTAGCGCATCGGGGTTTTTAAAGATTTCATCGGAATTTACACTCCACCATAATTTCAGTTAGACAAGCGAGAAGATTAATCTCTTGATCAGCTACGAACGCAATCTGATACTGATACTTAGCAAGCACCAGAACAGCAGGAGGAATAGAAGAACCTTCAAGCACATCAGTCAAAGAGTTATAGATTTTACGAATGATAGTATTAGGATCACTATCCATATTATCAACCACCCACTGACGAACAACAGTAAACTCTTTGTTCTTCATAGCTCGCATCAGTTGGTCTGTGTTTACATCAGCGATATCACATAGCACAGAAGTATCCAAAGACCCAGCAGCAGAGTGACGTTGTGCTTCATTCAGCAAGCGTCTCCAGTCTGGGTAGTAACGTTGAATGAGTTTGACTACCACCTTATCCTCATAGGTCACGCCAGAGGCGTCTAGGATGCCCTTGAGGCGGTCAAAGAAGAGTGCCTGAAGGCGTTGCTGCTCTGCTGGTTTAATACGGAAATCAACGACCGTACAGCGAGAGTGGAGGGGTTCAACGATTTTGTTGATGAAGTTACAAGTAAAGATGAAACGACAGTTGCTATGAAACTCTTCTACAAATGCTCGTAGCGAGAGTTGAACATCATTCGTGGTGTTATCTGCTTCGTCAATAATGACGACTTTGTGTTTGCCGCCGCCAGTTAAAGTGACAGAACTGGCGAACTGTTTGACACGGGTACGAATGGTATCAAGAAAGCGACCTTCATCAGAACCGTTGATAATAATGTAGCTTAGATTAAGTTCATCGCATAGTGCTTTCGCAACTGTGGTCTTACCAACACCAGGAGGACCAGAGAGAAGAAGATTAGAAATCTCTCCCTGCTCAATAAACCCAGTAAATACTTTCTTCAAAGAGTTGGGAAGAATACAATCTTCAATAGTCTGAGGTCTGTAAGATTCCACCCACAAAAAGTCATTTCGTTTGTTCATAATTTAAATAAGTTCAAAGGTAATAATAATCTGCGAATAATCTCAATCTCTATGGACTTTCACTTTATGAATAGAAAATGCCAGGTCTGGTATCGGGCGTGATTCCCCATGTTTTTCCATATAAAAAATTTGAATTTCTTCTTTCCCTTCTTCATTTATAGGAATATCACTTTCGTCTATTGATTGAAGTTGTTTGTTTATTCCTTCCCAACAATCATAGTTACTATTTCCCAGTGATTGTTTATCAAATACTGCTTGAATAGTTTCGGTCTGTTCTTGTGTTAATTTAAAAGTCATAATTAAATCCAGTAAATACTTTCTTCAAAGAGTTGGGAAGAATACAATCATCAATTGTGTGAGGGCGATACTCTTCGGTCCACAGGAAATTTTTCATCAAGGTTCAAGCGCAATATAATAAGTTAAATCAAGGTTAAGATTTTTCCACTCAGTAATATACTGCTTAGAAACACCAACAGAATAATCACCTGTAAGAAGACGAATATTGTCTACCTTAACTTTTAGACAATGTTCTCCTGTAAAAGTTCCTGGAACAATCAACTCATATGTATTTGATCCTGTGTCTTCATTATCTTTAACAGACAAAACAATCTCTTCTTTTGAAGTGATATTCAAATCAGGAATATCATAGATTGCTTTTGCTTTCTGAATACCAGAGATATCAGAAGCAGTCAGATTAAATTGAATATCAGAACCAGGATAATTTACTTTCTTGTTTGGAGATGTCTTTAAGGTAATCTCAGGGTCACTAAAATAATACTTAGTGCGACTGCGACCACCTTGAATAGTAACGTAGTCACTATTATCAAATACCAATACTGGATTATCAAACAATGACATACCAGAAAGAAATTGATTCAAATCATAGATAGCAAATGTTTGAGGAAAGGTTTCTTCAACTACAGCTGTCGCTACGATGTTTTCAGCATTACTAATTGTTCTCAATACATTACCTTCAGTAATGACGATAGAAGCATTAATAGTTGCAAAGTTCTTTAAAATATTCAGAGTGGTTTGAGAAAGTGCGACTGTGCTCATTGGTTGTAATTTTCACGTTGGGCGTTTTTGTCATTAAAGTTAAGAAGCAGCAAGGCGTAGTGTAGCACTTTCATAATGTCTTGACGAGCACTACCTTTCCTGTCGTAACGTGAGGCATACTTGAGAATATTACTGCGACAGAATGGTTCTCCATCACCGCAAGCTTCAATCAAATCTAGAGTTTGAATTTTATCATCACCAGCAGAATAATGCTGCTCGTAAGTTTTACTAATATAATTTCGTAGTTCAGCGAGCAATTGCTCTTCATTGTATTTCCATTGCATAATCAGGGTTTCTCCATAATGAAATCTATCATATCATAATAGCACGTAAAAGGATCATAGTCAAGCATACGCTCATCACGATACTTGTGACCCATATAACAACACACTTCCTTCATACTATGCCATTCGCATATTTGACCTTTGACTAAAAAAATACCTCCATCCTTTAGACGAATGAGAGTATGGCGAGGGAGGTTATCAAACATCAACAGTATAAATGGTTTCCTCTGTAGGAGCATCAATGGTAGCATCAATCTTAGTGTAGAGTTCCATAAAAGATTGTTTGGTCTCATCGTCAAAACGAGCAACACAAACCTCAATAGCTTTCTTACGCTTACCGAAGATACTAAAGGCACGAATGATGTGAACAAGACGGCGAGTAGAAATTACTTCATCAACTCCACCATCGTAGAACGTCTTACGAATAATCTCTGCCCATGAAACAAGACGAGTAATAAACTCTTCATCGCAACAATCAAGATTAATAGCAACTTTCTGCAGAATAGAAGTTTCTATTTTTGGACTAGGATATGCCTGCTCAAATGTCACAGGAAAACGCTCAAGGAATGCTTCATTCAAAACGTTAGTGCCGATAAAGCGACCATCATCACTACCTTTACCTTTAGTGTTAGCAGTAGCTACAACAGTAAACCCAGCAGTGGGTCGCACATACTTACCAATCTTCTTCAGAAAGACACCATTACCTTCTAATACTGATTGGAGGCAAAGGATTTTATTAGATGCAAGATCCACTTCATCCAAAAGTAAGACTGCGCCACGCTCAAGGGCTTGGATGACTGGTCCATTGTGCCACACTGTCTCGCCGTTAACAAGGCGGAAACCCCCAATAAGATCATCTTCATCAGTTTCAATTGTAATATTAACTCGGATAAGTTCCCGTTTTAGTTGAGCACATGCTTGTTCAACACTAAAAGTTTTACCATTACCAGACAAACCAGTGACAAAGATAGGGTAATACTGACGGGAAGAAAGAATTTTTTTAATATCTGCGAAGTTGCCAAAGCTGACGAAACCAGCATCTTTAATAGGAACAAGGTTTACGGGATTTTCTACCACAGGTTCTACAGCGGGTTGATTAAAAGTTTGCTCAAGTTTCTCTGTGGAGGTCAAATGCCACAGACCACGCTGCACTTTGAATGCTTCCAGTTTTTTTGTAAGAGTTTGATATCCGATACCCAGTTCATCAGCATAGACACGAAGGTCAACAGCAGTTACGACAGGACCGAAACGATCTACGATTGGAGCGACTTCAAAGGTTTTCATAATGTGTGGTGTTGTATGAATGTATTATAGGGCAAAAGAGGTGGGAGGTCAACCCCCTGAATGATTAGATTAACTAATGAGTGTAGCAAAGGAAGTCAACATCTTCTTATTAACGCCTTTCTTAGAAAGTGATGTAGTAAATGCTGTGCCGATTTGTTTAGTAGTAGCATCTTCATCTACAGAAAATTCAGAATTACTGGAAAGACTATTAGATGACATTACATAAAGAGATTGGTATCCATTGAAATTAATCAATTCAGCTGTCTTAGTTTTTTTCCATTGTTTCTGCACTTCAGTATAAGGAGTGCTAGATTGACCATCTTCATATACAGAAGAAAGATGTCTGCCACTAATCAAACGAATACCAATTAAGTTAACATCTGGGTATCGGTCTCGTACACACCGAAGAAAAGTACCAGTGATTTTACTTTGCGAATAATATCCACCAGCAAAACGAGGATATACCCTACCAGTTTGGCGATCACGCAACACACAATCATCACTGATATGGCGAGTGCCAAGTTTTTGTCCATACCTAATATAGTCAGTGAAGTAATCAATTGATTGCGCTTCTCCATCAGTCAGAATAACAACGTTAGTTTTTTGTACTTTGTTGCGTTTCTGAAAATCTGGAATGATAGCAGTCAAAGAAATCACTGCTTCATTAAGCGGAGTACCAGACAAGCTATATCCAGTGGGCATTGTATAACTTGAATTATAACCTTGAACAAGACGCCAAAAGTTTTTAAGTTGTGCTTCAAGGTCTTTACCATTTCTACCATTACTACTCACCATATTAAGTAAGTTAAAGTGTTCGGAAATATTAACTTGACCCGTAATTTCTTTACAATGTTTTCTAGATTTAGAGCGAACACCAGTATCATAGTTATAAGATGTATGCCAACGATAATCGCTGGTGAAAGAATAAAGATCAAAAGGAATTTGCACTTTCTTACAGAACCATGCGAGGTTAAGAATTTGTTTCGCAGTATCCTCAAGGCAACTACCCATAGATCCAGACCAATCTAGAATAAAAATCAAACCATGATTTTTACCATCAGGCACAACACTGATTTTTTTAAACACATCTTCATTCCATTTATAAGTATAAAGTTTCTGAGTGTCAAGAATACCAGTCTTAGCAGTACTAGCACGAGCGTATTGATCAGCAGACTTACGCATCTCAAACTCTTTTACAAGATAGTTAACCTCACGTTGAGCTTCAGAACGAAAAGCATAATATGCTTTATCAATGTGTTCAAATAATGATTGTGGTTGCTCACCAAAATCATGAACACAATCTCGCATAACTTGCTGGTTATCAATCACAATAGATTGAACATTGAGTAGCGGCAACTCAACATAGGAAATGGTGGCAGAACGTTGATTAATTAGTTGTTGTTGATTATCAGTGAATGCTTTATCAGTTTCGGAATGCATCTCGCTACCCAGATTACCAGAACTACTATCAAAAGTTTGATTGTCTTCACTCTGCCCTTCACTCTTCCCTCCACTTTGCATACCATCATCGGGAGTATCTTCACCCACATTAGGGGTAGTATCACCCCCATCTTGAGTAGATGCTTCGGTCTCTCCATTTCCTTTAGCATTTGCAACTTTTTCTTCTTCTTGCTGTTTGGTATAAGCAAGAATTTTACGAGCAACATCTACAACCTCGTCCCAGGTTTCAGAATTAGCAAGCTCGTCTACCATTACTTTTTCTTCATCATTCCATTCAAATACTTCTCCAGCATGAATGCCAACTTTGAAGTAAAGATTGATACGATCAATAAAAGCAAAGGAAGCAAGTGTTCGCTCGCCAATACTAAAGAAATCTTTATCAGAAAGTTCTTTATAACCAGCATAGAAGTTACGAGCAAGACCAGGAAACTTACGTTTCATTAGTTTCTCAATACGAGCATCCTCGCACACGTTCAGATACGATGGGGGAATACCATAGTCATCACCCCACTTATCGGGAGTGTAGATAGCGTGACCGACTTCATGACCCACTAGAAGATCGTATACATTTGCTGATGCCCGCTCCCACATAGGAAGAGTAAGAACACGATTTTTTACATCAAACGATGCTGTCTCAACTTGACGGTGCTCTACTATCAAGTTTTCTGCGGCGAGCAGGCGAGCAAGATTGCCCTTAACTTCAATGTTTAGCATGGGTCTTTTTCTTTGTTACACCTATAATAGCAAAGGGATCACCATATGGCAACCCCTGTTTAGTTATTCTGATACTTCGTCTACGACGTATGAGAAATTCTTATGCTTCTCAAATCGTAGGCAGCGATCAAACTTATCTACCATATTGTCTCTGTGAGATATCACAAATACATTTGTGCTATCATCAAAGGTTTTGAGTATCCATCCCAAATCACTATTACCAGATTGATCTAATGATCCATCAAAGATTTCATCAAGAATTAGAAG
>Ga0209356_1000531_pt1 | contig 14949 bp, 16 predicted proteins | sample LauGreFaBDMM15SN_2_FD_188213 | JGI IMG/M metagenome (GOLD analysis project Ga0209356, IMG submission 188213) | Freshwater lake microbial communities from Lake Michigan, USA - Fa13.BD.MM15.SN (SPAdes) (version 2) | ecosystem: Environmental > Aquatic > Freshwater > Lake | place: Lake Michigan, USA...
TGACCTCTATTGGCCTCTGATCGTGATCTCATCAACTGAGCTAGCGCCACCTCCCCTTGGCATGCTGCTTTTCGCCTCAGCTGAATCTGGCGCTAACTATGGCGCCTTGATGGCAGGTGCATCTTTGATAACAGCACCTATGGTTCTTGCATTTCTGATTGCCCGACGCCGTTTTATTCAGGGCATCACCATGACCAGTTTTCGTTAATTCTCTTCAACCAAACCTAAGGAACTTTGAATGAAACTCGTGAAAAAATTTTTAACCGGACTGACACTGGCAGCCACTGCTAGTTTGTCTGTGCAAGCCCAAACCGTCACTTTGGACGTGTTGTATTGCTATCCTAGCTTTGCACGCTTCCATGAGCCGTTGGCAGCTGAATACATGAAGCAAAATCCGAATGTCAAAATTCAGTTCAGAGCACCCTCTGCCAGTTACGACGAAGGACATCAGGTCATTTTGCGCAGTGCTGTGACCAATCAATTGCCTGATGTCTACTATGCTGGTTTTCACTTATTAGGTGAAATGGCGCGTACCTTAGAAAAGCGCAACCAGATTACAGATCTGTCCACATTCATTAAAGGTGAGACTGCAAACTATGCCACTAGCAACTTTGCACCACGCATGATGAGCCTCTCGCAAGTAGATGGCAAACAATATGGAATGGCTTTTAATGCTTCCTCACCCATCATGTACTTCAATACAGAATTGGTCAGAAAAGCTGGTGGTGATCCTAGAAACATGCCCACCAATTGGAATGACTTAATTACCTTGGCTGGCAAAATCAATGCTCAAAACAAAGACAACAATGGCATGTCATACGACGTGCATGCTTGGCCTGATGACTGGCTGTTTCAAGGCTTGATCTACCAGCAAGGCGGAAAGTTGGTTGAGCCTGGAACTAAAAAAGCTGGCTTCAACAACGAAGTGGGTTTGAATGCACTCAAAACTGCACGTCGATTTGTGACAGATGGAAAAATGCAATTGGTTGACTGGGATCAGTCCCGTCAACAATTTGGTGCTGGTAAAACCGGCATTTTGTTCAGCACCCCCGCACACTTGAAAATTGTCACAGACATGGTTGGTGGCAAATTTGAATGGGGCACTGCTCGCTTCCCACTTGACAACAAAACTCAAGGTGGCGTTCCAACAGGTGGAAATGCCGTCGTCATGTTGGCCAAAGACCCTGCCAAGCAAAAAGCTGCATGGGACTTTATCAAGTTCGTTACAAGCCCTGAAGCTCAAAAAATTGTGGTCGAAATGACAGGCTACTTGCCTACCAACCAGCGCGCCTTAGGTGCTGATTACTTGGCGCCTTTCTATGACAAGAACCCCAACTTCAGAACCGCTACAACGCAAATTGACAAGTCATTGCCTTGGGGCGGTTACCCAGGTGGTCAATCAGTTCGTATTTGGCGTGCTCAACGCGATGTTGTGGCTGCCGTGATGCGTGGAGAAAAAACACCAGAAGTCGCATTGCCTGAATTGATCAAGGCAACTGAAGGCTTGATGGAGTAATTTCCTAAAGTACTCTTAGTATCGTCATCAAAAGCCAGGTTAAGTCCTGGCTTTTTTTAATTGGAAATATTCATGTTAATTGCTCAACTTACAGATACACATATCAAGCCCGCAAATAGATTGGCTTATAACCGCGTTGATACATATTTAATGCTTAAAGATGCGATCGAACACCTGAAGCAGCTACCTCAAAAACCGGACTTGATTTTATTGACTGGAGATTTGGTCGACGCAGGCTCCATTGAAGAATACGAACGATTGAATGAATTGCTCGTTCTCCTTCCTGCACCGTACTTACTGATTCCCGGTAATCACGATGATCGCAACAATATGCGAAAAGTTTTTAAAGATCACCCGTGGATTTCAGAACATGGATTTTGGCAGTTTGATGCATCATCGCCAGATTGGCCTTTGCGTATTATTGGACTTGACAGTGTTAATGATGGACAAAGCAGTGGCTTGCTGTGTCAAAGCAGACTTGAGTGGCTAGAAGACACCCTAATGCTAGAAGACTCTAAGCCTACTCTGATCATGATTCACCACCCACCTTTTCAAACAGGCATTGGGCACATGGACGACATTGGACTTGAAGGAAAAGAAGAGTTTGCGAAGATTCTTGATCGTCACTCACAAATCGAACTGGTCATCTGTGGTCATTTGCATCGCAATATCAGGGCTACTGTTGGTGGGCGCGCAGTGATGACCGGACCAAGCACAGCCCACACAGTTCAATTAGACCTTGCAACTGATGCCGCATCAATGTTCAGAATGGAGCCTCCAGGCTACTTGTTGCACTGGTGGAATGGAACGGGACTGGTTACTCACCATGTGCCAGCCGTTTTCAGCCCTGGACCCTTTCCATTTTTTGATGATTCTGGAAAACTACTTCTATAGCTTTTACAAGATCGACTCGCACAAACGAGTCGATCTTTGGTTGTACAAAGCAGATCGCAATAGTCCATTTCGCAAATTGCGAAATTTGGGCTAAAGCTTGAATTGGCCTAGCCCGCAACAGCAGTGCGCAATGCATCCAGACCCGACTCGTGCCGGTCTGTAAACAGAGTTGCCCTCGAACCGGTGACAGCATAGGCAACTTGTCCGCCGATGAAGTGCGCAACTACCAACGGGGCTCGGCCTTGCGACTCTTTCACTAATAAGATATCTGCGCGCATCCCGGGTGTCAATGACCCGCGGTCTTTGAGCCCAGCGGCCTCTGCCGGGTTGGATGAGACCATAGCCCAAGCCTCTGGGAAGGCGCACACGCCATCGTTGCTCAGGCGGAATGCTGCGGGGAGCATCGCGGGATAGTAGTAGTCAGACGTGAGAACCGTGCACAAGCCATCTTTGGCCATCGCTGCAGCGGAAACGGAGTTTCTCTGGTGGCTGCCACCTCGAACAACGTTGGGCGCGCCAAAGACAACGTGGTTGCCCAATTGCCGCGCCAGCACAGCTGTCTCACGCGTCTTTGGAAATTCAGATATACCGCAACCCATCGCCTGATACCAATGCCTTGTCTCTGGGGAGGGGTCGTCGTGGGAGGCCTGGGGTACGCCTGCAGCTACCGCCGCAGCGGCTATCCGGGCGATGGACGGACTCACCTCCTCACTGCGCGCGCTCACGCGCTCCGCCAGCTCGCTCAGCGCCCTGAGCTCCAGCCCGCTGCGTTGCAACACGATCATCGCGTCTTTGGGTTGCGAGAGCTTGCGCAAGATGTCCGATGTATGGTCATTGAACGCAAGAAAATCAATTTTTCCAACAGCGAGCCAATCCATTATTTCGGACTCTGCATCTAGATTGAAGGTTTCATGACGCAGATGAAGTCTTGTATCGCAGGCTAGAAACTCGGCCGCGTCTGACAAGGCATCCATGATGCCTAACAAGGAACCCCTGCTACGCAGACCAGGCTCCCATGAATAAGTCACACCATGGTAGGCGGTAGAAATACCATTGCTAACCATTTGTCGATCTGTATCTGCTAATGCCAGCTGCAAATCGAAATGCACACCGGGACGCGGCATGATCTGGCGCTCGAACGCATCACCGTGCAGATCGATGATCCCCGGCAAGACATAGAGTCCCGTCGCGTCAATGACATTCCCGTGGCTGTGCGCACCGCTTGAGTGAGAGATCACGCCATCTTCAATATGGATATCTGTTTGGCAAAGGCCTTCGGGCAACAGAACATTGCCCCCACAAATTGAAAAGCGAGCTGTGTTTGCCATAGATGATCAAACCTCGAATGAAAAGGCTACAAATGTAGTTGCTCAATGTGACAAGTTTGCGGCACGCTCTCAACTATGCGGTCGGTAGTGACAAATTCTCAGAGTTCATCATTTCGTCATTTTGCGAAACTAACATTTAATTTTAACTAACATTGCCTGTGCAACTTCAGCCATGAACCCAACCCGTCGTCTTGTCTCAATCGCTGCGGTAGTGAGCCTAACCGCACTGTTTTCCATCCACGCACATGCACAAAGTCAGCCACTGCGCTTGGCGGTGACTGACATCGTCGGGCTTGAAAACCTTCAGCGCGAGTACGCAGGGTTTCAAAAAATCCTCAGCGAGAAATCTGGTATGGCTGTAGAGCTGTTTCCCGTGCCCAACCGTACGGCGGCAGTGGAAGCACTCAATGCAAGAAAGGTTGATCTCGTCTTAACAGGGCCCGCAGAATATGTGGTTTTTAAAAAACGCACAGATGCGAAGCTGGTGGTTGGCTTTAGCCGCCCTGAATACTACGGCTCTGTTGTGACCATGCTCGGCTCGGGCATAGACGGCATCGAGGACCTCAAGGGCAAGAAGGTTGGACTTGGAGATGTCGGTTCCACTTCACGTCACCTTTCGCCAATCCAGCTTCTCGCCGACCTGGGGCTGCAGCCTGGCAAGGACGTGCAGATCGTGCACATTAACCGCAATGTTGGCGTTGAAGCCATGAAACGCGGAGATTTGGCAGCGATCGGCATCAATCGCACTGATTTGCCAGGACTTTCCAAGAGGCATCCTGATGTTGTTTTCAAAGTGATTGCGCGGGGCCGTGACCTGCCCAATGACGTTTTGCTGGCTGGAAAGCACGTGCCTGATGAAGTCACGGCAAAGATGAAAAAAGTTTTCAGTGACAACTCTGAAGCGCTCATCGCTGCTGTTCTGCTTGGACCTGATGAAAATCAGAAATTTCAGGGCATGAAATTCATCCCCAACATTGCCGACAAGGACTACGACTACATTCGCAAGATGTATGTGACCATCGGACAGCCGCAGTACGCAACATTCGTTGGCAATTAAGTATCTGATTCGATCGCATCTTTAAAAGCCTATCTTGTCAAATCAGTTCAGCCCAGCCGATCTGATCGTACGCGGGCTGACGAAAAGCTACAACGGACACCCCGCTGTACTGCGCGGGATTGACTTCGCAGTATCTGCAGGCGAGCGCGTTGCCCTCATCGGCGCCAACGGTGCAGGAAAGTCCACGCTGCTGCGTTGCTGCATGCACCTCATTCAACCAGACTCGGGCGATGTCGATCTGTGTGGCACCCGGCTTGAGGGCTTGAGCGCGCGAAAGCTTCGTGCTGTCCGTTCTCAGGTCAGTTTTGTGTTTCAAAAACACAACCTTGTGCCCAGGTTGTCGGCTTTGACCAATGTGTTACAGGGCGCAATACCCCGCACCCGTTTCGGCAGTGCTTGGTTTCAGGGCTTGGCTTCGGAGGCACTCAGAATGGAAGCCATGCTTTGTCTGGAGCGCGTGGGGCTGACACATGTGGCTCTGCAGCGGGCGGACAAGCTCTCGGGCGGACAGTCACAACGCATCGCCATAGCCCGGGCGCTCATGCAACGGCCGCGACTAATTTTCGCCGATGAGCCGGCCGCTAGTCTGGACCCAGTCGCTGGAGATGAAGTGATGTCGCTGTTTTCTGAGCTTGTTCGGGCCGAAGGACTGACCATGATCTTTACTTCGCATGACCTCACGCATGCCCTAAATTATGCGGACCGTATCGTAGCCCTGCGGGGTGGCGTGGTGGTGCTTGATGCGAAATGCAGTGAACTGGATTTGAAAACATTAAGGGCGCTTTATGAGTAATGCCTCAGACGTGCCAGGCCTCAGCAAATTGCCAGACCGATTTGAGCGCATTGGCGTAGGTGCATTCATCGCTTACGTGGTCGTTCTGACGTTCTTCATATGGTCGGTCAACAAAACGGGAGTCTCCCTCAAAGACCTGGTTGGGGGCTTTCCACAGATGGGCAGACTGATCGGCGAAATGCTTCCGCCCTCCACCGCACGGCTGGAGCCAGTGGGTTGGGCATTGCTGGAGACTTTCCAAATGGCCCTTGTGGGCACAGTGGTGGGCGTCCTACTGAGTGTGCCCATTGCTGTGCTGGCGACACCTCATTTGTCGCCGCACCCAGTGCTTTATCACATGGCGAGAAACCTGATTGCTTTCTTTCGGACCGTACCGGACCTTGTGTGGGCGCTGATCTTTGTAGTCTCAGTGGGTCTCGGTCCATTTGCCGGAACGCTAGCCATCGTCATCGACAAAATTGGCTTTTGTGGCCGCTTCTTTGCCGAAGCAATGGAAGAGACAGACCGCGGACCCCAGGAAGCGCTGACTGCCATGGGTGCGGGGCGCTTCTCGCTCATCATGTGTTCGGTGTTTCCTGCAGCCATGCCGTCCTTCATCAACACCTCACTTTTCAGCCTAGAAAAAGCCACTCGCTCGTCTGTGATTCTAGGCTTGGTGGGCGCCGGAGGCATAGGCATCGAGCTGAAGGTCGCCATGGACTTGTTCAACTATGACGAAGCTGCAACGATCATTTTGGCTATATTTGCGCTGGTGGTTTTGGTTGAACGAGTAAGTTCTTTATTGCGCAAGAAAATGCTTTGAATTTTTATGTAGATTTCGTGTGAAACGACACTTGACAACCACAAATGTGTGACCTTTTGTTGATGTCTTGTGGTGAAGAAGTAACGCTCGAGGAGAGCTTCATGAATTCGTCATCAGAATTGTTTTTAATGAGAACAGCTTCTTTCCAAGAATGCTTTCTTCAACTCAGTTAAATTTGTAACATGAAAATTAAACACACCCTTTTAGCCGCATCCTTGCTTGCCGCCATGTCTGCACAAGCTCAAAATGCATTCACTGTCTATGGCAATGCTGATATTGCAATTAACAATGATGTCAAAACAGCAACCACTGGTATCAAAACAGAAGAAACAACTGTTGTGCCTGGTGGCATGTCAACCAGCAATGTGGGTTTCCGTGGCGAACGTCAAATTTCTACCGGACTCAAAGCAACATTCCAAATGGAATTTGAAGTAGACCAAACAACCGACACCGGTATTGTGAAAACACGTGCTGGTTTGGTGGGATTGGCCGGCAACTTTGGCGCAGCCACTTTTGGACGCAGAACCACTTTGATCAAGGCTGCTATTGATTCGCTGGATGCCAACGATGCTGTCAACACAGCTGGCTTCATTGGTGACAATGCCCGTGACTCACGTCGCAACGACATGATCACTTACTCTACACCTAACTTCTCTGGCTTCTCTGCAGACGTTCAGCTGGGCTTGGGCGCACCTACACGCATTACCAGCGCCACTGGTGTTGTGACACAAGACGGCAAAGCCGAAGATACCAGTTCAGTGGGTTTGAACTATTCAAACGGTCCCTTGACTGTGAAGTGGGTCAACGACTCCATTAAAAATTACAGCAGAGCAGTGAGCGTTGCAGGCTACAGCGTTGCTGTGCCTACAGGCATTGCTACACGCAAGAACGAAGCTGTTGGCGCCATATACGACTTGGGCGTTGCGAAGTTGTATTTTGTTGATACCAAAATGAAGCAAGGTACAGACGCTAGTTTGGTGAAGTTTGATACACAAACTTTGGGTCTGCGCGCACCAATGGGCAACTTTACATTGGTAGCAGAAGCTGGCACAGGCAAGGCTAAATTGACAACATCGGCCATCCAAGCTGATCTTGATGCAATCCAATTTGCCGTGTTTTACACACTGGCCAAAGACACAACGTTGTTTGGTATTTATGGTACCGAGTCTATCGCTCATCCTACGTTCCTAAAAAAGGCTGAGCAAAAGCAGACACACGTCGGCATTCGCTACAGGTTCTAATTTTTTTTCTCTCTCTCAAGGTTTTTCAAAGGCCCGCTCTGCGGGTCTTTTTTTTCGATTTCAAATAATGGCGGTCTGGCAGAAAAAAGCTCTGCTAAAAAGCTTGTTGTAGCAACGAGCGGGCATTACTTTAGTCAATTCTTTGCTTCAAGGCTAGACAACAGACTGTGAGTCTCGTGTCATTGCACTGACACGCTTTTGCGGCACATTTCATACAGTTTGAAATTTCATTGAAAGATTTTTATGCTTACGTTTCAATCACAGCTGCGCCGAACTATGCTTGCTGCCTTTGCTATTTACGCGTTTTCTCAGACAACTGTTTTTGCTCAAGGCGTTGCATCGTCATTTCCAGATCGACCTGTCAAAATTGTTGTACCGTTTGCCCCTGGTGCAGGAACTGACGCCATGGGGCGATTGATCGCGCAGAAGCTAGGTGAGGTTTTGAGCGCCAGCTTTGTGGTTGAAAATCGAACGGGTGCATCAGGCGCCATTGGCACCCAGTATGTGGCGCAACAAGCTGCAGATGGCTACACCCTGCTGCTGGTGGCATCGCCTTTCACTACGGTGGCGGCCTCGCTGACCACGGCGGGCTATGACCCGATCAAAAGCTTTACACCCGTGGGCATGATTGCCAGTGGGCCCTTGGTATGGGCAGCCAACAACCAGCTGCCCGCCAACACCATGCAAGAGCTGGTGGCGCTTGCACGCCAAAAGCCTGGCGTGCTGAATTACGGCTCTGCAGGTGCTGGCGGCGTAAACCACTTGGTGCTTGAATTGCTTAAAGCCAAAACCGGCACTTTCATTACCCATATTCCCTATCGCGGGGTGGCGCCTGCCGCCATCGACATGGTGGCCGGTGAGGTGCAATTGGTGACAGGTACCATACCGGCTCTGCTTCCGCTGATCAAGGACAAGCGCATCAAGCCATTGGCGGTCACCAGCGCAAAACGTTCACCCGCCTTGCCTGATGTGCCCAGCATGTCGGAAGCTGGTTTCAAAGGCTTTGACGTGCTCAACTTCTTTGCACTTGCAGCACCTGCCGGCACCCCCGCAGTTGTGATTGAAAAGCTCAATACCGCATTGAACAAGGTCGTGGCCATGCCCGAAGTTCTGGCACGGTTCAAAGCTGACGCTGTCGATGCCATGCCGGGCACACCCGCGGCACAGGCGAAGTTCATTGACGCTGATTACCAAGCCTGGCGCGAAGTGGTTCGCACGCAAAAACTTACGATTGAATGATGCGCAGGCAGAGTTGAAGGCCTGAGCAACTCAAGCGTCCAACTTCTGGACGCCCCGCTTCTCTATGAATGAGTTGTTTTTAGCTTGTTAAATGATCAAAGCAAATACATCCCCAGAGTAATTTTTCCCGAGTGCACCCTAGCTCAAATATCCCCAAGTGCGCAAAACACAAAGGCCCTCGAAAAGCTGCATTTTTTTGGACCAATTTACTTCAAAAATTTGTACTTTTTTAGTTTCAATTTAACCGCTTTAACTAAAGACACTAGGCGCAGTGCCGCGTCATGGCAATGACATATCTTGACTTTATTCTTATCATTTCCTTCATTAATTAGTTTTTTAAACATGAAAAAACAACTTCTAATCATTCTTGCCGCTGGCTCATTGATGACTGGCGCTGCATTTGCCGATGAATGGCGCAAAACTTACAAGTCAATTACCTTTGGCATTTCGTCAGGTGAGAACCAGCAGTCTGGTAATTTGCGTTGGGCGCCGATGGGGCCGTATCTTGCCAAGTGCATGGGTATTGAAAAGGTGACCATGCGTGTTACCAATGACTACTCAGGCATCATTGAAGCAATGGTGCAAGGCGACGTGCAACTGGCTTGGCTTGGTCCCGCGCAATACGCCGTGGCTAACGATCTTATGAAGGGCGATGTACATCCCGTTGGAATGGATATGTCTAAAGATGGTGAGCTCGGCTACAAATGGGTCGTGGTTGTGAAGGCTTCCTCGCCTTACAAGACCCTAGCCGATCTCAAAGGAAAATCAATGGGCTGGCCAACACCTACTTCAGCTTCTGGCTACGTTTTGCCAATGCATTATTTTCGCCAGATCGGTTATGTGTCGCAGAAAAATGAGCCAGTTCATTTCAGCAAGCTCGTTCAGACCGGCTCACACGACAACAGCCTTGTCTCAGTTGTGAATGGAACAGTAGATGCCGCAACCAATTGGTACTACTCACCAAAGGCAGGTGCACACATACGCGCTGCTGGCGTGGGGACAATCAAGCTGGAGGATATTCGCTTCATCCACGAGTCGCCCATGGTTCCAAATGCACCTTTCACAACTCGTAAAAGCTATCCAGCCGAGATGAAGGCAAAGATGAGCGACTGCCTGATCAATATGCGAACGAACGATGCAGCTGCTTGGGCCACGGTGGGCAAAGATATCTTTGGTGGCATTGCACCGACAACACATGAGGCCTATGCAGACTTCATTGCACTACGTCAGGCTGAGATGAAGAAGTGAGCGATCAGCTGAACATTAAGCCTTCAGAGTCAGGCATCCTCGCCGCCCGTGATCTCGTCCGAACTTTTGGCACCACGCAAGCCGTTGCGGGTGTCAATTTTCAGGTGGCTCGCGGGGAAATGGTAGCGATCATTGGTCGTTCAGGGGCAGGCAAATCGACTCTGCTGAATCTGACCAACCGCTTGCTAGATCCAACGTCGGGCTCGATTTTTTATGACGGTCTCGACATTGCGCGCTTGCAGGGCGCGGAACTGTTAGCTTGGCGTCGTCAATGTGCCATGATTTTTCAGCGCTTTAATCTCGTTCAGCGACTGGATGTACTGACCAATGTACTCACAGGGCGACTCAATCACCCGCCACGTTGGCAAAAGCTACTAGGGCGGTTTTCGGATGAAGACCGAGATCGAGCGATTGATGCGCTCTACACCTTGGGGCTCGACCAGCGGGCTTTGCAACGAGCGGATCAGCTTTCTGGCGGGCAGCAGCAGCGCGTGGCCATCGCGCGTGCGTTGGTGCAGGAGCCGAAGATAATTCTTGCTGACGAGCCTGTTGCATCGCTGGATCCGGTGAATGCGCAGTCGGTGATGGATGCTTTGCGCAAGATCAATCAAGAACGCGGTATCACCGTTCTTTGCAATCTACATTCTGTTCCACTGGCCAGGACTTACTGCGACCGAATCATTGGCCTAAATGCTGGCCGCGTGGTTTTTGACGGCCAAGCCAGTGAGCTTGATGAGGAAAGACTGGTGTTGGTTTATGGAAGTCAGGCCGAGTTGCAGGATGCGCTATGAGTTTGACTGAAGCGGCGGCAGGGTCGCCTTCAGCGCGAGTCATACAAACAGGCTTGCTCCATACATCTGGAGCTGAGAACGCGCGTCAACGGTTTGTACAAAACTTTGCCCAGCATCGGCGCGAGCGCAGGATGCAATGGGTGATTGGCTTATGCGTTCTCATCCTGCTGATTGGCGTGTCGGCGGTGTTAGGTGAAGTTGATCTCGTTCATTTATGGAAGCGGCTACCCCGCTTTGCCTCCTACTTTGGCAGGATGGTGCCAGAGATCGCTTGGGCGACGCTTTGGGTCGATCTTGCTCGCTGGTACTGGAATGTGTCAGTGTGGCTGGCAGCGCTTTGGCAAACGATATTGATCGCCATTTATGCCACCTTGTTGGGCGTGGTTTTTGGTTATGTTGCTTCTTTCTTTGCAGCGCGTAATTTGTCACCAGGCTCGAAATCTATTTTCATCAGTCGGCGCATCATGGAGACTGCACGCACCGTGCCTGAGTTGGTATTTGCAGTCTTGTTTGTCTACTCCTTCGGGCTTGGACCGCTGGCTGGCGTATTGGCCATTGGTTTACATTCAATGGGTGCGCTGGGCAAATTGTTTGCTGATGTGGCAGAAAATACGGATTTGGAGCAGGTCAAAGGGGTGCGATCAACCGGAGCGAGTTGGGCGCAGACCATGGTCTTTGGAGCCACGCCACAAGTGTTGCCTGACTACTTGTCTTATGCCTTACTGCGCTTTGAAATCAACGTCCGCGCTGCATCCATCTTGGGTTTTGTGGGAGCCGGTGGTATTGGACAAGAACTTTACACAGCGGTGAAAAGTTTTCATCACACCGATATATCTGCCATTGCTTTAATGCTACTCGTCGCCGTCATTGCGATCGACTCCTTTTGCTCTTGGCTGCGCGGTCGGATCATAGGCCGCGATAACTTGAGAGCTATATGAGACAGCCTTTACCAGATCAAAATACAGCGCTCGCAGCTGCTGATATCAACCAAGCTGCACCAGCAGCCAAGCCATGGCGCGAGCAACGCCCTGATCTTTACCCACGCACAGGCCTGGCCGCTTGGCGCAGTTATTTGATGGCATCCGTGGTATTGGTTTTGTTCTTTCTGGGTCTTGATGAGCTTGAAATCACCGTTGAGCGCCTTCTGCATGGATTTGGAAAACTCGGCGAAGTGTTTGGTCTAATGGTGCCGCCAGAATCAAAGGGAAGAACACTTGTGTATTTGGCCGCTATTGCCGAAACAGTTGCCATGGCCTTTATCGGTACGTTCGTGGCATCCTTGCTGGCTTTGCCATTGGCGCTGATGGGCGCGCGCAATGTGATGCCTTTCGGCTTGGTTCGGTTGTTTGTGCGTCGTTCTAGTGATGTGGTTCGCGGGCTCGACAGTCTGATCTGGGCGATATTTTTTGTGAGTATTGTTGGCTTGGGTCCTTTTGCGGGGATTTTGGCCATCGTAATGATCGACACGGGTATTCTGACCAAGTTGTATGCCGAGGCGCTGGAGAACACGGACTCAGAGCAGACAAAAGGGGTGCGAGCGACAGGTGCGGGTCGTTTGCAGACGCTATTGTTTGGTGTGTTGCCCCAGGTGCTCCCAGTGTTTCTTGCTAACAGCCTGTACTTTGTGGAGTCCAACGTCCGATCAGCAACGATCTTAGGTGTTGTCGGTGCGGGTGGAATCGGATTTTTCTTAATGGATCGCATGATGATCAGCGCTTGGCGTGAGGTAGCTCTGATCATCTTGCTCGTGTTAGCAACGGTGGCGGTTATCGATACCTTGTCACGCTGGTTGCGCAATCGCTTGATTGGCCAAACTGTGACAGTCAGAGCCTGAGCGTGAGCCAGCCCTTTGTAATTTCGAATTTGATGCTCGCTCCATTAGGAGAGATCGCGATTTGCCGACTGCCCGGCTCACACAGCCCTTTGCAAGACGACATCACAGCAATCTGCGCACTTGGAGTTGCCTGTGTCGTCAGTTTGACACCGATGGAGGAAATTAGGCGCCTCGGAGACGCACAACTGTCCGCTGCTCTACAGGAAAACAACATCGCGTGGCATCACTTTCCGATCCTTGATTACTCAACGCCCTTGCCCAGTCAAGCACAAGACTGGCAGCAACTGTCTGCACAATTACACGGCCTGCTTGATCAAGGACAACGTATTCTGATCCACTGCTTTGCTGGTATCGGTCGCTCCGGGATGATAACGATGCGGCTGCTGGTTGAACGCGGCATGAGCCCAGCAGATGCCCTAGCGCTGGTGCGACATGTGCGACCAGGTGCCGTTGAAAGACCGGCTCAATACGAATGGGCAGCTGGGCAGGCGGCCGCTCTCTGATTGCATGAGCCAGCCACCCAAGGCACTAGAGCACTACTACCTCATTTCCTCTTTCAAGAGGCAGCAAGGATCTCTTGCAACTGGTCGGCAAACCAGCCCTTGCTGGCCGCGATGATGCCACTGGACTTCAAAGGCGGCTCACCATCCAAGCCAAGCACTGAGCCGCCAGCGCCTGCAATTACGGGCAGATGAGCTGCGATGTCATAAATCTCAAGGCCGGTATCAATGACGGCATCGATATGACCAGCAGCAAGCATTGGATACGCATAGCAATCACTGCCGTAGCGCAGGAGCTTCACGCGATCCCTTAATCGCTCCACCCTTGCGAGCGCCACAGGGTTAGCCGTAAAGGTCGAGCTGACCCAAACAATTGCGCTCTCAAGGTTTGCCGTTTCGCGTGTACGCAACAGGGATTGGCCCGAGGCGCTGCGCATCCATGATTGCTCGCCATTGCCAAAAAATCGCTCCTTTAAAAATGGCTGATCAACAGCACCCAAGACGGCCTGCCCATCTTCCAGCAAAGCAATCAGAGTGCCCCAAGTTGGCATTGCACTCATGAAGGCTCGCGTGCCATCGATGGGATCTAACACCCACACAAACTTTGCATCATCTCGCTTGCGTCCAAACTCTTCTCCGATGATTCCGTGATGGGGAGCTATCTGAGCCAGCAACTGGCGCATGACCAGCTCGGCGGCGCGATCTGCGTGCGTCACAGGATCAAAGCCTGCATCGCCCATCTTGTTGTCCACCACTAGAGCAGTGCGGTAGTGCGGCATGATCGCTTGACCCGATGCATCGGCAAGTTGATGCATCAAGGTCAACAAATCAATCTCTGCAATTTGTTTATCGTTCATTCTTTAGTCACTCTGGTATTCCCCCAATTGTGCAGACACTCATCAAAACTACAGTTAAATAGAAATTCTATTTAAGACCTCTAACTACTGCTCAAAAGTGTCGTCAACAGCGCAATAGAATAAAAATTATTTCTAAAATACTAATTATTTTCAAAAATTTGTACTTTTAGGAGGTCCAGCGTAAAGAGTCTTTACGCTGCTGACTTTTTGATCATTTAGAAATATGAGCTGTTGGAGTTGAAACTACCCTCAATGTATATGGCGTATCGAGAGTTACGACAACTTGATCTAAGTCTACGGCGACAGTAAAACAAGGGAATTCATATGTTGCGCGTGATCAAAATCTATATACATTGAGCTGAGGTCAACTACTTGCCAAAGGATTTCGCCATGAAAACCATCAGCCAATTCTTAGACCACAGTCAGCGAGCCATTTACTCAGTCAGTCCGGATGACACCATCAGGCAAGCCCTAGAAGTTATGGCGCTTCACAACATTGGGGCGTTGCTGGTTTTGAAAGAGCAAAACCTGGTGGGCATTTTCTCTGAGCGCGACTACGCTCGAAAAGTTGTCCTCAAGGGCAAAAGTAGCAATGATGCCAAGGTGAGCGAGGTGATGACCTCTAAGCTCATCACCATCAATACAAATCACTCGATTGATCAATGCATGCAAATCATGACGGACAACCACATCCGGCACTTGCCCATCGTCAATGACACACAAGTGATGGGATTAATTTCAATTGGTGATGTGGTTCGCGAAATGATTGCATATCAGAAATCTATGATCGAACAGTTACAAAGTTATATCGCTGGGTAGAAACTTAGCAAGGGAATGCCCCATAACTTC
>Ga0209356_1000533_pt1 | contig 14948 bp, 34 predicted proteins | sample LauGreFaBDMM15SN_2_FD_188213 | JGI IMG/M metagenome (GOLD analysis project Ga0209356, IMG submission 188213) | Freshwater lake microbial communities from Lake Michigan, USA - Fa13.BD.MM15.SN (SPAdes) (version 2) | ecosystem: Environmental > Aquatic > Freshwater > Lake | place: Lake Michigan, USA...
ATAATGACTTTATCATAATCAAAATTTAATTGCATTTCTCCAAGCCTCATAAAATTCAGATATCACTTCTGAATTGAATCCTGATAATTTAAATGAATCATAAAGTTTTTCAATTTCACCAATAGTTCTATCTCTAGAAAAATACCAATCACAATCCCATTCATATGATAAATTATTTATTTGGGATTGTTCCAATTGCAACTTGGTTACTGAACTAAATGAATCAATATTGAAATATTTTCCCAATACTCTTGTTGATGAAAATTTTTGTTCGTTTTTAAATATTATTACTTTACTATTTTTCCAATATCTTAACATTGCAATTAAAATCTCATCCTTCCCAACTGTTTGGAAAATAAATTTATTATTATCAATACATTTACTTATTATTGGATTGTACATATGAGATATATATTCTTTTTCGCATTCTAAATAATATTCTCCGTTAACGCCCCAAAAGCTCCCCCTACCAAATCCCCAATCAACCCATATTTGTCTTTCGGACTGCTGTTTTGTAGCTAGTAATAAATATTTTAACTTTTTTTCAACTGACAATTTACCATCTAATTGCATTTGGGCTAAATCTTTTTGTTTAAAAACTACATCATCACTTAACCCTAAACAAGATTGTAAAAAAACTCCTCCTCCTCCAATTAAATATTTTACTATAATGACTTTATCATAATCAAAATTTAATTGCATTTATCCAAGCCTCATAAAATTCAGATATCACTTTTAAATTGAATCCTGATAATCCAAGCAAATCATAAAGTTTTTCAATTTCATCAATAGTTTTATCTCTAGAAAAATACCAATCACAATCCCATTCATATGATAAATTATTTATTTGGGATTGATCCAATTGCAACTTGGTTATTGAACACCAAAAATATTTTTCAGTAATATTAAGTTTTAAAATATCAGGATTAATAAAATATGATTTACTGTCAATTCTTGTCTTTGCTGGGTCTGTGGATGTACGGATTCTTTTAGGGGCGTGACCAACATCACCCAATGCTCTTGTTGATGCAAATTTTTGTTCGTTTTTAAATATTATTACTTTACTATTTTTCCAATATCTTAACATTGAAATTAAAAGCTTATCCTCATGAACTGTTTGGAAAATAAATTTATTATTATCAATACATTTATGTACTATTGGTGCAAACTTACGAGATATATATTCTTTTCCGTATAGTGAATAATCTGTATCCTTAATATTCCAAAAACCCCTCCTAAATCCCCAGTCACCCCATATTTGTCTTTCGGACTGCTGTTTTGTAGCTAGTAATAAATATTTTAACTTTTTTTCAACTGACAATTTACCATCTAATTGCATTTGGGCTAAATCTTTTTGTTTAAAAACTGCATCATCACTTAACCCTAAACAAGATTGTAAAAAAACTCCCCCCCCACCAAATAGATACTTTAATATAATAAGTTTATCATAATCAAAGTTTATCATTTTATAAAGAACAAGTAAATTAGTCCTGGTATAATAATAAAAAATTGTGGAAGAAAATTCATAATAATTGATTTTTCTTTCCACTTAAATCCAACATAGGTCCAACCAGATGCACCTATGAGTTGTAGGAGGCTATTCCAAGGGGTTAGTCCCAGTACATGAAACACCATTGCGATGAGTATTGTACCAGCACTAACCCACTTGATTATACGAGTATTATCTTTGCGATTTCTCAATTCAAATGAACTCATAATATAAGGTTAATTATCAGGCAGCAACAGCAGTATTCTTGTTGCTGATCTCAAGAAGATCTGAACGCATTTGAGAAACCATTGCAAGAATACGATCTTGAAGTTCAGCACAACCTTCTACAAGTCTCTCAAGTTTCCAACCACCGATATTGGCGTGGAATCCTTCATCTTTAGCAATAGCAGCATAACGTGAAGAAATAAACTGATCTTCTACACATTCGGACATTTCATTCCATACTGCCTCTGCACGACCCTCAGCGACGAGTTGGTATGCAGCAAGAGCAGCAGGATCAGAAGATGCTCCATACTTATCTAAAAGACATGCACCCTTTGCCTGAGGTGAAGCAGCTTCGGCAGCAAATGCCTCTGCGACATCTACAGTTTTACCTGAGATGTGCTCAATAACTTCCTTTACCATACGGAAGTGCTTTGCTTCGTCTTGTGCTTGTTTGGTAAGCAATTCAAGTTCAGCAACATCCATGGATGCAGGAGCAGAAGCAACTTCAGCAGCAATTGCCTTCATATTAATTGCTTCATTAACCATACGACCCGTGAAATGTTCAATCATATGCTCTTTGCTTGGATTTGACGCAAAGAAACGACGAACATTTAAACGAGATTGCTCAAACAATTCTAAATTTTCGTTTTTAATTTTTTTAACAAATTCTTTTCCCGAAATCATTTTTTAAACTCCTTAGTATTTAATGTTATTTATGATGTTAACGAATTATGGTAATTAAAATATCACCAAATACTTCATTTACGTTAATGGTTTGGTTAAAATTATCCCAAATCCAATCAGAAGTGAAGTATTCCCACTTACATTTATTTATCATACCAAACTTTAATATCTCAGAGTTTTGTCTCATAATCTCAGACATCATTATAGCACTATTTTGATAAGATTCATAATTTGGATATTTAATTTGAAATCCACCAGCTTCGTGCCACCACGCATAACTACTCATATCTGGACGATATATCATTATAATCCAATCATTATGAAATTTATTTTTTATTTGATCTAAATAATAAGACCACTCATGACTTTTAACAAGTTTGCATCCTTGAGGTTTAACCCATGCCTGATCAATGTAATCAGAATTAAGAACTGGTTCAAACTCCATCCCTGGACCAAAATATGCTCCTTTGTGCCCAGTATAACTATGATGGTCGTATTCACGTTCAGGAGTGCGATCAGAGATATTCATACCAGACATTGTTTCTAATGTCTGAGCAATACCACTCCATCTTGAACCAGGAACACCAGTAAAAAATATTCTCTCCGGTAATTTCATGAATGAAAAGGTGATTAGGTTAAGTTATATGCCTGGTGCGGGTGGAAATTTTTTATCTAGATGTTTAAATTTTCATCCTGATATAAATTGCTTTAAAGAATGCGTAAATGCTGGTTATGAAAAAAAATACAATATACTAAATTATAAAAAAATGCAGACAAGAAGTTCAACAACTGTCAATTGGATTGATTTTGAGGACTCTATTGAATATTTTACTGATTATAATAATAATTTATTATATAATATTGAAGAGATTAAAAATATTAAAAATATAATCCTATTTAGCCATAGTGAAACAACATTTGAACAATTTAATCTTGATTGTAATTGTGATATTAGAATTACAAATTTTAGTAAAGAGGAGTTTAATTGGGCAATATATCAATCGTTATATAAAAATAGTCCCCCCGATACAAAGCACCGTTTGGCAGTTGGAAAACTTTATAAACAAAAGATATCTGTACCTTGTAAAAATTTATGGAATTTTTATCTTTTATGTGATAATCTTACCGAGATAGAAGATTATCTTAATGTTGAAAAAAACATTAAGGAATGCCGACTATGGCAAGAAAAATTATGGAATGAGTGGAAAACAACTTGGGCACCTGAAAAATTTAAAAAGAAGATAATTAATTTAAAAAAATCAAGAGGGGAGTTAAAAATATGAATCAAAAACAACTAAATGATTACTTTGCAACCAAATGGGTAAGCGATTTAGACAAATATGAATACTCCGGTTGGAATCTTATTAATAAAGTAAATGACAGTGAATGGATTTTAGATGTCGGTTGCGGACCAAATCCATTCAAAGGTAAAATAAAAAATTTAATTGGTATTGATCCCGCCTATGATGAATCTGATTATAAAGTAAGTTTAGAAGAATTTAAAACAAATCAAAAATTTGATGTTGCTTTTTGTTTAGGTAGTGTAAACTTTGGATCAGAAGATAAAATTATATCACAAATTAGTTCATTAGTCAATTTACTAAATCCCACATCAAGAATTTATTGGAGATGTAATCCTGGGGTAAAAGATCATCCAAATGAAGAATGCGAGGATATAGATTTTTTTCTGTGGTCTTTTGAATTTCACAAAAAATTTTCAGACTATTTTGAATTTGAATGTGTAGACTTAAAATGGGACAATTGCAATAGAATTTATGCAGAGTGGGTTCGTATTATTTAGATTTAATTTTTTGAACATCTTGATAGTCTTTTCCGAGAATCTTTTTTGAATATGTGTTATCTCATAGATCAAAATGTTTAGATCTATACCAGTCGTACCATTCTTTTACACGACTTTTAGCTTTCATATGTTCTGGATCTTTTGCCCAGATATCAACATCTTCTTTAGTTTTCCATTTACTAATAGTTATCTCAATTCCATCTACAACTTCACTATCTATTCCAATAAATCCATCCATCTTTTTTGCACTTGCATAAAGACTGCTATTATACTCCTCATACTCGGAAGTTAAATTTTTAATCTTAGCAATGAATAATACTTCAATCATTTTAATTAATATTATTTACCTCTAATTTTTTGAACATCTTCATAGTCTTTTCCAAGAATCTTTTTTAAATATATTTTATCCCATAGATCAAAATAAGTGGTTGTTGCTATGAGATGACGCATTTTGGTTAAGAATTTTGCATTTTGATACAAAATTAAGTTATACTTCCCATTATTTGTCTGAACTTTATTAATAAACGTAGGTCTATCCTTTAAATCCTCTAAAAAAATGTACTCTGGGTAATTTGCATTAAATTCCTCTACTTTTTTAAGAATATACTCCTCAGTAAGATCATCCTCTACAATAAAAATAACAACACCAAATTTTTCATTCAAAGGTTGAATATTATCAATTGAAGATTGTAAAATTTTATAAGTGTCTGTTTTAGCAAAAGGACAAATGGAATGTCCCTTCAGATTTGGATGAGTTTCTTTAATTTTACTAATCCAATTTTCTATTTCTTCCATTATTTGTTTCTTTCCGGAAAATAATCTTGCATAGTGCCCTCTCTACTTAAATCACTGGTGATACAATGCAATCCACCGTCCCAGAAATATCTATGACGAAAATTACATATATGTGCAGTGATACCATGACGATCAAAGGCATCAAAAACATTTTTATTATAATTATTGACTATAACATTAGTTGGGTTGATTATCAACATGTTAACATCAAACACTGTTTCTTCAACATAAAGAACCCAATCCTTTAACCAACTCTCAACAAAATCAGTAAAATCATCATTGAGTTCTTCACCAGGAACCCACCACTTACCTTTATTTTTCTTTTTAAGGTCCATAAATGGTTTAATTTTAGCAAAGCTTTGCTCAGGCAAATATACAACTTCCCAATCAGGAAAAGTTTTGCTGTATGTTTGTATGTCATTAAGACTAATGATTAATCCAGGTTTTACCGGAGTAAAGACACCATCACTATGAGTTCCACAATTTACTATATGAATTCTATAATCAGGACCAAGGCTATTTTTTATAAACCTTAGATACTCGTTAAAGCAATCGGTTCCAATTTCATCTCTAACTACTGTCCCAATGTAGATATCCTTTCCAACTCTGGTTGTAGTAGCACCACTAACATATTTATCGTAGATTATTTCAGTATTATGATCTTTTAAAAATTTTTCTATACTACCAAAAGTATTAAATTTTTTATTATTTGGAAAAGTAGTTAATGGATTGTGATTAATTGATCTGATAATTGATTCAACTTTTGATAAATATCTTTTTCTTTCAGGAATGTCTTTTTTTTCAAGAGTATTTTGTAATTTTTTGTGAAATACAATTTTTTCTCTAGATGTCAGTTTTTTAATACTTTGCAATGTAGAAAATTCTTCTTCATAATCTAACATGTCATCAAATATATTATATCCAAATTCAGCACCAGGCATATAAAACTTTTCCCCAATCATTGCAGTATGATCTCTGGGAGTCATTGGTGGAGGAGAGTAATGCTCAGCCCAGAAATGATCTTCTCTATTTTCTGAAATATCATTACGAACAATCTTTACATTAAAAGATTTTAAAATTTTTATAAGTTTTTGATAATCTTCTTCAGTTTCAATTGCAATTCTCTCCAGTATAGATCTAACCCTAGGATTCTCAATGTAATCATAAAATTCTGGTGGGTAACTACGACCTACGGCACAAACTTGAAGAGGATCCCAATGCTGATGTACTGAAAACATTATATTAATTCTAACTTATTTCTAATATATAGCATTATCCTTCCAGTTTCTTGAGTCTTGTTCTTGATACTCTGTGTAGAGGGCATTATGTATCGTCATTAAGTCATCAATCCAAAATGCCTCTGGATAAACACCAAGTTCACTCATCAGTCCTCTATGAGAAGTTCCTTCTCTTTCTGCCTTACAGATAATATAACAAAATGCCTCAACTGCCCTATACTTATCCTCGGCAGATAGCATATGATACCACCCAACAGATGCCTCAATACTTTTCTTATGAGCATCTGCAAGATCTTCTCTCATTTTTGCCATTTCCGGTGAATTGAGACTTTCTAGCAGACTATTCTTCTTTGATTGTTCTTCTTGAAATTTAGAAGAGTCGATAAGTTCTCCTGTGGAAACTTCATTAAATCCAAATGGTTCAGTCATAGTTATAATCTGGGTGTTGTTTTTTGAATTCCAGAAGTTCTGCTTCTGTCTTAAAATATCTGCAAAGAGAAGCATTTGGATGCTCATTATAAGTCCATTTAAGTTTTAACATAATCAACAGGCATCCATATTCATAATCCAGAAACCATCATCAGTCATCGTATAACCAGCATCAACCATCTCATCATCGGTCCTTAGGTCTTTCCTACGAACAATCACACCACCATCAAGAATTTCATAAACAAGAGCATCACCCTCTTTCCAACCAGTTTGCTCCAACAAGTCTTCTGGTAATGTAATCACACCCTCATCATCTACGGGTAAAACCCAGGACTTGACTTTGTTTTCTTCTGGATGTTTTGATGCATATTCCAAATCACTGTGTCCCCAAGGAGGCATACAATCATTCTCGTCTTTATTGTCCTCAATAAACTTATTCCAGGGTGCCTCATAAGGTTTAGTAGTGCCTTTCAGTAAATCAAAGAGTTTCTGACTTTTCCCATACTGTAACTGCAAATACTCTGTGTGTTCTGCAACAGTCTCTATGATTGTTTCATAGATTTGGTGTGCGCTCAAATTTTCATCATTCAGAGCATCATAAAGAAATGCACTGATTTGATCCATCGTGTATCTTTCTGTCATTTGTTGTCTCCAATAATAAGATTTTCTAAAGTTTGAATTCTGATTTTGAGAAAGTCGATTTCAATTTGAAGTTCATAGAACATATTATTAGTATCTATGTTTTCCTCTTCAAGTTTGAGAACTCTTGCCTCAATTAGAGGTTTGTAGATCATTGTCTCTGTAATATGCTTGATATTGGTTCTCTTTAAGTTTAGCACTGTTCAGGTATTTTTGCAAATGTTCTTGTCTTTGAAAGAAACAGACCTTTTTATCCATTCCGTCCTTGCCTTCCATATGTTCTAACCGAACAGGAAATTGTGAATGTGGAAATTCAGGATTTTTATTCAACTTCATCATCTTCCTCACACCAAGTTTTTAGATTTGCAATTACATCATCCATAGGTATAACTTCTTCTTTACCGGTCGCAATATCATCGCACATTTGTAAGAGACTTTCTAAAAATAATTTAGAATAAATCTCATCCTCTAAACTATCCCAGAAGTATAAGATACATTGCTCTAATGGGTCATCATCTTTGAGTAAAGCATATTCTGCATAGTTGTTTCCCATCAAATCACTCCAATTCTTAAAGGAGTACCAACAAACCATCCAACCTTGTTGAATACAAGAAAATATAATATATTCAAACCAAGAAAGTTTAGTTTTCTTTGTATCAGTTCCTAAGAGTGGTTTTGAATAAGTCACAACTATTTGTCCCACTCCTCATAACGAGTCTCAAGTTTACCACCATTTGAGAAAATATTCAAGTGCCCAATTCTACCATTCTCCAAGTAAAATGCAGCCCAGATATGTTTACCAGGTTCCATCACCTCATAATGGAACATTTTGATGTCATTAACAATAAACTCATCAGGATTGTACTTTTCTATATCTTCAGTCATTCTTCTACACTATACTCAGTTGTAATACTATCCACCACTCTGCTATCATCTTTAGCATTCCACAGATTAGCAGTCGCAATAGCAACCTGCATAGTTTCGTGCCTTTGGTATCGTTGCTCTAAGTCATTCTTGAAGTAGTAAGTGATCAAATACTTCATCGCAACATCTCCTTCATTTTTTGTATTGCATCATTAAAACCATCTACAAGAAGTTCTACATCAACATTTTGACTTCCTTCTGCAGATTGTTCTTTCGGCAACCATCTCTCCACCAAATCCACAATCTCATCACAACAATCAATAGAATATCCAAGTTCATTCCTTACCATATTCCAAAGTTTTTGAGATTTATATTTCTCTACCAACTTATCAATAACATCATCCATAGGTTTTGTTTCTTTTTGTTGAAACATGGAGTATAGAGATACTTTGAGTGTTCTTCCATCATCTTGAAGACTTACCTGAACATTAGAGCACCCATAACGAACAAACTCTCTTCCGTCATTAGTGATGACTTCCACACGAGTTACATCTGAATAGTTTTTTAGAAAGTCTCCATTAGGCATTTGTATGTCTTCGGTCATTTTCTTAACATCCACGCAAATAGTAAGAGAGGAGGAGTAATTATAATTGCCATAGAAAGAGCAGGAATTAAAGTGTTTGGGCAGGTCATTCTTTTGCCTCTAGTTTCTCAACTCTATTCATAAGTTCTGTAAGAATATGAATAAGAGAACGATAGTCAATACTTTCAATGTCATCACCGTTATCCATATCAATATAGTTGTTGTATAGAAGTTCTTCAGTTAAGTTTCGTTCAGTCATTTGTGCTCCTCAAGTTGTTTTTGAACGGCAATCACTTTACGATTTGGATACTTCTCGGCAATTATATCACGGGCATCCTCATCACTCATAGCATCTCTTACTGTCTCATAATACACAGTGTTGTCTGATGTATCATATGCTTGAACTTCGTAAGTCATTGGTAATCTTCCTCATCAAAGGTGAAGTATTCGTATATTTGAGACATCACACACTCTTCAATAGTCTCACAGATGACTTCTTCACTTGGATCTTCATTATGCTTGAAGGCACGACGATAACCAAGAAGAACTCCTTCATTGATTGCCTGGTTTAGTATAACACGGAATTTGGGTTTCATTGGGGACTTGGGTTCATATGAGTATTATAAGGCATCACAGGGGGTTTTGGAGTGCCCCTGTGACAGTTCTACGAGTTGTCCCAGTGCATCAAACCAAAAATATAAGAAAGACCCCAATTTAATGTGTGATGGGGTATTTCATATAAGTGATCAAAAAGTATTGTTCGGGCCTTGAGTATTCTTTCTTTACCGATTGCACCAAGATTTGCAACAGATGCGATCATAAACTCTTCATAGTCCTCTTGATTTTGTTGTTTGAACCCAGAGATATAAAGTTCTCTTACCTCACTCATAATCTTTGCGGTTTCTGGTGCAAATATAACCACTTCATCTCCTAATGGGATGGTTTGAGTTTTCATCGCACTCATTGAGAATTTCATTGCTGCTCTGGTTTCTTCGGGAGATAGTGCATCAGCATCTCCATTACGAAAAGAGTGTTGTATCACACCATTTGTACACTCCACCAATCTTAGCAGGGCAAGTTTATCTTGTTCCTCATCTGGTAGTGCCTCAAATATTTTGTTCCAGTTTTTCATTCTATAACTCCCTGTTCCCAAACCATTTGCTGTGCTAATTTATCTCTCAATGCATTAACCTTTGTATCATTATATTGGTCAAAGTTTCCAATTTTTTCTACCTTCTTGTAATAATGTAGAGCATTGAGAATGATTGTATAATCTTCTGTTGTGATGTCGAATTTCATTTAAGGTCATCATAACGATCCCAGCTCCAAGTGCGACTTATAAGAGTGAAATCCAACCCAAACTTATGTGCCCAGAATAAAATACTCAATACATCTCCAGTTCCACTGCGGATTTGGAGATAAGGCCAAGACGGGTAATCACTCCAACTGATAGAAACTTGAAACAGACTCCACTTTTTTATGTTTATAATAGACGCATACCAATCGTGCCCGAAATCGTATCTATGAGCACAGATAATCAAAGAGTTTTTCATTTAGAGCAATCCAAAAAATACTTATAAGTTGCCATTTGATGATCAGACCATTGAACTACATCACATCCTTTGTATGTGTCCACCACAGCAAAGTTTGTTTTTGGTGTGACTGTGTGATTTTGTGGTCCTGGTTTTAGCATATAAAAAGCAAGTATGGTGATTGATGCACCAATAATCGCACCAACCACTAGTGTTTTATAATATTCTGTGTTAGTCATTTAAGGTAGTTTCCTCTTCATAAGATTTGCAAGTCCTTCGATGTATTTTGGAGGTTCGTTGATTGCTTTCATCATAGCATCATAATCTTCTTTCGTCACGTATAACTTTTCATCGGGGTCATACATCTCATACCACCCGATATTTATTTCATAGAAGAATGCACAACGATCAATATTATCTTCTAAATCAAAACGAAAATATATTGCATTATAAATGCACCAAAAACCTTCAAGAAACTTCTTCATCAACATCCATTATTCAAGACCTCAATAATATCCAGTATATCACGAACATTCACCAAATACAGTTCATCCTTCTTATAAGCACACTCTTCTACAAGTGCAAGAAGAATTGCACCATATTCATAACGAACACGAACACTCATAGGGTCTTTATGTCCCAAATGAATAAGTTTTCCAAGAGGTACTTCACCATCAGCAACACGATGTGCCGCATCAAGAAGTTTTTGTGCTTGTCGTTGTGCTTTCAATACTTTTTTGATTTGTTCTTCATCAAAACCATCATAAGTCGTATCAATCCACGGAGCATCATCTTTGAGTTCAACTTTACTTAACTTTCCATTGCGATCATAGTCATAATAATGCGAAGAATGAGTTTCAGTCATACATCAAACTCATCTTTTCTGCGTTGGTTAAGATACACTAATGCTTCTTCTCTCCATTCCATCAACTCATTATAACATTTTTGATTATGAGCACACTGACGTAGTTTGTGGTCTGGTTGTAATACAGACTCAATAATAATACTCAGAGCATCACATCTCTTCTGTTTCTTTTCATCATCCATTTTTTCTTGTAGCAAAGACCAGGAGTTCATTTGAGTTCCTCTGCAAGTTGTAAAAGGTCATTTTTATCCAAAACAATCATATCATTCTGGGCATTATATGATTGAATATGTTCTACTGCAAGTTGAAGAACCGATGAGACAAGTTCTTCTTCTGTAGATGCATTTACATCCCAGATTTGTTTCATAAGTGCCTGCGACCTCTCCGTCATACAAAAACTCCATTGTGAATAAAAAGTGCTTTTTTCATTTTACCAAGATTTCGTTTTTCTGTAAATCCCTCTGGAATAGGTTCATTCCAACCGTTTTTTCTTGCGGCAGAAAGTGATGGAAATATACCCATTTCCACAGCAATATTTGCCATCGTCCAATGTGATTGAATTTCAATACTATCTTCCTTCTCAAATCCCCATTGGAAAATTTCTGGTAAATCAAAAACACCAGGTTTCACAAAGTTGAATTCAAGTTTCATCAGTGATTTGTGTCTATGAGAATATGATAGCATAAAAAAAGACCCCTGTAAAGGAGTCGGTGTGCCAGTTTGATAACAGGTCTTTGATTTTTTTACTATTTGTTCAATTAACTTTTGTTTCTGTAAGTTAGTCAAGTATCCTTCTCTTCCTCTCTCCATCGTTTCATTTCTTCCATCACATCATCCATAGGATAAACTTTTTCTTTACCACTATCAATATCTCTCATCAGTTGTTGAAGATATTCAAGAAATCCTTTGCTTAAACATTCATCTGTATTAATAGATGACCAAAACCATTCTAAACACTCTTCATAAGGATCATTCTCTGGCAGAATAGCATAACTTTCATAGTTTCCACTAATCAGATTTTTCCACATTTTAAAGTTATTCCACATCTCACGCCAACCAGTCTGAAAGCAATGACTAAAGTAGTATTCAAACCAGTTCATTTTCTATTATCAAGTGGTAGTTACACTAGGGGTCTCATCCCTATCCCATCTGGTGGGAGACACTCCACTCGATCCCACGGGATCGAGACCCGATACCCGAGGGGAAGTAATGGACGTATAATTGTTACCACCCATACCCTGGGTATCATTAAAGGTAAACCTATAATGGTTACTATCAGTCCCTGTTAGCCATGGACATCCAAATTTAGTTGTTGTTTCGTCGACGTTCTTTTTTACTGCGTGTAGAAATTCGGTCATCGATAACTCAATTAAATCAAGTTCGTCTATACCAAGGTCCTCTTTAACCCAACCAATTACAATTTCTGATGTTAATTGTTCAAAAGGTAAAAAATTCTCATGAAGTGGGTCATAAGGTAAAGTAACACCCACTTTTGTCTTAATGGTATCATCTCCATCTGTTAATGATACCATACAACGAACTTTAAGGACTGCGTTTGAGCTTAGAATTCTTTCCATTCGGTCAACTCTAAATTCTAATTCCATGATACTTTTCTCCGCAATTTTTTTTATTTATTTGCAAATATTTAGTCATGCAAGTTTAGCAATATTCTCATCGATGAAGATACGATATGCTATTATTCCAAAGACAAGAAGATAAATATTCTCTGCGTTTATAGTTATTTAATCATCTTCCAGTTCTTATCCTCATTGTTTTCATCTATCCAGAACTCAAATCGTCCAGAGATGCTTGAAAGTTTCAGCATACCATTTTTGTGTTCTTTGACCTTACAAGTATGTAGCAGGTCCATATCATGCTGAAAAACTTCCTTTGCTTCAGAAGTTTTAGGTGACACGAAGATCAGTTCAGGTTTCATAGAAGTTTGTGACTCTATGACTATTATAGGGTAACAGAGGGTTGTGTGGAGATTTGGTAGACAGTATATAAAGTGTCTTAAAGAACTCTAAACCATCCTTGTCAACCCTCACAAAGGTATTATAAGTGATTATTGAGTGCTTGTCAACTATGAGTTGATTGCAGTTCTTATAACCCTAAACTTCGTTGTTGTTACAAGTATAGGTGTAGCTAATAGTCTTACATTATTACCAACAATAACAGAACTAAATGTTGCTAAACTTTCTTCGGTTAAAATTGTTCCATATTCTGTGAGATATGTAATAATTCCATCTTGTAAACAATAATGTATTATGCCCAAGCGCCAATTGAAGTATTTGTATCAGAAACACCAATAGGGGTCAACATTAAATAAGATCCAGCAAGAGTACTATAAGCACCTCCAGGGTTGGCACTAAGTGTATATGTAAGGTTTAACGTACCACCATTCGCAATGCTTACTGTTCCCTTTCCAGATTGAGACAGGGTAAGAGACGCTGTATTTAAAGAGGTATAGGAGAAAGTTCCTGGCCATAATGTAAATGCAAAGGTGAAGGTCACTCCGCCTCCCCCAAAAGCAGGAACGGTTGACAACCAAAGTGCGTTGTTGAAAGTTGCCGTACCACCTAACGCAAAAGTAAAGTTATGAAGAGTAGTACCTGCGGTTTTCTGATACGCTACGTAAAACTCGAATAGGTATACAGTTGATCCCGGAACGGTCAATGAGACCCCAAGGGAGTTCTGTGTCGAGATGCCAGTATTACCAGTAACGTTAGAATTAAGGCGATATATCAGTGATGAAGGAGAAAGACTCCTTCCTGATGTTGCGCTAGGTGTTGCATAAAAAACCCTACCATCATATTCAATGGCACCTGCTTGTGCGGTTGAAAGATTAGTTCCGGCAGTTAGTTTTAATGGCGCTCTTCCTGCTGTTCCTATTCCAACTTGTAAATTTGCAGTTGGATTTGTGGTTCCAATACCAACATTAGCCCCAGAGTTAATAACAATAGTACCAACACCAGCAGTTGGTCCAATGTTAATGTTAGTAAAAGAACCAGAAGCACCACCAGTACCAAAGTTGATTGTTTTGGTTGTTCCTACACCAGAAGCACCTGCTTGAATGTTTGTGGTTTGTGATAGAGTTGATTGCCCTAAAACAATTGAACCAGTTTGTGATGCACCACCAAGAGTGAGTGTTCCTACTGTTAGAGCAGTTGCACCTATACTTTTAGTACTTGCAGTAAGTGTTACGCCCCCATTCATTGTCGTATCACCATTGAATGTCTGTGATGCACTAAATGTTTGAGATGTACTAAGAACTGCTAATGTATCAGTAATAGTAGTTACAGGTAAGTTGAGAGTTCTATCACCAGCAATAGCACCACCAGTAATTGTATAATTAAAAGTGTTTGCTGGGTTTCTTATCTTAAGTCCTGATGATAAGAAGGTTCCTACACCAGAAACATTTAAGTTTGTTGCGGTAATAAATCCAACTGTTGTAATACCTGAAACATTTAACTGTTGTGATGTTAAATTAGTTGTTGAAGTAACTCCTAAAGTACTAATACCAGAAATACTTAATGCAGTACCTGCTAAAGCAGTACCAGATATAGAACCACCAACAAATTCTCCATACTGACTACTGAAAATTCTATTAGCAGTTAATATTCCAGTGAAGTATCCATCACCATCAACCCAAAGTTTTGATGTTGGAGTTGTTGTTCCAATACCAATATTTCTGGTTTCATCAGCAACTGATATTACAGATGCAAGTTGTGATAATTCTCTGGTATTGGCCATTAACTATGTTTTTCCTATATCTTATTTATGAAAAAAGGAGGAAGATTTCTC
>Ga0209356_1000534_pt1 | contig 14902 bp, 39 predicted proteins | sample LauGreFaBDMM15SN_2_FD_188213 | JGI IMG/M metagenome (GOLD analysis project Ga0209356, IMG submission 188213) | Freshwater lake microbial communities from Lake Michigan, USA - Fa13.BD.MM15.SN (SPAdes) (version 2) | ecosystem: Environmental > Aquatic > Freshwater > Lake | place: Lake Michigan, USA...
GTATGGCAGAACCCTTGCCCCAAAATGCGTTTTGCTTGCACCATTGAATAGTTTGGTCCAGCATTTCTGTTGTGATTTCCTTAGTCATTCGCCAAGTCCAAAATCTTTTTGAAGCTGTATCATGGCATCATCATATCCATTTAGATACAATTTAGACATGCATTCCCGCACAATCAACTGGGCGAACTTTTCAGTATCGAAATAAGTCCAGGGCATTGACTCGTTGGGCACGGCTGATACTGTTGTTGTAGCCTGTTCAGCCAGTATTCGAATTCGTTCGTTCATAGTCGTTCTCCGCAATGTGGACACTTCTTAGCACTAGCATTACGCATTTCTTTCAGTGTCTGTTTTAGTTTGCTAGCATCGCGTAGCTGAGTTTTAAGCCACTTGCGATTTCTATCATGCTTGTCTTTGCTCAATTCTGTTTTAAGGTGTAGCTTCATCTTAGTCAGACGGCCCTCAAAGATTTCAATAAAGCCCGTTATGCCAGTTGACTCAGTGCTCATATTCAAACTCCTCATTGCTATTTTTAAGGGCCAGCCACGTTTCTTCTCTAGCTGTATATATCAGCCTGTTGTGTTCCAATATGGCCCTGCGTTCTTCTGCGTCAAGGGCCAGCCATGCCCTTACACTTTCATAATTACCATATGCTTGTCTGGGCATGTCACTGTGTATCCAACCCGCTAGTGCTTTGAGCGATTCAACTGAGTTAACAGGATGACAACTGCGTATAGCACTGACAAAGTCGTTGGCCAAGATGCCAGTAAAGCATGAGCCAGGCTCATAGCCATATATTAGATAGTTGGCCATGGGGTCAGCAAAGTCTCTGGGTACTTCCCATTTCTCGAATGTAGCGTAAAGTCTATTACGACTGTGTACTGTAATCATCATGCTAGTTCTTTCACGTGCTTGCAAGCACCCCTATATGTGTAGCCCGGGCAGGTACATGTACCCTCAGCTTCGTTAACATAGTAAACACTGCCCTTGGACCCTTGTATGGCCTTTAGAGCAACCTCTGGCTCAACCTGCATGGTAAACGCCGTGCTAGTGACCCTGTCAAACTTGCGCCCTGACTTAGAGAAGCCCTTGATTGGCTGTTTAAAGTAGTAGGGCTCGGTTTCACCCTTCTTGATATAGGCCACAAGATTGTTGCCATCCAGTAGGTATGTGTGTGCGGGAAATAAGCCCCCAGTAGTTTCACGAACAGCTTCCATTTGTGCCTCTATGTGTGTATGCGATGCGTCAATTATAACACACAACGCATAAGCTGTCAAGTAAATATGAGCATGTACACCGTAGCCCACTATGCTTTGGACCCTGCACTGATCAACTCAGCCCTGTTCCAAACACGTATCGAACCCAAAAGACTTCTGGGTAAACGCACCACAGGATGGCATTCGGAATATCGATACTCAGTAGAAGCCGCGGGTTCATTCCGGCAGGTTATACAGTACATATTGAGCAGATACCCACACATGCTGTTGGATCGTTGGTGGATCAATGTGTGCGCACCCCGTGAGGAAACATTTGAACACTATCACGGCGACCACATGATCAGCATAGTGTATTATGTACAAGTACCCCCAGACTCAGGTGAAATTGAGTTTCAAAATGAACTAAAGGAATGGCAAGGATACCAACCCACAGCAGGTGATATCGTGGCATTTGATGGTATGATACTGCACAGAGTACAGCCTAACCGGAGCACGGACATGCGCATAAGTGTGGGCATCAACTTGGTTACACCTGAAGAGTTTGTACGCACCCAAAAGACTCGGGGCAGCTAATGCTAACTATGCCGCGAAGCGGTCGCGCAAAAAATTTAGCGAACGTGTAGATCAATTCCATGCGTTAGTCAGAGCGCACTGCCCCGACTAACTTTGGGTGTTAACTATAAGCCCACACTAAGCCCATAGCTAGTCCAAAGGCAAAGCTGAACAAGCTGACTAGTGCTAGGGTCAGCAGGTATAACCCCGGATCCTCTATAATAGCTTCTAGTTTATTCAGCATCACGTATCAGCTGAATGGCTCGTTCAAAAGCTTCTAGTGTTGGGCTGGTAAGCCGCATCACAGTGTTGCCAGTGTGTTCGTTGTACACACACAGTTCAATTGGCATGTCATTGGATCGCCCTTGCACCAACAACAGTTGTAAACTATTGTGTGTGAGTATCTTGTGTACAGTATAGCTAGTCATGATGATCGTCCTAATAGATATAGTATAAATGCCCATAAGCATAAAAATACAGCAAACGCACAAAGAAAGTCCACGCTATCCATATGGCGTTAACGCTTATTGACAACAAGCCAATTGACAACACACACAGCGACAATGACATACACAGTGATGATAACGTGTGCATGAGTTGACATGGTAACAAGCATATGAGTATCCCTTATAGTATTAACTGTAGCAAAGGCCCCGCTGTTGCTATGTGTGCGTAGTGCATATACAGTACTGCTATGATCCCTAATGGTAGCTAGACTATATAGAACAATGAACGCTTCGCTTTGCCGGACTTATAAGCTATACTATACACAGCATACACGCTGGAGTCAAACAGTTTGAGCATCTGTGGCACAGCGTATATAGCATAGCAATAGGCCCCGCTGTAGTGATCGAGGGTATTGGGCTAGCTTAGAGGACCTGTACTACAGTAGGCCCCGCTGTAGAGGTCTTTAGAGTATCCATTTTAACTATGCCTCCCTGCCTGATCCGAACCATTCTTTACAGTGCCTATACGCTGGGGGGCCAGCCTTGATTCTGACTCATTACCTTGAAAGTGTCACACTTTATTGCACTTTTCCACACTTTTGTCAACCATGACCACCGTTAGTGACGCATCTACGCATGGTGGTCTGATCTAGATCACACTTTTATAAGAATATTCACACTGGATCACACTAAGGCACAGTGGCAGAGTCTGTTCACTGTATATATAGACTAGCATGACTGTAAATACATGATGGATATATCTAAGAACAATATGGTCACACTGGCACATGTCAGAGTTAGTGATCGTGACTACTATATACATATCAGCTACTGTATAGCTAGTCAGCATGTGCATATATTCAAGTATAGTGATACAGCATGTGATTATGGTGTATTTGAGAGTCAAGAGGATGCTATTAAGTTTATTGCACGTCAGCCCTGTGTGCCAGGATCCATTCCAAAGTAAACGGCGTTTAGGGGCCGGAGGCGCTCCGTCCAAATCCGTTTTGTCAACCGGATTTTTGTATAACCCTTTTGTCAACCAGGTCGTTGTTTTTTCGCCACAGCCGCCTAAGTTAGTTGGCGCTTACTAACAGAGAACCTTTCGCCCGCTCTCCACGTCCACCCCCTCTAAGTTCGAACATGTGTATATTATACTGTCTTTTGGCCTTCCTGTCAAACGGCTTTTAGAGAGACCCTGGGCTGAGTGTGGGTATTTTTGGCGGTTGACACTTTGGGTTCCAAATGTTATAATAAGATACTGAGAGATTGGAGCGAACCATGAGACGTAAAACCCGAGTAGACTGCAACTACATCATATACGAAATGACGGATGAGCACGGCGAGAACTACATTGGCCTAACACGCAAGAGCCTGGCCAATGTCAACAAGGTGGTTAAGGAACGGTGGCGCAAGCATATCAGCCGTGCCCGTAACGAAAACAGGGCTTGGGTCCTGTACGAGTACTTGAAGATGGGTGCTATGGATTGGGCTTGGGAACACCGGGTTCTCGCAATCATACGCGGACGCAAGGAAGCCTATGCATACGAACGAGCACTGGTTAAGGAACAAGTGCCCAGCTTGAACGACCAGTACTTGTGAACCATGGATAACCCTGCTGGCTCCAGGGTTATTCTTTTTTGGCTTGACACTTTGGGCTAAGTGCAGTATAATTAACACTTAAACAAAAAGGAAACCAAATGCTTACAAATTGTGTTGCAAAAGCCAAGTTAGTTTTTAACAAAAAACTTAAATCTTACAAACTAGTTGTGGCGTTTAACGCACACAAAACAATTACTACAGCAGGCATAGTAAAGTATGCATTTCCTACACAAGCAAAATGCGCTTATGTTAGCGGCGACTTACTTGCAGAAAACTTAGCACAAGAATTAAGTACTGTATTGCCTAGCGTTTACGCACAACTACGCACAAACAGCGTAGAATTTGTAGAGTAAACTGTAGGGTCTTTATAGCGCATTTGACAGTTTTGGCTAAATGCGCTATAATTAACACTTAGCAACAAAGGAGCGAAATGAAAGTAAAAGTAGTAAACATAGAAGCGGCAGGCTATTACACTAGCGAATATGCTAGCGGTAGTACTGTAAAGGTAACGCTACAACGCGGCAAGGAGATTGCTAGCTGTGACGAAATACTAATTTGGGAAGAGGAGTACGCAGAGGACTGCTTTGAGGAGTGGATGGACTGCGCACTAGCAGGCGAAGTGGGTTATACTTACACAGAAGGAGCGTAAAATGAGAGACGAGATACTTGCAAAGCTAGCAGAAGTAGAAGACATGCTGTTAGAGGCAACGCTGGACGGCGAGCAACTAGCAGAGATGGGGTGCTTTGCTGAGTTAGAGGGTGCTTTGCACAAGCTAACAGAAGCGGTTGACTATTACGTAGATTGAGTGTATAATTAATTTTTAACAAGCATTAGGAGCGAAAACTATGCAAGCAACACAATTTGAAGTTAGCAACAAGCTGACACTGGCAAGTACAGAGACTAACACAGACAGTATTAGTACAACATACGACTGCAACGTAGAGGTGCAACTTGCAGGTGACAGTATATGGGACTGCGAGATTGAGGCAGTTACAGTTACAAGCATACACATACACGAGACATGGTGGGACGAATTGGACGGCGACAGTAGCATACACATTGCAGTGTGCTACACGGTTAACGGCGATGCGGAGTACGAGGACAGCTGGAGACTGTACACAGACAGCGGTTTTGTAGATGCGATTAGCACACTGCTAGGTACAGACGTTATGTTTACAGAGCAGGGTATGCAAGACGACGGCTATGCGAGCATGGAACTGTAATGTTAAACAACATACTAAAATGGGCAGGGTGCGCTACAGTGCTAGCAGGGGCCCTGTTTACTAGCCTGCGCATAGACCCCCTTAACATATACTTTCTAAATGCGGGGGCCCTACTGTACTTGATTTGGGCTGTGCGCATTAAGGAAACTAATTTAATTATTGTTAACGGAGTACTGCTCGCTCTATATGTACTAGGCCTTTTTTATTAATAAATAAGACTATACTAAGGAGGGTGCTATCATGTATGTAACAGTAGACCAAATAGAAGTCGGCTCCATCGTAAAAGTACGCGAAGGGTTTGGCAGTAGTCCCGCTATTATTGTTATCGTTGAAGAGATCAACAATGACTTTAAAAACGGCAAGCCAGCTATCCGCTATACCGATACGCAGAAACGACCCGTCTGGCAGTTGGTAGAACATGTAACAGAAGTTCTTGCAAAAGTCGGAGCATAATAAGAAACCCTACACTACGTAGGGTTTTTTTACGGCCTAAAAAAAGACCTGGTTGACATCAGGGTCTTTGCACAAAGCTGTTGACGTTTTGGACCCTTTGCGCTATAATTAACACTTAGCAACAAAGGAAACACCATGCAGAAATACACAGTTTATTTGCGTTACGACAACATAGAAGATTTGTGCGTAGTAACAGCAACTAGCGCAGAAGACGCTATTGCACGAGCACAAGCATTTTACAATGCACACGCAGATTTTGCGGACACTACTGTAATAGTTTATAAAGCAGTAGCATAACCCTACAGCCCTTAGGGGCTTTTTTTAACGCGGTTGACGCTTTGCCCAAACAGTGCTATAATACACACATACAAACAAACATTAGGAGCGAAACTATGTTAGACATCAGCAAAGTGGCCAAAGTATATTCGGGCAAGATCGGTTGTATGTGCGGATGCCTCGGCAAATACAGCTACAACGAAAACGTGGCCCACGAAGACTGGCAGGGTTCTGTTAGTGTGCGCAGTGTTAAGATTATGACTAAGAAGGTCCTAAGCGATCCACGTGCTAATTTTAACGAAAGTGCAGAATACGTGTTCGTAGAAGATCGTGCAAAAGGCACAATCAAAGTTGTCTATTTTAAAGAAGCGGTTGACGCCTAACCCAAAAGGCGTTATAATACATACATCAACAACGCAATAGGAGCGAAACTATGCTAGTCAAAGAACTTATCGAATCCCTCAAGTATATGGATCAGGACGCAGAGGTCCACTTCAGCTACTGCTACGGCGACCACTGGCGCACAGAAGTAGCCCCTAAGATTGATAGGGTTGACGAGGGTGTAGTGGAGTACAGTGAGTACCACCGCATGGACAAGATGGTAGGGGAGTACGAGGACCAGTTTGATAAAGAGACTGGCGACTTGCGTACAGACGTTAGAAAGGTAGTGGTGCTGGCATGATCACACCTGACACACTTAAGACCCTTATCAGCTTCTCAGCACCAGCCCTAACCCGGGCGGCCAAGGATGCGGGCTACAAGGGCCCTGCGTTCAGCTCATGCAAGTTCCTGGGCATCACCAACGGTGGGCAGTTCTGCTACATGGCAGTCTTCCTGTGCAAGGGCGGTTCTGACAGCACTAAGGTATTCCTTACCCATACAGGCAGTAGGGTTATTGCTGACGTCCAGTTGACAGAGTGGGCTTGAGACGTTATAATACACACATCGCAACACACTAAGGAAACAAAATGACTTCTATTTTTATTGTTCGTGCTGAATACCGTGGCGCTCCTGAGAGCATGATCTACGGAGTGTATCCCACTGCCAAGCTGGCCCTGGCTCGTATCGCAGTCTTGGAGGGCGAGGACTTTGGGTATGAGATTACCTGGTACGACGAAGTCAAGGTTGGTCCCGAGGGTGCCGACTGCGAGTTTGCCAATCGCTAATTGGTTGACAGGGACTGGGTTCCCTGTTATAATTAACACATACACAAACACACTAGGAGCGAACTATGAAGACTTGCATGGTACATGATGTAGAAGTTAAGGTAGGCGACAACGTGGCCTTCAAGAGCGACATCGAGCAATGGGCCAAGATCATAGAGATCAAGAAGACTTATGCTGGCGTGGCTCTTGTGCTGGAGAACAAGCATGGCTTCTCAGGTGACTACATTGGTGGTGAAACAATAACCACACGCTTGGCCACGGAATGCTGGGCTGATTGACTGGGTGCCCAAAAGGCGCTATAATATACACATACACAAACACACTAGGAGCTAAAATGGGAACACGTTCAACAATCGCACTTGAATACGCAGACGGTACAGTAGAGCAGGTATACTGCCACTGGGACGGTTACTTGAGCAACAACGGCAAGATCCTTGCTGAACATTACAGTGACCCGTTCAAACTGCGCAGGCTGATTGACTTGGGTGACTTGTCTAGCCTGCGCCCTACCATTGGCGTCCAACATCCGTTTAGCTCATTCCAATTGGAAACCAAAGAGGAACGCGATGCACACGAAGCACTGGTAGAGAATATGTGTACATTCTACGGACGTGATCGCAACGAGAAGTGCCCTGCTAAGAAGTTCAAAGACTATGCAGACTATGTTGCCAATCACCAGTACGAAGAATTTGAGTACATCCTGCGCAACGTCAACGGCAAGGCTGTTTGGTTTGTAGCAGACCACAGCGACAACTATGTGACGCTTGAAGAAGCGTTCCTCACAGAAGGGGAGTACGCATAATGACTGGATTCCAAAGCAAAAAGGCGAGTGCGAAAGACAAGCTATTCGATAGAGAAACAGCCGTTGACTACTTGACCCAAAGCGACTTTGACTATATAATGTCTACAGACGACGGGGGTCTAGAACTGCTTTGGACATACCTGGAAGATGGATTTAAGGGCTACGGTAACTTCTCAGACGAGGAGTTGGTAGCAGAAGTTGAACAACGCAAAGAGATGGAGAACGCATAATGGGTGCAGTCAAAGATATGTATTACGATGTAGAGACCCTATTCATTGAGGGCTACGGTGCAAAGGCTATTGCCGCAGAGCTGTTGATCCCAATTGAGTATGTCTACGATGTACTGGATGACTTTGGGGTGGCCCGTGAAGATGTTGCGGAAACGCCACAGGACACCGAGTCGCCCGACTACTACGGAGCCTAACACTAGACCAGGCCCCGCTGTTTAGCGGTTGACGCTTTGGGCTTTTGGTTGTATAATACATTTATACAGACAGGAGCACATGATGAAGATTACAATCAAACTACCCAAGCAGGTCAGGGCACACATTGTCCTGTTCTGCAAGGACACACCCTTCAAGCAGAAGGTTGTGCAGAGCAAGGTAAAATTTAAACGCAACCCCAAACACAAAGGACGCGACAATGGTTGAGATCACATTAGAGGGCCTCAATGCCCGCCAAAAGGTTCTAGCAGACATTCTGTGGAGCATTGAAGAGTGGAGTGATGCAGAACGATTCATTGCTACCTTGCCCAAGCGGGAAAAGGCCGAGTGCGAGAGCATTGTAGAGATGATGAAGATGGAACTGGTTGAGACTTATCGTAAGGGCATGGCCGAAGATGGTATGCTTCCTGATAACCTTGAAGCAAAAAGGGTTATTGACAAGTTCCGATTGACGAAGTAGGCGAAAGAGACTATAATAGAAACAAGTAAAAGATAAAGGCGATCCTCGAATGTAAGAACCCACGCAGAAATGCAAAAAGGGTTGGAACCAAGGGATACGAAGCGAGTTTGTAGACTCGGCCTCCCAAATTGAGGTTAACTAGACCACTAGGCGACTGGGATGATGACAATACCGACGGGGGTTGGTCAAGTCCAGGAGCATGAAACAGGATCAATGGCTTAGGCCATGTGGATCCGGACTTGCGGTGGACAATCTAGTAGTAATGACCGTGCAGGCCCTATGTAGACGTTGCATAGGGTAGAGACAGATGCACAATGGTTCCTCTTTACTATTGACAAGTTGGGTAGTTGGCAGTATAATATACACTTACACAAACAGATAAGGAGCGAAACTTATGAACATAGCAACCATAGAACAGTATGTAGATGGTATCAATCGATGGGGTGCCTTGTTTGGCAACAAGCCACTCAGCCTGCTCAACGCCGCTGATCGTCAAAAGATTGCAGATCGCATTGACAGCGACATGAGCCCAGAGAACCTAACATGCGATGGCGAACTGCCCCGTGCAGAAGTAAGCCGCAGAGTTAAGTTCCTTAGCCGTTGTGCAGAAGAACTGCTCAGCATTGATCCTTCAGTAACCTTTTACGAAATGGGAGTCTAAGATGAAAGTCATCTTCAATAGCCTGTTAGCAGGTTGGTTCATTGTGCGTGGTAGCCATCAAACGCCCATCTCGGGTCGCTTTGACAGCAAAGAGGCCGCTTTGGCACACCTTCGTAAACGCAATCCTTTACACACTGGAGTCTAATATGCCTAATTGGTGCAACAACACGCTGGAACTCCAGCACGAAGACCCTGCAATGATTACCCGGGCCAAGAAGGCCTTTGCTGAAGGCCGGTTCCTGGCAGAGTTCTGTCCAGTGCCACAGGCTCTGCAGATTGTAGCAGGCCGCGTAGGTAGTGATGAAGAGCCCGAGCAGATCAAACTGCAAGAGCAGACCATGCACAATCTCAGCACCTATGGTTATGCCACATGGTATGACTACTGCGTTAATGAGTGGGGCACCAAGTGGGATGTAGGTGGTGATGACTATAACGAACCACAGCAAGACAGCCCTAACAAGATTACAATGAGTTTTGATTCAGCCTGGGCACCCCCCACAGCGGCCATGGACAAGTTCATGGACTTGGGCTTCTCAGTTCGACTGTATTACTATGAGCCGGGCATGTGCTTTGCTGGTATCTATGATGAGAACGGTGATGACTTCTATGAGCTGGGCGGCATGTCTAGCACACAGGTAGCCGAAGACGTTCCGTCAGAATTGGACGAGATGTTTGGCATCAGCGAGTGCATGGCTGAATACGAAGAGGAAAATATCGACATCGATCTTGATGGCGGGTTGAGTGCAACTAACGAACAGGAACAAGAAAATGACACCAAGTAAAGAAGCAATGGACCAACTAGAAGCCATTATGGCAAAATGGGCAAGGGATCGTGAGTAGACTAGAATATCTTGCCCGTCCACTGGTAGCCTTTGATCCTGCTAACAAAGCTCATAGGCGCTGGTACTTTGAGTTCGTAGAATACGGTGGATGGGGCACTTGCCCTGTCCGATTCATCTGTCCAGATGATCATGGGTCCGATTTAACCATTATGATTAAGAACATGATGGTTGCACATTATATCCAAAAAGAGTTCCAAATGGTTGCCCAAAAGGCAAACAAAATGGTTGACAAGAAGGCGAAACGGCACTATAATAATAACAGTTAGAGAAGTTCTTTAACTAATTTTAATCACACACAGAAGAGGTATTACAAATGGCTACAGATAAAACATTTAACATCGTTGGTGTATCAAAGCTCGGCGGCGAGTACAAGGTTCGCTTCGCAACTGATATCATGCGTATCAAGGTACTTGCGAAACACGGACACGAAGACATCCGCTTGTGCGAGTTGGATACTCCTGTTTCAAAGTATGAAGCAGTGAAACAAATTGCCACCATGGCAGACTTTAGTGATGCGGCTGCTCAATCAGCAATTGCAGAGTACCTTGAGGAAAAGGCTCCTAAGGTTAAGGCTGCTCCTAAGGCCAAGGCACCAGTTGCCAAAGCACCAACCAAAGCTGTCAAAGCCCCTGGCGTGACAAAGACTGCTAAGGTTGTTGAGAACGAAGACGCTCCGTTCTAATTAATGCGGTACGGGTGCTCTCTAAGTGACGATTACGGAGACAACAAGGTTGTCATACGAGACTTCGAGAGTCACCCGAAAGGCCGCGTCTTATGCGTTATCGCTCGCGATAACCAGCACGAAGCAGAGCAGATAGCAATCAAGCTCTGTGACCTCCTAAACTACGAAAGCACGAAAGATGAACTGGGAACTCTATGAGGTTTGGTCCATTGATGCAGATGGCCATGAAGATCTCGTTGATACTACAAAGAGTCTAAAAGAAGCCCGTCAAATCGCTGACGCTAACATTGATGAGTACCATACTGAGTACGTCATCTACAAGGAAGACGAAGAAGGCGAGTTGATAGAGTTAGAACGTATTAAATTATCATAGGCCCTTAGCTCATGCTTGGTTAGAGCAGTGGACTCATAATCCATTGGTGCCCAGTTCGACTCTGGGAGGGCCTACCATCTGGCGTTCGTATAATGGATAATACAGGGGATTTCTACTCCCTAAATAGCGGTTCGATTCCGTTACGCCGGACCATCTTTGGTTGACAGAAACCCCACCCGATCGTATACTAGCATAGTCGAACAGAGGGGGGTGGACGGGGTCGGTGCCTGTTGTATTAATACAACACTCTCGTGGTTGACACTTTGGGCTGGCTTTGCTATAATACTAGCATACAGACACACAAAGGAGCATAAGATGAATGAATTCAAAAGCTGGGAAGAGATGAGTACCGTAGAGCAATATGCTTGCCAGTTCTGGGATATGTACAAGGATGCCTATGGCGTTCGCCCACGCGGTATCGACACTACAGAGTGGACTGAAGCCCAGTTCGAAGCTGAGTTCGTTAGCCTGGCCAAGACCATCGATGAGAACTATACAGAGCAATTGGCCCGTGAAGAAGTAGCCAAGCATGACTTCGAAATGCGTATGCTGGGTCTCCTACAGACGGGTGCTAAGGACCGTGAGATGGCCCTGCGTTGGGTCCATGAGGCAGAGGGTAGCAATGGTGACGACGAGTACCTTTGCTTCTTGTTAGGCCTCCCATATCGTTATTTCATTAAGGAGACTGTATGAGCAAGAAGAAGCCCCTTAAGGTACTAGACGCTGTCTGGACCAAGTTCGGTACACTGGCTGTGGTTGCTGAAGTAAACGACCATGGCGATGTTAGCCTAGTTATTCCAGAGGGTTCTATGCAGAAGGTTGCATGGTACAACCCCAAGGAGTTAGAACTGATTGGCCCATTAAGCAAATTGATTGTCAAGGAGACTGTATGATCACATTAGAAACCAAACAGAACTACAATACAGAGCACGGTGGTGCATTCGATCGTGGATCAGCAGACTCTTACTACCATCGCCCACGTGATCCCCATATGTACCCAGAAGGTACTTACAACGGCGATCGCGTTGATCAGAGCCAAATGACGCCTACAGAGATCCAGGCCTACTTGGCGGGTTATCAGTACAATGAGCAGTTTGGGGACAAGAAAAGCTGGGATTGATCGGTTGACAGGTGGGCCCAATCCTGCTATAATACTTACATACAAACAAACACTGGAGCGAAAACAATGTTTAAATTACTCAGCACTGCCAATCCTAAGATCCAAAAGGGTACTAAGATGGGCTATCTCAGCTTTATCCTGCACCTTGCACCCAGCGACTTGTCAGGCAAGAACACTTGCCCAAAGGCCACAAAGGGTTGCATTGCCGCATGCCTTAACACCGCAGGACGTGGTGGCATGTTCAAGAAGGGTGAGAACACCAACATGATCCAAAAGGCTCGCATCCGCAAGACACAATACTTCTTTGACAACCGTGAAGGCTTCATGCAGGACTTGGTTAACGACATCACTAAGGCCATCAAGTTCGCAGAACGCAAGGGCTTGACTCCAGTGTTTCGTTTAAACGGCACGTCAGACTTGAGCTGGGAGAAGTACAAGGTAGCCAGCACAGGACAGAACATCTTTGAATACTTCTCCTTTGTTCAGTTCTACGACTACACCAAGGTCCTGGGTCGTAAGGTCAAGCACCTAGCCAACTACCACTTGACCTTCAGCAAGGCTGACGGCAATGATTCGGATGTTGCAGATGCGCTCTTGCAAGGCATGTCAGTGGTTGCGGTCTACGACAAGATCCCCGCAGGCGTACCCAGTGCAGACGAAACTGATTTGCGCTTTTTGGACCCTAAGGGCATCATGCTTGGTTTGAAGGCCAAAGGTCGTGCAAAGAAGGACTACAGTGGCTTCGTAATCCGATTGACAGAAGTGGCTTAAGGCCTTATAATACTAACATACAGACACAATAAGGAGCGAAACTTATGAAACAAGATTACACCATGTACATCTACAAGACGGACCGTCGTAAGAAGACCGGTGAACGTCTTGTATCAACTACAGTTTGGCAAGACAGAGATGAAGCCAGCATGGCTCGCGAGTGCAAGGAAGTCAGCGGTCAGGGCTTTAGAGCAGAAGCGTTCCCCACAATGAAGACTGTGAAGAACTTGATGAGTGGCAAGGACATACAGATTCCACATGATACACCGCGCTCATGTGACCCATCCAGCGAACTCTATTGGAGCATGTAATGAGACTATTCGAAGTGACATTCAGCGTTGAAGGTGCGGACAGTAGCCTACAGTGGGTGACCACGCAGGTCACAGCATTCGATGACTTCAGGGCCAAGGCTATGATCCAAGCCCAGTACGGGTCCAGATGCACTATACATTCTTGCTATCTGCAAGGTTGACGCCCTGCCCAAAAGGCAGTATAATAAACACTTAAACACACTAAGGAGCGAACCTAATGTACAATATCATCAATAACCCAATTCCCTGTAGCGGTCTGTTTGCAACCCGCACACTAGCGGAGATTCAGGACTACATCGAGTGCATGCCAGTAGAGGCCAAGGCCACAGCATACCAAATCATGCAATTGACACTCAACGCCTGCAACCAGATCGTTGAAGACGAAATCCTAAGCAAAGAGGTGTTCGCACAATGATCGACGCTATCCTCTACGCATTCTACTACACCATGCCCTTGTGGATCTTCCTGGCGATCCTAGCCGTGGCCCTGTTCATTGAAGAAGGCATCATTGCTCACAACAGGAAGAAGCTGGTTGACAACCCCACGCTTTGGTAATATAATAACTACTTAAACAATAAGGAGCGAACTTAATGGATATCAAACAAGTCAACACCGCAATCATGTTGGGCACCTGGACAGACATCGAACTTCGTAGCATGATCGATGCGGTCAAGTGGAATCGGGCTAACCTAGCCAAACAGATCAAACGTAGCATGACCGTAGGCGATAACGTGGAGTTCACGTCCAGCAAGACCGGACGACTGACACGTGGCTTCGTTACCAAGATCGCCATTAAATATGTAACAGTCAACACGGGCATGGGCTTGTGGAGAGTGCCTGCTAACATGTTAACCGTGGTTGACAAAGAGCTGGCTTGATCGTATAATATACACTTACACAAACAAATAAGGAGCGAAACTTATGATTACAGCAGAACAGATCCGTAGCGGTAAGACACTAGCAGAACAGGCAAGCATTGCCATGTACGACAAGATGGGCCGTAAGGATGCATTCGCATGTGGCTTTGCTTGGGTAGACGTGTTCGTTGATCGCACCAACTCTGCGCAGGCCAAACAGCTGATTGCCGCAGGGTTCAAGAAGGACTACAAACCCAAATGCCTTAGCATGTGGAACCCAGGCAACCTGCCCGTGCAGAACATAGACATCAAAGAAGCGGGTGCAGATGCCTACGCAGAGTACCTCCGTGCATTGGGTTTGAATGCATACAGTGGTAGCAGATTGGACTAATTGCATACCAAAGGGCATTGACTATCAGTGCCCTTGACTATATAATTAATTCTTTAACAGCGTAACAAAGGAGCGATAGATGGCAAAGGTACATACAGCATTGAGTCTAGCTAAAGACACAGCAGAATCCAAATCATTGGCACAAGAGCCCGTGAACAAAGTACTAACAGAAACAGATGAAGAGATCATGCAACGTTTGGCTGATCGCTTTGAGATCCTGGAAGACATGACCCGTGCAGTGAAAAAGGGCGATGTT
>Ga0209356_1000537_pt1 | contig 14864 bp, 28 predicted proteins | sample LauGreFaBDMM15SN_2_FD_188213 | JGI IMG/M metagenome (GOLD analysis project Ga0209356, IMG submission 188213) | Freshwater lake microbial communities from Lake Michigan, USA - Fa13.BD.MM15.SN (SPAdes) (version 2) | ecosystem: Environmental > Aquatic > Freshwater > Lake | place: Lake Michigan, USA...
CAGCTCCCAGTCCCGGCCCGCAACGGTGAATTCCTGCGTCGTCCCGTCCTGCACTGCAATCAGCACAGCGGCATAGTCAATTGACGTGCCGTGCTTCCAGTCATGTGCTACGGCGTAGGCGGCCAACTGGTGGAAGTAGTCGGTGATGTACTCGTAGCGCTTGGGTTTGACAGACTGCTTGAAGTCGACGATGGCCAGCTTGCCACGGTACGTGGCCACCAAGTCCGTGGTGCCGGCGTAGCGGTCCTTGTAGTACAGACACACCTCAGAACCGTGGATCGCGGTGATCGCACCGAAATACTTGTTGGCCAGGGTAAGCGCCATCTGGTGGCCTTTCATGGCCTCCCAATCACGGCCCAGGGACAACGGGTCACCTGATAGCACCGCCTCCAGCGTACTGTGCATCCACGAGCCAATGTAGGCTGCCTGGTCGCGCTGCCTGTCAGCCTCTGCGTGGCCCACGCGGGCGGCCCATTCCAGAAGCGCTGTCTTGTCCTTGGTGCGGTCCAGCACGGTGGTCACAGACGGAACCTGTGCACCGCCGGGCAAAACATAAACACGTCCGGAAGATGCGTCGATTCGCTCGAGTTTTTCGTACACGTAGTCGCGTGCCCACGGGATCAAATCAGCCATGTCTTGAACTCCTCTCCGAGAACCTGGGTTGCAATGTCAATCTTTGCCCGCAGCGCCTTGACGATCTTTTCATCCACGGTGCCCACGGCAATCAGGTCGATGTAGGTCACGTTTTTGGTCTGGCCAATACGGTGTGCGCGGTCCTCGGACTGCAGGCGCTTTTCCAGGTCAAAGCTGTTGCTGTAGTAGACCATCGTGCTGGCCGCTGTGAGCGTCAGGCCGTAGCCGCCAGTGCTGGGGTTTCCCACAAAAAAGCGCATCTCGCTGTTTGGGTTTTGAAACTCTTCCAGGACACGCTTTCGCTCGTCCATCTCGGTGTCGCCGTAGTACATGCCCACAGAGTTCATGCCGTATTCCTTTGAAAGCGCCAACTTGATAGCCTCAATGTCGTGCCTGTAGTTGGCCCAGATGATGAGCTTGCCGTCCGTCTCTTCGACAATAGCCAGCAGCTCGTCCAGGCGCTTGTTGGGCAGCTCAATCACACTGCCGTCGTCCAGCTTCACATGGCCACAGACGATCTGGTGCAAGCGCATGAGCTGGGTGAGCGCGTTGACGGTGCTCACCAGGCCGCCCTCAACCTGCGCCATGGCAAACGCCTTCATCTGGTTGTAGTACTTGATCTGCTCCGGCGTCAGGTCCACCTCCCGCTTGACGTAGAGCTTGTCGGGCAAGTCCAGGCACTCCTCTTTCTTCACGCGGTACGCAAACCGGTCGAGCTTTTCCTTCAACTCATCCAGGCGTCTGTAGCCGACGATCTGCTTGAAGCTGTGGGTGTTCAATTGGCGCTCCACCGTTACGGCGTAACGCGCCTGGAACACGTAGTAACTGCTCACGTTCAGGCAGTCGTCCGACAGGAACGCACACTGCTGGTACAGGTCCATCGGGCTCTTGGTGACGGGGGAGCCCGTGAGAATGCGCCTGTATCGCGCGCCACGGCCCACCTTCTCGGTGTTCTTGCTGCGGGCGGAGTTGGGCGTCTTGATGGTGGTGCTCTCGTCAATCGCCATCATTGCGTTGTGCACGAGCAAGAAGCGCTTGGCGTAAGCGGTGCCCTTGGCCGTGCTGAACGCCTCGACGTTCATCACCAGGATTTTAAGGTCCTCGGTTACAGTGAACAGGTCGTCCATGGCCTTTTGTTCGGCTTTTCTGGGCGACGGGGACCAGATGGCCATGCGGTACACGACATGGTCGGGTAAATGCTTAGGGATTTCCGTGTCGTACCAGTTGCGGTACACGCCTTTTGGGGCTACGATCAAAAACCCGTTGAGCTTTCCCTTGTCATAGAGCATTGCCACGTTGTTAATCAGCATGAAGCTCTTGCCTGTGCCCATGTCGGCAAACAGGGCCGCTACCCGGTACTCCCAGAAGCGCTGAAGGTAAGCCTGCTGGTGTACAAAGGGCTTGTTCTTGAAGGGATAGGTTGATAAAAATTGGTCCATACGTATATCTTTCTGGCAGGGGTTGCATTTCCCTGAAAAGATAGTGTACACTGGCCGCTCGAATTCAGAAAGGAGAAATTCACATGCCCAAGGTTTACGTGGTTTCGGAGACTACGCAACACAACATAGCAAGCGCTCTGGACTATGGCCAGATCGAAACTATTCTGCCTCCCAATGCGCAGATAGCTTTCTCCGTTGTGCCGACAGTCCGCCGTATTCAGCGTAAGCTGGAGAAATTTTCTGATGAGGACTATCTGCTCCTCATTGGAGACCCCTCTGCCATAGGCATTGCCTGTGCAGTAGCAGCCAGTAAAAACAATGGCCGCTTTAAGTGCCTCAAGTGGGACAAGCGTGAAAGACGCTACATTCCACTGGAGGTTGATTTGTTCAAGAAAGGAGAAATAGATGAGTCTTACGAATTTGTTTGAGGATGACGCAGGTGCGTTGAAGGTATCTGATGACCAGGTATCTGGTATTGCTGGGCTTGCCAAGCGTGCCAAGATGCTTGAGAAGGAGATCGCTGAGATGGAGGAAGTACTCTCAGAGAGAAACGAGCAGTACCGCAAGCTCACCGAGCAGACTATCCCCGAGGCTATGGCCGAGACAGGGATGAAGAAGTTTGTCATGGAAGATGGCAGTAGCATTGACATCAAGCCGTTCTACGGAGCGAGCATTCCAAAGGCCCGTCAAGCCGAAGCGTACCAATGGCTACGCGATAACGGCTTTGACGACATCATCAAAAACACCATCAGCGTCCGTTTCGGGCGTGGTGAAGACGAGCTTTCCGTTCGTCTGCTGAATCTACTGGGCACGCAAGGCTACCCTGCCGAGCAGGCACAGAAGATAGAACCCCAGACTCTCAAGGCCTGGGTCAAGGAACGTGTTGAAAAGGGTCAAACCGTCGACACAGAACTTTTTGGCGTATTCATTGGCCAAAAAGCAATCATCAAATCAAACTGAAACAAGGAAAAGAATCATGGCTAAAAACGAAATCGCAGAACAAAAGGGTGGCACTGCAGTGGCAGTTCTGGGCGACCTGGAACAGGACGCTGGAGCCGGCTTTGACGGCATGACTCAGGAAGACTATGCACTGCCTTTCCTGCGCCTGCTCACCAGCACCAGCCCCGAAGTTGGAGAAGTTGATGGTGCCCTCCCGGGCATGATCCTCAACTCCGTGACGGGTGAATTGTTTGACGGTAAGAGCGGCATCTTTGTTGTTCCCTGCGCATACGTGCGTCAGTACATCGAATGGATGCCACGTGGCCAAGGTAGCGGTGCACCTGTGCACATTTACCCGGCAACCAGTGACGTCCTGTCACAGACTCATAAAGAGCCCGGTGACAACAAGGACTACCTGGACAACGGCAACTACATTGAGAACACCGCCAACTACTACGTGATGATGATTGGCTCGTCGGGTTATCCTGAGCCGGCCCTTATCACCATGAAGTCTACGCAGCTCAAGAAGAGCCGCAAGTGGAACTCCATGATGCAGTCGGTCAAGATGTCCGGGAAGAACGGTTTGTTCACACCGCCGATGTACAGCCAGATGTACAAACTCTCTACTGTTGCCGAGTCCAACGACAAGGGCAAGTGGTACGGTTGGGAAGTCGAGCGCACCGGCCCTGTCGAGTCCGCCGATATCTACAATGCTGCCAAGACATTCGCACAGTCAGTCGGTGCGGGTGACGTGAAGGTGAAGCACGAAACTGAAGCTGGAGCTGCCGGAAACGGTCCTGCACCATTCTGATTTTCGGGGCCGAAAGTGTTTGGGAGACTGATAGTTGAGTCGTTTCATGTAGCTCATGAAAGGCAAAACACGGGTACCCCTCCCGGCTTGAGTAGGCCCCACCTCACTAGAAAGAAGAAATGACTGACATAACCCGGTTCAAAGCGATTTTTTCCGGCCTGGATATTGCCTATGGAACATACAAAATTGAGTCATCTCGTGGAGACGGAAAGCAGGCAGGCAAGGCCGTCGTGGTGCGCAAGCCACCGACGGACGACCTGTGGGCCAAACACCTTGAAGGCGCTGAACCGAGTCTGGGAATTATTCCGATCCGGGCAGATAACTCCTGCATCTGGGGCTGTATTGACATTGACCAGTATCCTCTGGACCACGTCGGCCTGATAAAGAAGGTCAGGAACCTCGGGCTTCCAATGGTTGTGTGCCGCAGCAAGTCTGGTGGCGCACACGTTTTCCTGTTCACCAAAGAACCCATACCCGCTGCCGAGATGCAGCGGTTTCTCAAGGCCTCCGCCGCCCTCCTGGGCGAAGCTGGCCGGGAGATTTTCCCCAAGCAAGCTGAAATCCTGGTTGACCGTGGCGACACGGGCAACTTCCTGAACCTGCCGTATTTCGGTGGGGATCAGACCATGCGCTACGCCATCAGGGACGACGGCACGGCGGCCACCCTGGAAGAGTTCTACGAGCTGTACGACCAGTGGGTGCAAGACCCCGACCTCAAGTTCCCCGAAGAGCCAAAGGCACCTGACCATCCAATTAAGGACGGCCCGCCATGCCTGCAGGCCTTGTGCACCCAGGGCGTGCCTGAAGGCACACGCAACAATGCGCTGTTCAACATTGGCATCTATCTTAAGAAGGTCATCCCCATCCATTGGGACGACGCCCTGGTCGAGCACAACCTGAAATACGTTTCACCGCCGCTGCCCAACAACGAGGTCCAAATCCTAGTCAAGCAGTTGCACAAAAAAGAATATCGCTACAAGTGCAAGGACTCCCCGCTCAACAGCTTTTGCAACAGCGGGCTTTGCAGGACACGCAAGCACGGGATCGGGGCTAACGGGCCAGATGCACCGCAGATGTCTTCACTGTCCAAGTACAACTCAGAACCGCCGCTGTGGTTCCTGGACATCAACGGCAAGCGGATCGAGTTGGACACCGAGAGCCTGTTTGCACAGGCGGCCTTTCAGAAGGCCTGCGTTGAAAAGCTGAACCTCCTGCCGCCCACGCTGCGCAAGCAAGACTGGGAGCAGCTTCTCAATGCACTGCTCAAGGAAATGGTGGAGACCGAGCAGATCACCGAGGCCAGCGAAGACACCAGCATCACCGGCCGCTTCAACGACCTACTTGAAGAGTTCTGCACCCACCTGCAGCAAGCAATGGACCGCGAAGAAATCCTCATGGGCCGTCCCTGGACGGACGACAACGAGGCCAAAACCTACTTCCGCATGAAGGACCTGGAAGCGCACCTGGTGCGCAACAACTTCAAGGGCATGACGCATCCGAAGATGGCGCAGCGCCTGCGCGACCTGGGGGGCGAGCCGATCAGTCTCTTTCTCAAGAACCGCGCAGCACGGTGCTGGAAGATTTCCCGCTTCAGCCACCAAGACGCACCGTTTGACACCCCCGAGCAGCGTACACAAAGGAGCCCATTCTGATGCTAAAAATTGACGGACATGACGACGCGATTCTTGGGCCCGCTGCGGTCTGGAGAGGCGGCTCCCTGTGTAACGCTTTGGTTTACGACGCGGAGAAAATCCGCGAGAACCTTGTAAAAGGCGGCATGGACCCGGAAGATGCCCGCGAGTACATTGAGTTCAATATCGAAGGGGCTTACGTCGGAGAACATACGCCAGTGCTGGTGTGGACCCAAGACATGTGGGACGAGGGGGAGGACGAATGAGCACCACCAAAGTGTTCGGCCCACCAGGGTCCGGCAAGACCACTTACCTCCTAGGCATTGTTGAGACCGAGCTGGAGAACAATGTGCACCCGATGAAGATCGGCTACTTTGCTTTCACTAAGAAGGCGGCCACCGAAGCGCGCGACCGGGCCATTCAGAAGTTTCCCAACCTAAACCCCGACACGGACTTCCCGTTCTTTCGCACGCTGCACAGTTTGGCCTACCGCTGCCTGGGCATCACCACCAAGGACATGATGTCGCCGGAGCACTACCGTGAGTTTGCTTTAGAGGCGGGCATTGAGCTGGCCATTGAGAACGGCGACGAGGAGTTTGCGGTCAAGGCCGACAACCCGATCCTGAACGAGATCAACATTGCCCGCATTCGCGGCATGGACCTGCGCACGCACTACAACATGTCTGAGATGCAGATTGAGTGGTACCACTTTGAGTACGTCGAGCGGGCCTACCGCCACTACAAGACGTCCCGCAATTTGCTGGACTTCACCGACCTCCTGGAGCACGTGCTGCTGGAGCCCGAGCGCCTGCCAAAGCTGGACGCCCTGATCATCGACGAGGCACAAGACCTGTCACGCTTGCAATGGAGGCTGGTCGAGCAACTTGCGTTGCGCTCCCAGCGCGCCTTTTTGGCAGGGGACGACGACCAGGCGGTCTACACCTGGGCCGGAGCCGACGTCGCAAGTTTCCTGGGGTTTACGGGTGATGTCAAAGTCCTTGACCAGTCGTATCGCGTTCCCTCAAAAATCCACGCCCTAGCCAACCGCGTGGTGACCCGCATCAAGCACCGCCAGCCCAAGGTGTGGAAGGCGCGCGAAGAGGAAGGCAGCATCAGCTACTACAACGACTTCCAGCAGGTCGACATCAGCCACGGCAACTGGCTCATCCTGGCCAGCGCCAACTACATGCTCACCGACATGCATGACTGGATAAAAAGCCAGGGGCTGCTGTTCGAGCGCCACGGACAACGCAGCGTGAGTGAGAGCATCCTGATCGCGGTGCTGGGCTGGGAGAAGCTGCGCAAGGGCGGCGAGGTGCCGTTCCACGTGCTCAAAGTGGTCTACAAGTACATGGGCAGCGACTTCATCAGGCACGGCCACAAGATGCTGCGCACGGCCGACCCGGCAGGTGTGTACACAATTGACCTCTTGAAAGAGAAGCACGGGCTTCTTTCAGATGAAATTTGGCACAAGGCGCTGACCAAGATCAGCGAGGACCGCCGGGACTATCTGGTCGCTTTGCTGCGCCGCAACACAAAGCTCACGGGCCACGTGCCTATCAAGCTGTCCACGATCCACGGTGCCAAGGGCGGCGAGGCCGACAACGTGCTGCTGATGTCGGACCTGTCCACGCGCTTTGCTAAGGACTACGACAAGAACTCAGACGACATCAACCGTCTGCTGTATGTGGGCATCACCCGCGCCAAGCAAACGCTGCACATCGTGCTGCCAAAGAATGAACTGAAAGGCTTCAGACTATGAAGCGCGATACCAAGACCATGCCTATGTTCCCTCGGATTTCCGAGTGGCTGCCGCCGGCATCTTTCCCCAACCTCAGTGAAGCCAAGGAGATTGCAATTGACCTCGAAACCTGTGACCCTAACATGGAAAGCCTGGGCCCTGGCTGGCCTCGGAATGACGGTTACATTGTTGGTTATGCCGTTGCTATTGACGGTTGGGCTGGCTATTTCCCTGTCGCTCACGCTGGTGGTGGCAATTTGGACAGGCGTATTGTGGAGCGCTGGATACGTGATGTCCTGGCTACGCCCGCAGACAAGATCATGCACAACGCCGCCTACGACCTCGGCTGGCTCAGAGCCACCGGATTTGAAGTAAACGGCACGATCTACGACACCATGCTGGCAGCACCTGTGCTGGACGAGAACCGCTTTGCGTACAGCTTGAACAGCCTGGGCTTTGACTACCTCAAAGAGATCAAGTCTGAGCAGGGCTTGAAGGAGTCGGCGTCTGACTTTGGCGTGCACCCCAAGAAGGAATTGTGGAAGCTGCCTGCCATGCACGTGGGCGACTACGCCGAGCAGGACGCCGCGCTGACCTTGAAGCTGTGGCATCACTTCAAGGCGCTGATGCGCAACGACGAGGTCGAGTCGGTGTTCAGGATGGAGACCGAAGTGCTGCCGGTGCTGGTGAACATCACGCTGCAGGGCATCAACTTCAACCGCGCCAAGTGCGAGCAGAAGATGGCCGAGATGCGGACCAAGGAAACCGAAATCCTAAAGTACCTGAAGAGCCAGGCCGGCATGCAGGTGGACATCTGGGCCGCGCAGTCCATTGCCGCCGCGTTCGACCGCCTGGGCATCCAGTACCCCAAGACCGCTGCTGGCGCGCCGAGCTTCACCAAGAGCTTTCTGGATACGCATGAACATCCTATGTCCAAGATGATCCTGGAGGCCCGGGAGCTGAACAAGACCCACGGCACATTCCTGGAGCCTTACCTGAAGCACAGCGCTAAGGACGGCCGCGTCCATACCCACTTCAACCAGATGCGCAACGAGGAAGGCGGCACCGTCACGGGGCGGCTGTCAGCATCCAACCCCAACCTCCAGCAGGTGCCCGCGCGCCACGAGATCATCGGCCCCATGGTGCGGGGGTTGTTCCTGCCCGAAGATGGTGATATTTGGGCAGCAAACGACTTTTCTTCCCAAGAACCGCGTTTATTGGTGCACTACGCCACACTGCTGGGCCTGCCGGGCGCGGAGAAGATGGCGCAGGCCTACCGCGACAACCCCGACACGGACTTCCACCAGATGGTCGCCGACATGGCCGGAATTAAACGCAAGGCTGCCAAGACCATCGGCCTGGGCCTGATGTACGGCATGGGCAAAGCCAAGCTGGCCACCCAGCTGGACTTGCCCCTGGATGAGGCCAGCGAGCTGATCGCCACATTCCACAGCAAGGTCCCGTTCCTTAAGGGCACCGTGGACGCGGTGATGAAGCGCATTGAGCACCCGGCCTCTGGCGGGTCCATTCGCACGCTCCTGGGCCGCAAGTGCCGCTTCCCGTTGTGGGAGCCTGTGGAGTGGGGCGTGAACAAGGCGCTGCCGCGTGAGCAGGCAGTCATGGAATACGGCTCACGGATCAAGCGCGCGGGCACCTACAAGGGTCTGAACCGCCTGATCCAGGGGTCGGCCGCAGACCAGACCAAAGCAGGCATGGTGGCACTGCACAAGGCAGGCTTTAAATTGCTGCTGCAGGTGCACGACGAAGTAGCGCTGTCCGTCAGAAACATCGACGAGGCCCGCGCTGCAGCCGAGATCATGGCCAAAGCAGTAACCCTAGAGGTTCCATCCCGTGTTGACGTGGATACTGGACCAAGCTGGGGAGAGGCTTCATAATTGATACCGGGCTTCTCGCAGTTGCCCTTGTTGTGAAGTTAGGGCTGGGGGCTTGCTCCCAGCCCCCTTTTTTCCGATACACTGATAAGTTCAAATAGAAAGGAGAATTAAATGGGAAGACCTGCCACGCCACGAACCCAAGTTGTACCCGCTAACCCGGAGCCGTACATCCGCCAACCAATGAAGAAACGGGGTAGGCCAAAGAAGAATGGACGCCCAAAGAAAGACCGCTATGACGCTGTACGTGCGTCACCCTCTAAGCGCGCGGGGCAGCGCTGGATTACCGTGTCCGTACCCGAGGAGGCGTATTACATGCTCAAAGAAGTGGCTGCCTTTTACAAGATGGGAATGGGCGCGTATCTGCACTGCCTACTGATTCCTGTGTTTGACATTGCCTATGAAGAATCCCTGACGCTACAACGTATTGCCAAAACAAGAGAGAAAGCCAAAAATGAAATATCAAACCGAGATGACGTTCCCCGTCGAACTCACTTTTGAGGTGCTGCCGGCCATGCTGGTAGAAGACACAGAACTGCCCGCGCAACTGGACATCACCAAGGTCCTGTTGACTATCACCGGCCCCAGCGGCAAGCCGCGCCAGGTGGACATCACCAAGACCCTCACCGAGGAGCAGATGATGTTGTTTGAAGACGACATTGCGGAGAACTATCGTGAAAATTCTACGTTTTGAACGGGTCAACGAGGCCGTAGCCTGGGCCAAGGAGGTCATCGGCATTGAAGGCGTGTCGGGGGACGTCACTGCGATAAGCCTGGTGGACGACAACGACGAGTTCCTGGCGGTCACCGTGTTCTCTTCCTTTACGGCCACCAACATGGACATGCACATCGCTGCACGGCCCAAGAGCCGCTGGCTGTCGCGCAGCTTCTTCAACGCGTCGTTTGAGTTTCCGTTCAGAGTGCTTGAAGTAGCACGGGTCACGGGCCTCATCCGGGCAGAAAACCTCAACGCCCAGCGGTTTGTGTCGCGCCTGGGATTTAAGTACGAGGGGTGCATGCGCAAGGCTTTCCCTGACGGGGGAGACCTGGTGCTGTATGGGCTGCTTCGAGAAGAATATCTAAAACATTCATGGAGTGAACATGAAACTACAAGAGGAACTGCGCTCGGTTAAGGAAGTCTTTCCTCTTATAACAGACATGCTTGAAGCGGCTGCACAGCGTATTGAGGACCAGCGACTATGGCGTGGAGCCTGGTTGGATGCAGAAAGTAGAGTTGAGTTGTTGACACGTGAGATAAATGTGCTACGATCACAGCTCCAACATAGAAAGGAGAAAGGTTGAAATGGCTAAGAAACCCCTTACGAGAGAACAGCAGGTATTCAACAAACTCGCCGCCACAGGCAAGTATGTGAACACCGGCAAGGTATTGATCGGCCTGGCTTACGTGCCACGGTCCGCGCCAATGTCAGGAGACGAGGAGCTCTTGCAGAACATCCTGCTCGGCAACTACCGCCTCCTGGTCCGCGACAGAACCATCATGTTCTCCGCCCTCTTACTGACGCTGGTGCTGGCCAGTCTTTTTGTGGCGTGCAGCACATGAGAAAGCGCAGCAAATACCGCCCCCGCCCCGTTCTCCAGAACCCTCTGGAGTTCGTGCTGTCAGGCCTTATGCCTGTGCGCGATCTGCCAGGGACGTACCTCGACGTACAGATCAAGAACCGCGCGGCCCTGGATCACCTTCGTAGGGGCGAGGCAAACAAGAACGACATTGACATGCTGATCGGTGCTTTCAACATCACTGAAGCGCTGGCCCTCATGGGAAAAGGCCACGACTGGCTCGACGAGATCAAGCAGGGGCAAGACGCCTTGCTTGCCCTATCGCAGCGCGGCGTGGCCAACGGAATGCGGTTCATCATGACAGCCAAGCAGTGGGCAGCCCTGCAGCTGGTGATGGACCTGCATGAGGAGCAGTTGGCGCATGCCACTGTCCATGACATTGAGAAGGCGCACGACTTTGTCCTAAAGGCATTGGCCCAGGGCAAGGCACGTGCAATCGTTGAAATTCAAAAGGAAACCACATGAACAAGTCTGAAAAAGTCCGCGAACACTTTCGCAAATTCCCCGGCAGCAGCGTGGCCACGGTGGCTGCGAAGTACCAGGCGTCTAAGCCTATGACCTACAAGCTGCGTAAGCAAATCTTGGACAACATGTGTGAGGACCCTACGATGGTGTCAGTGCCTGAGCCTGGCACAGGGCGCAGCGTTCTTGTTTCTTCTAAGGCCATAGTTCTGGCAGCCAAGCTGGGACTGAAGCCTGAAGAATATGTTAGAGAAGGCGTAGAGCGCGGACACTTGAAGTATGAGGATGAGCGCGAGCCGGAGGTCGAAACAATCGGAGCGGATGAGACCATCAACGAGCGTGCCCAGGACTACGGCAAGTTCAAGGACGGCGCTGCACTGATGCAGGGTATGAAACGACTGGTCGCGGACCACGCAGCCATTCACGACAAGACCTTTGCTGATGATCAGTGGGAAGCCCTGGAGATGATTCTGCACAAGATTGGCCGCATCGTGAACGGCAACCCCGACAGGGTGGATAGCTGGGTAGACATCGCGGGCTACGCCACACTGGTCGCGGACCGCTTGCAGGGCAATGCACGATAAAAAATTAGGGAAACTACTGAGAAGAATTGGTACGATACCGCTATAATTTAACCTCCATCAACAGAAAGAGAGAAATAGATGAACTTCAACTTGAACATCCACCGCGTCAAAAGCATCCGTTTCAGCGCGACCCGGTCCAGCAAAACCAATGACATGTTTTCCGCCTCGCGGGACATCGTCATTGAAACCGAAGAGGGCGACTTTGAGCTGACCCTGTTCTCGGTGTACGTTGACGAGGACTGCGACGAGCAGCTTTTGGAGATCAGGGCATGACCGAATTTGAATACACCTGCTGCGGCGTCGGCTGCATCATCCGCGTGCTGTCCTGGGAAAACCACCGCCCTGCTTACATTGGCGGCCCACCCGAGAACTGCTATCCCGCAGAAGGCGGAGAAGGGGAGTGGGAAGTCCTCGACTGCAGGGGCCAACCCGCGCCATGGCTCGAGGCCCAGATGTCCCACAAAGAGCGCCTGCGCATTGACGAAGCTGTTTTTGACCACATGGAGAGTTGATATGACCTTTGAAGACTGGTGGCTTCAATTGAGCAAAGCAGAACACAAACTTATCGGCAAAGAAAACGCCAGGTTTGTCTGGCAAGAATGTCAGAAATACACCATGATGACGATTGAGGACGCGTGCAAGGCCCAGGTGGCCTACGACCAGGGCATGAAGGACGGTCGCGAACGCTACGAGGTCCACGTGGCCGGCTGGACATTGTCCCCGGGCGTGCTGCCAGGGAACATTTGGATCAGCGACGCCGGTGGCGAAGGCGGCGACTTTCATATCCACGAACTGGCGGAGGTTATCGGGAAGTTTTACAAGGAGAAGTTTTGATGAAAGACGACGACGACGAAACTGAAGACCTGGTTTTCAGCTTTATTCTTGTTGCAGTCACCATATTCACTGTGCTGTTTGCTGTGGCTGGCGTTGTCTCAATCATATGGAGTTGGCTATGAGAGTACTACGCAACTACTACCTTGACCGCGAGACCTTGCTGAAGATGTACGACATACTGAAAGGAGAGATGCCGTGTATGCAGAACTGATGTTCAAGATACCCGAGGAAAGCATGGAGTTTCAGATGGCCTCATGGGGTAATCGGTACTGGGCAACACTAAGCGACATCCGCGAAGCCCTGCGCCAGCACACTAAGTACGGAGTGAGCAGCGCTGCCACCATTGACAAAATTCAAACCCTGATGGACGACATCAACCCACTGATGGAGGAGTTATGAAGACAATCATCCACGTAAACCAGCACAACATTAAGGCTAACGCGAAAGGGGCAGACTTACCTGTGCTTACCGTCAAAACGTACAAGTCTAATACACGCTGTAATGCCGTGTCAGTAAACGGCCCGAGCAAGGTTGTCTACAGCCCGAACGGCCCGCTATCTTGCGGCGCGAAAGTATGGATTGAAACACATGCAGAGGTGGAGACAACATGGAATACATAACTGACTTCTTCGCACTGGTGGCGCTGTCTCAATCATATGGAGTTGGCTATGAAAACACCTGAAGACGAGGCGTTCGACGAATTGGCAAAGCGGCAGGGTGCATGGGGCGGTGGCTTTCAAGCTAAGAGAGCAATGGCTGCGGCTAAGTTGCAGGACGGGAAATGCAAGGTGTGCATTGGCGGATGTGCGGCTTGTGATGCTAGGGCACAGCCAGCGCAGGAGCTTATTTACAAAATTACTGTAATTGACAACGCCCATCCTAAAGGAATACCTTTTGAAGATTGGGTGCAGCCAACGCAAGATTTGGACTATTGGATTCGTGAGGCAACGGCAGCGCGGCAGGCAGAGATGGCGCTACGCCGTGAACTTGAGGCACAGCCAGCGCACTGCCCGTGGGTTGGTTTGACGGACGCCGAAATACACGGTACGCCTGGGTACAACGAAACGCGTGAGATGTACCTATTTGCCCTTACCCTTATTGCCAAATTGCAGGAGAAGAACACATGAAGCTATATAACGTACCCAGAAATAGCACGATCGTGCTAGAAAATGGACTGGAGTTGAAGTTCCACCACATCGACGGTATGTACAGTGTGTGTACAGATGATGAGGGCAACGTATATCACATCGGCGCTTCGGAAGAAGTGGAAATCAAACCAAAGGAAACAGAATGATACCCAAGAAAGAACTTGCGTTAGACAGCCTTACACGCGTATGCACAGAGGCTATGAACCTAATCAACGAATTGATTAAGTGCGACGAAAGTGCGTACCAAAAGGGCTATGAAGATGGCATGCGGGCCGCGTTAAACGTACAAAAAACGATTGAGGAGCTGAACGAAACTGGGGAGAATAACAATGGATGAAGATGAAAAATACCCGTCAACCTACCTGGGTGACGGCGTGTACGCCAGCTCTGACGGCTACTCCGTGTGGCTGGCGGTCAACCACCACGAAAACAACGTGGTGGCCCTGGAGCCGCAGGTCCTGGCCCACCTGGTGCAATATGTTGAGAGCTTGAAGGAGCAACAAAAGGAGCAAACCACATGAGACCCGCAATCTTTTCGACGGAAAACCCACCTTACCTTATCGCCTGCGTAGAAACTCTGGAGTACGTCAACGGCTTGCGCAGAAGGATTGAGGTGCAGAACGACCAAATGGAGCACCTGGCCGCCCAGGCGCAGGAACTCCTGGCGAAGGTGGAGGAACTCAGCTCGGAGCTGAGGAAGTGACCCCGTCCCTGCAGGATATCGTCAAGGCCCTCGAGCCACGGGCCATGGTCCAAATAGTGGTGATCACGGCCGGCGGACAGAAGTACGCCCTCTTCGGGCCGGTGATGGGTAGCGGGGACGTGACAGAGATTGAGTTTGGTGAGCTGCTGCCCATGGAGATAGCGGCCAAGATGCTGTCGGGGGAGCACCGGCGGTGGTTGGGGGATAGGGTGCAGTAGGGCTGGAAGCACTGGGGGTTTATACAGGGGAAAGGTGCGGGGATCACGGATCACGGTCAATTTCAGCTATTCAGTAGAACAAAAATGAAAAAGTGATTTTATTTTTTTTATTTTTTTGAAATTGAGTGTAATAGACGTAATGGTGTAATAAGTTAATGAAATCAATAGGTTATGAGAACACACTACATTACACATAGTCAATAGGTGTAATTTACATAAAATGCGCGCGAGCTAACTTTTTGAAAAAAACT
>Ga0209356_1000540_pt1 | contig 14803 bp, 12 predicted proteins | sample LauGreFaBDMM15SN_2_FD_188213 | JGI IMG/M metagenome (GOLD analysis project Ga0209356, IMG submission 188213) | Freshwater lake microbial communities from Lake Michigan, USA - Fa13.BD.MM15.SN (SPAdes) (version 2) | ecosystem: Environmental > Aquatic > Freshwater > Lake | place: Lake Michigan, USA...
AACAAGGGGTTCGGTCAGCCTGCGAAGATTTTCCATGGCGGCCTCCGTCTTTTTGAGAACGTTCATGCTGGCGGAGGCGGTCATCGAATCGAGCATTAGGTCATCGTCCCAAGTGCAGGAGTACCCACCAAAGAGACCGTATTGATCCTGATAAGCGGGATTGAGAGGTAGGACTAGGGGCGGGGCAGAGTGCCCCGTTTGTAAGAGGGGGCAAATGAGGAGAATCAGGAGGAGGGCGTAAGGCATAACGCGATGATATGGTCTATTGGTTGGGAAGGAAGTGTTTTGGGAAAAAGGGATGGCAGGGAATGGTCGAAAATTCGTGGGTGCGAAGGGGGATAGGGGGGAGGTAAAGTTTATGGATGGATTTTACGATTGTGACGCCGAGTTTGGGGCAACTAGTGCATCTGGAGTGCTGTATTTCGTCTGTGGCAGATCAGGAAGGAGTATCGATCGAACACATTGTTCAAGATGCGGGAACAGACGGCTTTGCTGAATTTGATGAAAAGATGAGGCAACGCTGGCCTGACCGCCCGAACTATCGCAGGGTGATGCACTCAGAGCCTGACACAGGCATGTACGATGCAATTAATAAGGGGCTCAAAAAGGGGACTGGAAGGATTTGTGCGTACTTAAATTGTGACGAGCAGTATCTGGCTGGGGCACTGGCCAAGGTGATGGAAGAGTTTAAAAAACAGTCAGCCATCGAAGTTTTATATGGGGGCTTTCTCGTCGTGAATGAAAAGGGCGAACTGGTAACGGCCCAACGTCCTGTAAAAATGTTTTGGCAACATGTAGCAACATCTCATCTGCCCAACTTCACCTGTGCGACCTTTTTCAAAAGGGAAATGATGGAGAGAGAGAAGGCTTATTTTGACACCCAGTACAGGGCTTGCGCAGACGCGGCGTGGACAATCGAAAGGTTAAAAATAGGAACAAAGATGGGACTGATGAATGAATTTATTGGCGTGTTTGTCGAACAGGAGACGAATCAGGGTGTAAAAAAAGAGGGATTGGCTGAAGCAGATGCAATTCGAAGTAGTTTTCCCCCGCAGATAAGAAGCAGGAAATTCGCATGGAAGGCGGCGCATCGGCTTCGAAAACTACTTGAAGGCAAATATTTTCCGAAAAAAGTAAGCTATGATATTTTCAAGAAAGGGGATTTGGGCAAACGGAGCCATTTTCCAGCAAAATGGGCGAACCCGTTCTGGAGGACTCGGTTGCGAATGGGTCAGGGCCTTTAGGACTTTTAGGAGCTAATTCCGCAATCACAGGAGCAAGAAGCGACTTGCTTTCTTAAGAATCAGGGATGATTTAAGAGCGAGAACGGATTGGGCGGAGTAGCTGGGCAGCGATAGAGCGAAAAAAAACAACGACAAATGATGCGCAGAGCGAATTCGCGAGGGGGAGGCCGGGTCCTTACTGCCCATTAAAGCTATCCGCGTAGACAAAAATTGGATGCGGACTCTTACACCGAGAGGCTTGTTCAAGAAGAAGGACGCAAGAAGGGAACGCCCGGGGAAAGCCTCGAATCAAAAGAAATTAGTTGGCGTGGGTAGCGATCGAGCAAAATACTTAAAAGATAGAAGCTTGTGCTGAATCAAAGTGCTAACATAATTTGAGTAATTGAAAAAATTACGAATATTGCAAATCTTCTCCCGTTATTTGCTCTACGGAGGCGAAGAATATATTGCAGGTGAGATTGAAAATGCCTTGTCCGAAGACTATGAGATGTCCCGATACACCGGGTCCACCGAAAAATTGTTAAGCGGCGGACTTAGCAAAAGATTAAAACTACCTTGGAAAACTTTCTATAACTCGAGGGTCGCAAAAGAGCTGACAAGCATGCAGCAACAAAACCAGAATGACTTATGGATTATCCATAATGTATTTCCGGCTCTTTCGCCCGCTGTTTTTGCAACAGCCAAAACGCTTAAGGTTCCAGTCGTGCACTTTTTGCATAACTACAGAATGAGTTGCGTTAATGGATACTTTTTAAATCATGGAAAACCCTGTGAACGATGTGCCCAAGGCAATTTTTTGCCCGCATTGACGACTGGCTGCTGGCGAGACAGTCGTATTATAAGCGGATGGATGGGACTGATTTTACAAAAAATGCGTTACGACAACGTATTTGGGCAAGTTAGACGATGGGTTGCTCCAAGTGAAAATCTGAAAAATATTCATCTCCGAATGGGCTTACCTGCATCGCGAATTGATGTCGTACCCTATTTTCATGATTCCAGACAGAATTCCCCAAAACCATGCCCCAAAGGAGCCATTCTTTTCCTGGGGCGCCTTTCTGTTGAAAAAGGAGTGGAAGTTTTACTCAGGGCGTGGTCGCTCGTGGGACACAAAGATCGAGAGCTATGGATCGCAGGCACTGGGCCAGAGGAAACGAAGCTCAAAAAACTGGCCGTGCAACTTCAACTCTTGAATGTTAAGTGGCTCGGATTTGTCCCACGCTCAAAGCAAGAAGAGCTATGGGAGAACACATCCTTTTCAATAATTCCCTCAATTTGGCCTGAACCGTATCCCTTAACCTTTCTTGAGGCATGGGAACATGGTAAACCTTTCATTGGCACCCGAATTGGTGCGATGAAAGAGGTTTTGCAAGACCGCCAAGGGGGCTTATTATTTGACCTAGCATCAGCCAAAGACTTGGCTCAAAAAATAGAAAACTACATCCAGAAGCCTGAGCTGGTTATTAGTGATGGGCTTGCAGGCCAAAGAAAGCTGCAGGAGCGAAACAACAAGGAGCGCTGGAAACTTTCCTTTGCTCAAGTAATCGAAAAAACACTTGATCCCACATATTACAAACGAAGTCTTCCTCCCGAGGGATCAGAAATCTTTAATGCATGTACGCTCTTTGATGCTGGTTTTCTTGCAAAGGGGCTAGCACTCTTTGCCTCGCTAAAGCGCCAGAAGCGGCCCTTCCGCCTGCACGTCTTTGCGATGGATGACTTTTGCGCCGAATATCTGGAAAAAATGAGAGACCCTGACTTAGTTGTCATACGGAAAAACGACTTTGAAGATTCCGAGCTTTTGCATGTAAAAGAGAAAAGAACTCGTGCTGAGTATTACTGGACCTGTGCATCTTCAGTGCTTTTGTATTCCCTAACAAAATTAGGGCTGACCTGCTGTACCTATCTCGATGCAGATCTTTATTTCTATGACGCAGCGCAAAAACTGGAAGCGAGAATGGGAGATGCCTCAATCGGAATTACGCCGCACAGCTATGCGGCGGAGTATGATCAAAGCAGAATTCACGGAGTCTACTGCGTTCAATATGTAACTATTCGGAACAATGAGAATGGACTCAGTGTTTTACGGTGGTGGCGGGACAAATGCCTTGATTGGTGCTTTGCGCGAGTCGAGGCGGGAAAATTCGGAGATCAAAAATATCTGGACGACTGGCCCGAAAGATTTCAAGGCGTGAAAGTGCTTGATGGACCTGGAGTTGGGCTTGCCCCTTGGAACTGCAAGGATTATTCCCTCAGACCCGAAGCTGAGGGGAAATGGCTGGTGAGTGACAGCTCTGACAGTACAGAAGGACCGCTAATCTTTTATCACTTTCACGAGATGCGGTTTTTTACAAAAAATCGAATTAAGCGCGTTGCTGGGGGGTATGATATTAATGAAAATGTGCTGAAAAACATCTACCAGCCTTACATAAAGGAATTGCTGGAGATCGCCAAAAAGATCGCCCGTGAGTATCCACATGCCAATCCATTGGCCATCGCCGCACCGCAACAATTTAAAAAAGTGGCTGCCCGAACTTATTCACTTCTCAACCCTAACTTTAAGAACCACTATATGCCGCTAAGCAAAGCTCTTGCTGATTAGGGAGGACAGATGGCAAAAATAGTTGAAATTCCAACATTTGGCGACGCGCGGGGAGAGCTTTCTGTTTTAGAATCGGCAGTCAATTTCCCAGTCCGTAGGGTATATTATATTCACCATGCTGAGGGATTGCGTGGAGGACATCGGCATAAAAAAAACACCCAATTTCTTGTGGCCGTTGCCGGGAAAGTAGTGATTCATGTAAACGATGGTCATGAGAAGAAAAATTACCATTTGGACAGTCCTCGAAAGGGGTTAATTTTAGAGACGGCAGATTGGCACACGATGGATGCTTTTACCGAAGATTGCGTTTTGCTTGTCCTTGCTTCCGAGCCATATGATGTCAACGACTACATTGACGAGGCATATCCCGAAAGATGATTGAATACGACAATCTAGGGAGGAGCAATGCGCCGTACGCAAATGATATTTGCAAAGTGTTTGAAAAAGTACTCCATAAGGGCTGGTTTGTGCTGGGGGAGGAGGTGGCGGCCTTTGAGAAAGAGTTTGCTGAATGGTGTGGGGCAAAGCATTGCGTAGGTCTTGCCTCGGGACTGGATGCGATCACCCTATCTTTGCGAGCCCTACACCTGCCTGCTGGCAGTGAGGTTCTCGTGTCATCCAACGCTTATATTGCGCCAATCCTATCGATCCTAGAGGCAGGGCTAACGCCTATCCTCGTGGAACCTGAGCTTCGAACCTACAATATGGATCCAAGTTTAGCCGAAAAAGCTGTGACGAAGAAGACCCGAGCCATCCTACCTGTTCACCTATACGGAAAAATGAGTGACATGAAGGCACTCACAAAACTCGCTGAGAAATATGGCCTGAAGATAGTAGAGGATTGCGCACAAGCGCATGGTGCGATGCAGGGTGGCACAAAAGCTGGAACTTGGGGGGATGCGGGGGCTTTCAGCTTTTATCCCACGAAAAACTTGGGAGCACTAGGTGACGCTGGGGCAGTGGTCACGAATCGAGAGGATCTAGCAGATGAAATTCGCACGTTACGAAATTACGGATCGAAAAAGAAATACCACAACGATCTTTTGGGGGTCAACTCACGCCTCGACGAAGTACAAGCCGCGATTCTTCGGGTAAAGTTGTTGCGCCTAGATGATTTAAATCAAAAAAAACGAAGTTTGGCAGATATTTATTTTGAGGAGCTATTGCTAGCAGATCTAGTTTTGCCTGATCGAGATACGGCCTTTCACGATATCTTTCACATCTTTGCGGTCCGCCATCCCCAACGGGATGCCCTCCGAGAGCACCTACTACGGGAGGGCGTTAAAACAGAGATTCATTATCCCGTGCCTCCAGGCAGACAAAAGGCAATGAGCGGCAAATTAACGGGTGGGCCATTTCCCGTCGCCGACTTGATCCACGAGACTGAGCTAAGTTTACCGATCTCGATCTTTCATACGCCCGAGGACATCCAGCATGTTTGCCGAGCCATAAATGGCTTCAGGACTTAACCGCATGGGAGACAATCGTGAGTATGAGTATACAGCTGACCGGTCAGCACATCGGGAGGAGTTTTCAAAGATTGTTGATTGGATTCCAGAGGGATCAAGAGTCTTGGATCTTGGTTGTGGGGAAGGTTCGCTTTTGAAGTTATTAGTGGAGAGAAAAAAAGCACAGGTGGAAGGCATTGAAATTAGCCCTTCTGGAGTTGAGGTTTGCAGATCCAAGGGGCTGAAGGTTCGGCAAGGAAGGATCGATGAAGGATTACCGTGGGCAGATGGCGCCTTCGATATTGCAGTCTGTAACGTCACCTTGCAGATGGTAATGTATCCAGAGAAACTTTTGTCGGAAATGGGTCGTGTAGCGACAAGACAGATCGTCTCATTTCCTAATTTCGCAAATCTACGCAACCGCGTAGAACTATTTCTTTATGGCAGAATGCCTAGAGCCATGCTGTTTGGGCATACTTGGTGGAATACGGGGCATATTCACCAACTTTCGATTCAAGACTTCAAGGAGCTTGTGAAAGGAATAGGACTAGAAATCAAGAAGAGCGCCTATTTCGGGAGGCTTGCGATACCTGGTTTCGTTCGATTGGCTCCCAACCTGCTTTCGACAATAGTTTTAAATGAATTAGTTAAACCGAAGACAGCAAATAAAAACAAAGGTGATAAGTAATGAGAGAAAATAGGTATATTTATTCTCTTGCACGACGCATAAAAAGATACTTCTACGCAATGCAGGGAAGGGATTTCTTTGTCCTCCCACGAAAAAACGCAAAACCTACAAGGGTAAAGCGCCTTGGCACATCTTATGGAGGGTGGACATGTAATGCAGATGAGATCCAAAAAAGCTCAATCGTTTATTCGTTTGGCGTGGGAATGGATATTTCATTTGATTTAGAGCTTATTGCCTTACGAAATTGTAAAATCCATGCTTTTGACCCGTCGGCCGATTCCGCAGATTGGATTCAAACTCAATCTGTTGATAAAAGATTTTGCTTCTACGCTTACGGACTCGGAGGAGTTGACGGGGAATTAGCTTTTCGAAAGCCAAACATTCGAGGCTACTATTCGCCCAGTGCAGTTTTTTCATATCCGGGGGAGGGCCAGAATCTGCCCGTCTATACCCTGAAGACAATTATGAAAAAATTAGGACACTCAAGCATCGATCTTCTTAAAATCGACATTGAGGGGGCGGAGTATCTGGCATTGGAGAACTTTCTTTCCGACAATATTTATCCCAAACAGCTGTTGGTTGAGTTCCATCATAGAATGAAAGGCGTGGGTGTCAAAAAAACGCAAAACATGATCCGGCTTCTTTTAGAAAAGGGCTATGGAATAGCCGATGTTTCATCACGCGGTGAAGAATTTACTTTCATTCATCGGTCTTAAAACCCGATACAAAGGCACCTTCCTTTGGGTTAGTTCAGCAAGCAGATCTTGGTGCGAAAAGGACTAAATAATTAGGCAATCGTTTATTAATGTTTCGGGTCGGGAATACAATTCATAACCCCATTACAAAACAAAGCGCTCATTTTCTGAATTGAGTAGTGGACAGCCTCTGATTGGCACGCTGTCTTCATAGTTGCCAATCGGTTGGGGTCGCTTAAGAGAGCTACAATCGTATCCGCGTACTGAATGGGGTCTTGCCATGAATCACAGATCAAACCCGTCTTCCCATGACTCAAATAGTCGATTTCAGGGCTGTGATATGGGTATGCGGTGGTAACCATGGGGACTCCAAAAGCAAACGAGTCCAAAACAGCCAACCCAACAAGACCGGGCATAAGACAAACATTAGCCAGCGACCAGAAGGGCACTTTTTCAGCATCATCTTTCGCGCCTAAGTAATGAAGCCACGGCTCCCTTTTTGCTGTTTCAACCACCAAGGCTTCGTCTGGGCCGCGTCCGATTACGATCATTTCGAAGTCAGGAATCTTTTTTCGAACGATTCTGCACGACTGAAGAAGGAAGGAGATCCGCTTCTGTGGATAAAGGCCGCCGGTATAAATGCCAATGTTCTTGGAGAAAATCCCCAACTCCTTACGTAAGTCGGTTTGTTGGGTCGGAGTTACGGCATCTCGCGCTTGGATCAAGGAAGAAGTATCAATCGAATTCATCACAGATGTAATTTTGCTGGCAGGGAAACCCAAATCCTGAACAACACGGGCACTTAAGTCGTTGTAGGCAAACCACCAATCTGCCCGGCGAGAGAGAAATCTTTTCCATCTCTCTGAAAAAGAGTTTGGATGAATGGCTTGAAAGTTTTTACCATGACCCCAGAAAGCAAACTTCCATCCACCCCATTTTCTCAAAATCATCAAAAGTGGTAACACTGCATATTTAGTCTCTTGGGGGGCAATCACCAGCGAGACCCCCTTCACATGAGGGAAAACATTCTGCCAACCCAAGCGACCAAGCCAGTTCATGGGAGCAGGGAGTGCCCAAGGCAAATAGCCAGGAAGCAGAGATGTTCGGGTTTCTGGGGAGAAAATCAGCTGCAGAGAAACCCCGTTTGCAGATAAATCTTTGTGGAGTTGCTCAAAGAACGGGACTCGATAGTGCGGAAGGTGCTCTTGAATGATCAGGACTGAGCGGCTTAGAGAATTCATAGAATCAAATACCTAAAAAGATTCGAATCGTTGGCCCAAGAAACTTGATCGGCCAGCATACCCCATAATTCCTTTTGCAAAAAATAAACCACTCTCGGAAAGGCAGCCCTTTGGGGGAGTTCAAGAGCCGGAGACGAGTCGAAATTGATAAAGAGCGATCTCTCCATGTTTTCTCAGTGTGATCCAAGGGGCATCTTCCGATAAAATGTTTTGTTTCTAAGATAGGGATACCCTTCCGAGCGGCAGCGTAACCATAATCATGGTCACCCATGCCATGGGTATAGGCAGAGTGGAAAGATCCGAGGTCTTGATAAACAGAACGAGGAATTAGAACACAGTTGCCGTTAAATGTTTGCACCCCATAAGGCGGAGTTGCTCTGCCTTTGGAAACAACTCCATAGGTCTTCTTCCCTGTTTCAGGGTCGGATATAGCTCCTACCGCGATGGCTTTAGTTAAGGGGGAGGGGACTAAGGCAAGAAGGGATGGAAGGGCATTTGGCAGCAGATGAGTATCGTCATTCAGGAGCAGGTAGAAATCAGGGTCGCTCTTCGCCGCAACACTCCATGCGAGTCGCATGCCGCCACACCAGTAAAGATTACCGCTCCCCTGAATTAGATGTACTTGGGGGAACTTGTGCAGAACCTGCTGTGAGGTGCCGTCTGAAGAAGCATCATCAACAAGAAATACCTTCAGTAAAATATTCGAATCGAGTTCTTGGGTAAAAAGGGCTTGAAGACAATTGCAGGTCTTGAGAGCACGATTATAGCAGGTTATGAGTACGGCAACGGCAAGTGGGTTGGTTCTCATGGATATCCCCAGTTAGCCGCATTGGCATAGCCCATGTGGACGCAATCGAGAAAAATAGTCTTAGCAAAAATTTGTTGAAAAAAAGTCATGATTTCAGAGCTCTGATAAAGATCTGACAAGGTATTTTCGATGTGGATAGAGGAACGCACAATTTTATGGGCCCTTCTGAATTCTGTAAGATAAAGTAAAGCGATAAGCTAAAGCGAGGAACCGATGTAACCAAACCTCGGGTATTTCATTCATAATGTCGAAATGTATTATATACTTCATATGAGGCATATACCAACTATCGGTATTCTTAAAAAAAGGGCTCTCATAACATGGTTGTTCCTGAGCTGTTTGATTGTCGGTCAACAAGTAGCACAAGCACAAGAATCTATGAGCGAATATGCTTTAGGCTCTCCACTGTTAATTACAGATAAAAAAGAGGTGCTCGTTGAAAAGCTAATTTTTCGCCATCGTCTACAACCCGGCCAGGCAGCGATACAAATCCGCAACTGCGAGAATATTTCAGTAAAAAACTGTGCGTTTATTGGGATTGGAGCAGCGATCCGTGTTTCCGGCAGTAAGAATGTAAGCGTAGAAAATTGTGCCTTTGTCGACCTTTTTGAATCGGGATCAAGCGGTGTCGTGCCTCAGATCGGGGTGGAAACATATCAAGTTCAGGGGTTGTTTGTTGAGGATTGTCTTTTTGAATTCGTTTCTACGGGCCTATATGCCGCAGACAGCGAGGACGTGACATTTAAGAAAAATGCGATCTTTAATATTTTAGGCCCTTACCCCAGAGGTCAGGCAGTTCAGTTTGCTAGGGTAAGTGGAACTAGAAATCTTATATCAGAAAATTATATATTAAACGAATCAGAAATTAGTGCTCCGCAAGATTGTATCAACCTTTTCAAGTCTTTTGGGATCAAAGATTATCCAATTCGAGTTGAGAACAATCTTATTTTAGGAGACCCTACGAAAGGCAATCAGAATCAAAGCCCATCAGGCTCGGGCATTATGGCGGGAGATGGTGGTGGGGCCTTTCAGCTAATCAGGAAAAACCAACTAGACAGCCCCGGGCAAGTTGGAATTGGTGTAGCAGGCGGCGATCAAATTGTGATTGTGGAAAACGTTGTGAGGGGGGGCGTTACTAAATATTCTAACGTCGGGATTTCAGTTTGGAGCCAATATCCTGCAACTTCGGGTATGGTAATGGTAATGTCGAACATTATTGGTTGGAGAAATAAAGACTCCCGCCTCAATAATAATTGGCAAGGCGAAGCAAAGTTTGGGCCGAAATGGGAGTTTTCAAATGTAGAATGGAAGGATAATCAAGAGGTTTTTCCTGAAGATCTGCAAATTCATGCGCAACCAAGCGTTCTAGGCTGGTTGTTAGCCGAAGGAGCAAAGTACTCCATACTTATGAAAAAACGGGGGGGGACACCGCAGCAGCTGTTTGACGGAAAGCCCAATTGAAATAGATAAAAGTAATTAAAAATTCTCTGGGTTGTCGAGGGCTCGCCTGTAGGCGTCAAGGTAAGCTTGCACCATGGTTTCTTCGTGAAACAAGGAATTGGCGCGCTCCCATCCGGCGCGAGCAAGATGAGCTCGTTGTTTTGGGTGAGCTAGCAAATCTTCGAGGGATGCGGCAATCGCATTAGAATTCCGCACGTCGGTTAGTGTGCCAGCTCGGCCCTGATCTAAAGTCCAGGAAACTCCACCACTGAAGCGGCCACCAAGAACTGGCACTCCCAAGGCCATTGCCTCCGTGATAGCAAGAGGATGTGACTCCAGCAAGGCGGGGTGAACAAGGATGTCAGCTTGTTGAGCCAAAAATGGATGTAAAATTTCCTGTGCGGTATGTCCTCGAAAATCGACCCCAGCGTCTAAGCCCCAGCTCCGAGCCCAGGCGTGCGCAGGACCTCCCTCCTGATAGTCGCCACCAAACATAATATACCGACTTCGAGGATGACGTTTGAGGAATTTAGCGAAGGCTCGCAAAGCTGTCCGCGCGTTTTTCCTAGACCCAAAACCTTCAAGTACGGAGGTCAATGTCATGTTGTCGGTGCGCGGCGATACAGTAAGGCGTTCTTGCCCGAGCCTGAAAAGCTCGGGTGCCACTCCGTTCGGAATCACACGAATTCGAGCAGCAGCCCCTGCAATTCGGCGTAGGTTGTTTGCGACGTAAGGAGAAACTGCTGTTAAAAAAGGAGCCCGACGAACCGTTTGGCGGCCAAAAAAGCAGCGAAACCACCAATAGGGATAGGCCCGGGTCCAGCGGGTAAAGTGGTGTTCCTCGTTAGGATTATCGTGGGCAGTCACGATTGTAGGCAGACCTGAATCTAGAGCGGCGGCGGCAAACTCATAACACCAGTGAGAGTGTAAGATTTCGCAACCAGATGAACGCATTGCCTTTACAAGACAATCTCGCTCTTTCCGGTAAAAGTCATATGCACTCTTTTTGGGCCTCATAGGAGCGATGAAAACCCTTAAGTTATCACCGGCAATCTCGACAGGTGTGCTTAGTGTTGTGCTGGTGGTGAAGACTGTGATGGCATGTCCGCGCCTTCTTAAGGCTGCAGCTAAATGACCAATCAAGGGGAAGGAGAAAATGGCAGGAAGATCCTTGCCGGCAGGCAGCCAAGGCCTAAGGGCATTCCACGATGACGGTCCAGCAATGCCAATATGCACAACATAAAGAATTAGACTGAAAAGCCGTCTTTGCCAATGCGATCAGACCGTAAAGCTGAGGTGGCCAGAAAAATGACCTGACAAGTAGGAGCACAAGATTAGGTTCAATTGATGAATTTTCTTTTGGTCAAACTATCTCGGCTGATCCAAATTTTACTTCTTCCGGGGGGATTAGCAGCGAAGTTGCGCACGCCCGCGTTCAACCAAGGCGACTGGCAAATGTGCCGCACATTAAGAGCCATGGGCGTGCGGCCCCGAACGGTCGTCGATGTAGGAGCCAATATAGGGCAATTCGCCTTGGCCGCCGCCCATATGTTACATCCCGAAAAACTGATTAGCCTTGAACCAATTCCCGAAATTTGCAGAAAACTAAGCAGATTGACCATTCCAGCTGGAACAGAATTTCAAGCAATTTGCGTCGCTTTGGGGGAATCCACAGGGGAAGCGCATTTTCGGGTTATGTCTCAAACGGTTTCTTCTTCGCTTCTTTCACTTGGGCAAATGCACAAAGAAATCTATCCCGAAATCCGCGAAGAGCGGACGATTCCCGTTTCCGTTCAGACTCTTGAAACCATTTTGACTGGGCAAACTTTATCTGGCCCCTCTCTTCTTAAGTTGGATGTGCAGGGGTCTGAACTTGCTGTCTTGCGGGGATGTCGTCGGCTGAGCACCTTTTTTAAATGGATTCTTCTGGAAACCAGCACGATTTGTTTTTACGAGAATGGAGCCGGATTTAAGGAAATTGATGAATTCCTTTCTGAGCAAGGATACCGATGGATAGGACCGGCTACCGTTCACCAGCCCATGGAAATTAAGCCGGCTAAATCCCTACAGTTTGACGCCCTTTACGTTCTAGATCTTTAAATCGAGCTTGTGGCATCTCACTAAATAAGCGAGGTATTGGCTAAGAAAGAGCCCCCGCATCAGAAGCGGGCCTTTGAGACCCTATTGTGAAACAGAAGGCAAACGCTGCAATTTCTGTTATGACAGCTCTAAGCGATCCGAATAGGAACCAAAAACCAATAATCGCTATTAGCATTAATATGGCTCCAAAATGAGATGTTGAGGTTCTGGGGTTGACCTGTTGAAAGAGAATAAAAGGCAGACATTTTATTAAAACAAGCAGACTGAAAACAGCCCAAACGAAAGTGCCTAAATGTCCAGTGATGTGATGAACGTTCAAAATGCCCTCGTGATGAGATCGGCGAATAATATAGCCACGAATGCTTTCGTCCTCGTCCATTTCTTGGGTATAGCCAATCCTCTTCCAAAAGCTCTCTTGGCTTAACAATAAATCCTCCCGCCGGTAAAGGTAGCCCTCGCCAAGCAGGTTGGTTTTTTTGAAAAATTCGGACATGTAGACTCTACGTAGGTTTACTCGGAATTTAGAAGAGCCTTCGGTGGCGTTTTTTACGCTCGGATCCCAGTCCCCCGGCAGCCAGGTTAAAGACCGTTGGACTGATCGTGGCAATTCGAAAAGCTTGCCATGAGACCAAAGAAAAAGCCCTAAGATGGCCAATGCAGGTAATATTAAAAAAAAGCTGTAAACTCTAAAAGATTGCCACAAGCCAATTAGGCCAATGAGAAAAAACTTGGCAATAGTGTTCCGAAATCCTGAAATCAGCGATAAGAAGAATGAAATAAGAAGGAAAAATGGTCCCACGAGTAGGCCAGGGAGAGCGAGCCAGCGGTAGTAGGGAAGGTAGACCTGCAGCGCAGTAAGGCCAATATAAGCCAAGACCCCACTCGCCCCGAAGCGAAGAACGTAGTCTTGGGAGATCGCTGCCGTTTGGCTAACGCCCACCGCCTCAAAGGCCTCAAGATTCACGCTGCTATAATAACGATACAGAATTGGAGAAATCATGGGGAAAATCGTGCTAATGGCAAAAAATAGTGTGTCTACGAAATAACCAAATAAAACATAGAGTGGAAGCATCCTATCGTGAAATGAATCTGGTTTACGGATAGAAATTGCTGCTACATAGCCAACAAAGGGAACGATGCACTCGATATAAGCCTTGCCGTTTACCATACGGGAGCCAAACATATTCATGCCTAAGTCTCTGCCCTTGACCCAGTTATAAAGTAATATAAGATTTAAAGCGCCCAATGGCCAAAATATCCACCAAGGTCCAGTACGAATTCTGAACTTTGGGTCGTTTGCCAAAAAATAAAGGCACATCATGAATAAGAGTATGCTAACGACCTGGAAAGGGCTTAGGCCGCCCGGAATTACGTTAATGCTTCCGGTAAATCCAGCTGTTATAGGGAAAAGAATCCACATGCGGCGCCCGAGCTTTCCCAAAAAGACAAAAACAAATGTTCCCAAACAAAGGCCTAGAACCAAGAAAGGCTGGCTAGGTGCAATAAAAATTCCGAGCAACACCGCCCCCAGGAAAAGGCCTGTTTGGATCAAAATCTTGAGGATGTCTTCTCTCGTCACTGTAGATAGTTTTGGATATTCTTGTATGAAAAGCAATCCAGCCTACTAAAATAAAAGTCTGAAGAGACTTTTTAAAAAAGAGAAAACAACACTTTTCTGATGCGACTATTTTTAGATGCCCTCAACAAAGTTGGGGCTGCCAGTAAAAGCGAAAGGATTAAATCATTTCTTTTGCATGTCGCACCCAGGATTTTTCGACTCGTTACAGGGATCATTGGAGGAGCGGTGGTGACTCGCCACTTAGGTCCCGAAAACTTTGGGGTTTTCGCGTTTGCCAACATGGTGGCGGCCTGGGCGTGTTGCCTACTGCAGATAGGATCTCTCGAGGTGATTACTAAAAATACGGCGGTGAGTCCTGCGCAGATCCCTAAGCAGGTCCAAATTGGGCTGCTTTTTCGTTTCCTAGGCTCCCTCCCAGCGATGGGTATCATCCTCATTTCCTCGGTTTGGTTTGGCCATATGAGCCTTTACTCAATCCTAGCACTTCTACCCCTTGCTCTTGTTCCTGATGCTATAGAGGCTGTTTTTTTTGGACGCAGCCAATTCGATCAGACCGCCTTGATTCGTATGGTAGTTTCGGCAATGGGTTTAGCAGCCCGGCTGGTTCTGGTCTTTTACGGGGCCAGAATGGAGGGCTTTGCTTGGATCACGGTTGGTGAGGGGTTGATCATTGGCTCTTTAATGCTTTGGAAGGGGCGAACAATGTTCAGGGCTCAGCAGAACGAGGAACCATGCTCTTGGCGTAGCTTTCTTACTCAGTCCCTCCCTTTGGTAGCGGTTGCTGTTGTGGTTGGCCTAGCCCTTCGCCTAGATCAGTTTATTTTGCAAGCATGTCGGCCGGGACCCGAGGTAGGATATTATCTTGTCGTGGTGCGTCTTTTTGAGATGGGCAACATTTTAATCCCCTCACTTCTCGCGGTCCTTTTGCCAGACCTTGCCCGCTGGCAACATTTAGCCA
>Ga0209356_1000543_pt1 | contig 14777 bp, 12 predicted proteins | sample LauGreFaBDMM15SN_2_FD_188213 | JGI IMG/M metagenome (GOLD analysis project Ga0209356, IMG submission 188213) | Freshwater lake microbial communities from Lake Michigan, USA - Fa13.BD.MM15.SN (SPAdes) (version 2) | ecosystem: Environmental > Aquatic > Freshwater > Lake | place: Lake Michigan, USA...
TGCTGCTACCGCATAAAGTCCGGCGGTTTCTGTCCTTAGTCGGTGGGGTCCGAGGTGCACCAAGGAAAATCCCTTTGATTGCGCAGCCGACACTTCATACTCGGTAAAGTCGCCCTCGGGGCCAATAAAAACGGACCATGATGCTTCCGGATTGCTACGGATCAATGGCGGCAGAAAATGAGAATCCGCGCTGTCCATTAAGGCCGCAATTGCTTTTTGCTCACAGGTACAGGCCTCCAATGCTTGCGCAAAGGGAATGGGGCCGTGGAGTAGGGGGAGTGTTCCTTTGCCGCTTTGCTTGCAGGCTGCCTGCATGACGCGTACCAGTCGGTCGAGCTTGAGCCTCCTTCGCTCCGAGCGGGCGCATTCCAAAAGGGTCAGGGAATGCATGCCCATTTCTACGGATTTTTCCAGGAGCCACTCCAGGCGGTCGAGGTTTTTGGTCGGAGCCACATAGAGGTGAAAAGATCCCGAAACGGCACCGTAGTGCTGTAGTTCGAGGGCATTGGCCACCATTGCGTCTCGCTTATTGATGAATTGAATCGGACCTTCCCAGGCTGACCCCTCGCCGTCAAGCACCCTTATGTGGTCGCCGTCAGAGAGTCTCAGCACGCTTCGTGCATGCCGGCTCTCTTCTTCATTCAAAATCAAATTACGGCCCTGCCTGAGTCCCCAAAAGTGGTGCATTTAGGCTCCAATTTTATCTTTGGACTGAGCCTTGGACTGGAGGTGGTTGGCAGCCACGTAGTCGATAATGTGGCCGGCCACGTCAATGCCGGTGACGGATTCTACTCCTCCCAAGCCGGGAGAGGAATTGACCTCCATAATCAGGGGGCCTCGGGCGCTTTGAAGCATGTCTACCCCGGCGACCATTAGGCCAAGGGCCTTGGCAGCCTTCACGGCCATTGCGCGCTCGCTTGCCTTGAGCTTGATGGGAATTCCCTGACCGCCTCCGTGTAGATTGCTCCGAAATTCTCCTTCTCGGCCTTGGCGTTTGTAGGCGGCAACGACCTTGCCTCCGACCACAATGGCGCGAATGTCTGCTCCCTTAGCTTCTTTAATAAATTCCTGCACCAAAATATTGGCGTCAAGGGAATAAAAGGCCTCAATTACGCTTCGCGCAGCTGTTTTGGACTCAGCCAAAACCACTCCCTTGCCCTGAGTGCCCTCCAGGAGTTTGACTACTAGGGGGGCTCCGCCTACTTCTTTAATTAGTGCGTCCACGTCAGAAGGCTGCTTGGCAACGGCGGTTCGTGGAATGGCCACTCCAGCTTTGGCTAGGATTTGAAGTGCTCGAAGCTTGTCTCGGGATCGCACCAAGGCAAGGCTGCTCACTGGCGTGAAAACCTGCTTCATCTCAAGCTGCCGGAGCATTGCAGCGCCATAAATGGTAATGGATGCGCCAATTCTTGGAATCACCGCATCGACTCCTTCAATTCGGTGGTCCCCATAGTAAATGTCGAGTTCGTTGGCAGAAAGAACCGCATAGCTGCGTCCAATATTCATAACCTTGGCCTGGTGTCCACGGGATTCCGCTGCCTCCACAAGCCTCCGGGTGGAGTATAGATTGCGGTTGGCTGACAAAATAAGTAGAATCATGAAGCGGCAGGACTTGGTGGAATAATTCGCGAAAGGTACTTCGCTGAGGAGTTTCGACGCAGCACGTTAACTATAAATCCGCGCCTTAAAAAGGTGCGCCCTAGAAGTAGCGGATTCCGCATGCGCGAGCGGTCTGAAAGGCTGAATTCTTGATTAAAATCTTCGCCGTAAACGCGAAGCTGCAGGTAGATTAAGTAGCGTTCTTGCCGGTCTCCAAAACTGGATTTTACGGTCACCTTTCGAAACTGCTCGTGCCGCGTGACCATCCCGCCTTGCCAGGTGACCAGGAACTCGTCGCCGTCTAGGTGAAAATTGATGCAGTGAATCGCACAATGGTAGGCCCCGCTGTCGATGACTGCGTTGGCACCAAGCCATTGGAGCTGCGGAAGGTCCACCAATTCGGTGCGCCCCAAGCTGCGTTTTGGGGTATTATTCATGCAGCGAAGGTACTTCTAGCTTAGCGCTGGCGGCTTCATGGAGGGAACTAAAACGCCCAGACCTAAAGGCATAGTAGGCGACCGCTCCAATCATGGCGGCGTTGTCGGTGGCATAGCTCAGGGGCGGAATGCCAATGGGAATTCCTCGGCTTGCTGCCCAGGCTTTTGCTTCGCGGCGCAGCAAGGAATTGGCAGCGACTCCGCCTGCGAGTACCACAAATTGATGCTGTGGGCCAAGCGCGCGGTCGAGCCGTTCGAGCAAGGGTTGAATCAGGGTTTGCCTAGCTGACGCGCACCAATCATTGAGGTGGTCGGTCAGGGTATTGGGGTTGCTGCGCAGTTCCTTTTGAAGGCTGTAGAGAATGCTGGTTTTGAGTCCGCTGTAGCTAAAGTTGAGCCCGGCGGTCTGCATTTTTGCAAAAACAAAGGTGTTGGGGTCGCCTAATTCAGCGAGACGGTCCACCTCGGGCCCGCCGGGGTAGGGAAGGCCCAGGTTTTTGGCAGTTTTGTCGAATGCCTCGCCGACAGCATCGTCAAGGGTTCCGCCCAAAAGCACAAAATCAAAGGCGGATCGAACGTCAAAAAGCTGGGTGTGTCCGCCCGAAACGACCAAGGCTAAAAAGGGAAAGCCTTGGAGCGGATTCTCTTGAACGCCCGGTTCAATAAGGCTGTGAGCAAGAACGTGAGCCTGAATGTGGTTGACGCCAATGAAGGGAATTTCAAGGGACATGGCCAGGGATTTAGCCATGCCATGGCCGACCAGGAGGGATCCCAAGAGCCCTGGTCCCTCGGTGGCTGCGACGGCATCGAGGTCGCTGTAAGCAATGCCAGCCTGCTCCATCGCCGCCCGAACAGTTGGAACTGCCATAAGGCTGTGCGCTCGGGATGCGAGTTCTGGAACTACTCCGCCGAACTGCTCGTGGACTGATTGTCCGTAGACAACATTTGACAATACCCTCTGACCCCGAAGGACGGCCGCAGCGCTGTCGTCGCAGCTGCTTTCGATCGATAGTATTAGGGGTTCATTGCAGGCCATTCAACAAAATTAGGTCTGTAAGTTGGCAGCATGGCTGCGCGCAATGTTAAAATTTCTCTATGGACTCTTGCCGGACTGGGAGTATTAGGCCTAGTAGAGGCTCTCGTTGCTTACTATTTGAAGGCCGTAGCCGTCAATTCCAACGCGTCGCATGGGATTCTGCGTGAGAAGCACAACCCTTCGCAAGCCCAGGCCATGAAGAATTTGAGCGCCAACTCCGTAGTCCAGAGGGTCCTGACCCATGGAACGAACCAGAGTAGGGGGCGATGATGGGTTCCATTGCGTCCAATCAGGGGCAAGACCACGCTGGTTTAGGCAGACGATACAGCCCGATCCGCGCTCGGCAATCCTTTTCATGGACGCCTCGAAGTGAAGCGAATTACTGCCCTGTGATGCCTCAAAATGCAGCAACGGAGAACTGCCGAAGGGTCCGCTCTGCATGCGGACCAAAACATCGTCTTGCTCATGCCAGGAGCCGAAGCTGAAGCTCGCATGGCGTTGGTCCGAGGTGGACTGACCATAAATGCGCACCTCCCAGGGACCGTAGGGGCTTTCTAAACGGTAGGACTGCAGTTCGTGAACAAGGCGGTCCCGTTCCATTCGGTACCGAATCAGCTGCTCAATACTAATGATGCGCAGATCGTACTTCGCCGCCATAACCTCGAGCTCGGGCAGCCTGGACATACTGCCGTCTTCGTTCATAATTTCTACAATAACTCCTGCGGGACGGCTTCCTGCAAGGCGAGCAAGGTCAATGGCCGCTTCGGTGTGTCCTGCGCGGCGAAGAACGCCACCGGGACGAGCACGCAGTGGGAAGATATGCCCTGGCCTGCGAAAGTCCTGAGCGACCGTATTCGGGTTGGCCAGCGCATTGATGGTTTTTGCGCGATCCTGGGCGGAGATTCCGGTGCTAACTCCGTCGCCTTCGAGGTCGACGCTTACGGTAAATGCGGTTTCGTGCGGGTCAGTATTGCGTTGAACCATAGCATGCAGGTCCAGCTCGTCGCAGCGTTGGTCCACGAGTGGAACACATATGAGGCCTCGTGCGTGCGTGGCCATAAAGTTTATGGTTTCGGGGCTTACTCCCTCCGCCAAGGCCACGAGGTCGCCCTCGTTTTCGCGGTCTTCGTCGTCAACGACTATGATCATTTTGCCGGCCCTGAGGTCGTCGAGCGCTTCTTCAATCGAAGCAAATGGAGTGCTTTTCATTCGTTGGTCCGTGGAGTCGGTTCCCAAACACCGTTGGTACTGCCGCGAAGGTAGCGCAGGAATCCAAGGCCTAAAGCGAGGTTCATCAGCAGCAGGTGGTTCAGCAGGCGCAGACCCGGCACTCGGTCAAGAGGAGCCAAAACGAATGCCCTTAAAACCAAGGTATACCCCGATAATCCTGCAAAGAGTGTCCAGGTTATTTTTCCGCCCTCAGACCAAGCCTGGCCAGGGACAAGCCCCAATAGAATTCCACCAAGAACTAGGAGCGGTGCAGTCCAGCGCAGCAGCTTATGGCCCAAAAAAACCAAAAGCACCGGCAGCCGAAGCCTGTGTAGGGAGCCAACAAAGCGTCCAATGTTCTGCCAATTTCCGTGCGCGATGCGCACTTTGCGGTTGAACTCTGGGTTGCGGTCGTGGCTGACGTCTTCGCTGGCGACTGCATTAAGGGACCAGGCAATGTCTTCACCACGGAGCATGGCAGAAAAGCTCAGGTAAAAATCCTCCATAAAAGTTCCGAAGGGAATGGGGCGAAATGCTTCTCGGCGAATGGCATAAAGTCCTCCTTCGACTCCCATTGCACAGCCGGTTCGATCGTACTCTATGCGTTTGGCAAAGTTCTCCCAATTGATGTACCAGCGCTCTTGGTCGGCAATTCCTCGGCCTACGGAATCACCCATTCCGCGGTAAAACAAGGATCCGCCCACAATCGTAGCCTTGGAATTTAACTCCGCTTCGCGAAGCAGCTGGCGAATGCAGTCTGGTGCAAACAATATATTGGCGTCGGTGCCCACCAACCAATCACCCTTTGATTCACTCGCTAATCGGTTGATAATTTTTGCCTTACCAGAGCGCTGCTCCATGCGAATCCAATTAATGGAGGGGTGCTTTGCGCTGTATTGCGATAAAATTTCGTCACTGCGGTCGGTACTTTGGTCGGAACCAACCCAAACTTCCAATTCGCCCGGGTAGTCCTGCGCCAGGAGATGGTCGAGCATGCGAGCGAGGTTTACCTCTTCGTTGTAAACAGCAAAAATTACCGATACCCTCGGCAGCTTGGCCTGCTGCTTGGCTTCTTCTATCTTCTTTGTTTTTTGACCTAAGGCTCTAATGACCAAAGGAAAAAGACTGTATGGAACCAGCGCAAGTCCCCAAAAAATTAATGCAATAGCTTCCATTAGCGGCTAAAGGTCGCAAGTTCCTTGGAGAGTTCCAAGGCAACAGCCTCGTCGCTGAACGTTTGGCGGGCATGGAGCGCGGCAGCATTTCCTATTCTGTTGCGAAGCTCAATGTTTCCGCAAAGCAGGTCCAATGCAGCGGCAAAATCTTCGGCGGAATCCGCCATGAGGAGGTGAACATTGTGCTGGGCTTTAAGGCCTTCTGCGCCAAGACTAGTGGTTAGGATTGCCTTGCCTCGAGCCATTGCCTCGAGAAGCTTGATACGCATTCCACTGCCGCTGCGGATTGGGGCAACGAATACTCCAAATTTTTGAAAGTCAAGGTCATGGGTTTGGTGCTTGACTCGACTTTTAGAGGCTTCAAAGGGCCAGTGCTTGCTAAAAACCTCAAGCTCAGCATGCTTTAGTTTGGGCTCGACCTCATCGATGAACCAGCGCATTCCTCTAGTGTTGGGCGTCCAATCCATAGCCCCTAGATGGTAGGCCGCCGCAGGGGAGGCTCCGCTTTGCTCCCAGGAACCATGGAGAAAATCGACGCTGCAAGGCAGGCACTGAGCCGCCCCTGGATGCACTCGGGCAAACCACAATTGGTCTTCGCTGCTGATGGTCCAAATGCGCGAGACTTGAGCAGAGACCTCTTGTTCCCAACGTTCTAAGCGCTTGGCCTGCAGGGATACATAAACTCTCCGGAGTATTGGTTCTTCGGCGAGTCCGCGCTGCCATATGGAATGTTCTACGTTGTGCGCGCGAAGTACGCTGGGTTTGTTGCCAATATGCGGCAAGTAGACGGCCATAAAAAGGCTGTCAAAAACCACTAAATCGCAAGTGACTGCAAGGGCTTCAATACGCTTTGCGGCCTCGGCACTCCAAAACCTACTCGCGTAGTAGCTCCGCCGCTCAAAGAGGTTAGCCAGGGCCGTGTTCCACCGGGGTGCCGTCTTAAGGTCAATGGCTTCGAGGGATGCCCCAGCAATCGGGGAGGAGGGATGCTGCACCCAGTGCTTGTCGGTGTTTAGGGCGAGAACCTGCACCTCATGCCCCAGGGACGCCTCGATGCGAATCAAAGCCTCCATGGCTAGGCTGCTCCCGTCGCGCCCCGGGAAGGGCACTTTGTTGCATAAATGCAGAATTCTCACTGCGCGCTGGTTTTAATGCGTCTTCGAATCCAATTTAGGGGTAATTGCCCATCGATAGAGGCCCACCAAACCATAAATAAAGCGATTGGGAGCAGTGCGAGGTTCGGCCCCCAAATGGCCCAAAATGGACTCAGCACCCAAGTGCGTCCGAGTTTTTCAGAAACCATAGTGAGTACATAATGCAGTAGGAATAAGAGCACACTCGAAACAAAAGCCCAGCCAAAGCCCCCGCGCTGAATGATGCTACCCAGCGCTGCGCCTATGAAGAACAAAAGCAGGCAGGCCACCGCCACGCTGAATTTTTTATGCCACTCCAGATAATGCCTAGAGAGATGCTGGTTGCGCCAATCCAATTCTGAGGCTATTTGATTCATGTAATCCCTATTACTCTGCGCCAGATTCAGGGCGCTTTGGGTAGCCCGATAGCGGTGAATGGGCTGAATTCTTTCTGCAACTGTCAATTTAGGGTCAGCCTCTGAAAATCCTACTAAACTATCGCCAACCCAGCCCCCCAACTTTCGCTGCATTCCTAAAGAAACTTCTGCAACACGGGCTTTAATCTGGTCTTCAATAAGGTCAATGGAGGTGTCGAGCTGGCTTATGGTAAGCATGTTGTACTCGTTGCTGCGCTGAACCCCGCCTAAATCTCCCAGCAAAAACGAGGACATGTCAAGCCTAACTACCATACTGTCAAATTCTGCCACCAGCGAACCCTGCCGCAGCCGCTCCTGCCGTATCGATTCCTTTACGTCAAGATAGCTTCTGCCGTTGCGAAGCACCAGGGTCATGGTTGGACTTCCTTCGGGATAGCGCACTTCGCCTTCGGGTGCGGTCAAGACCCCAACGTTTCCTTGACCCCGTTCTCGATGGTCGTAAAGGATTACGTCATAGATTCGGTTATCCTCCTTACGGCCAATTTTTACGCTAAATCCGTCGAGACCCGCTACAAAAACCCCAGGCTTTAGCCTGAAAGTAGGTTTCTGGCGAGCGATGTTTAGCAATAAATTTTCTCCCTTATAGTTGGCGACGGGGATGAAGTTGTTGCTAACCAAAAACATGAGAACTCCAATAATGCTCAGTACCAAAAACAGGGGCCTCAGCATACGAAGAAAAGAAAATCCCGAGGCCTTAGATGCTGCATATTCTCGGGATTCCGCCCATTGGCCATAAACCATGATGGCCGCAAACAGCACGGCAATAGGTGCCGCCATGGGTAAGATAGACACCGACCAGTAGCCCATTAGTTCGAGGATGCGCCAAAGCGAAATTCCACGACCGGCAAGGTCATCCATATACTTCCAAACCATTTGCATGAGCAGTATGAACACGCTCATCGCCAGTGTTTTGGCAAATAATTGTACGAAGTTCGCGATAAAGTAGCGGTCTAGCTTACCCAAATCGCTTACTTAACTTTAGGCGCGATGTATTCGTAGTTCGCCGGGTAGTTGGATCGCTTGAACTCCACGTCGTTGGCCGTCAAACCCTTGTTGGTTTCATAGGACAGCATGGTGACGGTAGACTTCGTTCCGTTTTTCCCCTCTTCACTAAAGCTATACAGCTTCAAGGTTTTGGTATCGACTCCAAGAATCACTTTGGCTACGTCCGGATCGTTCTTGGGCACTATACTGACGAACTTGATGGTCTTGCCAGCGACCGTTTGTGATCCTGCATATGCAAACGCAGAATTCTTCTCGTACTTGCCAAGAAGCACGGCAGGGGTATATTGGTTGGCATCTCCATTGAGCTTGCGAACCGTTATTTCTTCGTCTTCTGGGGTAACGGTAGTCACCACTCCGCTCTTGAAAAAGAAGGTTTGTCCTTGAAGCACCAACTTGGCGGACTCCCCCTTTACCCAAACCTCACCGCTTGTTTTGCGCTGCACCCGTTGGCCGTTGCGCCCTGGAGCGTCAAGCACCGAAGTAAAACCAATTTTTTGGTCGGAATAGGTTAGGGCCTGCTTCTTCACTCGCTGAACATAGGCCAAAGGTGTTTCTGACTGTGCTGCCGAGCAGAAGGTAATTAAGCAAAAGCCCGCGGTAAAAAGCAAACGATTAATCATAAGTTTTTGAGTCGTTCGTTAAGTTGTACTTCATCCTGAATCAGAACTTGGCGTGCCTTGGACCCCTCAAAGGGGCCAATGATTCCAGCGTCTTCGAGCTGATCGACCAAGCGACCTGCGCGATTGTAGCCAAGTTTAAGCTTGCGTTGCAAAAGCGATGCCGAGCCCTGCTGGTGAATTACTACCATGCGAGCGGCCTCTTCAAACATGCTGTCGCGTTCCTCGGCACTAAAGTTGCCTCCACCGCCAAGGCTGCCCTCCTCGGACTCGTATTCTGGCAGCTGGTAGGCATCGGAGTAGCCTTGCTGGCTTCCAATAAACTCGCAAATTGACTCTACCTCGGGGGTATCCAAAAAGGCACACTGCAGGCGAATCAAGTCGTTTCCGCTCGAAATCAGCATATCGCCTTTACCGATTAATTGTTCCGCGCCGCCAGCATCAAGTATGGTGCGGGAGTCAATCTTGGCACTGACCTTAAAGGCAATTCGCGTCGGGAAGTTCGCTTTAATAATACCCGTGATAACGTTTACTGACGGGCGCTGTGTGGCCACAATCAAGTGAATGCCAATGGCGCGTGCAAGCTGAGCAAGGCGAGCGATCGGCATTTCAACCTCTTTGCCGGCAGTCATAATTAAATCAGCAAACTCGTCTATGACCAAAATAATGTAGGGCAAATAGCGGTGTCCCTCCTCAGGGTTGAGTTTGCGGGCAGTGAACTTGACATTGTATTCCTTTAGATTACGCACCATTGCAGATTTCAGCAGTTCATAACGCTGGTCCATCTCTTTGCAAAGGGAGTTCAGCGTGTGAATTACTTTGTTGGTATCGGTAATAATAGCCTCTTCGTCCCCAGGTAGCTTGGCTAAAAAGTGCCGTTCAATAGTGTTGTAGAGGGTCAATTCAACCTTTTTTGGGTCAACCAGTACAAACTTTACCTCTGCTGGGTGCTTCTTGTATAAAATCGAGGCAATAATAGCGTTGAGTCCAACCGACTTACCCTGTCCCGTAGCACCAGCCATGAGAAGGTGGGGCATTTTGGCCAGGTCAACAATAAATACTTCGTTAGAAATGGTCTTGCCCAAGACCAAGGGTAAATCCATATCAGAATTCTGGAACCTTTCTGAGGCCAGCACCGACCGCATACTTACCATTTGCGGGTGGCGGTTAGGCACCTCAATGCCAATAGTTCCTTTGCCGGGAATAGGCGCTATAATTCTAATTCCCAAAGCGCTAAGGCTTAGTGCGATATCGTCCTCCAACGACTTAATCTTACTGATGCGGACTCCGGCCTCGGGAACAATTTCATATAGGGTTACCGTCGGCCCCACGGTGGCCTTGATTTTAGAAATCTCGATTTTGTAGTTGCGCAGTGTTTCAAGAATCCGCTCCTTGTTTGCCTCCAATTCCTCTTGGTCCACTTTGGCGGTGGATTGCCCGTAGTCGTTGAGCAGATGAAGGGGAGGGGTTTGGTAGCGCGAAAGGTCGCGCCTAGGATCGTAGGGGCCCATTTCAGTTGGTGCTGGCTTAACCAAACCAGGACTAGCCTGCGGCACCTCAACCGCCGATTGAATCTCGAGACCGAGGTCCTCTTCGGGTTCGTTCCATGGCGGACCTTGGATTGGCTCACTGCCAGACAGGTCAACAACCAAGGGTTCTTCGTCGGGAATTAGCTCAGCCTCTTCATCGTCACGAACTTCATTAATGGCATCGGACGCCCCAAAGCGATTGGCCAGGTGCTGCCCGAGCATCTGCGGACGCAGCTGAAAAACCCAAACTGCGTGGATCAGAGCAAGGATCATCCAGGTCAAGCAGGCCCCGAGAAGACCTAGCCAGTGCGTGGACCAGGTTGCAATAACTCGTCCGTAGTCTCCGACCACTGCGTCGCCGGCGTTCCAGGGCAGCAGTGCAAGTCCTGTAGTAATTAATAATGCCCGAAGCAAGCTGCGCCTCGCCCAGCGAAGTGCCCTGATTTCGATTCCCAAACCCCAACGCAAACCAAAGGCCATGACCACGGTCCAAAGCAGGAGGGAGGCGATTCCAAATCCGCGTACCGTTACCACCATACCCAGTGCCGCGCCGATGGAGCCGAGGGTATTTTGAATAACTACGTCGCGTTGGCTCAAAACTTGGACAAAACCCAGTTCAAGGGCACTAAAGTCTGAAGTCCAAGTAAATAGGGTAGAAGTGCTGGCGACAAAGCCCAGGAGTCCGATAAAAAGTACGGTCAGACCGAGTACTGCGTGAAGCGATGGGCTCTGCTTGACGTCCTGCCAGGCTGACTTTAGGTCGCTTAGTCTCGACGACGGGGAGTTTTTGGAAGTTCGGGCCATGGACTGCGGTCAAAGGTAGGCCAATTCCTACCTTTGGAATATGCTGCAGTTGATAACGGCCATGTCTGAATTGGGAGCAGGCACTCGAGGATCGAGCCTCGGATACGCCGCCATTCGCAGTGCATCCTTTCGCATTCAGCCCAAGTTCTTCAGGTCCCTTCAGCCCCGCAAGGTGCAAACCAACAACGCCCTTCTTTACCGTCATCCCGAGACTCCCTATGGCAAGAGGATTCGGGGAATCGTGCGCATGTACCGGCGCATTTCGGCCGTCGTAGCCGAAACCCTTGATGACGGACAGTTCCCGCTAATTATCAGTGGCGACCACTCCAATGCGGGCGGAACCATCGCGGGAATCAAGCAGGCTTTTCCCTTGGCCAGGCTTGGGGTGGTTTGGATTGACGCGCACGCCGACCTGCATTCTCCCTACACCTCTCCTTCGGGTAATTTGCACGGGATGCCCCTGGCAACCGCGTTGGGCGAGGACAATTTAGCGTGTAAAATAAACGAACCGAGTTTGGTAACCCGTGAATCTTGGATAAAGCTCAAGGGTCCGTCGCAAAGAGTCCGTCCCGAGGACCTGGCCTACATTGGTCTGCGAAGTACCGAAGGACCAGAAAACGACCTCATTGCCAAATACAGGATTAAGGTTTTTCGCGTGCCCGAGGTCCGAGCCCAAGGAATCGAAAGCATTGTGGAGCAGGTTCGCAGTCAAATGACAGACTGTGACATGGTTTATGTGTCTTTTGACGTGGACTCCATGGATCCTAGCATTTCAGTGGGCACCGGTACTCCTGTTCCGGGAGGTTTTGAGGAGTCGGAGGCCAAGCATTTACTAGAATTATTTGCTATGGACTCCAAGGTGCGCTGCATCGAGTTTACCGAAATCAATCCCCTGCTCGACAAGGGCGGGAACGCCATGGGGTCCGCTGCATTCCGCCTGCTCCAAAATACCGTCTACCGATTACAGGAGCGTTTAAGTCGACCTTCCAATTCTTAACCTCCATGACTGAAGCATTAGTTTTGGCCGTTTCTGCGGTCCTGCGCGACCTCTATGGCTGGGAGGATTCTTTGGAACTTCAGCCAACGCGGAAAGAATTCGAAGGAGACGCCACCTTGGTGGTTTTCCCCTTTTTAAAGCTAAGTCGCAAATCCCCTGTCGAAACCGCAAACGAAATAGGAAACGCCCTGCTCAAGGCCACTCCATTGGTTACGCGATTCAATGCCGTTCAAGGATTCCTGAATTTAGTTCTTGCCTCCGACCAGTTCGAATCCCTTTTTGACACCCTGCGAAGCAGTGCGGATTGGGGATGCTGGCCTGTGGATGCCAAATTGCCTGCGGCCATGGTCGAATTCAGCAGCCCAAACACCAATAAACCCCTGCATTTGGGCCATGTGCGCAACATTTTATTAGGATACAGCCTAAGTCGGATTCTTGAGGCCAGCGGGCGAAAGGTGGTTAAGGTGCAGATTGTCAACGACCGTGGCGTACACATTTGCAAGAGCATGTGGGCCTGGCAGCATTTTGGCGACGGAATGACTCCGGAGTCAGCGGGCCAAAAGGGCGACCACTGGGTCGGTACCTTCTATGTGCGCTTTGACCAAGAGTACCGAGCTCAGGTTCGCGAACTCATGGATGCCGGCCAGCCCGAGGACTACGCCAAGAACCATGCTCCCTGCATGCTCGAGGTTCAAGAAATGCTTCGCAAGTGGGAAGACCGCGACCCAGAGGTCCGCGCCCTATGGTCCACAATGAACGAGTGGGTCTACTCAGGCTTTAACGCAACCTATCAACGGCTGGGCATTGCCTTTGACCGCAACTACTACGAATCCGAAACCTATTTGCTGGGCAAGCTAGACATTGAGGGAGGTATTCAGCGCGGAGTTTTTTACCGTCGGGACGACGGTTCCGTTTGGATCGATTTAAGGGAGGACGGGCTGGACGAAAAGCTTGTGCTTCGCAGCGACGGGACTTCGGTGTACATGACCCAAGATATTGGAACGGCCATTCAGCGTTTTAAGGATTTCTCCATCAATCGCCTGACCTATGTGGTAGGCAATGAGCAAGACTACCACTTTAGGGTTTTGTTTCTTATTCTTAAAAAACTAGGCTACCCCTGGGCGGACGACCTGTACCACTTAAGCTATGGCATGGTTGATTTGCCCAACGGCCGCATGAAGTCTCGGGAGGGTACGGTGGTTGATGCCGACGATTTGCTGGACGAGATGGAGGGCACGGCGCGATCCTTGAGCGAGGAACTCGGTAAAACAGAGGGTCTTAGCGAGCCCGACAAATCAAAGCTTTACCAGGTTCTAGGCCATGGAGCATTGAAGTACTACATTCTTAAGGTGGACCCTCGCAAACGAATGGTCTTTAACCCCGAGGAGTCCATTGATTTCAATGGCAATACGGGGCCATTCATTCAGTACAGCCACGCTCGAGTCCGGTCCATCCTGCGCAAGTCCGAGGGTCTTTCTTGCGCATGGTCTTGGGCCGACGTCTGCCTCGACGAGCGCAGTAAAGAGTTGATTCAGACTATGCACCGGTTTCCGGAGGTTGTAGAGCAGGCGGCGCGAACCTTTAGTCCGGCCGTAGTTGCCCAGTTCGCCTACGACCTAGCTAAGGCCTTTAATGCATTTTATCAGAGCAATTCCATTCTCAATGCGGAATCGGAGGCCTTGATCGCCTTCCGCATCGATCTTAGTCGAGCAACGGCCTCTTCCCTTAAGCGGGCTTTGGATCTTCTAGGGATCGAGGCGCCTGAGCGGATGTAAAAAAGTTTCGAATCTTCGCTCGGATGCGGGACTTGGCTAGCTATTAGTTATGACTTTACCGCCCCGCCGCCTTTTGGCTTGCCTTGGGCAATCCATGGGAGCTTGAACTTATTGAAAGTTGGGGGCGACGACTGCGTCTTTCGTTCCGTTGGCGTAGTCGTAGAATCCGCGGCCCGACTTGACGCCGAGGTCTCCGGCGGTCACCATGGCCACAAGGAGTGGATTGGGTGCGTACTTGGGCTGGCCAAGGCCTTCGTGGAGTACCTTCAAAATGCTAAGGCATACATCAAGCCCAATAAAATCGGCAAGCTGGAGCGGCCCCATCGGGTGGGCCATGCCCAATTTCATGATGGAATCGATGGCCTCCACGCTTCCAACCCCTGTTTGAAGCGCTTCTATGGCTTCATTAATCATGGGAATTAAAATTCGATTGGCGACAAATCCAGGGAAGTCCTTGCATTCCACCGGAGTTTTGCCGAGCTCTCGACTAAGAGCAACCACCTTTGCGGCGGTTTCGTCGGATGTTTTGTAACCGCGAATCACTTCGACCAGCTTCATAACCGGAACAGGATTCATAAAGTGCATGCCAATGACTCGGTCCGGCCGCTTAGTGGCTGCAGCAATTCTACCTATAGCAATAGAAGACGTGTTGGACGCAAGGATGGTCGAAGGATCACAGAGCTCGTCGAGCTGGGCAAACAACTTGAGTTTGATGTCCACGTTCTCGGTGGCAGCTTCGATGACCAACGAGGCATTCTGGACCGCTAAAGCAAGATTGTCGGTAAGGCTAATCCGCTCGAGGGCTGCCTGAGCATCCTCTGCCGAGATTAAGGACTTTGCTACTTGACGCTCCAAATTCTTAGCAATGGTCAGTTTTGCGCGCTCAAGGGCATCGCTGCTGATGTCAAAAAGCGAGACATTCCATCCGCTGGTGGCAAACACGTGGGCAATTCCATTGCCCATCGCGCCGGCGCCAAGTACGCTAAGGTGCTTCATAGCCCTAAAAGTACGGCTCAGAAGCTAC
>Ga0209356_1000544_pt1 | contig 14748 bp, 28 predicted proteins | sample LauGreFaBDMM15SN_2_FD_188213 | JGI IMG/M metagenome (GOLD analysis project Ga0209356, IMG submission 188213) | Freshwater lake microbial communities from Lake Michigan, USA - Fa13.BD.MM15.SN (SPAdes) (version 2) | ecosystem: Environmental > Aquatic > Freshwater > Lake | place: Lake Michigan, USA...
TTGTAGAATTTGTCCGAGGTCTACTCGGATGAGTAAAAAGGTTCCGGCCCATGGTGCGCAAGGAGATCTTGCGACGACTGCTGTCAGCCTCCAAGTCTTTGAAACAGGCTCGGAACCTTTTGTCCCTTCGATCTCCGAGGTCGCTGACATGGCGGCCTCGGTGGTCAGGAGGATTATGATGCGGGGTAGCGATAAAAGTGAGTTTGGGCAGTGGTTCCACACGGACAGCATCCGTTACAACTCCGACAGATGTATCAACCACCTCTGTCAGGCAATGATGCAGTTGGACGGGAATAAGAAATCACCTGACGCAAACGGGGAGGAACCAACAGACCACCTTGAACGAGCGCTCGTGCGAGCAGCGTTCTTGTTGTTCAAAACAAAGAAAGGAAAGATCCAGTGAGGCGTAAAAAGAAGATTTCAACCATTGTGAAGAAAGAAGCAAAGAACATTAACGACTATCGTGACGAAGCGATTGGTCAAATAACTATCCAAGCAATTCGCGATCTGGACATGTGCGAAATTGTGATGGAGACCGACGACAAGACTTTTGAAAGAGTGGCTTCGATGGGCAGGGAGCTTATCAAAGCGGATAAGCAAGAGCTTTTCGGATATGCGGTTAAGAAGGCGATCGAGGATACGTTGAAAGAGAGAGGAGTTCTTAAATGATTTTCGATCTACTTGACTCTTGGCTCCTATCGCTCTTCGTGAGGCTAGGAAATAGGTGGTTCGAAAACGTAGCGTTTAGCTGCGACCCGAAAACAGAACGTGTTCGCCACATAATCTTTGCCCAAGACAGAAAGTGGCTTGCGAAGACTATCGATCTGATTGAGGCGCAGGGGAAAAAGAAATGATCGTTCAGCTAAAACCAGAGCTCTTCGTCTACACCCCAAAGGGTGAAGGCATTGCTTGGCTAGTCACAGACTATGGAGTGGAGCACAACAAGGTTTGGACGGTAGCTCTGCGTGATGGCCAAGTTATGGACTTTTGTCAGCGGGATATCACTCGACCAGAGAACTTAACCTACGGAATCAAAGAACCTCATAACCCAGAAAGGAAATCATACTATGCTTACTGAAACTGGAATGCTTGCAATAGCATATATATTCGGGGGAGTTAGCGGCGGGCTAATGACTATTTTTTGGCTTTTTTGGTCAAAAAGAACCGAATTTCACACAACCTCGTACACAACGGCATCGGGCAGACCTGCGAAATATGTGAACTACACATTCCCAAGTGGTTGTTTTTCTTCAAAAGTTTGGCCATTTCGGAAGGCAGAGGAAGTGTTTGCAAAGCGGAGGGGTAAAAAATGAACTTTGGCGAATTTTGCTTAACGTCGGTGTGTCTCATTTTGGGGGCAACGCTGCTGACTACGATATGTGCGTTTTTAGTGTGGCTATACGATGATTGGAAAAAGAACAGGAGGGACTGGTGAACGAAGTGAACCAACAGATTAAAGACTTATGGGAACGGGTATCTCAGCTTGAGGCCGAGGTGCGCGAACTTAAGAAAAACCAGTGGGCTTTTGAACCTTTGAAAGAAAGGGTCGAAGTCATTGGCGGGTATTACCCAAACGTCAACACGGTTGGCGCTGGGATTCAGTAAACAACATAAACCAATAGGAGGAATATATAATGAGTGCAGAAGTAATTGTGCGTGTCCAAGAGGACGTGGAAAAGAAACAATTAAATATGGAAGTCCGTCTCGAGCAGGAGAACGGGACACAGTTGGAAAAGATGATTGCGGCTAGGCTTCAGCCTATGATGGAAATGTATCTCGATCGTTTCCAAGAGATCCACGATGAGGAAGGCCAGCCTAAGGATCTTCCGAGGATCATTGCCCCCTAACGTACGTGGAAACGTACGCTATTGATTTCGAGACCACTTACAGCAGCGACAACAACATAGGCCAACTTGGTCAGTGGCACTATCTCCGCAACCCGGAGACAGATGTTTATATGGTATCGATTGTTGGACCTAGGGTGAGTTTCGTGGGTGCGCCTAAAGACGCGCCTTGGGACGCCATCAACGGACATAGGTGGGTTGCACACAACTACTCCTTTGACGGAGCTGTGATGGAAGTCTTAGCAGAGCGAGGCGTAACCCAAGCGAAGCCTAAAGAGTTTTTCTGCACAGCTAACCTATCTGCGTTTATGGGGGCTCCGAGGGCATTGGGTGGAGCATCCCAGGAGCTTCTCGGTAAAGCCGTGGACAAAGATCCTCGGGCTTTTATGAAGGGTAAGTCTTGGCGGGAAGCTGTGGCTTTAGGTAAGGAGCAAGAAATCAAGCGGTACGCAATGACCGACGCAAAGTCGTGTCTTGAGCTCTACTCAAGTTTTGGCGATCGGATGCCAGAAATGGAAAAGGCTCTGTCGGCTCATACGGTGCAAATGGGCTGGAGAGGCTTCAATGTGGATAGCCAGCTTGTGGACAAAGGACTAAACACGTTGGATTGGATTAGGATCAAAGCCTCTGAGAAGCTACCTTGGAAAGACGATGATGATCATACTGGAGACGTTCTTAAGATGGGTGGGTTGGCGAAAGCCTGTCGTGAAGCCGGGATTGAAGTTCCTGCGTCTACCTCCGAGGACGATCCCGCATGCCAGCGTTGGGAAGAAGAATACGGAGAGGCGTATCCGTGGGTCGGGGCAATGCGTGACTGGAGAAAAGCCAACATGCTCTTCGCAAAACTCGAAATCCTCTGGAAGAGGCGAAGGCCGGACGGAACAGTCCCCTACGGATTAAAATACTTTGGAGCCCAGACGGGTCGCTGGTCTGGTGACTCGAAGTTCAACGTCCAAAACTTACCCAAAGGGGATATGTTCGGAGTCGATATCCGTGCGTGCATTGTCCCGCGTGCTGGTAAGAAGTTTATCATCTCGGATCTGGCTCAGATCGAACCAAGGGTATTGGCCTGGTTGTGCGGAGACGAAGTTCTCCTAGACGCAGTGCGAAAGGGATACGGAATCTATGAGGCTTTTGCGGTCTCGAGCGGAATGTGGAAAGGCACGAAAGGAACCCTCAAAAAGACAGATCCAGCTATCTACGCCCTCTCCAAGGCTCAGGTGTTAGGGCTTGGTTATGGCTGCGGGGCTAAGAAGTTCGTTTTGGTGTCAAAGCTGATGGCTGGTCTTGACTTGGATCAGACAAGATCGAAAGAGATCGTCGATTCGTACCGAAGGAAGAACACCAAAGTTGTAGCTCTCTGGAACCAGTTGGAACGTGGCTTTAAGGGTAGTCACAACGAGGACTACATGGTCGAGCTCCCCTCTGGCCGTCAGCAGAAGTATTTCGGAATCACAACTCAGAAAGGCACGATGGGAAAACCCGACTGGCGCGCAAGCGTGACGCTAGGAGGACCGAAGTTTGCCTTCTGGGGCGGAAAGCTAACCGAGAACCTCGTTCAAGCAGCAGCTAGGGACGTTTTCGGTGAGGCAATCCTACGGCTTGAAAAAGCTGGTCTGCCTGTCGTAGCGCATATTCACGACGAAGTGATTCTTGAAGTCGACAAGGACGTTACATGCGCGGACGTCGACAACCTTATGGCGGTTACGCCCGAATGGCTTCACGGGTGCCCAATCGCTGCCGAATCACACGAAGCCGAGTGCTATCAAAAATGAACTCTACCCTATTTAAAATCCCAAACCTTCGAGCCAGAACAGCCGCTCCCACCAAGCCGTGGGAAGGAAAAATTGAACTACCAAACTTTGAAAACAAGGAAGCGTTCCGAGCTTGGGCAAGCGACGAAACAACTGACTCTGTTTTCGTATCTGGCTTTGAAGGGGTTAACCCACACGCACGGGTAAACAAGAATAACGAGCCTCACAAAATGCACGGCTTGATTGCCGACTACGATACTCCCCTCACCGATGAAATCCTATTGGAGGGTTTGGCCAGAGGATCGAAGCCGGGGTTCAAGCCTATGTTTGCCCATAAAACTTTCTCCAGCGGAGCTCGTGTTGTGTGGATGTTCGAGGAACCAATCCACGTTCTGCCTGGGGTATTGAAAGAGTTCTTGGGTCTGCTGGTTAAGGAGACAAAAGCAAAGAACCTTTTCCCTCGGATGGACGAGGCGATCTTTAAGCCCGACCAGTACTACGCTTGGATGCCCGGAGCTATCAAGTTTGCCGACCAACCAATTCGCTCGGAAGCCGTACACAGCATCCTTGCCGAGGCTGTTGAGAAATCGAAGAAGTATCGTGGTGAGGGCGAGGTCGCAATCCCACTAGATCGAATCTACCAGAAGATCCAAGAGGTTTACCCTGGTCGCTGGACTGGGCCATTCGAGGAAGGAATGCGTGGACCTTTATTCTGGATGGAAGACGGAGTTGATCGAGTGGGATCCCAGGTCACCAAGACTGGAATGATTTCTTACTCCACCCGAAGCCCCAAAGGCTTTATGACGTGGGCAGATCTCTTCGGTGCTAGCTGGGTTCGTGAGTTCCAAGAGGATCGTTTTGGTGGCCCTATGCAGAGCTACTGGTTCGACGGGAAATACTATTGGAAGCGAGACCTAGAACGTTTCTGGCAGTCCCAAGAAAGCGGAAATACCCGACATGATATTGTTGGTACTTTTGGGCTAAGTGCGTCTCCTGACGAGAGAGGTGCGTTATCCGAGGCTGATGAGGCTATGCGGCGTATCCGAGAAGGTCGAAGAGTCCACGGAGCTATCCCCTGTTTGTACGATCCTCGGGAAGCAGTAATGCGTAATGGGAAGCGGATCCTAAACATCTCCAAGACCCGCGTGATGCAACCAGAGGAGAAGTCTGGTGGCTGGGGAGAGAACTTTCCGTGGTTAGCTAAGTTCCTCGATCAAGCCATCGATCCGATTGAATCCCTCCCCTATCTGATGGCGTGGCTTAAGCGGTTCTATACATCAGCTCTTGAGGGGAAACTTCTACCAGGACAAGCCGTGTTTATCGCGGGACCAGTAGGCCAAGGCAAAACGTTCTTCGGAACAGAGATCGTGGCTAGGTTGATGGGTGGCGGTTGCGATGCCTCCGACTATCTAGTCCAAGGGTCGTCGTTTAACGCTGAGCTGTTCGAGGTCGCTCTGTGGAATGTCGATGATTCTTCTAGTGCCGATTCCGCTGAAGCTCACAAGCGGTTCAGCCGGATGATTAAACGTGGCGTGGCCAACACCAAGCACACGTACCATCGCAAATTCCACGATGCCGAAACTGTCAACTGGAATGGACGAATCATCGATACACTCAACGACGATCCAGAATCAATCCAAGCTGTTCCCCACACCGACGGATCGATTCTCGACAAGATCAGTCTATTCAAGTTCCAGGGGCACAAGCTCTTTGAAAACATCGGGTACCTAGAGCTCGAGGCCACGCTGGAGAATGAACTACCGCACTTCGCGGCGTGGCTTCGTGACTGGGAGGTGCCTGAGGAGTTTCTGGGATCGAAGCGGTACGGAGTAAAATCCTACCACCACCCAATGTTGCTGGCTGAATCCCGTGCGTCCTCGAGCGTCAACGGCTTTAGTGAATTTCTTGATCTCTTCCTTCGCAACTATCGTGCGGATAACCCGAAGGCAATTGACTGGAAAGGTACGTCGACAGAACTCCTGCTGGCCTTGCAAAACGACGCTTCCCTCCAGAGTTCAGTAAAGATGTTTGTCAGCAATAGTCGGTCGCTAGGCCGAATGCTGGCGAGCCTTGCTGCCACAGGTGACAAGGTAGAAAGAAAAACCCACGATGGCGTGACTATTTGGAGGATCAAATTATGAGCGTGAAAAGATTGGGTTGGGTTGAGGAAATATTGCGCCGAGCCATCGGCAGCATTGAAAAGGGAAATTTAGACATGGCAAAGACGAGGGTCGGAATGGCCTTACACATCACCAAGGAACTTTTGAAGCGAGCGAAAGAACATCAGAAACGTGATATGGAAAAAAAGGCCAACTCGTAGGGGTTGACCTTTTCTTTTTGAGATTACATTCGACTTATGGCCGCGAAAAAACAGAAACCAGTTTGCGTTCATTGCTTGGCGGCGATCTACAACGGCATGGATCAGTGCAACCAATGTTTCATTCGTTCTACTGGAAAAAGAATCAAATCGCCCGTGCCTGAGCAGAAAAGCAGATTTGGGAAATGGAAGACGGCGAAGTATGGTCGAAGAGACTGATGATTCTGGTCTTGGGGATGTGGATCTCCCGGATCTTGAGCCCAGCATCGCTTACCTAACCAACGAGGGGTTCATCGAGTGGTACTTTGATAAGGATGGCGAGCTGTGCCTGCGCTTAAGCGAAGCTGCGATCGAGATGGATTTCTAGGATCGTATTGACAGGTTAGAAAATCAATTAGAGTTAATCAATGGCACAAGAAGTTACTCAATCTACGGATTTCGAGCGCGGGTCACTACAGAAAATCGAAAAAGATACCAGCTTCTCCCTCGGTCAATACGGAGCTACCTATTTAGAAGCTGGGACATCAACTTCTGGATCCTTCGGAGCAATCCAGGCTCTCGAGGTGGCTGTACTCAATTTAAGCTCAAACAACTGGACGGCGACCGCCACAACTGCTGTTCCAGTTCCGGCTGGTGTAACCGTTTTTGGCGATTTCTCAAGCGTAGGGGTAACTTCGGGTAAGGTCTTGGCTTACCGAAATGCCTAATCTCGGTCTCTCGCTTAACTTGCGGTCGGGTTCGTTGGTGACGGCCGCTGCTACTCCTCCAGCGTGTTTAGATGAAACAGCAAATCTAACTATGGCAGTAGCTGGTGGCACAAACGGAGCCTACCTGCGCAATGGTGATTATAATTTTAAGCCACGTTATGGATATGATGGCGACGGTCGCGTGGTGCACAGCGGGAATCATTGGCACTTCGCGGGCGCTAATAATGCTGTATATGCGGAAGCGAATAACGGCGACGAAGCCTATCCCTGGCTTGCAACTTGGCCATCGGGTACCACGGCTACTAAAGTATGTTCTGGCTGCACCGACCTAGAAGCAAAGGTTTGGATCTACGGCGTAAACGCAAATTGGAGTTACGGGCCACGGACACTTACCCGTGTTGCGGATCGTCACTACACATTCGGAGACGAGGTTATCATCCACGATGGGACTACATGGGAGTATTATTACGATCGTGTGGACATTGAAAAAGTCTCGATTGAAACAGTTACGGGCAACCAGGCTTGGCCTTGGCTTGTACCGTGGGTTGATTTTACAGCCCAAAAGCTTTGTTTGCCACCCTTTTACCCGACTTACAGCGGGGGAGCTGATTATAGTATCGGGGATAGGGTAAGCCACGAAGGGGGTAATTTCGTCTGCACATATAATGCGGGTGGTGTCGGGTATGGACCCTTTGGGGGTTACTTAACTGGCGAGTTGGACGGCAATATCTATTGGCGCCCAGAATAAGTTACTTGTAACCACAAGGCTTTACAGCTAAGAAAAATACCCTGTTTTTACAAGTCCCTACCAGATAGGGCTTAACGGAAAGTGGATTAGGGGATCAAAAAAACATATCGCGGCCATAGAAAAACAAAATGGCCTTGGCAAAAATAAATCTGCAAACCAACGATATAAAAATAATCCACTTTAATCCTACTTAGCTGTAAATATATAATAATAAGGTAGATACCAAGTGGATTAGACAAATTTGGTCAAAAATAATCCACTTACAGCTGTTACCCACTACCCGCCAAGGACTTACCGACTAAGGACTAGTGATTCTTTGTACGGCTCCTCTTGTATAGACGACGGTTATATAGCCCTTTCAGGATAAGGTCGTAGGTGGTGGCTAGGATCAACCAGGTTACGACCAGGGCTAGGGTGACTACCGATATCCCGACGACCCATGCTGTGAGCATGAGCAGATTGTATAGGAGGCCGTCAATCATCTGAGAAGACCCCTCTAGATTCCAAAAATTCGAGCATAGCGGCCTCTTCCTGAGCCTTTCGGGCTTTGTCTTGGTCAGGAGTGGTCAAGACTACTACCTACGTGAGGCGGCCGCGTTATCGACCAAATTGGGGTACCTGCGACCCGCCTTCTTAGCCCGAGCCTTTGCCCAAGCTTTATCACGAGGGGAAAGCTTTTCGCTTTTGCCAGCGGGGCTTGATTTCTCCCAGAACTTCATCAGCAACTCCAAAGAACCTTCCGGGACCAGTAATTGGCAGACAACTTCCCATCCCCACCCTTGATCCCACCTGATCTTGCGCAATAGCTCTTGCGACGCTTCTGGCTATTGTGTTGCCGAAAGTCCTTCATCGAACTATCTCCAAAGTGAACCAAGCGTTCTTTCCCATCCGCACAGGCTTTGACCATCATCTTCTTCCCCGGCCGTGTGCTTTTGCGCGGCACATTGCATTTCATGTTTGCTTTACCTAGGGGCATTTTACTTTCTCCAGGAATTGTTGTTACGCCCACGATTCAACCCGCGACCCATCACCCGCAGATTGCTGGGGCGATTGTTCATTGGGTTGCCGTCCCTGTGGTCGATGTCTTTGCCGTCGCCCTTTTTGACTTTTCCAGCTGCCATCGCTTTCCTTCGAGCAGAGTTTCTATTCGCCCTCTCCTGTTTCGCTTTTTGCGAACTATGGTACCGGCGGTACTCCGTGGCGTAGTCTCTTCCCAAAGGCATGTGCTTATTGTAACGGGGGGCGAATTTTGTCCAGACCCAGCGGGAAAAAATAAAAAAAAATAATTTTTAATATCACTGCATCGTTTCCCCAACCTAATAGAGGGGGGGTATATACCTACCAGGGTATCCCTTTTGATTCTGGATTATAGATAGTCTCTTGGTTCAAAAAAGCCTTCGGCTTTTTTGGGGTGGGGGTCGAGCCGATTTTTTGGCGGGGTTTTCGTCGGGGTTTTGCCGTCGGCAGAGCAGTTCTGCTGATGAGCAAATAACAATAAACCAAGGAGGTATGTATGAAGCAGTTAGCTAAATGGATTGCTGGTCTGACTAGCCCAGCTTGTAACCTAATCAATGAAAATGGTAAGCGAGTTCTTCTCGTTGCCTTCCCAGAGAGTTATATCCTCTCCAACTATAAGTCTGGTGAGAAGTCCGATGGATTCGGATTCTGGTCAGATTATCAGTTGTCGACCAAAGGTCGTCCCTTCCCTACCGAAGGCATCGATGGCAAAGTGGTCTATGTGAAAGGCACTTTCGCCTTTGTTCCCCAGAGGGAACAGAAAGCCAAGGTTGCTACTGCCAAGGCTTCAGCAACTGAAGTATTCGGTAGCTGATTGATTGTCGAAGCCCAGAGGGTTCAATCCCCTCTGGGTTTCTTTTTTGTCTCTTAACCTTAATCCTGGAGGTATCTATGTTAAACCTACGAGCCATTCTTGTTACTGCTGGTTTCCCAGATGTCCAGATGAACAACATCCTTACAAGGGGTGTTGAAGTTAGTCCTACCGCTAGAGCTTGTTACGAGGCCGAATTGTATAAAAGTGGTAAAGCTTTCTACAAGCGCCACCTCCGCAACGTCGGAGCAACCAAGGTCTCATATCCTAGCCGATTCAAGCTACAAGCCGCCAGACAGCGGGAGGACTATCTTCAACGCCAGAAGCAAGCCGAACGAGACATCATCAGAGAGTCGTACAACAGCCGGAAGAAAGCACCGACCACCCACAAACCTACGGCAATCGTTACGACTTGGGATAAGATTCTAAAGGGATGAACGAGTCACCAACTCAATTGGTATCTCTGTAGGACTAGATGTCTTGACAATTCTTGACAACTTCAGGTTCTACAACTTGTTGAAGCACAGCGATGTTGATTAAACTGCCCTTTGTTCCAGTTCCTTGGTCGGTTAGGCCAAGTGCTGGTCTGGCAATACGATCAATCTTACCCAAAGCTTCGAAGTGCTGGTCGACTTCCTTGGTTGTGGCGGGTGGTTGAGCTTCCAATACGTCCAACCCTCGGTCGACTTGCTTTACAACCCTTTCAAGATATCCAGACGCTTTATTCGTGAGCGTTTGCATAGTGTTTTGTGTCTGCCGTGCTTGAAGAGATTCCCTTAATGCATATCTCTTTGTAGACCACCCTCCCCTACGAATCTTAGCCGTCAGAGTGGATGTCTTGATGTTGTACAGAGCACAGATATCTACCGGGCGAGTGCCTCTTAAGTAGTCAGCCTCGATCAACTTCCAGTCAATGCCCAAGTCCTTCGGCATTGGCTACTTATAACAGAAGGACAATAAGGAGTCAAGACATATGAAACTAGGACAATGGAGAGACAACGAAAACCTACGCAGAACACTGAACCGCCTACAACCCAAGACCGATTGGATTGTATTGCGAAACGGACGAGCCGTGTCTGGCCTCCGTCACAAGTACATCGGTGATTGCCGTGAGGAAGTATTGCATTGGGCGAAGATCATCTCGAACTTCCCCGACGCTTCCAAGATGGCACTGATGGCTGCTGACGGAACATACGTCCCCTTGAAAGGCTGATGTATGGCACACCTACGAATCGTTCAGCCATTGCCAGTCATCCCTGAGTACCAACTACGGGATGCCTTCCTTCAGATTGATTCTCTCCGGGAGAGGAATCTATTCCTCGAACAAGAGAACGAGAAACTCAACAAGATCGTTAGTCGCATTACTCGTGAGACTCAACGCATCTTCGAACCCTATGAGGAGGTTATATGTTTGAAGTAATCTATTGGAATAATGTTATCAAGGGATTCAGAGTTATCAAAAGGTTCAGAAACCTTAACAAGGCGTTCCACTTCCTAATCGCAGAAGGCTGGGAGTGGGACGACCGAGCCAGAGTACGAAAGGTTTCAGTATGAGTGACGTCTGCCCTTGTTGTGACAAGCCGACAGAGAAAGCACGACGAGACCTAGGTCTTGTCTACTGCTTTGCTTGTGCAACCCGCCACCCGACACCCAAATATAAAGGTGCGATGGTGTACGCCCACAAGACAGGAGCAACCATCGAACTGATGGCACCTGAAACTTTCGTGGATTTGCGTAGGTACTCCAGACGTATTGGTCAGCGTTCCACCTTGCGGAACGTGCTGTTCGCTGGCGGCCGAGCAGTCTGAATAACTAAGAATGTATTCTTGACAGATCCTTGTTCAGTCAGGGATGCTGCGTGTCAAGACAACCCATAAGGAGAAACAACTATGAGCAGAATCAATATTGGTACGAGTGAAGAGAAAGCCACATCGGGCGTCGAGTGCATCAGCGTTCGAACTACCCCAGAGAAGGCAGACGTCGATCTGTTGAAGATGCTGACGATGATCGCCGTCAAGGTAACTGGTGGCGAGCAAAGCCAAGTATGCGAGAGGACAAAGGCGGCGTTGTGTTCCCTTGGCCTAATTGCCAAGTGCAACGACGATATGTTCTCCCAAGTAGTGATGATGCTTTGCACTACATCAACAGCCTTTATGCCTGACCACGACTTTGCCAACAGCGAATTCGGGTCGGAGATGCCCAAGGAATTGCAAGAGATGAGAGACAAGATCAAAGAATCCATTCTTGAGGCTCGGAAAAATAAGGCCGAGCAGAATCTCAAGAACAACCAAGCTCAGTAAAACCCACAACCCACAAAGGAGAAACCAACAATGCCTACATTAAAAACCAAAACGAGATCAACAACACCAGCCGACTGCTGGAAAGACATCGAGGACGCATTGAACGCTGGCGTAGATCGCCTTGTTCTTTACGGACCTCCTGGAACTGGCAAGACCTACGCTGGTCTGACAATGGCAACGCAAGAACGTCCAACGTTCCGTCTTATCTGCACCCCAGATATGACCAACGCTGATGTGACTGGTGCTTGGATGCCGAATGAAAAGGGAACCTTTTCTTGGCACGAGGGTCAGGCTGTTAAGGCTTGGCGTTCAGGTGGTCGGTTGATTGTCGACGAGATCGACAAGGCTGGCGGTGACGTGTTCGCCACGTTGCTTGCTATGACCGACTCCCCGGAATCCTGCAAGTGGGAGAATCCCCAGACTGGTGAGACCGAGACTCCCAAGAAAGGCTTCAGCGTTGTGATGACGACGAACCTTGAGGAGTTGACCGACTTGCCCGAGGCGATTCGTTCTCGCTTCCCTATCCGTGTTCGAGTCAACAAGCCACACGTCACAGCATTGAACCGCTTGTCGTCTGACCTTCGGGCTTACGCCGAACGTGCCGCTGACTTGGGCGATCGTCGTATTGACCTTCGTTCCTTCTATGCGTTCGACAACCTCCGCAAGTCGGTAGGTGCAGAACGTGCAGCGAACTTGTTGTTTGCTGGCTCGGCTCGTGAGTTCCTCGACGCCATCAAGGTCGACACCCTCACCCCGAGCAACGACTAACCCGCAACCTTTAACCCTCACAGAAAGGAGAATCAATGAGAGTATATCCAGAGTTTATCCGCCAGATGGGCGGTGAGCGTGGTGCTAACGAACGTTGGGACATCATCCGATGTGCTGGCATTCGTGGTGCACCCAAGACAAGCATCGCAACCAATACAATGCACGTCCCCTTGGACGGAGACGAGACGGCTCGGCACATACGAGCACACGAGTTGATGCACGTTCGGTTGAGTCCACCCGATCTGAAGCCTTGGATCAAACGTGGCAAAGCTTCCTTTGATTCTCTGATTGCGGCCGAGGAAGCACGTATCAATCGTGTCTTGTCGAAGCTCAACTTCAAACCCGAGACCCATCTGCTAGATATCAACGACGGCAACAACGCATACACCTGTGCGAAAGCTAAGGATATGAAACGCCTAGTTTATGGCACGTCTGCCGTTTATGGTACTGCCAGTTGGGACTCTTGGCTCAAGGGCATCGACAAGGCGTGTGATGAACTTGGTGACTCCAGTATGTTGGAGTCGATCGAGAATGTTGCTGACTCGATTGGTGAGATTCTCGATACGCATAGCTCCGAACTTGCTTCCGACAAACCCATACCGGGCAGTCGTAACAAGCTTCTCAATCGTGGCTTTGCCGTGACCGAGAGGATCGCAATGTTGTTGGACAAATGTGCTGCCTTGGCTGAAGAGACAGGCACTATTCCGTCCTTCAAGAAACGTAATGATGAGCACTTGAGTGCAGATATGAACGCCAAGTTCGGTGACCTTTGCCAAGGCCCAGCACCCTTGACTCGGTTACACAACGGCAACCTAGGCAAGATCAAGCTGGCCTCCCCTACTGGTCGCAACCCTCGCCGTATCCATCGGATGCTGACTGACCCGTATCGTCGGATCTTTGATCGGACGAAGCGTAACTCAGGCGGTGTCGTGTTGATCGACGGCTCGGGTTCAATGAGCGTTCGGAGTGAGGACATCCTAGAGATACTTAACGCGGCACCTGGAGCTACTGTCGCCCTCTATGCCCACCAGGAAGGGAGCAAGAACGTTCCCAACTTCTGGGTACTAGCCAAGGACGGCAAGATGGTAGACAAATTACCCACACGTCACGGCTTTGGTAACGGAGTTGACGGACCAGCCTTACGCTGGGCAATCAAGTCCAAGCGTTTCCAGAACGAGCCACTCCTATGGGTATGCGACGGACAAGTCACCGACGGCAAGACCGACTGCACCTACTCACATCTGACAGCAGAGGCAAGGGTGTTGGCCATCAAGGCCAAGGCCATTATGCACCGACACATTGGAGATGCGGTTTCGTATCTCAAGAAGGTTGCACAAGGACAAGCCCAGAGCGGTCCCCTTCTCATCGGTGAAGTTTCTTGCGGTTACTAACCAAGAAAGAAAAGGAGAAATAACAATGAGTAAAGATAAAGAATTAGGAATAGATATGAAAAGTATTATGGAGCAGATGGCGAAGGACAGAAAGAAGAGAGCCACTAGTGCAGAGCTGAACAAAGCCGCACTAGCCACAGCTGTTAAGCTACTCAGAATCACCCGAATTGAAGCAGAGTTCTCTGGTAGCGGAGATTCGGGTCAGATAGATGAGGTTCGTTACTTTGCGGGTAAGCAACGGATCAATAATGTAGACATGATTAAGAAACTTATAGTTGCAGATGCAAGTATAAACGACTCAACAACTTATTGTGAAACTAAGAAGGAGTGGGTCACCACTACTAAATCCCCGAACATCGAGGAGTTAGTCGAACAGATTTGTTACGACTTACTTGGGGCTAACCACGGAGGATGGGAGATCAACGAGGGTTCATTCGGAGAATTCGTATTCAAGTTTGGCAAAGGCAACAAGATTGACCTCACCTTCAACCAACGGGTTGAGTCCGTAGAGACAACCGAAGAGACCTACTAATGGACAAACCACGAAGATTCATACACGACTTCGATCTAGTTGCTTCTGTTGAGAATAGTCACGAAGACTTTTACAACACACCCAAAGAAGAACTGATCGCAGCAATGCGAAAGAGATTAAACAACCTCAGGGACGAAGAGATCTTCGATGCCTTTGGTTTGGTCAACACTTCGGAGTGGCCAAATGGCTAACCCCTACCACCACGCAGTCAGCTCTGCCAACAAGTGGGGTGGCAAGGCAGAGGATTACCAAGCCATCCACGATTGGTTCGACGAGAGCAAGATGATGATGGCTGACTTCCGGCATAGGGCACTACGGCATCACGCCGAGGGTTGCTTTATGGCGGAGAGAATCTTTGGTCATACGATCACCAATAGTGACGGACGCAAAGTGCCGACACGATGGGTGGCAGAGCAACACGTATCGGAAGACCTTGGGAGAATCCCAAGTATGCAAGACTGGTTCTGCAATCTAAGTCCTCAACCTTGGATGGGTAAGACGCAGAAACTTCCCGAAGAAAGTCGGGACTACCAGTCTATGTCAGTCGACCAACACGATT
>Ga0209356_1000547_pt1 | contig 14713 bp, 16 predicted proteins | sample LauGreFaBDMM15SN_2_FD_188213 | JGI IMG/M metagenome (GOLD analysis project Ga0209356, IMG submission 188213) | Freshwater lake microbial communities from Lake Michigan, USA - Fa13.BD.MM15.SN (SPAdes) (version 2) | ecosystem: Environmental > Aquatic > Freshwater > Lake | place: Lake Michigan, USA...
TTCCAGATGCACCTGAAGGTGCTATTTCAAAGCTAGAAATTCCTGCTCTTGCTATTTCATCTACTGACATCAGAGCAAGAGTCCAAACTGGTAAACCAGTTTGGTACCTAGTCTCTGACGGTGTTGTCCAATACATCGCTAAGAACCACCTCTACGGCCAAAATGACTGAATCTAATTACCAACCACTAACCAGAGAAGCTCTTGCACAGCAAGCAGCCGAGATTGCTCGTAGGCAGGCTCAGGAGCGCGGGGAAGTAATTGAAGAACAGGAAGTTGAAGAAGAGACAATTGATTCAACTGTTGAGGTTGATGAAGAAGGTAACCCTCAGTTCAATATTCCAAACGCTCTTGCTGGTGAATTCACTGGTTCACAGTTGCTGGTTGAGATTCCACCTGATATCACCGCTAGCGGTGCCATCATCACCGAACTTGGTGAAGTAGTTGTCACCGCCAGCATCGACGTTAGTTCACTCATTACTGCTACCGGTGAAATTACTCCAGTAATCGTTGAAGAAACAGAAGCTGATTTAGATAAAGACGCTAGCGCTAACTACATTCCAGGTATTCCACCACTAAGAGCATCTGGAGTTATTGCTAAGACTTCGAACCAGCAGAGTATCCCAGGTGGAGTTCACAAAGGTCCTAGCCCTTACGTAATTGCAACAATAATCGGCGGCACCGCTGGCTTATTCGGAATCCTGGTAGCACTTGGGTTCTTCTTCGGAATCATCTAATCAAACAAGAAAGATAAGAACACTTGACCGCAACCACTAGATCCATCGACATGACCATGATTGCCGCCCAGGCGGCAGCTGACAAACTAGCTGAGAATCTGGTTGCACTCGATGTGAGTGTTCCTTTCGTACTATCTGATGTCTTCCTAATCGTTTCTGGAAGAAACGACAGACAGGTTGCTTCAATTTCTGACGGCATCGAAGACAAGATGCTTGAAGCCGGATACAAACTTCTAAGGAGAGAAGGTAAGACAACCGGTCGCTGGATCTTGCTTGACTTTGGAGATATCATCTGCCACGTAATGCACGAACAAGACCGCATCTTCTATGACATTGAAAGATTGTGGAAGGACTGCCCAGTTATCTCACTGGCTAGTATCACCACTGGAGCTGAAGTCTAAAACTACTTAGCCTTAGCAAAACCAAACTTGTCGAGGACATAGTCCTCGAGGAGGCTCACTAGGTTATACAAAAGTATTGAAACCACAGTAATCACAACAACGTAGGCCCATACCTCAGAAGTCTTAGCTCTACCAATGGCAGAGACAATCGCGTAGCCGATGCCAGAGCCAGTAGCTAACCATTCAACCAACAGCGCTCCAGTGATGGCACCTGGCACAGAGATCTTGATTGCAGCGAAGAAAGCTGGAAGTGAGCTTGGGATAGCAACAGTTCGAAGGGCTTTCAGTTTGCTAGCCCCATAGACATCAACTAGATCCCCCATCACCGGAGATACTGAACGCAATCCAAAGACGATGTTCACTAGAGCTGGAAAGAGCACCACTATTGCACCCATAACCGCAATAGTCACATTGCCTCGACCAGAGATCAGAATGATTATTGGGGTCATTGCAATAAGTGGAACTGAACGTAAAAGCATCGCTATTGGCATTAGAGCCTGTTCAACACCTTTAGAGAGAGCAAATAGCACTGCAATTAAAGATGCAAGAGTGATACCCACAGTAAAGCCGATGCTGGCATCAAGAAGGGTTTGGTTTAGTGCAGTCAAAACAAGGTCTCGGTTAGCTGAAGCTTCATCCTTCAGAAATAGGAAGTTGAATACATCTAGCGGGTTTTTACCAATGTATGGAGAAACATCAAACACCCATAGCGATAGAACCCATAGCAGGGTAACGACAACCAAAGAAATGCTGGTGTTTACTAAAGTCTTGCCAAGCTTTTTAGAGAAGGTTTTCAATGTTCAGCCTTCCCGTTGGAAGACCATGGAACTACTTTTTTAGAGATAAACCCAAAGAGGAAATAGCCAAGACCTGCAATAGCACCAGAGACAAGTGCAAGCCCCCAAACACGAGAAACTTCTAAGCTCTGCTGAGCATTCACCAGTGCTGGACCAAAACCAACATCAGGGCCACCAACATACTCACCAAGAATTGCTCCTAGGAACGATGCCGGAGCAGCAATCTTTAGAGCGGCAAAAACCGAAGGTAAAGCCGACAGCAACTGAACCTTGATTAGCTTGTGCCAAGAGTTGCCACCGTAGACACTGACAACATCAAGACTTGCCTGGTCAGTTGATTTCACTCCAGTGAGAACACCGATCATGGTGGTGAAGAACACACTCAAAGCAGCAAGTGCAATTGCAGCTCCTGCTGGTTCGCCCTGGCCTGGTGCACCAACTACTAGGCGAATGATCGGACCGATGGCAACGATAGGGATGCAGTATGTGATGACGGCAATCTGGGTTGCAAGGTTCTCAAGTTTAGGAAGAGCCAAAGCGACACAGGCTAGAGCGATAGCACCGATGTTGCCTAGAAGAAAACCAATGCTGGCTTCTGTTACTGTCATCCCAGCGTTCTTGAGATAGAACTCAAAACCATCAACCCCAAATTGTTGAATGACTTCAAGCGGGGTAGGGATTGATCCAGTTATCTGCTGACCAGAAGAGTTAGTTTTAGCGAAGACAGTAACCGCAGCAAGCCACCAGATAGCGATTATGCCCAGTGATCCAATGGTGCCACCTAGATAACGAGGGCGGCTACTGGTCATCGGCAGCTATCTCGCCGTGAGCACCAAAGAGCAACTCAGATGCGTGGTCAACAAGTGTGTGGAACTCAGGAGATCTCATCATCTCAATGGTTCTAGGCCTTGGCAGATCCACTTCAATGATTTCCTGAATACGGCCGGGTCTTGCACTCATCACAGCAACCTGATCGCTTAGGAAGATAGCCTCAGAGATTCCATGGGTAACCATGAGGGTTGTTGCTGGCTTCTCTGTCCAGATTCTTAGTAGTTCAAGATTCAAGCGTTGTCTGGTCATGTCATCGAGAGCACCAAAAGGCTCATCTAGAAGTAGTACTGATGGCTGAACAATAAGTGCTCTAGCAATTGACACTCTTTGACGCATACCTCCAGAGAGCTGAGAAGGTTTAGCGTTTTCGAAGCCTTGCAAGCCAACTAGTTTGATGATGTCAGCTAGAACCTTAGGGTCAAGTTCTTCACCTGAAATCTCTAGAGGCAATTTGATGTTTGATTCAACGCTGCGCCAAGGCAGCAACGCAGAATCTTGGAATGCGATACCAAGTTCATGGTTCTTTCGCAGATCTTGAGGATCTTTACCGTCCACTGTTGCAAAGCCTGAAGTTGGGGTTTCTAGGCCAGCAAGAATTCTAAGAATGGTTGACTTACCGCAACCAGATGGACCTAAGAGAGATAGGAAGCTGCCTTTGTCACTGTGCAGTGAGGCGTTGTCGATAGCGACAATCCTCTCTCTACCAATTTTGAATGTCTTAGACAGATTGGAAATGGTAATGCCACTACCCAGAGCTTGAGCGCTCTGGGTAGTGGCATCAATGTTGCTTGACATGTATTGAATTAGCCCTTTAGGTCAGGGTTTTCAGCGTAAACCTCAGCAAGGAGGCTTAGGTCAAATAGCTGATCTGCACTGATTGTGTAACCAGCAGCTTCTAGAGTTGCTAGGTTCAAGGCAATCATTTCGTCGCTGATGGTGAATAGACCGTTAGCCGCAGTTTCCTCAGTCTGAACAAGGATGTCGTTCTGAGTCTTTGACTGGTAGTACTCCTTTTCAGCGTTTAGGCCTAGGTCCTTACCGTAAACAGTAAGAGCTAGATCAGCTCCAGCGTTAGGGTCAGCAATTGAGTCTTTCCAACCGCGGATAGTTGCCTTTAGGAAAGCCTTTAGAGCATCACGGTTGTTATCAATTGAGTCCTGGGTAACAACGAAGCTCTCAGTTACAAACGGTAGACCGTTGTCAGCAAAGAGTAGGTTGGTTACTTCGTAACCCTGGCTTTCAACAACGAAAGATTCGTTGGTTACATAAGCCAAGAAGCCATCAACTTCACCGTTTACCAGTGGAGCTGGATCGTACTGAACTGGAACCTTAGTAACCTGGCTCGCGTCGATTCCGTTTGCCTTTAGCAGTGCATCAAACAGAGTTTCGTTAGGGCCAGCCTGAACACCAATGCGCTTACCAATTAGGTCCTGGATTGTCGCGATGTTTCCCTTGTCCTTTAGAGAAAGGATGGTGAACGGGTTCTTCTGGTAGGTAGTACCAATAATCTTCAGCGGTGCACCTTCTTCTAAGATGACCGGTGCTGTTGAGATTGGGTTAGCAATACCAACAAGTGCGTTACCAGAAAGAACTTCTGATTCTGTAGCAGCAGGACCAGCAATTAGGTTCACAGAGGTGAAACCAGCTTCTGTGTAGTAACCGTTGGTGTCTGCGTTGAACTGACCAGTGAACTCAGAGTTCTTGATCCAAGAGAGTTGAACGTTTAGTGCTCCGAAATCAGCCTTCTCTTCGGTTGCAGCGCAACCGGTTAGAGCTAGAGCTGCAACTGCAATAGTCGCGGATAGTGCTGTGATACGGCCTTTAAGGCTTAATTTGGATGTAGTCAATTGACTAACCTTTCGATGGGTTATTAGATAGGGAAAAGCATTAATAACCGCCATACAACTGTGGGCTTTGAGTCCCGTTATCCAGTTCTGGCGTATTTATACTTTGGCATACAAACAGTGGGCGACACGCCTAAACCTGAAAAGTTGCTAAGAATTTTTCAAAAGCCTGAAATAAAGCAACCAACTTTGACCAACCAAATTCAGGGTTCTGAATGTGTAGTAATCTAGAGGAACACACGGGCCTATGGCGCAGCTGGTAGCGCACCTGCATGGCATGCAGGGGGTCAGGGGTTCAAATCCCCTTAGGTCCACAAGGTGATGTCTCGGGAAATGCATGAAGCAGGTCCCGAGGCATTGTTTTTAGGTCCTTGTTGTTTAGACCGTTAGGATTTTGCACATGACTTCACACGAACACGGGCAGGATGTAGGCGATCACAACGGCCATGAACATGATCATGGTTCAGGCAGTACGACCATGTGTATTTGCGACCATAACCCTGGAGCAGAATGTCATTGTCCTCCCAACGAATACAAGTGCGACCAGCAACATCATCTAACAGGTGCAGTCCAGACTGCAAGTAGTTGTTGTAATAAGGATATTTCGCAGGACAGCTAGGTTTTATTCAGCACTAAATTGAGCCATTCCCAAAACCCTTTTTGCCAATACTGTGTTGCACGGTTAGTGGTTCATTGAAGTTGCATGAATCACTTTCACTTGTTCACCTTCGATTAGAACAACCCCGCGGTCGTCCACTAGAACCACAGCACCAGCGGATGTTTCTAGAAGTGCCTCTACAGAGCCGGAAACAGTTCCAAATTGTTTCCAAAGCTTGTTTTCTAATCTCCACAAGATTCCATTTACATCAACGCCGATGAGTCCGTCATTCTGACTAGCTGCTATGTTGTAAAGCATAGGCGCATCCTTCACGAGGCTAAAAGTTGAACCTTGATCTTGACTGAGCTGAAGTCCTATCTCCGTGGCTGCGAACAATGAGCCATTAGAAGTAGTTACCAAATCGACCGCTCCTATTGCTGGCTTATCAACCCAAGTTATTCCACCATCCATACTGCTTCGCAAGGCTGATGAGCTGGAGCCAATACCGAAGATTGATTTCTCAGAACTGGCTGTAAGAACATGGAAGTCCTCCACTCCACTGAACGAAACTGGAGCCCAAGTCTTACCGGAATCAATGCTTGAAACGATACCCAAGCTAGGAGAACCAAAACTGGAAGGTGTGTTAGGTCCGGGGTGACCGGAGGCATACTGAACAAGGTTGTTGCCAGTAATTCCCATGGCATCAAAGTCATTCCCGCCAACTGGACCTGAGACTTCGCCTGCGCTGTTTATGGAGTAAATACCCGTGTGAGTTCCTAACAGCATTTGTCCATCACCTAGATCGACGATGCCGTGGACATGACCGAACTCTGCTCCATTGTTTGAGGCAGGTTCAGAGGAACAGCCTGCTAAAGAAAGCGTTGATAAGAGCGCGAGGCCTATGAGCACTCTGGCAGGCTTTGAATTGTTCATAACGCAATATTACGATTGGTTCATATCTATCGAGCTCTAAAAAAGCCAAGAGCATAGATAAGTGGAACAAGGGATGCACCAATGAGGAATGAGCCTAGGTCATCTCCTTGGTTACGAAGGAGAATTCCAGAGATTATCAGAGTGCTGAAGATGATGCCGGAGGTGGCTCTTCTTATGCTGGAATCAAGCACCCTGAGTCTTTTCTCTGTTTCTGGAGCTCGAGAGATTAGGTTTCCTCTATCAATCTTTGAGGACAAGCTATCAAGCTTCTGGGGGAGTCTAACCAAAGTTGCTAGAACCTCAAGTGTTTGAGCTCCGAAGCTTCTAAGTAATCCACCACCTTGAGAGAGCAAAGTTCTGGCGAACGGATCAACAGCATCCCAGAGGTTGAAGTTCTTATTCAATGAACTTGTGACCCCAGAGATTAGAGATAAGGACCTAAACAATAAAAGGTAGTTCTCTGGCAACTGGAATGGGAGAGATCTAATTAGTTGACTGTATTGCAGAGCCAAATCTCTAATTTCTTTAGGGTCAGTTTGAATTAGGTCGGCAACCCCTAAACCGCCAAAGCGTTCGAAGAGGGTTTCTAGAGCCTTCTCGAGTTCAAACGTGTCTGCACTAGGTAGGAGGAAGTTAAGTCTCTGCGTTGCCTCGAAGGAAGCCCTTGCATCTCTAGATGCCAAAGCAAAGAGTAGCTTCTGCAGATTCAGTCTTTGTTCATCGGTTATTTCACCCATCATGCCAAAGTCAATAAAGGTGATACTGAAATCTATGTCCGAATCTTCTGGAGCGGGGGTGATAAAGATGTTTCCCGGGTGGGGGTCTGCGTGAAAGAAGCCAGTGACAAAGAACTGTTCAAAGGTCACTCGGGCTAGTTCTGCTGCCACTGCATTCGGATCTATACCCGCAGCCTCTAGCGAATCAATGTCAGTTATCTTGATCGCTGTCACATCGCTGAGAGCCATTACTCTTCGAGATGTTCTCTCCCAAATAACTTCTGGGACACTTACTCTCTTATCGCCCTCAAAGTTGCCTTTGAATCTCTCGAGGTTCTTTGCTTCGTTTAGATAGTTGATCTCTTGGTAGCTTGTCACGGCAAATTCTTCGACTAATGCCGGCGCATTCGCTCTTCTAGAAACCAATTTCACCTTAGACAAGATGATTCCGACCTTGCGAAGAGCTTTGATGTCTACTTCAACTATTTCTTCAATGCCAGGTCGTAGCACCTTGACCACGACATCTCTGTAACCAAGATCGCTTGCTAAGGCTGTAGATAGCCTTGCCCTGTGTGCCTGGCCAAGAGAAGCAGCTGCTAGGGGAATCTCCTCAAAAAATTCAAAAGCTTGAGCTGCCGGTAGCCCTATTTCTCGTTCAATTTGTTCCAGGATTTCTGCAAGCTTTTCAGGCTTTACTTCATCCTGTAAACCTTCAAGTTCTCTTGTGATTTCAACCGGCAAGATATCTAGCCTTGAAGATAAGAATTGACCCAACTTGATCATGAGCCCACCAAGGTCAGCCGCCAAATCGTGAAACTTTCTAGCCAGCCTAGTTACTCGCTTGATTCTTCCTTTGGCTACAAATCTGCCAAGTCCTATTTGGGGTAAGAAGAGTTCAAACCACCAGCTCTGCAAGAGAGCAAGGCTCGCAAATCGCATGATGCGACGGTAGCGAGATTTGAGTGCCCGAGAATTCCTAGTTTTCGAATCAACCATTGATTCTTTGCTCACGAACTAGCCCTCAGCAAGAATTGCGTAAACCTTGCGACGGGTCTCATCAACTAATTCAGCTGCTCGCTTCTGTTGGTCAGCAGTTCCATGCTGAGCTACCTGAGTTAACGCTTGGGCAAGCTTTGCTCCAGCTCTCAAGTTTGTTGTGTTCATGTCTAACCAGTTCGTGCCGGTTGAATTACTTGGCTTGCTCTTCTTCTCTTCTACCTTGGTAAGTGCTTCTGCAAGAGCAGCTTGTCCTGCTTTGGTTAGAGAGTAAACGCGAAGTTCTTTCTCAATCTTGATTGAAACTAAACCTTCGTCAGTCATTTCTTCAAGTAGAGGATAAATTGAACTGGACTTAGGTGCCCAGGATCCACCACTAGCTAATTGAATAGCCTGAATAACTTCTTTGCCATTCTTGGCATCGCCCTTGAGGACACTCATGACTGCTATGCGGACATCCATCGCAGATGGTGCAGCAGAACCAATCTTGGTTGCCCCTGAAATTGCCGATGAAACCATTCCTCGGATGCCATCGATCATTTCGCTGACATCAAACTTCATTGGCGAGTTAGCCATTATTGCCTTTCGTATTATTTAGTTTGTCTAGTTGTTTAGAAGAGCCAGTAGCTCTTCAATTTCTTCACTTTGAACAACGATTATTTCGTTGGCAAAGTCAGTAAGTTCTGCATCGTCTACTCCAAGTGCATCGGCTGCCATTATGACTGCACCTTCATGGTGTTCAATCATGTATTGGACATACAACTTATCGAAGGTAGCGCCCTCAGCAGTACGAAGAGCTGCAAGTTGAATAGGTGAGATCATGCCGTTCATCATCATGGTGGAATCAACCGATTTCCCTTCAAGCCATGGAGTCATCTTTTCAATCTCTGGGCCCTGTTCTGAAGTTATCTTCGAAGCAATAGCCAAGATTCCTGGATTTGAAGTGTTAGTTTCAGCAAGTGCAGACATGTCAACTGCCTGTTGGTGGTGAGGAATCATTGCTTCAGCGAAGCTCTGTTTGTCTGTGATGGACATGCTGTGGTTAGAACCGTGGTCCATACCCCCCATGTTGTCGTCTCCAGCAGTATTGTTACTGGCCGCACAGCCTGAAAGACTTAGCCCTAACAGGGCGGCAACGCCAAATGCTACTAATTTAGATGTTTTCTTCATGTCTCAATGGTAAACCCGAAGCCTGTAAATCCTCTGTACGGGATTAAGTTATAAGCGAAAAGACAGCATTACTCGGGATTCTGGTGTGTGCCAATCCGAAAGATGCATGGGATAATTGAGGCAACGAAAGGGAAATCATGTCTAAAGTTATCGATCTAAAAATTGAGGGAATGACCTGCGGTCACTGCGAAATGACTGTCACCAAGGAACTATCTAAGCTTCCTGGAGCTACGGATGTGAAGGTCTCATCTCAGACTGGAACAGCTTCCCTAAGCGTTGATGAAAGCGTTGACCAAGCCCAAGTTCTAGCAGCAGTTGAAGAGGCTGGCTACAAATTAAGTTAGAACTTGATATTCAGGGGATGACCTGCACAGCTTGTGCTCGTCGAGTTGAAAAGACCCTGAATAAAGTCACCGGTGTCAACGCCTATGTTGACTTTGCCAGTGAAACTGCTCACATCACTTCAAGTACAGAAGTATCTAGAGATTCTCTAGTCCAAGCAGTAAGAGATGCTGGCTATGAAGTTGGCAATGATCGCGGCACTCTAACTCTGATGATATGGCGTCTAGTAATAGGTGCATTGATTTCACTCCCTGTTGCCATCATCAGCATGTTCCATGAACTTATGCCCGATAACTGGAACGTTATCGCAGCAGTCCTCACTTTCCCTGTTGCAGCTTGGGTGGCTTGGCCTTTCCATGAAGCAGCAGTCAAGAACCTAAGACTCAAGACAGCAACCATGGACACCCTGGTGTCTCTCGGTGTGACAGTCGCTTACGTTTATAGCTTTGTTCAGGTGTTCACCGGCAGTCATGAAGTTTATTTTGAGGTAGCGGCAGTAGTGCCAACTATTGTTCTATTCGGTAGATGGCTAGAGGTTAGAACTAGAAGATCAGCTACTGACTCAGTAAAGGCCCTGCTAAGTGCCATTCCTGAAACAGCAGAAGTTAGAAAAGGTTCAGTTCAGGAAACTGTTCCAACAAGCCAAGTCAAACTAGGTGATCTAGTTGTTGTTGCAACAGGTCAAAGAGTTCCTGTTGATGGTGAAATTGTTGAGGGCACAAGCCAAATAGACAACTCACTCATTACAGGTGAATCTGTTCCAGTTGAAGTAACTCTTAAGGGCACAGTTGACGCAGGCTCAATGAACTTAGGTCCTGCTTTAGTAATCAAGACCACAGCCGTTAGTGCATCAAGTCGTATTGCTCAGATAGCAGACTTGGTGAGAGAAGCAACAGCACAGAAAACCAAGATTGGTTCCATCACCGACAGAATCTCTGCAGTGTTTGTGCCTGCGGTAATCATTCTTTCCATCCTTACGTTTTTAGTTTGGACATTTGCGTTGGGAGATTCTGCCAAAGGTTTGTCAGCAGCTATTGCTGTTCTAGTTATCGCTTGTCCATGTGCTCTGGGTATTGCAGTGCCCATGAGCCTTGTTGTTGCTACCTCTATGGGGGCTAAGCAGGGAATTGTAATTAGAAACCCAGATACCCTAAGTCTTCTCAGCAAGGTAACCAAAGTTGTTTTGGATAAAACAGGCACTCTAACAACAGGTCACCTTGAAGTGACCAAGGTTACTGATCTAAATAAGACAGACAGCAAAGAAGCTGTAGCAATGGCTGCGGCAGTTGAAAGATCTTCTTCTCACCCATTAGCCAAAGCGATTGCATCATTAGATTCAACTATGACAGCAACTAATGTGCAGGAGATAGCCGGTCACGGAGTGTCTGGAACAGTCAACGGCAAAGAGATAACAGTAACCAGATCCCAGATACTAAAGGTTTCAAACCAGGATGAGCTAGCAGTTGCAATTACAGACGCAGGTGCTGCCAGCATTGTTGTAGTGAGCTGGGATAACACCGCAAGGCTAGTGCTAGCTCTATCTGATGGAATAAGGACAGAGTCGGCTAAAGCTATTGCCCAACTTCATTCTCTTGACGTCGAACCAATACTGCTATCAGGAGATACCAAAGCAAGAGTTGAATCTGTTGCCCACGAACTTGGCATCAAGAGTTACTTTGGTGAAGTAACCCCTGAAGAGAAACTCAACAAGATCCAAGCACTGAGAAAAGACTCTGAAGGCAACACCACAGTTATAGCAATGGTTGGCGATGGTCTCAACGATGTTGCAGCCCTAGCTGGAGCTGATGTTGGTATCGCCATGGGTTCAGGAACCCATGCAGCTCAGTCAGCAGCAGCCATCACTATCGTTGACGATAACCCGTTAGCAATTCCCTATGCGCTTGCTCTATCTAAAGAGACTTGGACCAACATTAGACAAAACCTAGGTTGGGCTTTCGGATACAACGTAGTACTTATTCCAGTTGCAGCAGCAGGATTATTAAACCCCATGTTCGCTGGTATCGCCATGGCCTTCTCTAGTATCTCGGTGGTAATAAACGCTCTGCGGTTACATCTAGTAGCGCCAGGAAAATAAACAGTGCTAACCGCCGGTGTTGATTTAGCCGCTGAGCCTAAAGGCACAGCTCTTGCAGTCATTGAATGGAAAGAAACTAGAGCAACACTTGTTGAGCTTCAACTTGGAGTGAATGACGAGACAATCGTTGAGGCAGCAAGCGTTGTTGACAAGCTAGGTATTGATTGTGCTCTAGGTTGGCCCATCGAATTCGTTGAGTTTCTAAATAACCATGCCAACCTAGCAAGCACATCATTTCCTGATGGGGGAATGGATTGGCGCAGAAAGACATCCATTAGAGAATCAGACAGACATGTTAGAGCAGTAACAGGTAGATGGCCACTTAGTGTTTCAACGGACCGTCTAGGGCTCACAGCAATGCGATGTGCAGGTATGCAAGGAAGACTACAACAAAGCGGAATTGAAATAGACAGATCAGGTTCAGGCAAGATAGTCGAGATTTATCCCGGAGCATCACTGAGGCTCTGGGGCTTTGATACCACTGGCTATAGAGCAAACGAATACGCGAGAGCTGAACTTCTATCTAGTGTTGAACGAACTGTTCCATGGTTGAACATAGAGTCTTATAGAGACCTAATGATTAGTTCTACTGATGCATTTGATGCCGTGATTGCATCCCTTGCGACTAGGGCAGCAGCGATTGGCCTGTATTCGAAACCACCTGTTGAAATCCTCGATAAAGCAAAAATAGAGGGCTGGATAGCCCTGCCATCGAGTTCAATCGCTGATTTGCTGTGAAAACCCTAAGTGCCAGAGAGAAGTAAAACTTAGACTTGTCCTATGACTACATACCGTGGATACACCAAAGCCCAAATCGCTGCCCTTATTGACCACACCCTGCTGAAGCCAGAAGCATCTCAAACAGACTTGGATCACTGCATTCAGACTGCTAAAGAGGCTGAAGTAAAGGCAATGTGTATTAGACCGGTTGATGTGAAGTATTCAGCAGCTGCACTAGCTGACTCCAACGTCTTGCTCTGCACAGTAATCGGCTTCCCACATGGAACAGTGACTACCCACACCAAGGTTGAAGAGACCAAAGAAGCTGTCGCTAATGGAGCTATCGAAGTCGACATGGTGATGAACCTAGCTGCCTTTGCCAGTGAAAACTATGAACTTGTTCAAGAAGATATTGCTGCAGTTGTTAGAGCTGCAAAAGAAACAAACCCTCAGGCTGAGGTAAAGGTAATCCTAGAGACCTGCCTTTGGACCGAACCACAGATCTTCCACGCCTGCCAGCTTGCAGAACACGCTGGAGCAGACTTTGTGAAGACCTCAACAGGTTTCCATTCCTCTGGTGCAACTGTTGAAGCAATCAAAACCATGAGACTTGCTGTTGGAGACAGATTGGGAGTTAAGGCCTCTGGTGGCGTTAGATCCCTAGATGCTCTGATTGATATGGCTGAAGCTGGCGCATCTAGAGTCGGTGCTTCAGGAACTACCGCAATTCTCAAGGAATTCACAGAAAAAGCTACCTCCAACTAACCGTTCCAAAATTAGGATATGACTATGAGTAATTCACACAACCCAGTAATGAACCGCATGCTTCCTGCAACCATTGAGAAAGCACAGGCTGAATACGATGCACAGTTCGACAGCATTGTCTCGGCTCAGAAGATGACCGTTGGCGGCACAGCCATCAAGATCGTTGGTCTCTTCGCCCTACTACTTACCGGTGCACTAGTTGCTTGGAACGTTGACGAAGTCAAGGGTCTAATGATTCCAGCAGTCTTTGTTGCCCTTGGTCTTGCTATTTGGATCTCCTTCTCTAAGAAGGTAAGACCAGGTGCAGTAATGGCCTATGCAGTTGTTGAAGGTGTATTTATTGGAACCATTTCATACTTCTTCGAGCAGGCTTATTCAGGCATCGTAATGAACGCAGTGCTTGGAACTCTAACTACAGCAGGTGCAATGTTCACCGCATACTCAATGGGTTGGGTCAAAGTAAACGCAAGATTCACTAGAGTAATGACCTTTGCTCTAATTGGTTACGCAGGCTTTGCACTTGTGAACCTTCTAGTTGGACTATTCACCAACTCTTCAGGTATCTACGGAACCGGCTTCGGCTGGATCGCAGGTCTAGTTGGAGTGGGTCTTGCAGCCTTCACCCTAAACCTAGACTTCGAAGACATCTCACAGGGAGCAGCTCAAGGCCTTCCTAGAGAGTATGAGTGGAAGGCAGCCTTCGGTCTGCTAGTCACCATGGTCTGGCTATACCTAGAGATCTTGAGACTTCTGGCTATCTTCAACAGAGATTAAGAAGCTTCAACGAAAGCGGCAGTTGAGAGATCAGCTGCCGCTTTTGTCATTAACCTGGGTATAGGCTGGCTTTAGTCAGTCCCTAGTGGGAACTTCGGAAAGGCTCCTCATGAAGAGAAAACTTATTATCGCCTCATCAGTTCTAGCACTGGTGGGATCTAGCCTTGCTTTTAGCCAGAGTGCACAGGCTGCAAGCTGCGTCAAAGTGAAGAGTGTGATTGGTAAGAACTATCAAACTGCGCAAGATATCTGGCGTGCCCAAGGGTTTGCTGTCCTTCCTGCCAAGGATGGTAAAGGTTGGGGTCGAATTGCCTTTATTGATAGCAACTGGAAAGTAATCAACCAGACCCCTAAAGCTGGAACCTGTGCGAAGAAGTATTCAGGTGTGAGAGCAACAATCATCAAATACACAGATTAGTTTTTAGTTAAGCACTCAGTCCCAGTCTCTTAGCATTCCACTGATCCCACAGCTCATCTAGTCGCCAAGCATTCTCGGCCATAATGGAGACACCCTTAGCTCCAGTTCTTCTAACCTTGCCTCCAATTAGCATCAACTTCGTATTGAACAAGACATGAGAACACCTTTGTTGAGCATCGTCAAAGAAGGTGGCATCAGAACAACCTGAACCATCATCTAGAGAGACAAACACCACCCGCTTACCTGATCTCATCGGCGGTGTTTGGGTTGCAACACGAATACCAGCAACCAAGACATTGGTCTTACCTCGAATGTCCATTAACTCGTTGGCATAGACCACACCAAGTTCATCTAACATCGGTCGATACTTCTCTAGAACATGTTCAGAGATGTCCATGTTTAATAGTTCTAGTTCAGTCTCAACCTTTGAAGCAGTTGATGGTTCAGGATTACCCTTAGGCATCTGTTCAATAAAGCTTTCAGAAAACAGCGAAAACTCATCTTCTTCGGGGCGAACCTTAATCGCGTTTAGTTCCTTTACCTTCTCTAGAACATCACCTCTAGTTGAACCCTTAGCC